>JRYH01000041.1_pt1 | contig 175175 bp, 161 predicted proteins | sample 235351 | NCBI WGS metagenome assembly JRYH01 (sample SAMN03074221, study PRJNA261480) | activated sludge metagenome | biome: Wastewater Treatment Plant; feature: Wastewater; material: Activated sludge; isolation source: activated biomass of a wastewater treatment plant treating wastewater... ... | reverse complement strand
TTTTTTTTTTTTTTTTTTTTTTTTTTTTTTTTTTTTTTTTTTTTTTTTTTTTTTTTTTTTTTTTTTTTTTTTTTTTTTTTTTTTTTTTTTTTTTTTTTTTTTTTTTTTTTTTTTTTTTTTTTTTTTTTTTTTTTTTTTTTTTTTTTTTTTTTTTTTTTTTTTTTTTTTTTTTTTTTTTTTTTTTTTTTTTTTTTTTTTTTTTTTTTTTTTTTTTTTTTTTTTTTTTTTTTTTTTTTTTTTTTTTTTTTTTTTTTTTTTTTTTTTTTTTTTTTTTTTTTTTTTTTTTTTTTTTTTTTTTTTTTTTTTTTTTTTTTTTTTTTTTTTTTTTTTTTTTTTTTTTTTTTTTTTTTTTTTTTTTTTTTTTTTTTTTTTTTTTTTTTTTTTTTTTTTTTTTTTTTTTTTTTTTTTTTTTTTTTTTTTTTTTTTTTTTTTTTTTTTTTTTTTTTTTTTTTTTTTTTTTTTTTTTTTTTTTTTTTTTTTTTTTTTTTTTTTTTTTTTTTTTTTTTTTTTTTTTTTTTTTTTTTTTTTTTTTTTTTTTTTTTTTTTTTTTTTTTTTTTTTTTTTTTTTTTTTTTTTTTTTTTTTTTTTTTTTTTTTTTTTTTTTTTTTTCGAGCGCACTCGCCGCCATCACCGCGACGAGGGTGAGGACGGCAAGGGGCGCGCGCCGCCTGTCGAGCGCCTTCTGGCGGAGCTGCGAGGCGCTCAGGACCCGCTCATTCTCGAAGAGCTTGGTAAGCTCGTCTTCCGGTCCCTCAAGAAACAGCGTATCGCCAGGGCGAAGCCGCGCCGCGGCGAGATTGCCGCCGATATTGCGCTCCTGCCGGTGCAGGCCGAGGATCGCGCAGCCATAGCGGCGGCGCAGCCGCAACTCGCGCACCGTCCGGCCGACGAAATCGGAATCGGGGGCGATGACGCCTTCAACGCGAATCACCTCGCGAACCGGCAGCGGTTCTGCGACGGGGCGCTGCTCGTCGCCGAAGCTGACGCCGATATGGCGGCTGAGCTCGATCAGTTCGTCGCGTTCGGCACGGAACAGCAGCCGGTCCCCGGGGGCAAGCGGAAGATCCCAAAGCGGCGAGGCCGGTCCGTCGCCGGGCTGCCTTGTTGTCGCCTCCGCGGCAATGCCGAAGCCGCTCATATCTCCCTGCCGCACCAGATCCATAATCTCGTAATCGGCGCTGTCGGTGAGCTGCAACTCCTTCAGCGTCCGGCCGATCAGCGGCGAGCCGGCGGGGATGGTCGCCTCGGCAGTGAAGCGCTTGGCCTCGGCGGGGGCGTCATCGGGTTTGGGAAGCGCTCTTTCCGGCAGTAGAAAACGGCCGGCAAGAGCAAGATAGGCCAGCCCCGCCGCGGCGAAGCAAAGCCCGGCCGGCGTAATCTCGAAAATGCCGAAGGCGGGCTCGCCATACTGACGGGCGATGCCATCGACGAGAATATTCGTCGACGTGCCGATCAGCGTGCAGGTGCCTCCCATGATCGCCGCATAGGAGAGGGGAATGAGATATTTCGACGGGAAATGCTTCAGCTTGCGCGCGAGCGCAATCACGATCGGCGTCATAATGACGACGATGGGCGTATTGTTCATGAATGCCGAGAGCAGCACGACAAGAAAAATGACCGCTGCAATCCCGCCGATGTCGCTTTTGCCTGAAAGCTGGAGAAGATAGCGCCCCGCCATGTCGATAACGCCGGTCCGATCGAGCGCCGCGCTGATGACGAACATGCAGGCGATGGTGACCGGCGCGCTGTTGGAAAAAACTGACAATAGATCGTCCGTTGTGATAATGCCGAGAAGAAGCAGAACACCCATCCCCGCCATTGCGGTCAGATACGGGCTGACCCTTTCCTGGATAAAGGCGATGAAAACGACAATCACGACCAGAAAGGTTGCCAGTATTTCAAGGTTTTCCGACATTTTCTACGGTATCCGTTTCGCGGGCGCGTTTAATTCACCTAAAATAACTGTGAATATGATAATAATACACTCAGAAACGCTTGACAGCAAAAACCTGATTTCCTATAAATATAGTAGGAATTGAGAAATGATATCGAATAAGGCCAAGTATGCCTTGAAAGCGATGACGATACTGGCGCGACATCATAGCCGGCAGATGCAGGCGCATGCGATTGCGGAGGAGGGGAATATCCCTCTGAAGTTCCTGGAGACGATCCTTTCGGATCTGAAAAACCGCGGACTGGTCAACAGCAAGCGCGGCGCAAATGGCGGTTATGTGCTGGGCAGCGACCCCGATGACATCACGGTGGGTGACATCATGCGGGTGATTGACGGGCCGATTGCCCCGATACGCTGCGCGAGCATCAGCGGTTATCAGCTTTGCGAGGATTGTGAAGACGAAGCGCGCTGCGCCATTCGCAATGTGATGATGGATGCGCGCATTGCGCTCTCGTCCGTGCTTGATCAGCGCTCGCTGAAAGACATGGCCGAGATCGGGAAACGCCGCAGGGAAAGTATTTTTGATGACGAGTGAACCCGCCAAAGCCGACCGCAGCACAGCCGTCTCCGGCAGCGTGAACCGCGTCTATACGCTAAACGAGGCGGAAACCGCCGTCCTGCAGGCGATCCGGGAAATGAGGTTCGGATCGCTTGAAGTAACGATGCACGATGGACGGATCGTGCAGATCGAGAAGAAGGAAAAAATGCGTTTTAACGGCGACGCCCGTATCGGGTAACAGTCGCCGTCACACCCGGCCGACCGGACCACCGGAGGCTCTTTCGTAAGTCAACTGGTAAAGAGTCAATGGAGGATATGATGAATATTTTATCGGTCGGAGTCCGTCAAATCAGTGACATCCCTTGCCAATGGACTCCTGAAATTTCAACCCGTTATCTGATGAATGGCCGCTGTAGCGGGCTGATCGCGGCGTCTATGACGCTGTAGATCAGCGACCCATTCCCTCGCCTTTTTGGGCGAAACGGGGGAAGTCCGCCCTATATCTCACAGTCTGAGTAGCTGAACGACAAGTCGTGTAACAGTACTGGGCCACGGTCGGGCCATGCCTCCGGATACACACGTAAAAATAGAATTATATGAATGCTATAATACGGAGTTCCGTTATGAAACGCCAACTGACAATGCTTTTTGCTGCTGCGGCCCTTCTTGTCTCGACCGGGGCGGGAGCGGCGACCCTTGAGGATATTCGCGCCGAACTGGCCGCCAAATCCGGCACGGAGAATGCGGATAAGAAGGTCACGATCCTGAATGTGTCCTACGATCCGACCCGCGAGCTCTATGTGGCTTACAACAAGCTGTTCCAGAGCTACTGGAAGGAAAAGACCGGGCAGGACGTCCAGATCCAGCAGTCGCACGGCGGCGCCGGCAAGCAGGCGCGGGCGGTGATCGACGGCCTGAATGCGAGTGTGGTGACGCTTGCGCTCGCCTATGATATTGACGCCATCGCCGAGCGGACGGGAAAGCTCCCGGCCGACTGGCAGGCGCGGCTGCCGCACAACAGCTCGCCCTACACCTCGACCATCGTGTTTCTTGTCCGCAAGGGCAATCCCAAAGACATTCGCGACTGGGATGACCTTGTCAAAGATGGGATAGAGGTGATTACGCCGAACCCGAAAACGTCGGGCGGGGCACGCTGGAACTTCCTCGCCGCCTGGGCCTTCGCCGATCACAAATTCGGTGGCGATGAAACCAAGGTGCGGGAGTTCGTGACACAGCTCTTCCGCAATGTGCCGGTTCTCGATTCAGGCGCGCGCGGATCAACCACCACATTCGTCCAGCGCGGGATCGGCGACGTGCTTCTCGCATGGGAGAATGAAGCGTTCCTCGCCATCAACGAGCTTGGCCCGGATAAATTCGAGATTATCGTGCCGTCTCTCAGCATTCTTGCCGAGCCGCCGGTAACGGTTGTCGATGAAAATGCGAACAAGAACGGCACGGCCGATGTCGCAGAGTTCTACCTGAAATATCTCTATTCGAAGGAAGCGCAGGCAATCGCGGCGGAGAATTACTACCGTCCGGTCGATGCCGAGGTGCGGGCCGAGCTTGGCGAGCGGTTCCCGGACGTCGAGCTGGTCACCATTGAGCATTTCGGCGGCTGGCAGAAGGCGCAGCCCGCCTTCTTCGGGGACGGCGGCATCTTCGATGAAATCTACAAGCCCGCGAAGTGATCGTGACTGCGCATGAGTAACCGGCCTATCACTTTCAGGCAGCACAGCGTCATCCCGGGGTTCGGGATGACGCTTGGCTTCACGCTCCTTTACATGGGGCTGATCGTGCTGATCCCGCTTGCCGCCATGGTCCTCTTCACGACGCAGATGACCTGGGCGGAGTTTGTCGGCACGATCCTCGACCCGCGGGTGATCTCGGCCTTCAGGATCAGCTTCGGGGTTTCCTTCATCGCGGCGCTGATCAATGCCGTATTCGGGCTGATTGTCGCCTGGATTCTGGTCCGCTACCGCTTTCCCGGGCGCAAGATTGTCGATGCCATGGTCGATCTGCCCTTCGCCCTGCCGACGGCGATTGCGGGCATTGCGCTCACCACGCTCTATGCGGAGAACGGCTGGATCGGCGCGCTGCTTGCCGAATTCGGGATCCGCATCGCCTTCACCCCGCTCGGCATAGGCATTGCGCTTGTCTTTATCGGGCTGCCCTTCGTGATCCGCACCGTCGAGCCGGTGCTGCGCGATTTCGACAGCGAGATGGAAGAAGCGGCCGCCTGCCTCGGCGCATCGCGGGTGCAGACCTTCTGGCTGGTGATACTGCCGCAGATCCTGCCGGCGCTCGTCACAGGCTTTGCGATGGCGTTCGCGCGGGCGCTCGGCGAATATGGCTCGGTCATCTTCATCGCCGGGAACATGCCCTACAAGTCGGAGATCGTGCCGCTGCTGATCGTCATCAAGCTTGAGCAGTTCGATTATACCGGCGCGACGGCGATTGCCGTGGTGATGCTCGCCGCCTCGTTCCTCCTGCTTCTCATCATCAACCTGCTGCAAAAATGGAACCGCAGCCGCCGCGGGCTATAGGAGACGATATGCAACAGACTGTCTCACTCGATGTGACCCGCCCGCAGCAACCGCTGACGGAATCCCTCCCGATCCGGGTCCTGCTGATTGTCGTCGGGCTTGGCTTTATTGCCCTGATGATCGGGCTGCCGCTGGTCATTGTATTTGTCGAAGCGCTGCGTCAGGGCGCGGGTGCCTACCTGGAGGCGATTGTCGAGCCCGATGCGCTTGCGGCAATCCGGCTCACGCTGATCACGGCGGCCATCGCCGTCCCGCTCAACCTTCTTTTCGGCATCGCCGCAAGCTGGGCGATCGCGAAGAATGAATTTCGCGGCAAGCATTTCCTGATCACTCTGATCGACCTGCCCTTCTCGGTCTCGCCCGTTATCTCGGGGCTTATCTATGTCCTGTTGTTCGGCTCGCAAGCCGCGCTCGGGCCGTGGCTGGAGAGTCACGGGATCCAGGTGCTCTTCGCCGTGCCCGGTATCGTGCTCGCCACGATCTTCGTTACCTTCCCCTTCGTTGCGCGCGAGCTGATCCCGCTGATGCAGGAGCAGGGCAATGACGAGGAGGAGGCCGCAATTCTTCTTGGCGCAAGCGGGTGGCAGACCTTCCGCTATGTCACGCTCCCCAACATCAAATGGGCGCTGCTTTACGGCGTGCTTCTTTGTAACGCCCGCGCGATGGGGGAATTCGGCGCGGTTTCCGTGGTCTCGGGGCATATTCGCGGGCTGACCAACACCGTCCCGCTGCATGTCGAGATTCTCTACAACGAATATAACTTTTCCGCGGCCTTTGCGGTCGCGTCGCTTTTGACAATTCTTGCCCTCGTCACGCTGCTGCTCAAGGAATGGCTGGAGCGGCGGCATCTCGGGCGCAGCAAGGCCGGCAACGGCGAAGAAGGATAAGACGATGGGTATCAAGGTTGAAAATATCCGAAAAGAGTTCATCGGCGGCGAAAAGAATTTCGTCGCGCTCGATAATGTCAGCCTGGAAGTGGCGACGGGTGAACTGATCGCCCTGCTCGGCCCCTCGGGCTCGGGCAAGACGACGCTGCTCAGAATCATCGCCGGGCTCGAATATGCGGATCAGGGAGAGATTTTCCTCGATTCGGAGGAGACCAGCCGAACGCCGGTGCAGAATCGCCGCGTTGGCTTCGTTTTCCAGCATTACGCGCTGTTCCGTCATATGAGCGTATTCGACAATATCGCCTTCGGCCTCAAGATACGCGACCGGCAGGCCCGTCCCGATGCGCAGGCGATCCGCGAGCGGGTGATGCGGCTCATTGAGCTCGTTCATCTCTCCGGGCTGCATAACCGCTATCCGTCGCAGCTCTCTGGCGGCCAGCGCCAGCGCGTCGCGCTGGCCCGGGCGCTCGCCGTTGACCCGAAGGTGCTGCTGCTCGACGAGCCGTTCGGCGCGCTCGATGCAAAGGTGCGCAAGGAACTCCGGCGCTGGCTGCGCAACCTGCATGACGAGCTCAATATTACGACGGTCTTCGTCACCCACGATCAGGAGGAGGCGATGGAGCTTGCCGATCGCGTGGTGGTAATGAATGCGGGGCGAATCGAGCAGGCGGGCACGCCCGAGGTTGTTTACCATGATCCGGCCAACGCCTTCGTCTACGACTTTCTCGGCAACTACAATGTTTTCGACGGATGGCGCGATGATGCGGGGGAGTATCATATCATCATCAACGGCGCGGCAGCGCCCGCCGGGACCGAGCGCGTCAAGCTGTTTGCGCGGCCACATGACATGGATGTATCGGCTGAGCCGCAGGACCCGGAAGCGATTCCCGCCCGCATTACCCATATCAACCCGGCCGGGCCACTCATCTCCATCGAGATGCTCGGCGATAACGCCGGTTTTCTGCAGGCCGCACTTACGCGTCAGCGGTTCGAGGAGATCGGGCGCAAGCGACGGGAAACCGTCTTCCTGAAGCCGCGCGAGCTTCGCGTCTTCGAATAGCAGGCAGCCGAGGGTCAACAGGTCACGTTCGGCCAATTCTCCGTCTTGACCCTGTTCAGCGCCCGGCGCAATTCCTGCGCCGGGTGAGCCTGCCCGTGCCGCCCTGGCGCGCCGGCGTCGCGCGCGCTTCGGGTGAACGCTCTTTGCGCTATTGCCCGTAAAATTTATATCCGGCCCGTTAAGCGGGAAATATTTATTTACATTCTCAAGCAACACATTAGAGTGAGGTAAATTAATAATCTAAAAAATGCATCAAATTTAATAGTCGGCAGACAGGGATTTGCGGAGGGTGTAATTTGCATGAGTATTGCATTGGAAGCGCGCGGCCTTACAAAGGAGTTCAAGGGCTTTGTTGCAGTCAAGGATGTCGACCTGACGGTCGAAAAAGGGACCATCCACGCGCTCATCGGACCAAACGGGGCGGGCAAGACGACCTGCTTTAATCTTCTCACGAAATTCCTCCATCCGACGCGCGGCACAATCCATTATGAGGGCCGCGATATCACCCATTTATCGCCCGCGGAAATCGCCGGGCTTGGTATGGTCCGCTCGTTTCAGATATCGGCTGTTTTTCCCGATCTTACGGTGCTGCAGAATGTGCGCGTCGCCCTGCAGCGCAAGCGTGGCGAAAGCTTTGATTTCTGGCGCTCGGAAAAGACGCTGATGCGTTATGACGATGCGGCGCGACAATATATTGATGAAGTCGGACTGACCGATTTTATCCATCACCGGGCGGCGGAACTGCCCTATGGGCGCAAGCGCGCGCTGGAGATTGCGGCGACGCTGGCGGTGGAGCCGGACATGCTGCTGCTCGATGAGCCGATGGCCGGCATGGCGCGCGAGGATATCGATCGAATTTCCGACCTGATCAAGCGTGTCGCCAAGGATCGCACGATCCTGATGGTCGAGCATAATCTTTCGGTTGTCGCCGACCTCTCGGACCGCATCACGGTGCTCTCGCGCGGCGAAATTCTCGCCGAGGGCGACTATGACACCATCGCCCAATCACCTGAAGTAATCGAAGCCTATATCGGAGCGGACTATGACTGATACCGGAGTCAGCGACGCCCTTTTGCGCGTCCGTGATCTGCATGGCTGGTACGGGGAAAGCCACGTCCTGCATGGCATTGATTTTGACGTGAAGGCCGGCGAAGTGGTCACGCTTGTCGGGCGCAACGGGGCGGGCAAGACATCGACGCTGCTCGCCATCATGGGCATGTTGCCGCGGCGTGAAGGCTCGATCCGCTTTGACGGCACCGAGACGATCCATATGTCGTCGCGCCACATCGCGAGGCTGGGGATCGCCATCTGTCCGGAGGAGCGCGGCATTTTCGCCTCGCTCAATGTCGATGAAAATCTGATGCTCCCGCCGCGCATTGCCGAGGGCGGGTTGAGCGTGGAACGCATTTTCGAGCTGTTCCCGAACGTCAGGGAGCGCCGGCGCAGCCAGGGGACGAAACTTTCCGGCGGCGAGCAGCAGATGCTGGCAATCGGCCGGATCCTGCGCACCGGCGCCAAGCTCCTCCTGCTCGATGAACCGACCGAAGGCCTCGCGCCCGTCATCATCAAGCATATCGGGCGCACCATCACGGAGCTGAAAAAGGAAGGCTTCACCATTGTCCTTGTGGAACAGAATTTTCGCTTTGCCGCCTCGGTTGCCGATCGCTTTTACGTGGTCGAGCAGGGTCGCGTGGTCGACATGATCCCGAATGCGGGGCTGAGTGAGAATACGGCCAAGATACAGGCCTATCTTGGCGTCTGAGCAGAACGTAATCGCGCAACATGCGCTATATTGAGGAGGAAAGATGTCATGTTGAAGAAACTGGTTTTGCTAACGGCGGCCGGCACGCTTGCTGCCGGTACGGCCTATGCACAGATAGATGTCAAGCTCGGCGTGCTCAACGACCGTTCCGGCATTTATGCTGACCTCGCGGGAGAGGGGTCGGTGGAAGCTGTCCGGATGGCGATCGAGGATTTCAAGGCGGCCGAGAAAGGCCTCAATGTTACGGTCATTTCGGCCGACCATCAGAACAAGCCGGACGTCGGCTCCAACATCGCCCGCCAGTGGCTCGATGTTGACGGCGTGAACGCGATTATCGACGTCCCCACCTCGTCCGTGGCGCTCGCGGTGACCGATATCGTCGCCGAGAAAAATGGCGTTCTTCTCAATTCCGGTGCCGCGACAACCGCGCTCACCAACGAGCAGTGCCACCCGACCACCGTCCACTGGACTTATGATACGGCCGCGCTCGCCAACGGCACCGGCAAGTCGATGACGCTCGCCGGCGGCAAGAAATGGTACTTCCTGACGGCGGACTACGCATTTGGTCATTCGCTTGAGCAGAACACGACAAAGGTTATCGAAGCGAACGGCGGTGAAGTGGTCGGCCGGGTGGACGTTCCGTTCCCGGCAACAGATTTCTCCTCCTTCCTGTTGCAGGCGCAAGGGAGCGGGGCTGACGTGATCGGCCTTGCCAATGCCGGCGGCGATACCATCAACTCGATCAAGCAGGCGCAGGCGGCCGAGTTCGGCATCACGCAGGCCGGTCAGAAGCTTGCGGCACTGCTGATCTTCATCACCGACGTCTATGCCCTCGGCATCGATACGGCGCAGGGCCTTGTGCTGACGGAAGCCTTCTACTGGGATCAGAACGACAACACCCGCGCCTGGTCCAAGCGGTTTATGGAACGGCACGGCACCCAGCCGACGATGATCCATGCCGGCGTCTATTCCAGCACGCTTGCCTATCTTGCCGCGGTTGAGGCACTCGGCAGCGCGAAAGACGGCAAGGCTGTCGTCACCAAGATGAAAGAGGCCGAAATTGACGATGCGCTGTTCGGCAAGGTCAAGATCCGCGCCGACGGCCGCGGTGTCCATGACGTCTATCTCTATGAAGTGAAGACGCCCGCAGAATCGACCGGCCCGTGGGATCTTTACAATTATATCGCGACGATGAGCGGTGAAGAGGCCTTCCTGCCGATGCGCGATGAGTGCAATTTCCTGAAGTAGGTAAACGCAAGCACCGCTCCCCGGCGCGTCCGGGGGGCGGCACTGTATGACAGGCGATAATTTATCAGGGCTTGGCTATGTTTGAATTTTTGGGAATTGCGCCACAGGTTTTGATGGGACAGCTCCTGCTTGGACTCATCAATGGTTCTTTTTACGCGGTGTTGTCTCTCGGGCTCGCCGTTATTTTCGGTCTTCTCAACATCATCAATTTCGCGCATGGCGCACTTTACATGATGGGCGCCTTTGTCGCCTGGATGCTGCTGCAGTATCTCGGGGTCGGCTACTGGTGGTCGCTGATCCTCTCGCCGCTGATCGTCGGTGCCTTCGGGATCGTGCTGGAGCGGGTGTTTCTCGCCCGCCTCTATCATCTCGATCACCTCTACGGCCTGTTGCTGACCTTCGGCCTGGCGCTGATCATTCAGGGGCTGTTCCGCAATTATTACGGCATCTCCGGCCTGCCCTATCAGATTCCGAAGGAGCTGGCGGGCGGCCAGAATCTCGGCTTCATGTTCCTTCCCAATTACCGCGGCTGGGTTGTTCTTGCGTCCGTCATCGCGTGTTTCGGGACGTGGTTCATGATTGAGAAAACGCGCCTTGGCGCCTACCTCCGCGCGGCGACGGAGAACCCGGGGCTGGTTGGCGCCTTCGGTGTCAATGTGCCGCTCCTGATCATGCTGACCTACGGCTTTGGTGTCGCGCTTGCCGGGTTTGCGGGCGTGCTCGCGGCGCCGATCTACTCGGTCAACCCCAATATGGGCGCCGACCTTATCATCATCGTGTTCGCGGTGGTGGTCATCGGCGGCATGGGGTCGATCATGGGCGCGATCGTCACGGGCTATATGCTCGGCGTCATCGAAGGTTTGACAAAGGTATTTTATCCGGAAGGCTCGGCGGTCGTCATTTTCGTCATCATGGCCATCGTGCTGCTGATCAAGCCTGAAGGACTGTTTGGGAGGACCACCTAATGGCCGTGTTTGAAAGGGGCAGCGAGACCGGGGCAGTGACACGCCTTCCCGAAGCCGCGGGAATGCCGCTGTTGCACAAGGCGATTTTCGCGGCGCTGCTTATCCTGATGGTTTTCCTGCCGTTCGTCATCTATCCCATTTTCCTGATGAAGGTGATGTGCTTCGTCCTGTTCGCCGCAGCGTTCAATCTGCTGCTCGGATTTGGCGGGCTGCTGTCGTTCGGCCATGCCGCCTATTTTGGCGGCGCGAGTTACGTCGCGGCCCATGCGGCCAAGGTCTGGGGGCTGACGCCGGAGGTTTCGATGCTGGCCGGCACGGCGGCGGCGGCCTTTCTCGGCGTTGTGATCGGTTCACTCTCGATCCGGCGGCAGGGCATCTATTTTGCCATGGTGACGCTCGCCTTCGCGCAGATGATATTTTTCATCGCGCTGCAGGCGACGTTCACCGGCGGTGAGGATGGGATCCAGTCGGTGCCGCGCGGACATCTGTTCGGCCTGATCTCGCTTGAAAACAATGTCGCGCTTTATTTCTTCGTGCTCGCCGTCACCTTCGGCGGGGTGCTGTTCATCTACCGCATCGTGCATTCGCCGTTCGGTCAGGTTCTGAAGGCAATCCGCGAGAATGAGCCGCGCGCCATCTCGCTTGGCTACAATGTGAACCGCTACAAGCTCCTGGTGTTCGTGCTGTCGGCGACCTTCTCGGGTCTCGCCGGGGCGATGAAAAGCCAGGTGTTCCAGCTCGCGTCGCTGACCGACGTGCACTGGATGATGTCCGGCGAGGTCGTGCTAATGACGCTGCTCGGCGGCATGGGAACGGTGTTCGGGCCGATCGTCGGCGCCGCGCTGATCGTCACGATGCAGAACTATCTCGCGACATTCGGCGCATGGGTCACGATCATCCAGGGTGTCATCTTCGTGATCGGCGTGCTTCTCTTCCGCGAAGGCATCATCGGCGTGCTCTCGCGCTGGCTGAAACGCCCGCTCTGAGACCAAGCGGCGCGCCCCGCGCAAAGCCGGGCGCGCCGCTTGTCAGACGGACAGCACCAACCGCTGACGCCCAAACCTCAGCCCCGTCCCGTCCCGCAACAGCAAAAGCGCAAGTTTCGCGTGACAGGGCGCGGCCGGATGGGGCACTCTTGCGCCATCTGCAGGGCATCCACATTGGAGGACGAGAGAATGTCGGAGGTCACGACGATTGAGGCGCTGATCCGCATCGGTAAGGACGACGCGCCCGCGCTTGGCGCGCCGGACCGTGCGCCGCTCACCTATGCGGGCCTCCGGGCGCATGTGGCGGAGACCATCGCTCGGCTGAATGCGCTCGGCATCGGGCGCGGCGACCGGGTGGCGATCGTGCTGCCGAATGGACCGGAAATGGCGAGCGCTTTCATCTCGGTCGCGGCGGCGGCCACCACCGCGCCGCTCAATCCCGCCTACAAGGCGGAGGAGTTCGAATTTTATCTTGAGGATCTGAATGCCAAAGCGCTTCTTGTCGAGGCGGGGAGCGAGAGCGCGGCGATCGCGGTCGCCAAACGCATGGGCGTCGCGGTGATCGAGATGCATGTCGGCGCATCGAACCCCGCCGGCGCCTTCACGCTGGAAGGCGCGCGCCTCGGGGCGGCAGCGCATCCGGGGCCCGCCGGGCCTGATGATATCGCGCTCATCCTGCACACCTCCGGTACCACCTCGCGGCCGAAGATTGTGCCGCTCAGCCAGCGGAATGTCACCGCATCGGCGCGCAATATCACCCGCACCTTGCAGCTTGAGCCTGCCGATAAATGCCTCAACATCATGCCGCTCTTTCATATTCACGGGCTGATCGCGGCGGTTCTCTCCTCGCTCCGCGCCGGGGCGAGCGTCGTCTGCACGCCGGGCTTCAATGCGCTTAAATTCTTCACCTGGATCGAGGAGACGCGCCCGACATGGTATAGCGCGGTGCCGACCATGCATCAGGCCATTCTCGCGCGCGGGGAGCGGAACGGGGAAATCGTCCGAGCCGCGAAACTCCGCTTTATCCGATCCTCCTCCTCGTCCCTGCCGCCGCAGGTGATGGCGGCGCTCGAAGAGATGTGGGGCTGCCCGGTGATCGAGGCTTACGGCATGACCGAGGCGGCGCATCAGATGGCATCGAACCCGCTGCCGCCGTCGCGGCGCGTTGCGGGCAGCGTCGGGATCGCGGCGGGGCCGGAGGTGGCGATCATGTCGGCGGACGGCGCCCTGCTCGGCCCCTTTGAGACGGGCGAGATCGTCATCCGTGGCGACAATGTGACGCTTGGGTATGAGAATAACCCGGCCGCCAATGCGGAGGCGTTTACCAATGGCTGGTTCCGCACCGGCGATCAGGGGATGATGACGGCGGATGGCTATCTCACCATCACCGGGAGGCTCAAGGAAATCATCAATCGCGGCGGCGAGAAAATCTCCCCGCGTGAGGTGGATGAGATCCTGCTCAATCACCCGGCGGTGGCGCAGGTCGTGACCTTCGCGCTGCCCCACGACAAGCTCGGTGAGGAGGTGGCGGCGGCGATTGTCCTCAAAGAAGGCAGCGTCGCAACCGAGGCGGAGCTTCGCGACTTCGCGGCAAAAAGCCTTGCCGCCTTCAAGGTGCCGCGCAGCATCACGCTGCTCGATGAAATCCCGAAAGGCGCGACCGGCAAGCTGCAGCGCATCGGGCTTGCGGAAAAGCTGGGGCTCGTCTGATGAAAATCTGCATCTATGGCGCGGGCGCGATCGGCGGGCTGATCGGCGGGCTGCTGGCGCGGAAGGGCGAGGCGGAAATCGCCCTGATTGCGCGCGGGCCGCATCTTGCCGCGATCCGCGAAAACGGCCTCACCGTTGAAAGTGAGGGGGAGGCTTTCACCGTAAAAAATATCACGGCAACGGATGATCCCGCCGCGCTCGGCCATCAGGATTACGTCATCATCGCCCTCAAAGCACATTCCGTCAGCGGCATCGTCGCGGCGATGCAGCCCCTGCTCGGACCCGAGACGGTGGTGGTGACGGCGCAGAACGGCGTGCCGTGGTGGTATTTCTATGGCGTCCCCGGGCCGCGGGAAGGCTTGCGGATAAAGGCCGTCGATCCGGACGGCTCGATCTGGGACGGCATCGGGCCGGAGCGGGTCCTTGGCGCCGTGGTCTACCAGGCCGCCGAGATCACCGCGCCCGGCGTCATTACTCACATGTCGGGGGATCGTTTTCCCATCGGCGAGCCGACGGGGGAGCGGAGCGAGCGGGCGCGCCGCCTGTCCCGCCTGCTGATCGATGCCGGGATGAAATCGCCCGTGCGCACGGATATCCGCTCTGATATCTGGGTGAAGCTCTGGGGGAACCTCAGCTTCAACCCGATTTCCGCGCTCACCGGCGCGACACTCGATGTGATCACCGCGGATGCGGAGACGCGCGCCGTCGCCCGCCAGATGATGCTGGAGATGCAGGTCATCGGCGAGGAACTCGGCATTCGCTATCCGATCGACGTGGATGCGCGTATTCGCGGGGCGGGCGCTGTCGGGCCGCATAAAACCTCGATGCTGGTCGATCTTGAAAGCGGCCGCCCGATGGAGATTGACGCGCTCGTGACTGCGGTGCAGGAGCTTGGCGAGATCACTGGCCATGCAACGCCCACGATCGATACCGTCGCCGCGCTTCTTTGCCAGCGCGCGCGCCTGCTCGGCTGCTATTAGGGTGCGGGCGAGGGGCGGGTTTCCCTCGGACATTTTCTTCCCGAACGTGGATTGACATCGCTTCCGGCGCGCATTACGTTCCGCCGCATGACGAAGACACTTTGCACTGCCGCACTTTATTACGCGCTGCTTTCATAGCGGCGGGTGTTTTCTATTGTTCAACCGCTGCCTGGCCAGCGGTTGAGTTTAGCAAGGACGCCTCTGGCTTTGCAGCCTGCAAGAGGTGAGTTTATGCCAGATCTGAGCGATCCCCCATCAGAGTCCGTCGGCCTTATCGGCTTCGGCGCCTTCGGCCAGCTTATTGCCCGCCATATCGGCCCGTATTTCCGGCTCTCCGCATATGATCCCGCGCTCGGGCTGGAGGCCGTTGCGGCGCGCCACGGCGTTCGGCTCACCAGCCTTCACAAGGCGGCAAGCTGCGATACCGTCGTGCTCGCAACGCCCGTCAGATGTCTTGCCGAGACGATCGAGGCGATTGCGCCCCATATCCGGCCGGGAGCGCTCGTTCTGGATGTCGGATCGGTGAAGCTCGGCCCGGCGGAGCTGATGACGCGCGGCCTTCCCGCGCATGCGGAAATTGCGGCGACGCATCCGCTGTTCGGCCCCCAGAGTGCGCGCCACGGGATCGAGGGGCTCAAGATTGCGCTCTGCCCGATCCGCGGCCAGCGCTGCCATCGGCTCGCCGCCTTTCTCCGCCACCAGCTAAAGCTCAATGTCATCCTGACCACGCCCGAAGAACATGACCGCGATGCGGCCACCGTTCAGGGATTGACGCATCTGATTGCCAAAGTGCTGATCCAGATGGAGCCGCTGCCAAGAGAGATGACGACGAAAAGCTTCGATCTGCTGATGGAGGCGGTCGGTATGGTTCGCAACGACGCGCCGGAGGTTTTTGAAGCGATCGAGCGGGCCAACCCGTACACGCCGGGCGTGCGGCGGCGGTTTTTTGAACTTGCCGCCGCGCTCAATGCCGATCTTGTGGAGGGACCCTCGCAGGGCCATCTGCCGCCGCTCTGAGGGCGATAAGCGAAAAGAGACGCGCCGCTACTTATTGCAGCGGCGTGGTTTCATCGATGATTTCGTTCAGCAGCTCTTTCAGCTCCTGCAACTTCTTGGGGCCGATATTGGAATGAAAGCGCTGATTGAACTTCACGGCATGTTCGTTCAGCTTCTGATGCACTTCCAGCCCGACGTTGGTAATGAAAACGATGACCTTTCGCTGGTCACGCGGGTCCAGCGAGCGGTGGACAAGACCGCGCGCGACCATTTTATCCAGCATCTTCGTCAGCGCCGGATGGTTCATCAGAACAATCTCCGCGAGTTCCCCCATGGAGCGGCCTTTTTCGTCGCTGAGGACGTCGAGGATACGCCAGTTCTCGACCTGCATTCCTTCCAGCCGAAGCTGCTTTTCAAGCATCTGGTGAACGTTGCGATGCGCCTGAGCAAGGATATAAGCAAGGTTGTCCGTGATCTTTTCCTTACGATAACTCATCTCAAAAAGCCCTTTATGCGACCATTTGTGAATGATTTACATGAATAATGATAGTCTGTATACTTGAAATGGAAAGTTACTTTTTCGATAACTTTCTCATCTTGTGGGAGGCAGGGCGAGAATGCATGGCGAAACAGACCTGAGCCGCCGGGCCATGGCGGGACGAACCTCATTCAACCCCGACATTACGCCCTATCACAAGTTCGGTCTGCTTGACTGCGACGAGAATTACCGCATCGGCCTCCTGGTTCCGATGTGCGGCTCGGCGGGTCTCTGGGGTCCGTCCTGCATCGCCAGCGCCGAGGTCGCGCAGGCGGAACTGAACAGCGGCGATGGCATTCTCGGCAAGCAGGTGGAATTCATTCTGGTCGATGCCGCGATCGAGTCGGAAGATACGCTCTATCGCACCGTTCATGAAATGATCGAGCAGAATGAGATCGACGCCATCGTCGGCATGCATATCAGCGCCGTCCGCCAGCAGCTCGCCAAGGTCGTCCGTGGCCGCGTCCCCTATGTCTATACGCCGCTTTACGAGGGCGGCGAGAAGAGCCCCGGCGTCTTTGCCATCGGCGAGACACCGACCGACCAGCTTCTGCCGGCGCTCCGCACAGTGAGCGATCGCCATCGGGTAAAAAACTGGGCGCTGATCGGGAATGATTATGTCTGGCCGCGCGCCTCCAACTCCCTCGCCCGGCAAAGCATCCGCGCGATGGGCGGGAATGTCACCTTCGAGCAATATACCCCGTTCGGCGAGGACCGGACCGAGCAGCTGCTCGGCGAACTGGCCGCGCGCGATGTTGACGGGGTGCTGATTTCCTTTGTCGGTCAGGACGCGGTGGATTTCAACCGCGCTTTTGGCGCCATGTCGCTCGATCGCAAGATGGTGCGCCTCTCCTGCGCGATCGAGGAAAATGGCCTGCTTGCCATCGGCGAGGAAAATTCCAAACGGCTCTATGCCTCGGCGTCCTACTTTTCCGTGTTGGACACGCCCGCCAACAACAGCTTCAAGGAACGCTATCACAATCAGCATGGCGAGCGGGCGCCGACCCTCAATGCGCTCGGCCAGTCCCTGTATGAGGGCGTGCATTTTCTCGCCGAACTGACCGGCAGGACGGAGCCCGATCAGGAATTTGTCCCCGGCCGCACGGTGCTGAAATATCGCTCCGCGCGGGAGGCCCGCTATATCAGCAACACCGTCAAGACAATGCCGATATATCTCGCCCGGGCCGATGGCTATAAATTCTCCATCGTCGAAAAGCTTTAATTTTCCCCTTTTCCGGCGCCAGTGATCGCGGTTTCGCGGGCAGCGTCCGCGGGGCGCCCGGCGTGTGCGCGTAAAAATTGCTTGAAAGGGAAAATAATTATTTGAATTGGAAAATAAAATAAGTTAGGACTCTCTCAATAGCTGGCATATCGGGAAATTGCACAGCCAAGGGAGATCTGGATGATTTGGTTTGCAGTCGCTATTTGCGCGCTTGTTCTTTTGCTCATCGCAATCCTGTTCCTTCGCGCATTTTACCTCAAGGCAACCCGGGAAACGTCGCTCGTCCGCACCGGCTTCGGCGGGCGGAAAGTTGTCATCGACGGCGGCTGCCTCGCCCTTCCCATCCTGCATCAGGCGCAAAAGGTCATGATGTCGGCGATCCCGGTCCGCATTTCGCGGCAGGGCGCGCAGTCCTTCATCAGCAGGGATCATCTCCGGCTGGACATCGAGATGAGCTTCGAGGTTCGCGTCCTGCCGACGCCGGAGGGGGTGGCAACGGCGGCGCAGGCGCTCGGCCCCCGGATTGCCCGAAGTGGCGATGCGCTCCATGAAGTGCTGGAGGCCAAGATCATTGACACCATCCAGGCGGCTGCGGCGGCGCTCACGCTCGAGGAAATCCACGGCAATCGCAAAGCCTTCACCGACCGCATCGCCGCGTCCGTCGCCGAATTTATCGAGGGACTGGGCCTTCGCCTAGAATCCACCTCTCTTCTCCATCTCGATCAGGCCGCCTTTGGTGCGCTGGATGAGAACAACGTCTTTAACGCCATCGGCATGCGCAAAGTGACGGAGCTCGTCTCGGAAAACCGGAAAGCGCGGATCCGCATCGAGACGGAGGCGGATATTTCGGTGCGCGAGAGCCGCCTTGCGCAGGCCGAGCGCCGCTTCGATCTTGAGCGGGCGGAGCGGGAGGCGGCGATTGCGCAGGCCGCCTATCTGACGCGGCTTGAGGCGGAGACGGAAGCGGAGTCGGTGCGTGCAAAAGTCGCCGCATCGCGGACGGCGGAGGAGATTACGCTCGCCAAGGAGCGCGATATCAAGGCCGCCAGGATCGAGCATGACGAAGCCCTGCGGCGAAAAGAGATGGAGGCGATCCGCGAGCTGGAGGGCGTGAAGATCGACCACGCCATCTTCCTCGCCGCGAAGCGGGCGGAGGAAGCAAAAGCCAAGGCCGCCGAGGAGACCTCGCGCGCCGAAGTTATCCTCGCCGCGGAAGCCGTGCAGACCGAGAAGGAGCAGGCGGTGGCGACACGCGAAGAGAAAATCTCGCTCCTTCGTCTTCGCAAGGATCTGACGCTCGAGCAAGAAAGCGTCAAAAGCCGGGCCGAGGCGGAGAAAGTGCGGGCCGAGGCCGAAGCGAAAACCATCGAGATCCGCGCCCTCGCCGAGAAAGCGCGGCTGGAGGCGGAGGCGGAAGGGCTTGCCGCGCGCATCGCCGCCGAGAACGGTCTCAGCGACAGCGTCATCGCGATGCGGCTGGAGGAGCGGAAACTCGACCGTATGCCGGAAATCCTCGGCCAGATGATGAAACCCGTCGAGAAGATCGACAGCATCCGCATCAACCAGATCAGCGGCATGGGCAGCGGCAACGGCAACGGCGGCGGGGGCGGCGTCGACGGCGCGTTCGGCGCGGCGATGGACCAGATTCTCGGCATGGCGGTGCGCCTGCCGGCGATGAAGCAGATGGGCGAGGAGATCGGCGTCGACTTCGATGCGAATATCGCGGGCCGGACGGCGGATTACGCCAACCGGATCAAGACGGGCGACAAGGCGAAAAAAGACTAACCTGGAGGAATTATCATGATCGACCGGAGACAATTTTTAACGGCAACAGCGGCGGTGGCGGGGATGAGCCTGCTGCCCCTCAAATCCATGGCGGCGGGCGGCATCAAGTTCGGCTCTGTCCTCGATACATCCGGCGCGTTCGATGCCTATGGCAAGCCGATGGATATGGCGATGCGCCTTGCCATTGCCGAGATCAATGCGAACGGCGGGCTGAACGGGGAGCAGATCGAGATCGTCTCCTACGACACCCAGTCGGACATGGCGCTCTACACCCAGTATGCGCAGCAGCTGACGCGGCAGGACAAGGTGGATGTGGTGCATGGCGGCATTCTCTCCGCCTCGCGCGAGGCGATCCGCCAGATCATGAAGAAATCCAACACGCTCTACTTTTACAACGTTCTCTATGAGGGCGGGGTGTGCGATCGCAACACCTTTGTCAATGGCGTCACGCCCGCCCAGCAGGTCGAGGTGCTGATCCCTTACGCGATGAAGAAGGCGGGGAAGAAGGTCTATGTCCTCGCGGCCGACTATAACTACGGCCAGATCACCGCGAAATGGATCGAGAAATATGTCGCAGATAACGGCGGCGAGACCGTGGCCGTCGATTTCTTCCCGCTCGATGTCTCCGATTTCGGTTCGACCATCGCGAAGATCCAGACGGCGGCGCCCGATCTTGTCGTTGCGCCGCTTGTCGGCGGGGCGCATCTCTCCTTCTTCCGCCAGTGGGCGGCGACGGGGATGAACAAGAAAATCCCGCTTGCCTCGCCGACCCTCGGCGCCGGCAACGAGCACAAGATCCTGACCGCCGAGGAAGGCGACGGGATCATGGTCGCCTACAGCTACTCGCAGGAGCTGGAGACGCCGGAGAATATCGCCTTCAAGGAAAAATGGGCGAAGGCCTATGGTGATCCCGGCACCATCAACGAGTTTGCCGTCAATAACTATCAGGGCATCATGATCTGGGCCGAAGGCGTGCGAAAGGCGGGTTCCACCAAGCATGACGATGTGGTCGCCGCGCTGGAGACCGGCATCTCGATCACCGGCCCCGCCGGTGTCGTCACAGTCGATCCGAAAACCCATCACACTATCCTCGATGTGCATGTGATGGAGCTTGAGGGGCAGAAGATGAAGGTGATCGAAACCTTCAACCAGCGCCCGCCGATCGATACGCAGGCCGTCTGCGATCTTGCGGCGAACCCTGATGACAACACGCAGTATGAAATCAAATTCTGACGGCGCTGGCGGGCGGGGCGGCCTCCGGGCTGCCCCCTCGCAGGGACGGCGCGCCCGCCCCCGTTGAAGGGAGACATCATGGATCTCGCGGCAGTCATTATTGTTGAGACCGTCTATATCATCGCAAGCCTCATCCTGATCAGCGCCGGCCTTGCCATCGTGTTCGGCATGATGAAGGTCATCAACCTCGCGCATGGCGAATTTATGATGATGGGCGGCTATGCGGCGATCACGGCCGTCAATCTCGGCGTCAATATTTATGTCGCTATCCTGATCATCGCGCCGCTCGTGGTCGGGCTTATCGGGCTCATCGTCGAGCGGCTGGTGATCCGCCATCTCTATGGCCGGCTGATCGATACCATGCTCGCGACCTGGGGGCTCAGCCTCTTCTTCATCGGGCTGGTGACGATGATCTTCGGCAATACGACGACGGGGATCTCGACGCCGATTGCCGGCTTCCCCGTCGGCGACTACCAGATCAACGGCTATAACTTTTTCATCATTGTCGTCACTGCGGTCCTGATGCTGGCGATTTATCTGGTGCTGAAGGGCACGCGGGCGGGCCTGATCGCCCGCGGCACGATGCAGCGNNATTTCCGCCGCGCTGCATCTATATGACGACCTTCTTTATCGGCTCGGCCATCTCCGGCCTGGCCGGGGCCGTACTTGCGCCGCTGGTCGGGCTCGGGCCCTCCTCGGGCGGCGTCTATATCGCGAAAGCCTTCATCACCGTGATCGCGGGCGGCCCCTCCGTCATCACCGGGCTGATCAGCAGCGGCACGGTCTTCGGCGCGGTCAACCAGCTGTTCACCTTCGCCCTCTCGCCCGTGGTCGGCGAGGTGGCGCTGCTCGTCTCCGCCGTCATCCTGCTCCGCCTGCTGCCGCAGGGGATCACGGCGCGCTTCTTCCGGGGAAAAATGTAATGCGTGAGGTTACGGTGCAGCGTTTCTTCATCTCGCTTGGCGTCGCGGCGGCGCTGATGCTCCTCTTGCCGCAGCTTTTCGACAGCTTCGTGCTGACCGCCCTTCTCATCTACGGCATGCTGGCGATGAGCCTCGGCCTCGTCTGGGGCTTTGGCGGCATTCTCTGTTTTGGGCAGGCTGCCTTCTTCGGCCTTGGCGCCTATGCTTACGCCATCTCCGCGATCAATATCGGCGAGAGCACGGTCCCGATGCTGATCGCCATCCTGGTCCCGGCGCTCTTTGCCGCGGTGCTGGGGGCGATGATGTTCTACGGCCGGCTTGGCGACGTCTATCTCGGCGTTATCACGCTCGTCGTCACCCTCATTCTCTTCAAATTCATGAACTCGACCGCCGGGCCCGACTATGTGATCGGCAAGGCGCGGCTTGGCGGCTTTAACGGCATTCCGGGGTTCCAGACGCTGAACGTGCCGGGCTTCCCAAGTCAGTATATCTATGGCGACAGCCTCTATTATGTCACTTTCATTCTGCTGGTCGTGGTCTACTGGCTGGTCAACTGGCTGCTGCAAAGCCCGTTCGGGCGCGTCGCCATCGCGATCCGCGAGAATGAGCAGCGCGCCTCCCTCATGGGTTATGACGTGCGGGCGCGGAAAACTGTCCTTTTCGCCATCGGCGGCGCCATCGCGGGCCTCGCCGGCGCGCTTTTCGCAAGCTGGGCGGAGATTGTGACGCCCGGGCTTTTCAGCCTCGGCCAGTCGGCGGAGATTATCATCTGGTGCATCGTCGGCGGGCTCGGCACGCGGCTTGGGCCGATCCTCGGCGCGGCGGGGCTTGCCTATCTCAAATTCCTGCTCGGCCAGCAGACGCTGATCGACAACAGCATTATCATGGGGCTGATTCTCGTCCTCTTCGTGCTGTTCCTGCCGAAAGGGCTCGTCCCCGCTATTCGGGATCTCTGGGAGGCGAGCGTTGGCAAGCGCCGCCGCCGCCCGCGGCAAAGGCGGGGAGGGGCAATCGCCAATGGTTGAGACGGTTCTTGAGACGGCGGCGCTGACCATGCGCTTTGGCGGCGTGACGGCGTGCGAGGCTGTGAATTTCAAGCTGAAAGCGCGCGAGCTTCGCTGCCTGATTGGCCCGAACGGCGCGGGCAAAAGCACCTTCTTCAAATGCCTGACCGGGCTGCTCCGCCCAACCAGCGGTCATGTGGTGATGCGGGGCGAGGAGACGACGAACTGGCAGAGCCATGATATCGCCTCGCTCGGCGTCGGCATCAAGACGCAGGTGCCAAGCGTACTCGATGGCGTCTCGGTGGAGGAGAATATCTGGCTCGCCGCGCGGCGGTTTTTCCCATCCCCGGTCGCCAGCAGCAAGACCCGCCAGATGATCGAGAGGCTGTCGCTCGGCGATATCGCGAAAAGCGATGTCGGGCGCCTTGCCCATGGCGAGCGCCAGCGGGTCGAGCTTGGCATCGTCGCCGTTGGCGATCCCTGGCTCGTGCTGCTCGATGAACCCGCTGCCGGCATGACGTCCGAGGAGGTCGGGCGGATGACGGACATCATCCGCGACATGCTGCAAACCGCCGCCGTCATCATTGTCGAGCATGACATGCAGTTCATCCGCTCCATCGCCACCGATGTCACGGTCTTTCATCAGGGCCGCATCCTGCTGGAGGGGCATGTCGACAAGGTGATGAATGATGAGACGGTGCGCAACGTCTATCTTGGGAAGAAGGCTTGAACCATGGCGGAAGAAGACCGGTTGTTTCAACTGACGGGCGTCGCGAGCGGTTATGGCAAGGTGCCGGTGCTGCATGGCGTCGACCTTGAGGTGCAGGCGGGCGAAATTGTCGGCATCCTCGGCCATAACGGCATGGGGAAATCGACGCTGCTGAAGACATCGATGGGCTTTCTTCCCGTCGATGCGGGCAGTATCCGCTATCGCGGCACCGATATCACCCGCTTCTCGCCGCATGAGCGGGCCCGGCTCGGCATCGCCTATGTGCCGCAAGGGCGCGGCATTTTCCCGCAGCTTTCGGTGCGCGAAAATCTCCGCTTCGCCTATATGGATAACGGGCAGGGGGATGAGGCGGAGAGCATGGCGCGCATCCTGACCGAATTCCCGAGACTCGAGCGGCTGCTGGACCGCGACGGCGGCGCGCTCTCGGGCGGGGAGCAGCAGCTTCTTGCGCTCGCCCGCAGCCTGATGTCGGATCCGGAGTTTCTGCTGCTCGATGAGCCGACCGAGGGGATCCAGCCCTCGATCATCGAGGAGATTGCCGAGACCCTTCTGCAGCTTCGCCGCGCGCGCGGTCTTTCCATTCTGCTGGTCGAGCAGAATTTCGACTTTATTGCCGACCTGTCGGACCGGGTGCTGGTGCTTGAGCGCGGGCGGATCAGCGGCGAGCTCACGCGTGCCGATCTTCTCGACAAGGCGAAGGTCGACAGTTTCCTCGGCTTTGGCGCGGCGCGATCGACGCGCGCCGCCATCCCCACCCGGACGACTGCCGCAAGCCAGAAGCCCGTCCGTCCGGCGGCATCCGGCAAGATGCCACCCGCCCCGGCGGCGGCGCCCCCCCTCCCTTCATTTTCGGTGATCACGATGACAGTCAAGCGACCCACTCTCTCCCAGATGCGCAATATGGCGGATCGGTTCGGCATGTCCCTAAGCGATGAGGATCTTCGCGAATATTCAGAGATCATGGAACCTTATATCCAGTGCTACGACCGGCTGGATGCGCTGCCCGACTATCTGCCGGAAGTGCGGTATCCGAGGAGCCCTGGCTATCGCCCTTCACCTGCCGAGAACCCGCTCAATGCCTGGTATTACAAGACCAACATCAAGGGCGCGATGGATGGCCCGCTGCGCGACAAGAAAATCGTCCTCAAAGATACCGTCTGCCTCGCCGGGGTGCCGATGATGAACGGCTCCTCCATTATGGAGGGCTATACGCCCGAGATCGACGCGACGATCGTCACCCGCATCCTCGATGCAGGCGCGATTATCGTCGGCAAGTCGCACTGCGAAAATCTCTGCCTCTCGGGCGGCAGCCATACCAACGCGACGGGGCCGGTCCATAACCCGTGGAAGCATGGCTATATGGCAGGCGGCTCGTCGAGCGGCTCGGCCGCCCTCGTTGCGACGGGCGAGGTGGATATGGCGATTGCCGGCGATCAGGGCGGCTCGATCCGCATTCCCTCCTCCAACTGCGGCGTTTACGGGATGAAGCCGACGCATGGCCTCGTGCCCTATTCCGGAGTCATGCCGGTCGAGCAGACCATCGATCATGTCGGGCCGATCACCAATAACGTCGCCGACAACGCCCTCTTCCTCGAAGTGCTGGCGGGCGAGGATGGCCTGGATCCGCGCCAGTATGCGCCGAAGGTTTACCGCTATACCGAAGCCATCGGCAAGGGCTGTCGCGGCCTTCGCATCGGCGTGCTGAAGGAAGGCTTCGGCCGGCCGGAAAGCGAGCCGGATGTCGACGCGAAAGTGCGCGCGGCGGCGGAGCGGTTTGTAAGCCTCGGCGCCATGGTGAGCGAGGTATCGGTGCCCGAGCATTATCTTGCCGGCGATGCCTGGGTCGCCATCACGGTCGAAGGCCTGCAGGATCTGATGATGCATGGCAACACGGCGGGCACGAATTATGCCGGGCTTTACCACCCCTCCATGATCGATCATTTCGCCAACTGGCGGAGCCGCGCCGACGAGCTGTCGCATTCGCTGAAAACCTGCATGTTCATCGGCGAGCATTTCCAGACGCAGTATCGCGGCCGCTATTATGGCAAGGCGCAGAATCTGATGCGCATGGTGCGGCGGAAATATAAGGAGGCGCTGAAGCAGTATGATCTCCTCCTCATGCCGACGCTGCCGATGAAGGCGCAGAAGATCCCGGGGCCGGATGCCACGTTGCAGGAATATGTGACCCGCGCCTTCGAGATGGTCGGCAACACCTCGGCCTTCAACTCGGGGCATTTTCCGGCGATGTCGATCCCCTGCGGCTTGAGCGAGGGGCTGCCCATCGGCATGATGCTTGTCGCCGATGACTATTGCGAGATGACCATCTATCAGGCGGCCCACGCTTTCGAGCAAAGCGGGGACTGGCGGAGCTTTTAAAGGGGAGCGGCGATGTCGATTCTGACGGAAAGCCTTGCGGACCGGATTGCGAAACCCGGAGATGAAACGGCGGAGAAGGGAGCAACCGGCCGTGTCGCGCCGACGGGTAACCGCTCCTACGTCGCGGGGGAGACGCAGCCGCCGCTCAAATATATCACCATCCCGGAAATGTTTCGCGAAACCGTCGCCCGCTTCGGGCCGCGCGATGCGCTGATCTTCCCGGCCGAGGATTTGCGGCTCAGCTATTATGATCTCGACCGCGAGGTGGACGCGCTGGCGTCTGGCCTGCTCGCGCTTGGTCTTGCGAAGGGTGACCGTCTCGGCATCTGGTCGCCGAACCGGCCGGAATGGATCTTCACGCAATATGCGACGGCGCGCATCGGCGTCATTCTCGTCAATATCAACCCCGCCTACCGCCTGTCGGAGCTTGATTATGCGCTCAATAAAGCCGGCTGCAAGGCGCTTATCCTGGCGGAAAAATTCAAATCCTCCGACTATTTCAAGATGATCCGCAGCCTCGCGCCGGAGCTTGAAAATTGCGAGCCCGGACGGCTCAGCGCGGCGAAGCTGCCGTTGCTGAAAATCGTTGTCGGCCTTGGTAAGGATCCGGGACCGGGAATGTTCTCCTTCGATGAAATCCGCCGCCTTGGCGGCCCGGCGCAGCAGCTCCGCCTCGATGGCCTGAGCGCCGACCTCTCGCCCGACGATCCGATCAATATCCAGTTCACCTCCGGCACTACGGGTGCGCCAAAGGGCGCGACGCTCACCCATTACAATATCGTCAACAACGCGGCCAATGTCGTCGACCGGATGAATTTCACGGAGGCCGACCGCCTCTGCATCCCGGTGCCGCTCTATCACTGCTTCGGCATGGTGATGGGCTCGCTCGGCTGCGTCGCGCGCGGCGCCAGCATGGTTTTCCCGGGCGAGGCGTTCGAGGCCGAGGCGACGCTTGCGGCCATCGCAAAGACGCGATGCACCGCGCTTTACGGCGTCCCGACCATGTTCGTCGCCATGGTCGATCATCCGCGGCTGAAAGACTTCGATCTTTCCTGCCTGCGCACCGGCGTGATGGCGGGCGCGCCCTGCCCGATCGAGGTGATGCGGCGGGTCATCGGCGAGATGCATATGCCGGAGGTGACCATCTGCTACGGCATGACGGAAACCTCGCCGGTCTCCTTCCAAAGCCATGTCAATGACCCGATCGAGAAGCGCGTCGCGACCGTCGGCCGGGTGCATCCGCATGTGGAGGTTCGCATCGTCGATGAGGCGGGCCGTGATGTCCCCGTCGGCGAAACGGGCGAGCTTTGGACACGCGGCTATTCGGTGATGCGCGGCTATTGGGAGGATGCGGAGAAAACGGCCGAGGCGGTCGTCTCCGGCGGCTGGATGCGCACAGGAGATCTCGCAATTCTCGACAAAGAGGGGTATTGTCAGATTGTCGGGCGGCTGAAGGATATGATCATTCGCGGCGGGGAGAATATTTATCCGCGGGAGATCGAGGAATTTCTCTTCACCCATCCCGACGTGCAGGAGGTGCAGGTTTTCGGCATCCCCGATGAGCGTTTCGGGGAAGAGGTCGTCGCCTGGATCGTCCAGCGGGAGGGAGGGGCACTGACGGAAGAGGCCGTCAAGGCCTATTGTCAGAACCAGATCGCGCATTACAAGATCCCGAAATATGTCCGGATCGTGCCCGAACTCCCGATGACGGTGACAGGCAAGCCCCAGAAATTCATCATGCGCGATGAAATGATGAAGATGCTGGGACGGGAGAAATAATCGTCGCCGGACCCGCTCCGGCCGGGGGAGGGAGAAGGGAATGGATCTAGCAACAGAGAACCGCGATTACCATGTCGCGAAGACGGGCTATCGGCTGCAGGTTCCGGGGGATTTCAACTTTGCCGTCGATGTGATCGATCGGCGCGCGGCGGAGGCGGACGGCACCGCCGTAATCGCCGTCTCGCGCGATGGCGAAAATATCCGCGAGCTTCCCTATTCCCACTTTTCGGAGCAATCAAGCCGCCTTGCCAATGCGCTGCTAAGCCTCGGCGTCGGCAAGGGGGATTTCGGCGCCCTCGTCATCGGGCGCATCCCGGAATGGTATACCGTGCTTTTCGCCTGCATGAAGATCGGCGCTATTTCCATGCCGGGCACCAATTTGCTGACCGCGAAGGACATCGCCTATCGCGTGCAGGCCTCAAAAGCGCGCTTCATCGTCGTCACGCCCGAGCATTGCGCGAAGTTTGAAGAGGTGCGCCGCCTCTGCCCGACGGTAGAGCATTGCATCGTCGTCGGCGGTAGCTATCCCGGCTGGCTTTCATTCGATGATCTGGTGAGAAACGCACCGCCTGATTTTGCCAACGCTAACGCCCCTGCCACAAAGGCCGATGATATGATGATGGCCTATTTCACCTCCGGCACCACATCGCTCCCCAAGATGGTGCCGCGCGATTTCGCCTATGCGCTCGCCCATGCGGCAACGGCGCTCTTCTGGATGGACCTTCGCGCGGGCGAGGTGCACTGGACGCTGACCGACACCGGCTGGGCGAAGGCGGCCTGGGGGCTCCTCTTCCCGCCGCTTCTTGCCGGGGCGAAGGTCGTTCTCTATGACGGGGAGGGGGCGTTCGATCCCGTCTTCCATCTCCGGCTTCTTGAAAAGCTCCGGGTCTCCACTTTCTGCGCGCCGCCAACCGTTTACCGCCTTTTCGCGCAGCAGGATCTCTCTAGCTATGATTTTTCCGCGCTCCGCCGCTCGCTTGGCGCCGGTGAGCCGCTCAATCCTGAGGTTATCCGCTACTGGCAGAAGCATACCGGCAATGTCATCGCCGATGGCTACGGCCAGACGGAGACCATCAATATCGTTGGCAATTATCCCGGCGTCGAGGTGCGCTATGGCTCCATGGGCCTGCCGGTGCCGGGGTTCGATATCGATATCGTCGATGAGGACGGCAACCGCCTGCCGGCCGGCGAGGTCGGGCATATCGCCGTTGCGACGAACGGCGCGGACTGGCCGCCCGGCCTCTTCAGGGGTTATTTCACGAGCGGAGGCACGCTCGATACCGCGGCGTTCCGGAACGGCTGGTACTACACCGGCGATACCGCGCGGCGTGATGCGGACGGCTATTTCTGGTTTGAAGGGCGTGCCGATGACCTGATCAGCTCGGGCGCCTATCGCATCAGCCCGTTCGAGGTCGAAAGCGCGCTCCTTGAGCATCCCGAGGTGGTGGAGAGCGCGGTGATCGGCATTCCCGATGAGATGCGCGGGCAGATTGTGAAAGCCTTCATAATCCTGAAAGATCCGGCGAGGGCGAGCGATGCGCTCGCGACCGAGATCCAGGAATTCTGCAAGCAGCTGACGGCCCCTTACAAATATCCGCGGCGGATCGAGTTTGTGACGAGCCTGCCGAAAACCATCTCCGGGAAAATCCGCCGGGTGGAGCTTCGCGAGAGGAGCTGAGCGGACGGGTAGGGGGTGGCAGGCGGCGCGCTCAGGCGTCCGTCTCGCTCTCACGGGCGGTGCTGCTATCCGGCGGTGCGGGCGGGATGCGGTAGCTGATGTCAGTGTCCCATGATGGGCCGCTCGTGCGCCGCCATGTCCCTGTTATCTGATGGTCAAAGAACTCGATATGGCCGTGACGCGCGAAGAATTCCATACAGAGCTGCCGTTGCTTTTCCTTGTGTCGGGTCAATGCTCCCAGCCCCAATCTATGATTGTATGAGTTTGTGCAATATATCAGGATATGCTGAAGTACTAGCAACTATGGCGTATATTTCAATAAAGAAATACTAAAATTCGTGTCAGTTTGCGCGCCGCAAGATGTGCGCATCAACGCTTTCCTCACGGGAGAAGATATGAGATAGTGAGCGCATGGCCGAAACATTGAGCATTCCCGCAGGATCGTCGAAGGACGAGATGTACCGCGCGCTGCTTCCGCAGATCGCCGCGGTGATCGAGGGTGTCGCGGATCCGATTGCCAATATGGCGAATATCGCCGCCATCCTGAAAGAGGCGTTTGATTTTTACTGGGTCGGCTTTTATCGCACCACCGCGCCCGAAAATCTCGTTCTCGGTCCGTTTCAGGGGCCGCTTGCCTGCGTTGCCATCCCCTTCTCAAAAGGCGTCTGCGGCGCGGCGGCGCGCAAGCAGCAAACCATCATCGTGCCCGATGTCGACAAATTCCCGGGCCATATCGCCTGCAGCAGCCTGTCGCGCTCGGAAATCGTCGTGCCGCTCGTTGCGGGGGGTGCGACGCAGCTTGTCCTCGATGTCGACAGCGACCGGCTCGATGCATTTGACGAGACCGACAAACTCTATCTTGAGGAGATCGTCGGGCTTCTCCGCCGCGAGAATTTCGAAGCCGCCTGACGCGCATCGCCCCGCGCGGCTTCCGTGCCCTTTTCTCGCCGTCTTTCCGCTTCTTTCCCCATCGCCCATTGAGCGCGGTGCCGCCGTCACGCCTTCTGCGCGATTTTGAGGGCTGCATGCGCGGCGCGCCGCGCGCATTTCGCGCCAACATCTCCGGGAGGATAAAAACGCCGCACGGCAAATTGTATACAATACTGATATTCTGTACGCGATAAGGGGCGGGCGACGGGCGGGGAGGGCGGAAGGATGCCCCGCACGCGCCCCCTGTCGCGGCGCTAATCTGCGCCCGAAGGGCGGGCTTTGGGCGGGAAATGCTGATTCGGCCCCGGAAGTTGCCCGGCTTGGCGATGGATTGGCGGCGGGACGGGAGAGGGGCCGGGCGCATTGCCGGTGAAAATGGCCAGAAAGGCTGGAAAATGCGGCTTTGGCGTTCGGCGTCAGGCCCGGGGCGGAGCGGGTTTCTGTAAGTCGGCTGCGGAGCATGCCCCTCCCTGCGCGGGGCGCCGGCGAGGCACGGGCGCTGACCGCGCGCGCCGCTCCGTGCCGCCCTGCGCTCCAGCCGCAGAAAACAGCGGTTTGCGACACCGCCGGCCGCTTTCTCCGAGGCGAAAATTTTTTTGTATACAAAAAGATATAAATCTGCTTAATCTGTATACAATATTAAAAAACACAATGGGAAGGGTTGCTATGAGTGATAAGCGTAAGCTCGATATTACCGATTATTATCATATAAATTCCAGCGAAATTGAGCCCGAAGTCATTTCCGCCGTCGAAGGCGTGGAAGAGCAGGGGCATGTCACCGTCAAGAAGATGATGGTGGGCGAAGAAATTCTCCTTCTTGAAGTGCGGCGCAAGAAGGGTCTGATCGATCCGGTCCACAAGCATATGGATCATGAATCCATGGGCTACCTGATCAGCGGCAAGCTGCGCCTGATCATCGGCGGCAAGGACTTCATCGCGACGCCCGGCTCGTCCTGGGTGCATCCGGTCGGGGTCGATCACTACAGCGAAGCGCTCGAGGACTGCCTGCAGATCGAGATCAAGTCACCGCCGAAGAAAACCTGGGTCTGAGCCCGCTCCGACCTGCGCGAACGCGTCACTGCCGAGGGTGTTCATTTGAAGAAGTTTACTGCCACAGTATCGACAGTTTTTGCCTGGGCCGGCGGGGCGCTAATTCTGCTGTGCTCAATCCTTGTCTCACTCGACGTCCTGACCCGGAAATTGCTCGGCTGGACGTATTTTGAAAGTTTTGAGCTCAGCACCTATGCCTTCGCGATTGCCGTCTCGCTCGGCTGCGCCTACGCGCTGATCAGCAAATCGCATATCCGCATCGAAGTTCTCTATCGCCTGCTGCCCGACATTGTGCAGCGGGTGCTGGATCTGGTGTCCATCCTCGGCCTGCTGGTCGGGGCCACCGTCCTTGTCTGGTATGCCTGGTCGGCCTTCGACAGCAGCCTTATTCTCGGCGCCCGCTCCAACACGCCGCTTTCGGTGCCGCTCGTCATTCCGCAGGGGCTCTGGCTGATCGGGCTGGTCTGGTTCGCCCTCTCGGCGGCGTTCCTCTTCCTCCGGGCGCTCATCCATTTCTTCACCGGCCGGCATGACGAGATTATCGAGGATATCGGCATCGCCAGCATGGAAGAGGAAATCGAGGCCAGTACCGACCTTCAGACCGACGTACGCGTCAAAAGCAAGAATGCGGAGATCGGGTAAATGTATATCGTATCAGTCACACTTCTTCTCCTCCTTGTCGGCAGCGCGATGTATGTCGCGGCGGCGCTCGGTATTCTGGGCTTCACCCTGTCGGAGATGTATTCCTCCTATCCGCTGCTGCGCGGCATCGGCGAGCTGACCTGGGGCGCGAGCACGGATTTTGTCCTTCTCGCGGTGCCGATGTTCGTGATGATGGGCGAGCTGCTGCTCCGCTCCGGCGTCACCGAGGCGATGTACAGAGCCTTCGATAAATGGCTCGGGCATATTCCGGGCGGCCTGATGCACGCCAATATCGCCGCCTGCGCGATGTTCTCGGCGACGTCGGGATCGAGCGTTGCGACGGCGGCCACCATCGGCACGGTCTCCATTCCGAATATGCGGACGTTCAACTACAGCCCGCCGCTCTTTCTTGGCAGTATCGCCGCCGGCGGCACGCTCGGGATCCTGATTCCGCCGAGCATCAATATGATCCTGTACGGCGTGCTCTCCGATACGTCGGTTGCCGACCTCTATCTTGCGGCCTTTATTCCGGGCGCCCTGCTCGCCGGCCTGTTCTTCCTCACGATCTGGGCAATCTGCTGGTTCCAGCCGAGCCTGAGTGGCGGCATCGAAAAAGCGCCGCTTGAGGAGAGGATTTCCACCCTCATCCACCTCGTGCCGCCGATGCTGCTTTTCATGATCGTCGTCGGTTCCATCTATCTCGGCTGGGCAACCCCGACCGAGGCCGCGGCGCTGGGTGTTGTCGCCTCGCTCCTCTATGCCCTTGCCGGACGGAAGCTCACCTTCCAGGGGCTGCTTCGCGCGTTTGAGGGCACGGTGCGCACCACCTCGATGGTCATGCTGATCGTCATCGCGGCGCTCTTCGTCAACTTCGTCTTCTCGACCATCGGCTTCACCTCCGCGCTGGTCGGGGTGGTGAATGCGCTCGACTGGTCGCCGGTCTATGTGATGCTGGCGATTGTCGCGATTTACCTGCTGCTCGGCTGTTTCGTGGAAACGCTGACGCTGATGATCGCAACGACGCCGATCGTTGTCCCGATCATCATCAATCTGGGATACGACCCTGTCTGGTTCGGAGTTGTCTTCGTCATGCTGATCGAAGCGGCGCTGATTACCCCGCCGATCGGAATGAACCTCTTTGTGGTCCAGTCGGTGCGCGGATCCGGACCATTCCGCGACGTGATCGTCGGGTCGCTGCCGTTCCTTATCATGATCATGCTCGCGATTCTCCTGCTGATCGGCTTCCCCGACCTCGCGTTGTGGCTGCCGAGCGTTTTCGCGGGAGTGAAATAGTCATGATGTCTGTAACCGAAGAAAATCTGTAATCCACCGCAATAAGTAACAAGGGAGAGAGAAAATGTATGTGAGACTACTTTCTGCGACCGTCGGAGCGCTGGCACTTTGCAGCGTCGCCGTCGCCGCACAGGCTGAAGACTATCCGAAGACAACGGTCAACGTCGTCGGCAACCTCGGCATCACGACCCAGTATAACGAGCTGGAAAAGCCGTTCTGGACCGAAGTTCTGCCGGCCGCCACAAACGGCGCTGTCAGCGGCGAGATCAAGCCGTGGAACGAAATGGGCATGAAGGGTCCGGAGGTTATCCGCCTCCTGAAGCAGGGCCTCTTTGATGTCGGCACGACGCAGCTCGGCTTCATGGCGGGCGATGCACCGATCAACGACGCGACCGACCTTGCCGGTCTCTCGCCGACGATCGAGCAGTTCCATGACGTCACAAATGCCTTCCGCCCGGTGCTCGCGAAATATTATGAGGACACCCTCGGCGTGCATATGCTCGGCCTCTGGTCGTTCCAGGCACAGGTTCTCTACTGCCGCGACGAGCTGAAGGGTCTCGCCGATCTGAAGGGGCGCAAGATCCGCGCGTCCGGCCTTTCCCAGTCCGACTTCCTCGAATATTTCGGCGCCTCCGGTATCTCGATGGCATTCGGTGAAGTGCAGCAGTCGCTGCAGAACGGCGTCATCGACTGTGCGATCACCGGCACGCTCGGCGGCTACAAGGCGAAATGGAACGAGTCGGCCAAATATCTCTATCCGCTGCCGATCAACTGGGGCAGCGCTGTCCAGGCCGCCAACATGACCTTCTGGAAGAAGCTCGATCCGAAAGTCCAGAAAGTGATCGAAGACGGCGTCGCCAAGCTCCAGGAAGATATCTTTGAGCAGAACCGCCGCGAAAACGAGATGGGCATCGCCTGCAACACCGGCATTGGTGAGTGCCCGGAAGGTCCGCCCTCCAACATGATCCTGGTTGAAGTCACCGACGAGGATCTGGCGCTGCGTGAAAAGGCGCTGAAGGAAATGGTTCTGCCGCGCTGGGCGGAACGCTGCGGGGCGGAGTGCGTGACGCAGTGGAACGCGACCGTCGGCCCGATTGCCGGCCTGGAAGCTCCGATCAAGAAGTAATCTGTCAGCAGTTTACCCAAACCTTACAACAACGGGAGATTCCGAATGACGACCTCCAAATGGCAAGTAAAAGAAGAGCTGGAGTTGAGTAAAGACAGCCTTCTGGCCCTACTGAACAACGAAATTCCGGCCATTCGCATCAAGAATTTTGCGACCCGGGAGGAATGTGCTTCTTTCGCGGCCGCCGTGGAAAAGGCCGGGCTGAAATATTACAGCGTGGCGCGGCGGATCGGCTATATCGGCATGGCGCAGTATGAGTATCGCTGGGGCCGTCCGAAAGAGGACTATTTCGCCGACGTTCGGGAGGCCAACAAGCGCCAGCGGGCCGTCTTTTCGGAATCTTTCGATGTTGTGCAGCGGGTCATCGACGTGGTCGGCCCGCACACCGAAAACGGCATCTGCGTCGCCCATGAAGGCGGCCATGAATATTACGCCGGGATCATCCGGCAGGCGTCGGAGGGGGTCGATCTGCATGCCGATTTCGCGCCCTTCAACTCGCCGACCTACGCGATCCGCCATATCACCTCGCAGCTCGGCTGGAACTTCTATGCCGAACAGCTCGTCGAAGGCGGGCTGACCACCGTGCATAACGCGCCGTGGGACCCGGTGATGGAAGGCGACGTGCCGCCGCAGAGCTACGACCTCCCGCGCGAGGTGGTGGCCGGGGCGGAAACCTATACCTTCTCGCCGGACATGGGCGATGTGGTGATTTTCAACACCCGCAATCCGCATGAGATCAGCGGCGGCGTGGCGGCGGAGGGACGCAACCGCATCTCCATCGGCGCCTTCATCGGCCGCATGCCGAACAAAGAACTGTTCATGTGGTCATGAGGAGGCGGGCATGACGGATTCCCTAGGTTGGCGCAAAAAATTCGCTGTTCTCATTCCCTCCACCAACACCTCGGTGCAGCCGGAGTTCGACGCGATGCGCCCGCCCGGCATCACCAACCATATCAGCCGGATCCAGATCCCGAACATCCCGCTGAATAACGACGCCGATTTCAACCGCCTGATCGAACTGATCCAGGAGGCGCAGATGGCGGCGGTCGACAGCGTGATGTCGTCCGAGCCCGACCGGCTGGTTCTCGGTATCTCGGCCGAGACCTTCTGGGATGGCCTCGCCGCGAGCCGGGAGCTGAAGGCGAGCCTTGAGAAACATACCGGGCTCGACGTCTCCATGGGATCGGACGCCTGCATCGCCGCGCTCAACCTGTTCGGCGCGAAAAAGCTTGGCGTCGTGACGCCCTACCAGCCGGTCGGCGACAAGAACGTCGTGCGCTTCTTCGAGCAGGCGGGCTTCGAGGTGGTCAATCTGAAGGGCCTCAAATGCGAAAGCCCCGTGCATATCGCGCATGTCTCGGAGATGGAACTCTGCCGCGCGATCCGCGAAGTTGACGGCCCCGATGTCGATGCGGTTGTCCAGGTCGGCACCAACCTTGCGATGGCGCGGCTCGCCGGTTTTGCGGAGATCTGGCTGGAGAAGCCGGTCATCGCGATCAACACGGCAATTTACTGGCATGCCCTGCGCGCCAGCGGTATTGAGGATCGGGTGGACGGCTGGGGAAGCCTGTTGCTTCATCACTGAGCGTCCGAATTTGAGGAGATTGATGCATGAGCAGTACAGGTGAAAGAGCCTATGCCGCTATTCGCGAGGGGATCATCAAGGGCGTTCACGCGCCCGCGGCGAGACTTCGCGAAGAGCATCTGGCCGAGACGCTGGGGGTCAGCCGCACGCCCATTCGCGACGCGCTGAAACGCCTCGCGCTCGAGGGGCTGGTTGTGCTTGAGCCCAATCAGGGCGCCTTCGTCGCCTCCTGGTCGGCCGAGGATCTCGACGATATCTTCAAGATCCGCTCGCTGATCGAATGCGAAGCGGCGGGGCTGGCGACGCTGCGCCTCACCAATGATGAAATCGACGAGCTGCGCGCGCTCGCCGACCAGATGCTGGCCTGCGCCAACAAGCGGAGCGCCGGCTTCCTCGATGAGATCACGCAGCTCAACCAGAAGTTCCACAGCAAGATCATTCGCGCGGCCGGCAACGACCGGATCACCCAGATTCTCGGCAAGGCGATCGAACTGCCCGTCGTGCACCGCACCTTCCGCCGCTACCGGGAGGATGAGCTGTTTCGCAGCCTCGGCCACCACCGCGAGCTGGTCGCAGCCTTCGCCGCCCGCGACAAGCGCTGGGCAGAGGCGGTGATGCTCTGCCACATCCTGGCGGCGCGCAATTCGCTGCTCTCCAGCGTGAGCGCAAATGGCACCGTCAGCGAAGATGCGGTGCAGGGAACAAAAATCGCAAGCTGAGCCGCCGCCTTCACTGAAGGCAGACGCAGGGCAGCAGGGAACGGGCAAGGGAAAGAACCGTGATTGTCGAAGAACGCATTTATACAATTCATCCCGGCAAGATGGGGCCGTTTCTTGAGCTTTATGGAAGCGAAGGGGTCGCGATCATCCAGCCCATTCTTGGCAACCTGATCGGCTATTTCACGAGCGAGATCGGCGAGCTCAATCAGGCGGTCCATCTCTGGGGCTATGAGTCGTTCGCCGCGCGCGAAAGGCGACGGGCGGAGCTGAACGGGAACAAGGAATGGCTCGCGTTCGTTCCCAAAGTGCTGCCTTTTATCGCGCGCATGGAGAACCGTATCCTGGTGCCGACGGCTTTCTCTCCCCTTCGGTAAGATATCTGAGGGGCGCATTTTGCACTGTTGAGGACACAAATGACACAGAATCTGGTTGAAAATTACATCGGGGCGGGGTTTCGGCAGAAACTCGGATATGGCCGGAAATCCGCATTGCTGTTCGTTGACTTTGTTGCGGCCTATTTCGAGCCCTCATCGCCGCTTTATGCGCCGCCCGCGGTGGATGCCCTCGCCTCCGGCGTCCGTCTGCTGGAGGCCGGCCGCGCCGCCGGGGTGCCGGTTTTCTTCACCCGCGTCGTCTATCACAAGGGCGGCCATGACGGCGGCGTGTTCTATCGCAAGATCAAGGCGCTGTCGGTATTCGATGAAGGCTCTCCCCTCGGTGCCTTTGCCCCCGGCATGGACCCCAAGGAGGGTGAGGTTGTCGTCACCAAACAATATGCGAGCGCCTTTTTCGGCACCTCGCTTGTCGCCTCTCTCACCTCCCGCGGGGTGGATACCGTCATCATCGCGGGTCTGACGACAAGCGGCTGCATCCGCGCCTCCGCCGTTGATGCGCTGCAATACGGCTTCATTCCTGTCGTTGTCCGTGATGCGGTGGCCGATCGCGATGCGGCGCCGCATGAAGCCAATCTCTTCGATCTGGAAGGGAAGTATGCGGATACGGTTTCCGAAGAGAATGCATTGACATATCTGCGGGGGCTCGCCCCCGCCGCTGCCAATCAAACCGTCTGAACACAACAATCAAATAATATCGGGTATTGATAATGTCCAACTCCACAACACCGCTCCACAGCCGCATCCGCAATGGCGAACTGATCGTCGCGCCCGGCGTGTTTGATATGATTTCGGCAAAGCTGGCCAATGACCTCGGCTTCAAGGCGCTTTATATGACCGGATACGGGACGGTTGCCTCCTATCTCGGGCTGCCGGACGCCGGCCTTGCCACCTATTCCGATATGGTCAATCGCGTCGGCCAGTTCGTCGCCTGCACCAGCACGCCGCTGATCGCCGATGGCGATACGGGCTATGGCGGGCTGCTCAACGTGCGTCATACCGTGCAGGGCTATGAGAAGGCGGGCGCCGCCGTGATCCAGCTCGAAGATCAGGAATTTCCGAAGAAATGCGGCCATACGCCGGGCCGCAGCGTCATTCCGATCGAAGATATGGTGCGCAAGATCAAGGTCGCCTCGGAAAGCCGCGCCTCGAAAGATTTCCTGATTATCGCCCGCACCGATGCGCGCAGCAGCCTCGGCCTCGATGAAGCGCTCCGCCGCGGCGAAGCCTATCAGAAGGCGGGGGCCGATATTCTCTTCATCGAATCGCCGGAAAGCGTTGAGGAGATGGAGAAAATCGGCCGCACCTTCGATGCGCCGCTGGTCGCCAACATGGTGGAGGGGGGCCGGACGCCGATTTTGAGCGCCGATCATCTCCATCAGCTCGGCTTCCAGATCGTGATTTTCCCGGCGACCGGCTTCCTTGCCATGGGCGCGGCGCTTCGCAAGGCTTATGCACAGCTCAAATCGACCGATGTGCCGAGCGAGGGAAATATCGAGTTGTATGATTTCGGAGAATTTTCGAAACTGATGGGATTCGAGGATGTCTGGGCGTTCGATCGGAAATACGCCGAGTAGCCCGCCGGCGCGCAGCTGCGCCATCCGCATCCTGTCTGGAATTTAACAAGGGGAAGAAGATCATGGATAATACCAGCAATTCGGCAACGATCAGCGTCGATCCACTGGGACGGGGACCGGCGAATTATGTCTCGCTCAGTCCGCTGAGTTTCCTCCCCCGCGCCGCGGATGTGTATCCCGACCGCCTCTCCGTCGTGCACGGGGCGCGGCGCTATACCTGGCGGGAAAGCTATGAGCGCTGCCGCCGCCTCGCCAGTGCGCTGAGGCGGGCCGGCGTTGGCAAGGGCGATACCGTCGCGCTGATGGCGCCGAATATTCCGGAAGCCTTTGAGTGTCACTTCGGCGTGCCGATGGCCGGCGCGATCCTGAATGCGCTCAACACCCGCCTCGATGCCGCGACGATTGCCTTCATTCTCGAGCATGGCGCCTCGAAAGTGCTGATTACCGACAAGGAATTCTCGCCCGTCATCAAGGACGCGCTCAGCCAGATGAAGGTGAAGCCGCGCGTCATCGATATCGACGATGCGCTGGCGACAGGCGGCGAGCTGCTCGGCGAGAGCGATTATGAAGCCTTCCTTGAGGGCGGCGATCCGGCCTTTGACTGGGAGCTGCCGGGCGATGAATGGGACGCCATCTCCCTCAACTACACCTCCGGCACCACCGGCAATCCGAAGGGCGTGCTTTACCACCACCGCGGCGCCTATCTCAACGCGATGGGCAATGCGCTCGCCTGGAATATGGGATCGCACCCGGTCTATCTCTGGACGCTGCCGATGTTCCACTGCAACGGCTGGTGCTTCCCCTGGACCATCACCATGATGGCGGGGACGCATGTCTGCCTGCGCGCCGTCGAGCCCGGGGCGATTTTCACCGCCATCCGCGATCACGGCGTCACGCATATGTGCGGCGCGCCGATCGTCATGGTGATGATGCTGAACGCGGGCGCCGATGTCCATGCGAAGAAAGATCCGAACCACCCTGTCAAGATGATGACGGCCGGCGCTGCCCCGCCCGCCAAGGTCATCGAGGCGATGGAGCAGCTCGGTTTCGATATCACCCATGTCTATGGCCTGACCGAGGTTTACGGCCCCGTCACCCTCTGCGCCTGGCATGAGGAATGGGACGCGCTTCCGGCGTCCGAGCGCGCCGCGATCAAGGCGCGCCAGGGCGTCCGCTCCCCGGTGCTTGAGGATCTCGCGGTCGTGAAACAGGGCACGCTCGATCCCGTCACCCCCGACGGCGAGATGATGGGCGAAATCCTGATGCGCGGCAACGTCGTGATGAAGGGCTACCTCAAAAACGAGCCGGCGACCAATGAGGCCTTCGAGGGCGGCTGGTTCCACACCGGCGATCTCGGCGTCATGCACCCCGATGGCTATATCGAGGTGAAGGACCGCTCGAAGGACATCATCATCTCGGGCGGTGAGAATATCTCGACGATCGAGGTCGAAGGCGTGCTCTATCAGCATCCCGCCGTTCTGGAGGCCGCCGTGGTTGCGCGGCCCGATGAGAAATGGGGCGAGACGCCGTGCGCCTTCATCACGCTGAAGCCCGGCGCGAGCGCGACGGAGGAGGAGATCATCGCCTTCTGCCGCGAGCGCATGGCCCGCTACAAGGCGCCGAAAACGGTGATTTTCGACGCGCTGCCGAAAACCTCGACCGGCAAGATCCAGAAGTTCGAGCTGCGCAGCCGCGCCCAATCCCTCGGCTGAACGGGACGAGATACGCCCGGCCGTGCCGCCCACCCGGCGGCGCGGCGACGCGGCGCGTCCCGCGACAGGGGCGCCCGTGATATATATATGAATGGAGAAGTCTGGGGCGGCGGATCCTTTCGATTAGCGGAAAGACAGCACAAAGGGGCCCTTTCATAACCCGCAAGTCAAATTGTGTGGAGAAGCCGCTATTATCGCATATTATGTATTCCTAATCAAGCAAAATCGCTCATTCCGCGGGCGCGGAAGGGGGCAGGCGGAGGTCCTCTCCGCCGCCGCTTAAATCAGCCCTGCGCGCCGGGGCGGCGATCCGCAGAGGTCGCGGCCCCGTCCGCTGGCTCCCCGCTCAGTGCAGCGGGCAGGCGCTGCAGTCGTCGTGGAAGTGCGGGCAGAGGGACGCGGTGTCGGTATCGCAGAAATGGCAGAGCGCGTAGCAGTCGCGCATGCGGATCATGTCATCGTCGATATTGATGCCGAGCGCCTTGATCTGTTTCAGCGCGCGCGAGAAGGTCTCGGGCGTCATACCGAGATAATTGGCGATCACCTGCTTGCGAAACGGCAGGCGGAACTCGAGATCGTCGTGTCCGCTCTCAAGATGCTTCTCAAGGAAATAATAGCCGACGCGCTGCAACGGCGATTTGATGTTGATGGCGTCGATCTGGTAAATGGCGTTTTTATAGTGGCGCGTCACAATCCGAAGGATATTGACCGCAAACTGCGCATCCGAGAGGACATGCGCCTTGACGATCCGCTCGGGGATCATCAGCAGGGTGCAGTCGCTCAATGTCTGGACCGAAATGGGCGAGCGGCCACCCATGAACAGCACCGCCTCCATACAGGTATCGCCCGGCTCAAGCAGCCGGATGGTCGCTTCCTGCCCATCTTCGCCGAGGCGCAGCGTCTTGACCGATCCCTTGACGACGAGATAGAGCCCGAGCGGCCGGTCGCCCTGCTGCACCAGCAGCTTCGCCGTCTCATGCTCCTGCAACACTGAATAGGCGAGGATTTCCTGCAAACACGCTTCGCTCAGGCCGTCGAACAGTTGAGGCCTTTTGGTCTCCATGAAGCTATGTGGCAGGGCAGTCATAACATCCGGGGCCCCTCGGTTTATGGTCGGTAGGCGCTTGATTCTGATCAAGTCCGCGTCGCGGTACGTCTGCCATAGTAGCGAAAAGAAGCGAGATTAGAAAGCCTTTCCTGTGTCGTCCTTGTTGATTGACCAAACTGACGGAACCCGATCATGATCTCCCGCACAAGTCAGAAGAGCGCTCTTTCCTTCACCACGATCGCCTTTACCGCCTGTTTCGCCGTCTGGACGATCTTCGCGATCATCGGGGTGCAGATCAAACAGGACCTCGGCCTCAGTGAGACAGAATTCAGCCTGCTGATCGCAACGCCGATCCTCGCGGGCTCGCTCGTCCGGCTGATCCTCGGCATCTGGGCCGATCAGTATGGCGGCCGCCCGGTATTCCTCGCCGTGATGCTGTCCTCGGCGTTTTTTACCTGGTGCCTGACATTCGCCGACAGCTACGGGATGATGCTCCTGACCGCGCTCGGGATCGGGCTTGCCGGCGGCAGTTTCGTCGTCGGCGTCTCCTATATCTCGAAGCTCTATGAGAAGGAGCGGCAGGGCACGGCGCTCGGCCTTTACGGCATGGGCAATATCGGCGCGGCGGTGACAAAACTGCTCGCGCCCTTCGTGATGGTTTCTTACGGCTGGCATATGGTGGCGCAGGTCTGGGCCGTCGCGCTCGTCGTGATCGCCGTTCTGTTCTGGATTTTTACCAAGGATGAGCCGCAGATAAAGGCGCGCAAAGAGGCCCATGCCGTGCCCAAATCCATGGCCGAATCACTGAAACCGCTCGGCAAGCTGCAGGTCTGGCGCTTCTCGCTTTACTACTTCTTCGTCTTTGGCGGCTTTGTCGCGCTCGCGCTCTGGCTGCCGCGCTATTATGTCGGCGTTTATGATCTCGATATCGAGACGGCGGGCGTCCTCGCGGCGTTTTTCTCGATCGCCGGATCGGTGTTCCGCGCTTACGGCGGGCATCTCTCCGACAAATATGGCGCCCGCTCGGTGATGTACTGGACCTTCGCGGTGTGCGCGGTCTGCTGCTTCCTCCTGTCCTATCCCGAAACCGACTATGTGGTGCATGGCATCGACGGCGATTTTGCCTTCAGCTTCGGCTGGGGCGTCTTCTCTTTCACCGTGATCCTTTTTGTCCTCGGCTTCTTCATGTCGCTCGGCAAGGCCGCGGTGTTCAAGCATATCCCGGTTTACTATCCCGATAATGTCGGCTCGGTCGCCGGTATTGTCGGGCTGATCGGCGGGCTTGGCGGCTTCGTGCTGCCGATCTGTTTCGGGCTGATGACCGATTATGTGAATATCCCCTCCAGCGCCTTCATGCTGATGTTCCTGCTGGTCGCGGTCGCCTTCCTCTGGATGCATGTCTCGATCCGCCTGATGGAGCGGCGGAAATTCCCCGAGATCGTGAAGCCCCACTTCTTTACGGAACTCGAGCAGCCGGGGCCGGTTCTTAAAGTCTGGAAACCCGAGGATGAGGCCTTCTGGAAGCGCGAGGGCTACAAGATCGCAAGGCGCAATCTCTGGCTCTCGGTGCCGGCGCTCTTCCTCGCTTTCGCGCTCTGGATGGTGTGGAGCGTGGTGGTGGTCAACCTGCCCGCCATCGGTTTCGCCTTCACGACGGAGCAGCTTTTCTGGCTGACCGCGCTGCCCGGACTTTCCGGAGCGACGCTCCGCATCTTCTATTCCTTCATGGTGCCGATTTTCGGCGGGCGGCGCTGGACGGCGATCAGCACGGCGCTGCTTCTGCTGCCAACCATCGGCATCGGCATCGCGGTGCAGGATCCGACGACGCCCTATCCGGTGTTCCTGATCCTCGCGCTGCTCTGCGGGCTGGGCGGCGGTAATTTCGCCTCCAGCATGTCGAACATCGCCTTCTTCTTTCCCAAGCGCGAGAAGGGTAACGCGCTCGCGCTGAACGCCGGGCTTGGCAATCTTGGCGTCAGCGCCGTGCAGTTCCTCGTCCCCATCGTGGTGGTCTACAACATCTTCGGCGGCCTTGCCGGCGCGCCGCAGCAGGTCGGCGACACGGAACTCTGGGTGCAGAACGCGGCGTTCCTCTGGGTGCCCTTCATCATTCTTTCGGCGGTGCTCGCCTGGTATTTCATGAATGATATTGCCGATGTGCGCGCCTCCGTCGCCTCGCAGATGGCGATTTTCGAGCGCAAGCACAACTGGATCATGTGCGTCCTCTACATCGGCACTTTCGGCTCCTTCATCGGCTTTTCGGCGGCCTTTCCGCTGCTCGCGAAATCGCAGTTCCCCGATGTCAACTCGCTGCAGCTTGCCTTTATCGGGCCGCTCGTCGGGGCGCTGACGCGGGCGGGGAGCGGCTGGGCGGCGGATAAATATGGCGGCGGGCGGGTGACGCTCGGCGTGTTCGTCGCGATGATCCTTGGCACCGTCGGGGTTCTCTATTTCCTCGGCATCAAGGATCAGCCTTACGCCTTCTACGGCTTCTTCGCGATGTTCCTGCTTCTCTTCGCGGCGACCGGGGTCGGCAACGCCTCGACCTTCCAGATGATCCCGGTGATTTTCTGGCAGGACCGCAAGCGCGCGCTTGCCGGCGAGCCGGAGGAGGAGATCCGCAAGGCGGCCGAGCGGGAATCGGCGGCCGTGATCGGCTTCAGCTCGGCCATCGGGGCGTTCGGCGCCTTCTTCATCCCGCAAAGCTACGGCATGTCGATTGCCTCCTTCGGCACGGCGGATGTGGCGCTTTACATCTTTATCGCCTTCTACGCCCTCTGCCTTTTCATGACGTGGTATTTCTACACCCGCAAAGGAGCGGACGTGAAATGTTGAAGCGACGCTTGATTTAGATCAAGGCCGGTGCCGGCGGTGAGGCCCTGAATAGGGCGATTGGAAAAGGAGCGTGCAGTCATGAGCTATTTTATCGACCGGATCAGCTATTTCTCGCAGAAGCGCGAACGTTTTTCAAACGGACACGGCATCGCGACGGAGGAAAACCGCGGCTGGGAGAAGGGCTATCGCGACCGCTGGGCGCATGACAAGGTGGTGCGCTCGACCCACGGCGTGAACTGCACCGGCTCCTGCTCCTGGAAAATCTATGTGAAGAACGGGCTGATCACCTGGGAGACGCAGCAGACGGATTATCCGCGCACCCGCCCCGACCTGCCCAATCACGAGCCGCGCGGCTGCTCGCGCGGGGCGAGCTACAGCTGGTATATCTATTCGGCGAATCGCCTGAAATATCCGATGATCCGCGGCCGGCTCCTGAAGCTCTGGCGGCGGACGAAGGAGCAGGTTGGCGGCGATCCCGTCGATGCCTGGGCGACGATCCAGGCTGATCCGGTCCTCCGCGCCTCCTACCAGCAGCTTCGCGGCCGCGGCGGCTTTGTCCGCGCCGGCTGGGAGGAGGCGAACGAGATTGTCACGGCGGCCAATATCCACACGATCAAGGCGCATGGCCCGGACCGCATCATCGGCTTCTCGCCCATCCCGGCGATGTCGATGATCTCCTATTCCGCCGGGGCGCGCTATCTGTCGCTGCTCGGCGGTGTCTGCATGAGCTTTTACGACTGGTACTGCGACCTGCCGCCGGCGAGCCCGCAGACCTGGGGCGAGCAGACGGACGTGCCGGAAAGCGCCGACTGGTATAACGCCGGCTTCATCATCATGTGGGGATCGAACGTGCCGCAGACGCGCACGCCCGACGCCCATTTCATGACCGAGGCGCGCTATAAGGGCACCGAGATCGTCACCATCACGCCGGACTATTCGGAAGCCTCGAAATTCGGCGATATCTGGCTTCACCCGCGGCAGGGGACGGACGCCGCGCTCGGCATGGCAATGGGGCATGTCATCCTCAAAGAATATCATCTCGAGAACAGCTCGGACTATTTCGACGACTACAGCCGCATCTATACGGATATGCCGTTCCTCGTCCGGCTGGAGAAGCGGGACGGGCGCTTCGTTCCCGGCCGGATGGTGCGCGCCGCCGACTTCGACGGGCATCTGGACGAGCAAAATAACCCGGAATGGAAAACCGTCTGCTTCGATGAGGAGACGGGTGATCTTACCGTGCCGACCGGCTCCATCGGTTTTCGCTGGGGCGAGGAGGGGAAGTGGAACATCGTTCCGGCGGATGCGAAAAGCGGCCGCACCATCCGCCCAAGGAAAACGCTGCTGGGCGTTCATGATGACATTGTTACCGTCGGTTTTCCCTATTTCGGCGGCCAGCTGCATGAGCATGACTATTTCAAAAGCAATGCGCAAAGCGACGTGCTGGATCGGAATATCCCGGTCAAGATACTCGATCTCAACGGCGAGAAAACGCCGGTCGCCTGCGTGTTTGACCTTCTCTGCGCGCAATATGGCATCCACCGCGAGGGGCTCGGCGGCGATCATGTCACCGCGAACTATGACGACAACGTCCCCTATACCCCGAAATGGCAGGAGCAGATCACCGGCGTGCCGGCGGCGGACGCCATCCGGGTCGCGCGCGCCTTTGCCGACAACGCCCATATGACGCGGGGCAAGTCGATGATCATCATCGGCGCCGGCATGAACCACTGGTATCACATGGACATGAGCTACCGCGCCTGCATCAACATGCTGGTCTTCTGCGGCTGCGTCGGCCAGTCGGGCGGCGGCTGGTCGCATTATGTGGGGCAGGAGAAGCTACGCCCGCAGACGGGCTGGCTGCCGCTTACCTTCGCGCTCGACTGGTACCGCCCGCCGCGCCAGCAGAATTCCACCTCCTTCTTCTACGCCCATACCGATCAGTGGCGCTATGAGACGCTGGAGATTGACGATGTGCTCTCGCCGCTTGCCGACAAGAGTCGTCATGACGGATCGCTGATCGATTGCAACATCCGCGCCGAGCGGATGGGCTGGCTTCCTTCCGCACCGCAGCTAAATGAGAATCCGATCGATCTCGTTGCGAAGGCGAAAGGCGCGGGGCAGGATCCTGTGGATTATGTCGTGGATCGCCTGAGCCGCGGCGATCTTCGCATGGCCTGCGAGGATCCGGACAATCCCGTCAACTGGCCGCGCAATATGTTCGTCTGGCGCTCCAACATCCTGGGATCGAGCGGCAAGGGGCATGAATATTTCCTGAAGCATTTCCTCGGCACGCAGCATGGCGTGCAGGGCAAGGATCTCGGCGAGGAAGGCGGCCGCCGCTCCAGCGAGGTGGTCTGGCATGACACGGCGCCGGAGGGCAAGCTCGATCTTCTGGTAACGCTCGATTTTCGCATGTCGACGACCTGCGTCTATTCCGACATCGTGCTGCCGACGGCAAGTTGGTATGAGAAGAACGATCTCAACACCTCCGACATGCATCCCTTTATCCATCCGCTCTCGAAGGCGATCGATCCGGTCTGGCAAAGCAAGTCGGACTGGGAGATTTATAAAGGATTTGCGCGCAAATTCTCGGAGCTTTGCAAAGGCCATCTCGGGGTGGAGGAGGAGATTGTCCTCACCCCCATCCAGCATGACACGCCGGGCGAGCTGTCGCAGTTCGATGTGAAGGACTGGCGGAAGGGGGAATGCGAGCTTGTTCCCGGCCGGACCGGCCCGTCGATGAAAGTGATCGCCCGCGACTATCCGGCAACCTTTGAGCGCTTCACGAGCCTTGGGCCGCTCATGAATACGCTCGGCAACGGCGGCAAGGGCATTTCGTGGAATACGGAAGACGAGGTTGAGTTCCTGAAAAAACTGAACGGCGAGACGGCGGCAGGGGCGAAGATCGACACCGATATCGACGCCTGCGAGACCGTTCTCTCGCTCGCCCCGGAAACCAACGGCGAGGTGGCCGTCAAGGCCTGGGCGGCGCTCAGCAAGATCACCGGCCTCGATCATACCCATCTCGCCCGCCCGAAGGAGGAGGAGAAGATCCGCTTTCGCGATATTCAGGCGCAGCCGCGGAAAATCATCTCATCGCCCACCTGGTCCGGCCTTGAATCGGAGCATGTCTGCTACAATGCGGGCTATACCAATGTGCATGAGTTCATCCCCTGGCGCACCCTCACCGGGCGGCAGCAGCTCTATCAGGATCACCCCTGGATGATCGATTACGGGGAGGCGCTGGTCAGTTACCGGCCGCCCATCAACACCCGCACGGTCCGCTATATGCTCGACAAGCATGGCGCCGAGCAGCCGACGATCCTGCTCAATTTCATCACGCCGCATCAGAAATGGGGCATCCACTCCACCTATACGGACAACCTGCATATGCTGACGCTGTCGCGCGGCGGGCCGATCGTCTGGGTGAGCGAGGTGGATGCGCGCAAAATCGACGTGAAGGACAACGACTGGCTCGAAGTTTTCAACAGCAACGGCGCGATCATGGCCCGCGCTGTCGTCTCGCAGCGGGTCAATGAAGGGATGATGCTGATGTATCATGCGCAGGAGAAGCTGATCCACACACCCGGCAGCAAGATCACCGGCGCGCGCGGCGGTATTCACAATTCCGTCACCCGAACCACGGTCAAGCCGACGCATATGATCGGCGGTTACGCGCAGCTCTCATACGGCTTCAACTATTACGGCACGGTTGGCTCCAACCGCGATGAATTTGTGATCGTCCGCCGCGTCGACAAGGTCGACTGGATGGAAGAGGCGGCAACAACGGAGGCGGCGGAATGAAAATACGTGCACAAGTCGCGATGGTGCTGAACCTCGATAAATGTATCGGCTGCCATACCTGCTCGGTCACCTGCAAGAATGTCTGGACCTCGCGCGAGGGCGTTGAATACACCTGGTTCAACAATGTCGAAACCAAGCCCGGTGTCGGCTACCCGAAGGAGTGGGAGAACCAGAAGAAATGGAAGGGCGGCTGGAAGCGCTCGGCGGGCGGCAAGATCGCGCCTGCGCAGGGCGGCCGCTGGCGGATTCTCGCCAATATCTTCGGCAATCCGAACCTGCCGGAAATTGACGACTATTACGAGCCCTTCACATTCGACTACGACCATCTCCAGAAAGCGCCGGAGATGAAAACCATGCCGACCGCGCGGCCGCGCTCGCTGGTCTCGGGCGAGCGCATGGAAAAGGTGCAGTGGGGCCCGAACTGGGAGGAAATCCTCGGCACGGAGTTCGAGCATCGCCGCAAGGATTACAATTTCAAGGATATCGAGGAGGAAATCTACGGGGAGTTCCAGAATACCTTCATGATGTATCTGCCGCGCCTTTGCGAGCATTGCATCAACCCGACCTGCGTCGCCTCCTGCCCGTCCGGCTCCATCTACAAGCGCGAGGAGGATGGCATCGTGCTGGTGGATCAGGACAAATGCCGCGGCTGGCGGATGTGCATCTCGGGCTGCCCTTACAAGAAAATCTACTACAACTGGAAGAGCGGCAAGGCGGAGAAATGCACCTTCTGCTATCCGCGGATCGAGAATGGCGATCCGACCGTCTGCTCGGAGACCTGCGTCGGGCGGATCCGCTATCTCGGCGTGATCCTCTATGACGCCGACCGGATCGAGGAGGCGGCGAGCGTCGAGAAGGAGGAGGATCTCTATGAGGCGCAGCTCGACATCTTCCTCAACCCGCATGACCCGGAGGTGATCGCGCAGGCGCGAAGGGACGGCATTCCCGACAACTGGATCGAAGGCGCGCAGAAGTCGCCCATCTACAAGATGGCGATCGACTGGAAGGTGGCCTTCCCGCTCCATCCCGAATATCGCACCCTGCCGATGGTCTGGTATATCCCGCCGCTCTCGCCGGTGCAGAATGCCGCCGCGAAAGGCAAGATCCCGACCCGCGCCGACGGCATCATGCCCGATCTCGACGATATGCGGATCCCGGTGAAATATCTCGCCAACATGTTCACCGGCGGCAAGGAAGCGCCGGTCCGCCTCGGCCTCAAAAGGATGATGGCGATGCGCCACTATATGCGGAGCAAGATGATTGCAGGCAAGCCCGACGTCAGCCTGCTCGAAGAGACGGGCCTTACCGAGAAGCTGGTCGAAGACATGTACAAGATCATGGCCATCGCCAATTACGAGGATCGCTATGTCATCCCGACCGGGCACCGCGAGGAGACGCTCGATGCCTATGGCGAGAGCGGCGGCTGCGGCTTCTCGTTCGGCAACGGCTGCGCCTCGCAAAGCGGCGCCTATGATCTTTTCGAGAGCCCGCGCCAGTCGCGCGGGCAGGCGGGAAGCACGAAGAACAACCGCGTCAACACGATCTTCGAGCGCGATCACTATGAAAATCTCGCCCCCGGCAAGACGGGCTGCGGCTCGGGCGGCTGCGGCAGTTGCGGCTGAGGGGAGGCGCGCGGATGACGAATTGGAAGGCAGCATAGATGAGAACGCTTAAAATCCTGGGTTACCTCATGACTTACCCCGAGGCGCCGTATCTTGAGGTGATCGACCAGTGCGCGGAGATATTGAAATCCGAGAAATGGCTCTCGAAGGCGACGCTCCATAATCTGCTCGGTGCGCTAGAAGAGGTGCGGGAAAGAGACCTTCTCGATCTTCAGGAGGATTATGTCGATCTTTTCGATCGCACGCCGTCGCTCTCCTTGCATCTTTTCGAGCATGTGCATGGCGACTCGCGCGATCGGGGACAGGCGCTCGTTGATCTTCTCGGCGTTTATGAGGAGGCGGGCCTTGCCATCAACAGCGAGGAGATGCCGGACTATCTGCCGCTCTTTGCCGAATATGCAGCCACCTTGCCGCCGAAAGAGGCGTCCGAGAATATGGGCAGCATCGTCAATATTCTCTCGGCGCTCGAAGGGCGGCTGAAAGGGCGGAGCCCCTTTCACGCAAGCATCCTCGGCGCGATGATCGAGACGGCAAGCCGCGCGCCCGATCCAAAGGCGGTGGCGGCGTCGCTGCAAAGATCATCGGGCGATGCTTTGAGTTTCGAGGAGATGGACAAGGCGTGGGAAGAGCAGTTCGCCTTCCAAAATACGCCAGCGACGACGGGCGGCGCGGTATGCGGGGCGGCGGATGGCAGCCTCAATCGCCTTGCCGGCGGCACAGAACAGGGGAGGACATGACATGAGCGGCTATCTCGGGTTTTTCCTGTTTCAGATATTCCCCTATATCGCGATCTTCGTTTTCCTGCTCGGCTGCCTCCTGCGCTATGACCGCGATCCCTATTCGTGGCGCACCAAATCGAGCCAGCTGCTCAGGCGCAGGCAGCTGATTGTCGGCAGCATCCTTTTCCATGTCGGGATATTGCTGATCCTCGCCGGTCATGCGGTCGGGCTGCTGACGCCGATCTGGATCTTCGATGCCCTTGGCGTCTCGCACGGGGCGAAGCAGATCCTCGCTATCGTGCTCGGCGGCGTTGCGGGCATATTCTGCCTGATCGGGATCAGCATGCTGCTGCACCGGCGGCTTTTCGATGCCCGCATCCGCAATAACAGCTCCTTCGCCGATATTGCCGTGCTGGTCCTGCTGCTCGCGCAGCTACTGCTCGGGCTGTTCAGCATTCCGGTCTCGATGCAGCATCTTGACGGTTATGAGATGGTGAAATTCATGAACTGGGCGCAGCATATCGTCACCTTCCGGGGCGGCGCGCATGAGTTCGTCGCGGATACCGCGCTCGTTTTCAGGGCGCATATCACGCTCGGGCTGTTCCTGCTGCTGATCTTCCCCTTCACCCGTCTCGTGCATGCCCTGACCGTGCCGGTCGGCTATGTCTTCCGGCCCTATCAGGTCGTCCGCAAGCGCGCGAGATAAGATGATGAAAACACCGTCTCTCGGCATCGACGTCAACGGCATCCTGATTTCCAACGAGGAGATCAACGCCGAGATCCAGTATCACCCCGCCGAGAGCCTGTTCACGGCGCGCTATGAGGCGACAAAGGCGCTGGTGATCCGGGAGATGCTGATCCAGCGGGCGACCGAACTCGGCCTTTGCGACCGGGACGAGGCGGTGAAAAACCCTGACGAGATCATCGATGCGCTGCTCGAGCAGGAAATTCAGGTGCCGGAGGCGGATATCGAAAGCTGTCGGCGCTATTACGAGAACAACCGCGAGAAATTCTTCACGTCGCCGCTGTTCGAGGTCGCGCATATCCTCTACATGGCGCCGCCGGAAGATGACGCGGCGCGGGCCGAGGCGTTCGAGCGGGCAAGCAATGCGCTGGAGCGGCTGAAAGCCTCCCCTGAGCTTTTTGCCGAAATCGCGAAAACGGACTCGGCCTGTTCTTCCGCGAAGGATGGCGGCCGGCTCGGCCAGATCAGCCGCGGCCAGACCATGCCGGCTTTCGAGGCCGCGCTTTTCCAGATGCAGGAAGGCGAGATCAGCGCGGCGCCTGTCGCGAGCGAGGTCGGCTACCATATCATCAAAGTGTTCCGCCGCGTCGACGGACGGCAGCTTCCCTTCGAAAATGTCACCGACTGGATTGCGCAGGAACTGCAGGAGAAAAGCTGGAACCGGGCCTTCAGCCAGTATATCCAGCTCCTCGCGGGTCGCGCGCGGATCACCGGCTTTCGCCTCGACGGCGCGCAGAACCCGCTCGTCCAGTAGCAAAGCGCCTTTGGCGCAGGCATCGCAGGCGCGCGCCTGCCGCCGTCCAGCAGCTCTTTCGCTTTCCAATGCGGCAGAATCATTCCCCTCATGATAGGACCGCGGGACGGCTCCCTCCCGGTCACATTCCGGAATATGGGATAGCTCCGCTGCCGTGACTTTCCCGAAATGTAGGACGCGCGCGGATACTCCCGGCGCTTTTCATCTGATCTTCGCTGATCGCCGCTCCGCCATACTGCCGAAGCAGCCGGAGGGTGGATCAAGTTTTCGTGAGATTTCAACGCATTAGCAAGATGGATAATCGGCCTTTCCGGCCGGGTGCGTCGCGGCCGCCGGCGTTGGCGTTTCCGTAGCGGGGAACAGGCGAATTTTCTTAATTAAGAATTCTGTTGACACCCGGGGCGCTCATCTTATTATTCAGGATCACATCCTGTAAAATGGGACGCAGGATGAAGGCAGGGTAGTTCTAGTTGTTTCCGGCTTTTGATCGCTAAAGCGTGTCCGGCAGTGCGCCGCGACGCGAACGTGTTTATTTGGCTGCGGGTGTTGAGATGCAGGAGAGATCGACGATTTCACCGTTATCGGCGGCGGTTGTTGCGGATCTGGCTAAGGCCAACGGCCGCGGCGCTGACTGACCCACGAGCCGGGCAACCAGGGGATAGGCAGGATGGACATACCGACACCGTTGGCGCGGTATAATCATATACTTGAAGTAGTCTCGACGGCCTCCGAGGGCCTCAGCCTCACGCAGCTTGTCGAGCAGAGCGGCCTGCCGAAAAGCACGGCGCACCGCCTCGCAAGCTCGCTCAGCGTCGCCGGCTATCTCGCGATGCAGGCAGACGGCCGCTATATCCTCGGCCCCGCGCTGATGGAACTCCTGAAGCGGAGCTTCGCCGCGAGCGCAAAAGATTTTCTCCCCCGCACAGTACTCTCGGCCATTGCCTCCGAGCTTGGCGAGACGGCCTTCTTCGCCCGCCGCATCGACAAGCAGATCGAAATGCTGGATGTGACGCCGCCGGAAGCCTCCGGCCAGTCCTATGTCTATCCGGCAATGGGGCAGCAGCCGATCGATGCCTGTTCGTCCAGCAAGGCAATCCTCGCCTATGTCGCGCGTGAAGTGGCGCAGGAGATTTACGAATCCTATAAAGGCGGGATCGGCGCCTGCGCCTGTGGCTGGAGCAGTTTCAGCCGGACCCTCGATGAGGTGCGCGCGCAGGGCTTCGCTATTTGCGACGGCGAAATCGATGAAGGCGTTTTTAGTATTGCCTGTCCCGTTCCCGTCGGCAATATGTCGGGTCTTTTCTGCATGGGTGTCGTCGGCCCGACAGCGCGGATGAAGGAAAAGACGATTGAACGCCTGCAGCGCGTCCTGCAGGCCGGGGCCGAAAAAGTCTCCCACGCCATGGCGGAACGGATGTTTCTGCATGAGAGCGGCAACGATAACGGTAGGTAAAGAGGAAAGCATGATCACAACAACGCCAGCGCAACAATGCGTATTCGCGAACCTGCTTGAGAAATGGGCGATGGAGAAACCCGACGCCCCGTTCGCGAAATTCCCGGACGGCAAGGTCTGGAGCTATAAAGAGACGTTCCGCGACGCGCGCATTGTCGCGCACAGCCTGCGCGCGCTTGGCGTGAAGCAGGGCGATAATGTCCTCTGCTGGCTGCCGAACGGGCCGGAAATGCTGCGCACCTGGCTTGGCATCAACCTGCTGGGCGCCGTGTTCGTTCCCTTCAACGTCTCCTACCGGGGTGACACGCTGCAGAATGTGCTCCGCCTTTCGGAGGCGACGCTGCTGATCGGCCACGAGATGCTGGTGCCCCGCCTTGCCGATGTGCCGAAAGAAAATCTCACCGATGTTGTCGTCATTGGCGGCGCGGTCGGGGAAATTCCGGGCCTGCGGCTCCATGACGAAGGCGTTCTGGCGACGGGCTCCGATGCGCCCGTCGAGCTTGAGCGCGAGATTTATCCGCATGATACGCAGTCGATCATCTTCACCTCCGGCACCACAGGCCCCTCGAAGGCCGTGCTTTCCTCCTATGCGCATCTTTACGCGCAGGGCGCCGAGGCGTTTGATTTCATCAATGGCGATGACACCTTCATGATCAACCTGCCGATGTTCCATTGCGGCGGCACCATTCCGGTCGGGATTGCGATGGCGAACGGCGGCGCCGTCTCGGTGTTCGACAAGTTCAAGCTCGACGAGTTCTGGGATCTCATCCGAAAGACCAACACGACCGTTGCCTATGTCGTGATCGGCCTGCCGGGGCTGCTCCTGAAATATCCGCCCCTGCCGACGGACAAGGACAACCCGCTCCGGGTCGCGATCATTTCCGAAGATACCGGCCCCGCCTTCCGGGAGCGTTTCGATGTCGATATTTATTCGATCTTCAATATGAGCGAGGTCTGCACGCCGATCCGCTCCAACAGGAATGAATTTGTCGGCAAGAGCTGCGGCAAGGTGCGCGACGGGATCGAAGCGCGCCTCGTCGATGAATTTGACAATGAAGTGCCGGTCGGCGAGCCCGGCGAGCTGATCATGAGAACGCGCCGCCCGTGGATGTTCAGCCACGGTTATGCGAACAACCCCGAAGCGACCGCGAAAACCTGGCGCAACGGCTGGTTCCACACGGGGGACCTGCTGAAGAAGGATGCGGACGGCAACTTCTTTTTCCTCGATCGGCTGAAGGATTCGATCCGTCGCAAGGGCGAGAATATCTCGTCCCGCGAAGTCGAGGTCGCCGTCAGCAAATTCCCGGCGGTGGAGGACGCGGCGGCGCTGCCGGCCAAGAGCCCGGACGGTGAAGAGGAGGTCCTGATCCTGGTCACGGAGCGCCCCGGCGCCACCATCGACCCCAAGGCGCTGACCGAATTCCTGATCGAGCAGCTGCCCTACTTCATGGTGCCGCGCTTCGTACGCGTCGAGAAGGCGCTGCCCAAAACGGAAACCGGAAAGGTGCAGAAGAGCGTATTGCGCCAGACAGTCACCGCAGACGGCGCCTGGGACCGCGAAAAGGCAGGAATAATTCTCAAAAAAGAAAGGTTCAGCTGAGCAGCAACGCGAAGAAATTCGCCGCCAGTCTGCGCCCTGCACACCCCATGAACGATGTTTATCTCGACATATAAATAAGGAGCGAAAGCAGCCATGAGGACCCCGCATCACATCGCCCTCTTTGCAACGACCCGGCCTGGCCGGGTCGCGGCAAAGCCGTGTGGCGCGGGGTCCCCGGGCACTGATTTGAAGGCGCGAGTGCACGATAAAAACAATTCTTTCGCCGATAAAGGTGCGTCATGTCCGGCAAATCACTCTTCACAGGGATATGAAAAGGGAGAATGAATATGCTTGATCGTAGAGCTTTTATTGCCGGTGCGGCCGGACTGTCGACATTACCGTTTATCGGCCACTTCGCCTATGCCGCGGGCGACGATGCGCGAAAAAATGCGAAAAGGGGAGGGACCCTGAGCGTGGTGGTCACGCCGGAGCCGAACCTGCTTGTTTCCGCCTTCAACAGCGCGGGATCGACGGCCATCGTCTCCACGAAGGTGATGGAAGGGCTGATCGCCTATGACCAGCAGCTTAATATGCATCCCTACCTCGCGAAGGCGTGGGAATGGAGTGATGACGGCCTCTCTCTCACCTTCCACCTTCAGGAAAATGTCAAATGGCATGACGGCGTCCCCTTTACCTCGAAAGACGTCGCTTTCACGCTGATGCAGGTCTGGCGTGAACTGCACTCCTACGGCCGGACGGCATTCGCCAATGTCACAGCCGTCGATACGCCCGATGATCATACGGCGATCCTCCGCCTCTCGGCGCCCGCAAAATATATCATGGGCATGTTCTCGGCGATCCACTGCCAGCTCCTGCCGGCGCATCTTTATGAGGGGACAGACGTTCGCACCAACCCCCATAACAACACCCCCATCGGCACCGGCCCCTTCAAATTCAAGGAATGGGTGAAGGGCAGTCACGTCAGCCTTGTTCGCAACGACGATTACTGGCGCGAGGACGAGCCCTATCTCGACGGGATCATCTGCCGCTTCATTCCGGACGCCGGGGCCCGGCTGGTCGCGTTCAAGAGCGGCGAGGTCCATATCGGCTATAACAATGCGGTCCCGATCAATGAGTTGAAGAGCATGGACGAGTCGGCCGATTATGTCGTGACGACGGACGGAGGCGAATATACCGCGCCGATATTTATGCATGAGCTCAATCTGCGCCGTGCGCCGTTCGACAATGTCAAGGTGCGTCGGGCCATCCTGCATGCCATTAACCGCGAAGCGCTGGTCAGGATTGTCTGGGGCGGGCATGGCGATGTCGCGACCGGACCGATCCCGAAGACGACGCCGCAATATTACAAAGCCGACACGGTGCAATATCCCTATGATCCGAAACGGGCGGAGGAGCTGCTCGATGAGGCGGGGTATCCACGCGGCAAGGACGGGATCCGTTTCACGATGACCCATGATTTCCTGCCCTTCGGAAGCGATCTGCAACGGTCTGCCGAATTCACCAAGCAGGAGCTGTCCAAGGTCGGGATCAAGGTGGAAGTCCGGGCGCAGGATTATGCCTCCTACATGCGGCGGGTTTATACCGATTACGATTTCGATATGACCAACACATATATGAGCACCATGCCGGATCCGGTTCTTGGCGTGCAGCGCGTATACTGGTCCAAGAGCATCGTCCCGGGCGTGCCCTACAGCAACGCGAGCGGCTATAACAATCCGGAGATGGATGCGCTCTGGGAGATAGCACAAACGGAAGTGGACGACGGCAAACGGCGCGACGCCTTCTTCGAGATCCAGGACATTGCGCAGCGCGATCTGCCTGTGCTCGACCTGTTTGAAAAGAAAACGGTGACGGTCGCGAGCGCCAAAGTGAAGAATTTTTCAACGACTGCCTATTCCCCATACACCTCTATGGGCGTGGTGTATCTGGAAGCGTAACCAGGGGAGAATGAGCATGAGGAAAACGCATCACATCAACGTTTTTGAGGCAATCCGGCCTGTCCGGGTTGCGGCAATGCCGGGGCTTGCGTTTTCCTCCCGCATTGAGAACGCGAGAAGCAGCAAGGCGAAGAACTTGTCGACGACGGCCCGCACGCCGTTTATGTCGTTGAGCGACATGTATCTGGGAGGCTGATCATTTAATTGGCGCCTTCGGGGAAAAGTCATCCTCGGGGCGCTATTTAGAAGGCGCGAAGACGCAAAAATGTTCCAAGCGTCGATAAAATTCGCGCCATGGCCCGGCAGGCGGGGCATGGCCGAGAAACTTGAATAAGGAAGAAAGAAAATGCTTAATCGAAGAAACTTTATAGCTGCCGCGGCGGGACTGTCGACGCTTCCGTTTATCGGAAACTTCGTCTTCGCAGCATCGGAGGATGTCAAGAAGAATGCGAAGCGGGGAGGCACGCTCACCATCGCGGTCAATCCCGAGCCGCCGCTTCTCGTGTCCGCTTTCCACAGCGGCCAGTCGAACGGCATTGTCTCGACCAAGATCCTGGAAGGGCTGATTGCCTATGACACCGAACTCAACATGCACCCCTATCTCGCGAAATCCTGGGAGTGGAGCGATGATGGGCTGTCGCTGACCTTCCATCTGCAGGAGAATGTCAAATGGCATGACGGCGTTCCCTTCACCTCGAAGGACGTTGCCTTCACCCTGATGAATGTCTGGAAAGAGCTGCATGCCTATGGCCGCCCGGCCTTCAGCAATGTCACCGCCGTTGATACGCCCGATGAGCATACCGCAATCCTCCGTCTCTCGGCGCCGGCGAAATATATGATGGGTGTTTTCTCCCCCTACATCTCGCAGATCCTCCCCGCGCATCTTTACGAGGGCACGGATATCCGCGCCAATCCGTACAACAATGCGCCCATCGGCACCGGGCCGTTCAAATTCAAGGAATGGGTGCAGGGCAGCCACGTCGCGCTTGAGCGCAATGACGATTACTGGCGCGAAGATGAGCCCTATCTCGACGGCGTGATTTTCCGCTTCATGCCCGATGCCGCAACGCGTCTGGTCGCTTTCCAGAGCGGCGAGGTGCAGCTCGGCTTTGCGAGCCCGATCCCGGTCAACGAACTGAAGAACCTCAGCAAATCTGATGACTTCTTCGTGACGACAATCGGCGGTGAATATACCGCGCCGATGTTCCTGCACGAGCTCAACCTCCGACGCGCGCCGTTCGATAACGTCAAGGTGCGCCAGGCAATGCTGCATGCGATCAACCGCGAAGGCCTGATTCGCGTCGTCTGGGGTGGTTACGGCAAGGTCGCCGCCGGCCCGATCCCGAGCACCAATACGCAGTTCTTCAACCCGAACACCGTGCAGTATCCGTATGATCCGAAGCGGGCGGAGGAGCTTCTCGATGAGGCCGGCTATCCGCGCGGCAAGGACGGCGTCCGCTTCACGATGACGCATGACTTCCTGCCATTCGGCAGCACGCTGCAGCGCTCGGCCGAATACACCAAGCAGCAGCTCGGCCAGGTCGGTATCAAGGTTGACATCCGGGCGCAGGACTACGCCTCCTACATGCGGCGGATTTACACCGACTATGACTTCGATATGACCAACGTCTATCTCAGCACGATGCCGGATCCGGTTCTCGGCGTGCAGCGGCTGTACTGGTCGGAGAATATCTCGCCGGGCGTTCCCTACGGCAACGCAAGCGGCTACAGCAACCCGGAGATGGATGCGCTCTGGGAGCTGGTGCAGACGGAAGTCGACGATGAGAAGCGCCGCGAGGCCTTCTTCAAGATCCAGGAGATTGCGCAGCGCGACCTGCCGATCCTCAATCTCTTTGAATATCAGTCGGTCACCGTTGGCAGCAGCAAGGTGAAGAACTTCTCGACGACGGCCTATGCGTCCTTCTCGTCGTTGAGTGATGTTTATCTCGACTAAGGACCACCGCTGAAAGGGATCAGACGCCATGAGGAAATCTGCAACCGTCACTCGTAAGGGACATGTTGCCATCGTGAAATTCGATCGCGGGGAACGGCTGAATGCGTTCGACCGCGCCCTTGTCTATGAGATGATCGACGTCGGTCGGTCATTTCAGGACGATTTCGAAACACGCGCAATCATCGTTACGGGCGCGGATAATGCGTTTTCCTCTGGCGCTGACCTGAAGGCGATCAACTTTACTGAAAACATGTCGCCGGTCGAGGCGCGCCACGCCCGTCAGGCCGGGGTTCGGCTGTGCCGGATCTGGGAAGACCTGCCGCAGGTGACGATCGCGGCAATCAACGGACTTGCCGTCGGCGCGGGCGTTGCCTTCTCGATCGCCCTCGACTGGCGCGTCATGGACAGCGACGCGTATTTCTATGTTCCGGAAGTACGTCACGGATGGCATTTGCAGTGGGGCGCAATCCCCCGCCTCGTCTCTCTCGTCGGCCCGGCGCGGGCGAAAGAGGCGGCGCTGCTTTGTGAGAAAATGGGCGCGAGCCAGGCCCTTGACTGGGGCCTCATTGATCGGATGTCGGCGCCGGGGCAGGCCGTTGCCGAGGCGATGAAGCTCGCGGAGACAATCGCGGAGTTTGATCCTGTGCCGGTGCGGATGATCAAGGACGCGATCAATGCCGCAGCGGGGGCGAACTTCCGCGCCGTCAGCCACGCCGATGCCGACCAGAATGCGTTGAGCGTCCTGTATGCGGCGCAGGCGGCGAAGCGCCAGGAATAACGCCTGACTGTCTTGCGTGAAGTCACCCGCAAGGATTACGCGGGCGGGGATTTAGTGCATTTACGTAACGGCAGGCTTTGCGGTTGCATCCGCGGGTCGCAGAGGCGTTATTTTATGAACGTACAGCTTGAACATAAAAGTCTAACAAAAAGGATCAGCCATGAGTAAGTCAGTAACTATCACCCGTTCCGGGCATATTGCCATTGTGAAGTTTGATCGCAAGGAGCGACTGAATGCCTTCGACCACGCCCTGGTCGCCGAGATGATCGAGGCGGGCAAGTCGTTTCAGGATGATTTCGAGACGCGCGCGATCATCGTCACGGGTGCGGACAACGCCTTTTCCTCTGGCGCTGATCTGAAGGCGCGGGACTATACGAAAGACATGTCGCCGGTGGAAGCGCGCCACATGCGCTCGGCCGGGGTGCGTCTTTGCCGGATCTGGGAAGATCTGCCGCAGGTGACCATTGCCGCAATCAACGGTCTTGCCGTTGGCGCGGGCGTCGCCTTCGCCATCGCGCTCGACTGGCGCGTCATGGATAACGACGCCTATTTCTTCGTTCCGGAAGTCCGTCATGGCTGGAACATCCAGTGGGGGACGATGCCGCGGCTGGTCTCGCTCGTCGGTCCGGCGCGGGCCAAGCAGGCATCGCTGCTCTGTGAGCGGATGACGGCCGCCGAGGCGCTTGATTGGGGCCTCGTCGATCGCGTGTCGGAGCCGCAGCAGGCGGTCGCGGGCGCCATGAAGCTCGCCGAACGCATCGCCGAGTTCGATCCGGTGCCGGTGCGGATGATCAAGGAAGCCATCAACGCAGCCGCAGGAGCAAACTTCCGCGCCGCCAGCTTTGGGGATGCCGATCAGAATATCCTGAGCGGATTTTATGCCGATATGAGGGCAAAAAAGGAGACCGAAGGGTCATGAAAGCACATGAATGGCTCATCTTTATAGCCAAGAAGATCATGCTCGTGGTCTTCTCCGCCCTGGCAATCGCAACAGCAAACTTCTTGCTGTTGCAGCTTGTCCCCGGCGACGCGGTGGATGTGATCGCGGGCGAGGCGGGCGCGGCGACCCCTGAATATATGCAGCAGCTCCGCGAGCTCTACGGTCTCGACAAGCCGGTCTATATGCAGCTCATCAGCTATATCACGCAGCTGATGCAGTTCGATCTCGGCTATTCGTTCCGTTATAACATGCCGGTCTCCGAGCTGCTCCTCGACAGGCTGCTCTCGACGCTGCTGCTGATGGGCGTTGCGCTGTTTCTGGCCATTCTGCTCGGCAATATCCTCGGCATTCTGAGCGCACGGAAGATCAACGGCTGGTTTGACAGTATCGTCGCCGTGCTGGCGCTGGTCGCATTCGCCACCCCTCTCTTCTGGAGCGGTCTTATGGCGATCATTCTCTTTTCGGCAACACTCGGCTGGCTGCCCTCCGGCGGGATCGAGACAATTGGCGCCAATTACACGGGCTGGGACCGGGTGCTCGACGTCGGCAAGCATATGGTTATGCCGGTGATGTCGCTGGTCCTCTATTTCACCGCCGTCTACACGCGCCTGATGCGGGCCTCCATGCTCGAGGTTCTGGGGCAGGATTTTATCACGACCGCGCGGGCGAAGGGGCTCAGCGAGAAGATTGTCATTTTCAAGCATGCGCTGCGCAATGCTTTGCTCCCGGTCATCACGATGATCGGCTTGCAGATGGGCGCGCTGATCGGCGGGTCGGTTCTGGTCGAGACGGTGTTCTCCTGGCCGGGTATCGGGCGTCTGGCCTATGAGGCGGTTTTTCAGCGGGACGTAAACGTTCTTCTCGGCATTCTGTTCATCAGTTCTGTCGTCGTCCTGGTGGCGAATATTCTTGTCGATATCGCCTATGTTCTGGTTGATCCACGAGTGGAGATCTCGAAATGAAGTCGAAACGACCCCCCGGAGCTATCCGCCGATTCCTGCGGCGGCGATCGGCGCTGCTTGGAGCCGTTTTCCTGCTCCTCATTTTCCTGACCGCTATCCTCGGTCCTCATCTCTGGCAGGTGAGCCCGTGGGATATGATGGGGATGCCGCTGACCGCGCCGGGTGAAGAGGCGGAGTTCCCGCTCGGAACCGATCTGCTCGGACGCGATGTGCTGAGCGGCATGCTGTACGGTGCGCAAGTCTCCCTGCTCGTCGGTATCGCCGCCGCGCTCGCATCGATCCTGATCGGAACGGCGGTCGGCGCGATCGGCGGATTTTACCGCGGCAAGGTGGACGCCGCGCTTGTCCGGGTGACGGAGCTTTTCCAGACGATCCCGGCCTTCCTGCAGACGATTGTGGTCGTTGTCGTTTTCGATCCGACGATGATGACGATCATCATTTCCATCGCGATCTCCTCCTGGCCGCCGGTCGCCCGTCTCGTGCGCGGCGAAGTCCTCACCTTGCGCGAACGCGACTTCGTCTATGCGGCGCGCACCGTCGGAATGGGTGATGGACGGATCATTCTGACCCAGATCCTGCCCGCCGCGATGCCGCCCGTGATTGTGATGAGCTCCTTCATGATCGCAACGGCCATCCTGACGGAAGCCGGCCTTTCGTTCCTTGGCCTTTCGGATCCCAATGTGATGACGTGGGGGACGATCATCGGCGCCGGGCGCGATGCGCTCAACCAGGCGCAGTATCTGACGATCATTCCGGGGGTCGCAATCATGCTGACAGTGATTTCTCTTAATCTGGTTGGCGAAGGTTTGAACGATGCGTTGAACCCGAGGTTGAGGGAAAGATGAGCACTACAACGAAGCTACTCGAACTGTCCGGGCTCTGCACCGAGTTTCCGACCGTGAACGGGCCGGTAAAGGCCGTCAATCACCTTGATCTGACCATCAACCGGGGCGAGGTGATGGCGCTTGTTGGCGAGAGCGGCAGCGGTAAATCCGTCACCGCCATGTCTGTCATGGGGCTGATCCGTCAGCCGGGACGGGTGACGAGCGGGAAGATCCTCTTTAACGGCGAGGATCTGACGACCTATAACGAGCGCCAGTGGCAGACGATCCGCGGCAATCGCATCGCGATGATCTTTCAGGAGCCGATGACGTCCCTGAACCCGCTCTTCACCGTCGGCGACCAGATCACGGAATCGCTCCGCAAGCACAAGAAGATGAGCAAGAAGGAGGCGCTCGGCCGCGCCCAGGAACTGCTCGAACTTGTCCGCATCAGCGAGCCGGCGAAGCGGCTGAATGAATATCCGCATCGTCTCTCCGGGGGGATGCGTCAGCGCGTGATGATCGCCATGGCGCTCGCCTGTGATCCGGAACTCCTGATCGCCGACGAGCCGACGACGGCACTCGATGTGACGGTGCAGGCGCAGATCATGGATCTGATCGGTGACCTGCGCAAAGAGCTTGGCATGACGATCCTGCTGATCACCCATGACCTTGGCGTTGTCGCCCAATATACCGATCGCGTCGCGGTCATGTATGCGGGCAAGAAGGTCGAGGAGGCGGATGTCTATTCCATCTTCGAGACGCCGCAGCATCCCTATACGCAGGGGCTGCTCGCCTCGATCACCCACAAGGGCGTGCAGGGCAAGCGGCTTTACGAGATCCCCGGGCGGGTGCCGCCGCTGAATGCGCTGCCGCCCGGATGCGCCTTCGCGCCGCGATGCTCCTTCGCAACGGATGCCTGTCAAGCCGGCGTTCCGGAACTGCGCGCCTTCGCGGGTCAGACCCGGAGCGTCGCCTGTATCAACGCAAAGCTGGATGAGATATAGATATGTCCGAAGCCCCTTTACTCTCCGCCCAGAATCTCGTCAAAACTTATGAGGTCAGAGGCGGCTCCGTTTCGGCTCTCGACGATGTCAGTTTCGAGTTGAAACGCGGTGAAATTCTTGGCCTCGTCGGTGAGAGCGGCTGCGGGAAATCGTCGCTGGCGCGCGTGATTATGCAGTTGCTGACGCTCGATTCCGGGCGGCTCACCTTCGATGACGTGGATCTCGCGACATGCTCGAAAGCGGAGTTGCACGGCCTGCGCCGGCGCTTCCAGATGATCTTTCAGGATCCCTTCTCCTCTCTCAACCCCCGGACCTCGGTCGGGCGGATCCTCGAGGAGCCGCTGATTGTCCACAAGATGGGGGATAAGAAGGAACGCAAGGAGAAGGTCCGATGGCTGCTTGAAAAGGTCGGCATGAGTGCCGAGATGGCGGATCGGATGCCGCATGAATTCTCCGGCGGGCAGCGCCAGCGCATCGGCATCGCCCGCGCCATCGCGCTCAATCCCGACATGGTGATCTGCGATGAGCCGGTCTCGGCGCTCGATGTCTCCATTCAGGCGCAGGTGCTCAATCTCCTGCTCGATCTGAAGGAAGAGTTCAACCTGACCTATCTCTTCATCTCGCACGATCTCTCGGTGGTCAACCATATCGCCGACCGGGTCGCGGTGATGTATCTTGGCAATATCGTCGAGATTGCCGATTGCGAGGCGATTTTCGAGAGGCCGCGGCATCACTATACCGAGCTGCTGCTGAAGGCATTTCCCATGCCCGATCCGCGCAAGCCCGTGGTGCGGGAAGAGGAGCTTGACAAGGGGGAGCTGCCAAGCCCGATCAACCCGCCGAGCGGCTGCCGCTTCCGTACCCGCTGCAAACGCGCCAGCGAGAAATGCGCGATGGAAAAGCCGCTGCTGCGGGAGATCGAGCCGGGCCATATGGTCGCCTGCCACTTCCCGATAGAGCAGTAACGCTCGAGAAGGCGACCGGGCAAGCGCCGGCCCGCGCCCGCAAGGTAAAGCCGGCGCCTTCGGGGCGCCGGCTTTATACTGGGCAACAGCTTTACGGGGCGACGGCCACTCTCGCGACGCCGATTCCATTCAGGTGATCATCTGCTCATTTGATCCGGGCATCTGAACAGGGAGGAGAGGCGCGCCGCACAGCGGAGACGATCCCCGTCGCCGCAGCGCGGGAATCGCCCGTTGCTGAGCGTCTGAATGCGGCAATCACCCGCGGTAACTGCAGAAATGTGCTGGGTCTGGCGACATCTGAACTATCGTTCGCTACGCCCGGAACAGACACCGGGCGCGCCGTAAACTGGCAATCCCGGATCATCCCCTTTTTCCGGGAATTGTTCTCTTGTTTCTCTCGTGTTCAATTATATTGATCTATCGATAAATTAACGCTATAGCTTTCCGAAACAACAAGGCGTGCGAGCGCGATCGGGCGAGAAGCGTAAACGGATCGGGAGCAAGGCAGCAAGAGGCGCATGAAAGTCGCTCCTGCCGAATAAGCCCGACAGGATGCGGGAGGTCTTCGTACATAATGACTGATGTGGTTGAGGTGAACAGCAAGATGGAAATGAACAAGCCCATCCCTGCGCGGCGGGAGGCGGGGCCGGCATCCTCATCCCGGCGGGCAATGCCGGAATGGCTGGTAACCCTTTTGTGGCAGCTCTTCGTGGTTTTCGCCATTGTCGGCTTCTGGCAGCTCGCGCACGAGATGAAATGGGGCGTGCCGATCGTCGTGCAGAGCCCGGTTGCGGTCCTGAACACCCTCGTCGAACTCGCGCAGGGCGATCTGCTCTGGCCGAACTATTGGGCGACGCTGAAGGCAACCATTATCGGGCTGCTCATTGCCGTCGTAATCGGCACGCCGATCGGGCTTTTCCTCGGCATTGTGCAAAGCGTGCAGCGGGTAATGGCGCCCTTTATCAGCGCCATCAACTCGATGCCGCGTATCGCCCTCGCGCCGGTCTTCATCATCGTTTTCGGCATCGATATGTGGGCGAAGGTCGCCCTCTCGGTCAGTCTCTGTGTCTTTATCATGATGCTGAACGGCATGGCGGGCGTCAGCGCGGCGGACTCCGAAGCGCTCCGGATGATGCGCACGCTCGGTGCGACCCGCTCGCAGATCCTTCGGAAAGTCGTGCTGCCCGCCGCCATGCCCTCCATTCTTGTCGGGATCAGGCTCAGTCTCATCTATTCGCTGCTTGGCGTTATCGCATCGGAGCTGATCGCGTCGCAGGACGGGCTTGGCCAGATGATCGCAGGCAGTGCGGGGGTCTTCGACCTTGCTACGGTCTATGCGGTGCTGCTTCTTCTGATGATTACTGCGGTGCTGCTCAATGCCGGCAGCGAGATTGTCGGCCGGCTCCTGCTCCGCTGGCAGCCGCCCGAGACGCGCTGATCCCGGCCCATCGATATTTCAAGGACTTTTATTCATGGAAAACGCGATGAATTCGACTATGGCCCGGCTTGAGAATGTCTCCGTCACCTTCACGGGGCAGGGGCAGGCGGCGCCGAATACTGTGCTAGACAACCTCTCGATGGAGATCCGGCAGGGTGAATTCGTGGTGATCGTCGGGCGGAGCGGCTGCGGTAAGACGACCGTACTCAATCTCCTCGCCGGACTGCTTGATCCGCAGGCGGGAGACATCGAAGTGATGGGCAAGATGCCGCGCGCGGCGCGCCGTCATCTCGGCTACATGTTCGCGCGCGATGCGCTGGTCCCCTCGCGCACGGCGCTTGCCAATGTCGAGATCGGTCTTGAGGTGCGCGGCGTTGATCGCAGGGAGCGGCGCGAACGGGCACTTAAACTCATGGAGATCCTCGGGCTTGCCGGGGCCGAATCCCGCTATCCGTGGCAACTGTCGCAAGGCATGCGCCAGCGGGTCGCGCTCGCCCGTACCTGGGCGCTGGAGCCGGATCTGATCCTGATGGACGAGCCCTTCGCGGCGCTCGATGCGCAAACGCGTGAGACGGCGCGCGAGCAGTTCATCGAACTTTGGGAGAAGCGCAAGAGCAGCATCGTGTTCGTGACCCACGATCTGACCGAAGCGCTGCTGCTCGGCGATCGGGTGATCATCATGGGGCCGAAGGGTAAGATCCTTGAGAATATCGCCCTCCCGTTCACGCGCCCGCGCGATCCGGCGGAGCTGCCCTTTACCGACGAGTTCCGGCTGCTCGAGCGGCGGCTGCACGGCCTGCTTGCGGAGACGGTTTAGGAGGCGGGCCGGCATTAATCAATTATCACATGGACTTGCGAAGCGGGTTTATGATCATATGATGGGAATAAAAAACGGGGTGGTCATTCGAGCGGTGCCGGGAATTTTATGCCTTTAGACAATCAGACAACGGGAAAGGCTGTCAAGACGCGCCAGCGTCTCAGCCCGGAAGCGCGCCAGTACCAGATCATCCAGGCGGCGATCAGCTTCTATGCCCGCCACGGATTTGACGCGAGTACGCGCGATCTCGCGCGCGAGCTCGGTATCTCGCAGCCACTGCTCTATCGCTATTTCCCGACCAAGGAAGCGCTTATCGACAGCGTCTATGAAGAGGTGTTCGTGCGCCGCTGGAACCCGGAGTGGGAGGAGTGGCTGGCCGATCGCTCGCAGCCGATGGCGGACCGGCTGAAGCGCTACTTCAAGGACTACGCCCGCTTTATCCTGCAAAGCACGTGGGTGCGCATTTTTATCTATGCCGGTCTCAGCAAGGGCGGCATCAACCAGAAATATCTGAAACGCCTGCGCGAGCGCCATTTTGAACTGATCGCCCGCGAAATGAGATATGAATATGAAATTCCCGAGCCGGCCGATAAAGAGGCGGAGGATGATGAGATCGAGCTGATCTGGGCGATGCATTCCAGCATCTTCTATATCGGCGTGCGCAAATGGATTTATGAGTTGTCCACGCCCAAAAAACTCGATCGGCTGATCGATATGCGTGTCGACAGCTTCGTGCATGGCGTTCCCGCCGTGCTGAAGGCGCAGCGCCGCTAACTATTCTCCGAGATTGTTCTATTTTGCTCAAAACCGGGCTTGCCAGATTTTTTGTCTCTTGCTATTATTGATCTAACGATAAATAAGTAAGTTGGGGGCGAAGGGGACGATATCTTTATGAGATAGGGTCTCCAAAAATATCTAGAGTGAATGAAACTGGCCTGATATTTCAATATTTTTTCGAGCCGGGCGTTGGAATGGCAATTCGATCCCGGATATTGAGATTATGAGGTTTGTGAAATAGATGGTCGATTGATCATTATAATTGGCTGTCCTGCGCGCCCTCTGCAGCTTCTATCCCGGCGATGGCAGGGGTGAGGCAGGGCGGGGAAATTTGCGCGGGATATGGACGATGCGGGGCAAAATCGGCGGGTAGAGTGGATATCCGTTGGCGCCGCAGGTTTTGGATAATTCTGCGGGCCGCGCAATCAGGCGGTATCGGCCCGTTCGAACAGGAGAGGTATTCGGAATGACTAACGGATTTGGACTTGATCAGCTATACGAGATTTCAGACGACGCGGTTGAGCGCTTTCATGCGGAGGGCTGGGCGCCGCTGCCGGGCCTGATCGACCCCGCACTTGCCAGGGAAATTCTTGACCGCCTGAACGGCTCGGATAATCTCGTCAATCCCTCCTCGACCGAAAAATGGATGACGGACAACGAGTATGCCCGCGTGCTGCGGATGCACGACGGCATGGCGTGGAAGGATGACTGGTTCAAGGATATTGCGCTTTCTCCGCGTCTCTCCTCGCTTGCGTTGAAGCTGATGCGCAAGGAGGAGGGCCTTTTTATTCATGATATGTCCTTCTTCAAGCCGGGGACGGAGAGTGAGCCGACGCCGCATCATCAGGATTTCTGCCACTGGCCGTTCGACCGGACCGGGGCCTTCACCATCTGGATCGCGCTCACCGATATCGACGAGGATATGGGGCCGCTCTATTTCCTGCCGGGCTCACACCGCGAAGGGCCGCTCGGCCGCTACAGCCACCGGGCCGGCGATGATGTGTGCGCAGCCAATCCGGGCCTGCTTGAGCGCTATGGCAAGGCGGCGGGCAAGGCGCTTCGCGCCGGCGATGCGACGGTGCATCTCGATCTCTCGATCCATGGCGCGAACGCGAATACGACCGGGCGCGACCGCGCGGCCTATACCCTGCGTTACATGCCGACGGACGTGATCTACACGGGCGCGCCGCACCGGCACTTCGACCAGTTCGGCATGAAATCGGGCGACAAGTTTGCGGAGTCTCCGCGTATTCCGCGCATCAGGCGGGCCGGCGCATGAAACCCCGTGCTCTAAGGGCGGCTCTCGACGCCGGGAGCGCGGCCATCGGCTCCTATGTGATGATGGATAACGGCGCGTCCGCCGGGATCCTCGCGCATCTTGGCTATGACTTCATTGTCATTGACCGGCAGCATGCCGCCATCGATCTTGCCGGGTTGCAGGCGTCGATCGGCGCCACCAAGGAGACGGCCTGCACGCCGCTGGTGCGGGTGCATCCGCGCCGTGCCGACCAGATTGAATGGGCGCTTGATCTCGGCGCGCAGGGCATCGTCATGCCGATGGTCAATTCCGCCGCCGATGCCCGCCTTGCGGCTGATGCCTGCCGTTATCCGCCAACGGGGCGGCGGAGCGTCGCGGCGCTTCGCAACGTACTTGAGCGCGGCAAGGATTATATGCGGCGCTCCAATGATGACGTCACCTGCATCATCCAGATCGAGCATTTTGAGGCCGTTGAGCGGATCGATGAAATCCTTGATGTCGCGGGGATCGATGCGGTGATGCCGGGGCATGTCGATCTCGCCATGTCCATGGGGCATACCATTGATTATGGATCGAGCGTCTCGAACGTGGTCCCGGACGAGGTCGAGAGGGCGATGGAGAAAATAGAAGCGGCCTGCGCCGCCCGCTCAATCCCGGTGATCCCGGTCGTGGGATCGCCCGATGAATATGGCGTTGCGCTCGGCAGGGGGCATAAAATTGCCTGCTGCAACACCGATTTTCATCTTTTCATGAGCGCGGCAGCGGCCCAGCTCGCGGCGTGTCGTGCCAAAGGCGACAGCTAAACATATGCCACCGCATCAATAGTAATAACAGAACAACAGCTAGGGAGAAGGAAACATCATGAACTGCAAACACGTCTTTTCACTCGCCGCAACGGCGATTGCGTCAATGCTGCTGCTAAACCCGGCAGCGACAGCGGCCGAATCCGTCGGCGAAATCACCTATATCGGCTATCACGGCGCGCCGCTCAACTTGATCGAGCAGGTGGCGATTGATCAGGGGCTGTTTGAAAAGCACGGCCTCAAGGTCACCTTCACCGGTGCCGGCAGCGGTCAGCAGATGGCGGCCGCCCTGCTTGGCGGCAGTGCCGAGGTCGGCGTCATGACGACCACCGTGACGGCGCCGCTCATGAAATCCGGCCAGTGCATCACTTACCTGACCTCGGGCCCGCGCACCTATTACAACCTGCTGGCGCAGCCAGATCTCGATCTGCCGAATGCGGACAAGCCGTTCCCGGAGAATCTCGTTGACCTGAAGGGCAAGAAAATTGCCCTCAACGCGCGTGGCACGGCGTTGGAATCGATGATCAACGCGCTGCTCGCGGAAGCGGGATTGCAGCCTGAAGACGTGACCTTGATCGCGACGGGCGGCCCGGCCGCGAATGCCGTTGCCGCTTTCCGAGCCGGCCAGGTCGACGTCATGATGGCCTATCCGATTTCCGAGCAGCTGCTGCAGCCGGGAGAGTATAAGGATCTCTCCCGCCTGATGGATATCGAGGGGGGGAACCCGATCTTCAACCTGACGCAGGTTTTCTCCGCGACGTCCTGTGACTATGCCGAAAAGAACCCCGACGTCATTGCCGCCTTCTGCAAGGCGTCCGGCGATTCCTACCGCTTTGTCAACGATCCGGCGAACCGCGAGCAGGTGATCAAGACCATCCAGTCGATCATGAGCCTCGATGAAGCCACCGCGACGGCGTTCTGGAACCAGTATAACGGCACCTGGCCGACCGGCGTTATTGACGAAGCCTCCTACGCCAAGCAGGAAATCCTGCTGCCGAAGGATGCGACGCTTCCTGCGCGGGATGAGGTTGTGCATCAGGCCTGCCAGGACCTGCTCTGATTGCTACCGCCCTGCCCGGAGCTCCCGCTCCGGGCAGTACCGGCCGCCTTCGGCAATCGGGGGCACGGCCCTGCCGCCGTCAATCTCAGGCAGAACAAGCTTGGTAAATATTGGTTTTAGATATCCTGCGGGACGTATCGATTGCGGCGCGGGCGGGGGCGACGACCCTCTTTCATTTGCCGATTAATTGATAATTTTATGACTGTTGAGAGGTCAGAGTGGCTATTCAGAAGCTGGCGCATTTTTCTGTCCGGACAACGGATCTTGAGGCATCGAGGAAATTTTATTGCGATGTTCTCGGTTTCAAGGAAGGCTATCGGCCGTCCTTCGACTTTCCGGGCCTGTGGCTCTATCTCGGCGGCGACGAGGCGGACTTCGGCGCCGTCCATATCATCGGTGTCGATATGACGGACTCCGAGGGTCTCAAGGCCTATCTCGGCGACAAGCCGCTTGACAGCCTGCAGGGCGGCGGGGCCGTCGATCACATCGCTTTTCTGGTGACCGGCCTCAGCGCGATCCGCAGCAAGCTGGCGGAGCATTCCATAGATTTCAAAGAGCGGACGGTCCCCGATCTCGGCCTGCATCAGCTGTTTGTCGAGGATCCGTCGGGCATTACGCTCGAGCTTAATTTTCCCGCCGCAGAAGCTTCGGGCGAGGCGGCGTCCGGTTCATCCCGCGGGCAGGAGTGAGGGAGGCAGCAATGTCAAAGACGCCAACAGCAATTATTATCGGCGGATCTTTAGGGGGACTTTGCGCGGCCAATCTGCTCCATCTTGCCGGCTGGAACGTCAAGGTGTTCGAGAGAAGCGCCGAGGAGCTTGAGGGGCGCGGAGCGGGTATCGTCACACATCCCAGCCTGATCGCGATCCTGAAAGCGGCCGGCGTGCGCATCGATGAGACGCTCGGCATCAAGGTTGATGAGCGGGTTATTCTCGGCCGGAGCGGAAAGCGCGAAGCCTCGCGGGACTTCCCACAGATCCTCACCTCCTGGTCGCGGCTCTATCAGCTTCTCCGCGAGGCGCTGCCGGATACGCAGTATTTCAACGGCTGGAACCTGACACACTGCCGGAACGTCGCGGGCGGCGTCGAGGCGACGTTTGAGAATGGCGAGACGGTCGCTGGCGATCTTCTCATCGCCGCCGACGGCATCCGCTCAACCGTGCGGCAGATGCTGCTGCCGACGCTCGCGCCGCAATATGCGGGCTACATCGCCTGGCGCGGTCTCGTCGATGAGAAGGTTCTTTCTGATGCCGTGCTGCGCGATCTTTTCCCCTATTTTTCCTTTGGCCTGCCGCCGCGCGAACAGATGATCGCCTATCCCGTCGCAGGGCAGGGCAATGCGACAGAAGCGGGCAGGCGGCGCTATAATTTCGTCTGGTATCGCCCCGCCGATGAGGCGAGCGAGCTTCGCGATATGCTGACCGATGAGACGGGTCGGGTCTGGGAGGACGGCATTCCGCCGCCGCTGATCCGGCGCGATATTCTCGAGGCGGCGCGAAAGGCGGCGGAAGAGACCCTTGCGCCGCAGTTTCTGGAAGTGGTGAACAAGGCGGAGAGCCTCTTTTTCCAGCCGATCTATGACCTGGAGAGCACGGCCCTTGCCTTCGGCCGCATCGCGCTGCTCGGCGACTGCGCTTTCGTTGCCCGTCCGCATTGCGGGATGGGCGTCACCAAGGCGGCGGAAGATGCGCAAGCTCTCGTGAGCGCGCTCGGCAATGCTTCCACGATCGAAACGGCCCTTGAAAAATATGAGGCGGAGCGCCTTCTCGCCGGCCGGCAGATCGTCGCCCATGCCCGCTCCCTCGGTGCCTATATGCAGGCGCAGCTCAGAAGCGAGCAGGAGCGGAAAATGGCGGAGCGCTACCGCACGCCCGAGTCCATCATGGCCGAAACCGCCGCCCCGATAAGCGTCACAAGCGGCTGATCGGGCGGCGGCGCCTTAAGGAACGATGGAATAGCGCTGCTTGAGGCAGCGAAGCGCGAAGCTTGAGCGGGAGTGGCGGATACCCGGCACCTTGTAAAGCTTGTGGCGCAGAAACTCCTCGTAGCCGCGCGTTCCGTTAACCGCGACCTTGATCAGATAGTCATATTCGCCGGTCGTGAGATAGACTTCCAGAACCTCCGGCATATCCGCCATCGCCTGGCCGAACATCTCCAGCGTTTCGTCATCGTGGCGATCGAGCGTCACCTCGATAATCACCGTTTCCGTCGCGCCGAAGAGCGCATGATCGAGCAGGGCCGTATAGCCCAGAATATACCCATCCTTCTCAAGCCGCTTCACCCGCTGCCAGCAGGGGCTGGTGGAGAGCCCGACTTTTTCGGCGAGCTGTGACATGGTTTGCCGGCAGTCCGCCAGCAAGGCGCGCAGGATCTTGATATCGGTGCGGTCGAGGGGTTTCGGTGCGTCCATTTGTCGTTCAAAATAATATTCTGCAAAATATAATTATGGTCGAATTATCATCCGATAATCTTACAAAATTGCAAAACAAAAACAAAAAATTCTGCGAATTTTGAGGCATCATATCCCTTATTGGAAGGTGGATCGATGCTACATGTAAATTTCCTGGCTGCAGACCCGCATTCGGGTGTCGCTCTGGTTCTCGACCTGATGCGCCGGATGTCCATTCCGCTTGGCTCCCTGACACTGACGCCCGCCGCGGACGATGGCTTTGCGGTGAAGCTGGTGATTGCGTCGGAGAGCGACGGAAAGGTGCGGAACCTGATCGATAAGATATCGCAGATGCCGGCTGTTGTGCTGGTGCAGACGGCGGAGGATCCGATCGCTGTTGAGCAGCGGGCCTGAGCGCAATCCGCCTGCGAAGAATGGGAGGAAGAATGACCGAGATATTGCCATTGTCCCTGCATGTCCCCGAACCCGAAGTCCGGCCCGGAGACATACCGGATTTCTCGAATGTAAAGGTTCCGAAAGCAGGCTCCGTTCGCCGCCCGGAGATTGATGAGGATCCCGAAGCGATGCGCGAGCTTGCCTTTTCGATCATTCGCGTGCTCGACCGCTCCGGCAATGCGGTGGGCCCGTGGGCAGAGGCGCTCAGCGATGACGAGCTCCGTGACGGCCTGCGTCATATGATGACGCTCCGCACCTATGATGCGCGGATGATGATGGCGCAACGGCAGGGCAAAACCTCCTTCTACATGCAGCATCTTGGCGAGGAAGCGATTTCCTGCGCGTTCCAAAAAGCGCTTCAGAAGGGCGATATGAACTTCCCGACCTATCGTCAGGCGGGATTGCTGATCGCGGCCGGTTATCCGCTGAAAACGATGATGTGCCAGGTCTATTCCAACGACGGCGATCCGGTGCGCGGACGTCAGCTTCCGGTCTTTTATTCGTCGAAAGAACATGGCTTCTTCTCGATCTCCGGCAACCTTGCGACGCAATACATCCAGGCTGTCGGCTGGGCAATGGCCTCGGCGATCAAGGGAGAGACCTCCATTTCAGCGGCGTGGATCGGCGATGGCTCTACGGCGGAGAGCGATTTTCACGCGGCGCTTGTCTTTGCCTCCACCTACCGCGCGCCGGTCGTCCTCAACATCGTCAATAATCAGTGGGCTATCTCGACCTTTCAGGGGATCGCCCGCGGCGGCTCCGGTACCTTCGCGGCGCGTGGGCTCGGCTTCGGGCTACCCTCGCTCCGGGTCGATGGCAATGATTACCTCGCTGTCTATGCGGTCGCGAAATGGGCGGCGGAGCGGGCGCGGCGCAATCTCGGCCCGACGATCGTTGAATATGTAACCTACCGGGCGGGCGGCCATTCCACCTCGGACGATCCCTCCGCGTACCGCCCGAAGGAGGAAAGCAGCGTCTGGCCGCTCGGCGATCCGATCCTGCGGCTGAAGGGGCATCTTATCGCCAAAGGCATCTGGTCGGAGGAGCGTCATGCGCAGGCCGAGGCGGAAATCACCGCGCGGGTTGTCGAGGCGCAGAAGGAGGCCGAGGCAATCGGCACGCTGCATGACGGCCGCCGCCCCTCGCCGCGCGACATGTTTGAAGATGTATACGCCACCATGCCGCCGCATCTGATGCGGCAGCGTCAGCAGGCGGGGTTCTGATCATGGCAAAAATGACGATGATCGAAGCGGTGCAGAACGCGCTTGATATCATGATGGAGCGGGATCCAACCGTCATCGTGTTCGGCCAGGATGTCGGCTATTTCGGGGGCGTCTTCCGTTGCACGGCAGGGCTTCAGAAGAAATACGGCAAAAGCCGCTGCTTCGATACGCCGATCAGCGAATCCGGTATCGTCGGCGCCGGCATCGGCATGGCGGCGGCGGGTCTGCGTCCCTGCGTCGAGATCCAGTTCGCCGATTACATGTATCCGGCCTATGACCAGATCGTCTCGGAAGCGGCGCGCTTGCGCTATCGTTCGGCCGGGGAATTCACCTGTCCGATGGTCATCCGTATGCCGACCGGCGGCGGCATTTTCGGAGCGCAGACCCACAGCCAGAGCCCGGAAGCGCTCTTCACCCATGTGACCGGCCTTAAAACCGTGATCCCGTCGACCCCGGCGGATGCGCGCGGCCTTCTGATGGCGGCGATCGCCGATCCGGACCCGGTAATATTTCTTGAGCCGAAGCGGCTTTATAACGGCCCGTTTGACGGGCATCACGACCGCCCGGTTGTTTCGTGGAAGAAGCACGAGCTTGGCGAAATGCCGGAGGTGGCGGAGGAAATCCCGCTCGGCAAAGCGAAGATCGTTCGCGCCGGGAGTGATGTCACGGTTCTCGCCTATGGCACAATGGTTCACGTTGCGCTTAAAGCCGCAGAGGAGACGGGGATAGACGCGGAAATCATCGATCTTCGCACGCTGCTGCCACTTGATACCGAGACGATCTTCGCCTCCGTCCGCCGTACCGGTCGCTGTGTGATCGTGCATGAGGCGACGCTGACCTCAGGCTTTGGGGCGGAGCTTGCCGCGCTTGTGCAGGAGGCGTGCTTCTATCATCTGGAAGCGCCGATCCAGCGCGTGACCGGCTGGGATACGCCCTATCCGCATGCGCAGGAGTGGTATTATTTCCCGGGCCCGGTGCGGGTTGGTGAAGCGCTCAAAAATATCATGGAGACGGTGTGATGGGACGCTATATCCTCAAGCTTCCCGATGTCGGGGAAGGGGTTGCCGAAGCCGAGCTTGTCGAGTGGTCGGTGAAGGTCGGTGATTATGTGGCGGAAGATGACGTCCTTGCCGCCGTCATGACAGACAAGGCGACGGTCGAAATCCCCTCCGCCGTTGCGGGCCGCATCACCTGGCTCGGCGGTGAGGTTGGCGACGTTCTCCCCGTCGGGGCGGAACTTGTGCATATCGAGGTGGCGGGTGAGGAGGCGGCAGCGTCTCCGGCGGAGGAAGCCGCGCCGCCGCCCAGCCAAAAGCCTGCCGAAGAGCGCCGCGCCGCGCCGCCGCCTGCCCGGCCAGAGGAAAAGCCCGCGCCGCCGGAAGACAAAGTCGCGCAACCTGAGACGCCGCGTTCTACGACGTCGTCGCGCCGGGTTCTCGCCGCGCCGTCTGTGCGCCGTCTCGCCATGGAAGCGGGGATCGATCTTGGCGAAATTCGCGGAACAGGCCCTGCGGGCCGCGTCTTGCGCGCGGATGTCGAGAAGCTGTTGGCGAGGGGTGCGGAACAGAAGGCCGGCGCGCGGCCCGTCCGCAATCTCACCTCGCAGACGGTGAAAGTCACCGGCCTTCGCCGCCGCATCTCCGAAAAGATGTCGCTAAGCTGGTCGCATATTCCGCATATCACCATCGTCGAGGAGGTGGACGTCACAAAGCTCGAAGAGCTTCGCGCCAGCATGAACGGCAACCGTCATCGCGGGCAGGTGAAGCTGACGATCCTGCCCTTCATTATCCGCTCGATCGTCCTTGCCGTCCGTGAGCAACCAGAGATGAACGCGACTTTTGATGACGCGGCCGGGGTCATCACGCGCTCGGGCGGTGTTCACATCGGTATTGCGACGCAGACAGAGAGCGGCCTGATGGCGCCGGTCGTCCGTCATGCGGAAGCGCTCTCCATCTGGGCGGCGGCGGCCGAGGTGAAACGGCTTGCCGACGCGGCGCGGGACGGCTCGGCGACGCGGGATGAGCTTACGGGATCGACCATCACCATCAGCTCGCTCGGCGCGCTCGGCGCCCTTGCCACGACGCCGATCATCAACCATCCCGAGGTGGCAATTGTCGGCATCAACCGGATGGCGGTCCGTCCGCACTGGAACGGTAGTATGTTTGAGCCGCGCAAGATGATGAATATCTCCTGCAGCTTCGATCATCGCGTGATCGACGGCTGGAACGCGGCGGTTTTCGTGCAACATCTCAAACAGCAGCTCGAGGAGCCGGCGCTGCTTTTCGCGGGAATGGAAGAATGACGGATTTGAACTCTGCCCTGCTTGTTATTGGCGGCGGCCCGGGGGGCTATGTGTGCGCCATTCGGGCGGGCCAGCTTGGGATTGATACCATCCTTGTCGAAGCCGATGCGCTTGGCGGGACCTGCCTCAATGTCGGCTGCATCCCATCGAAAGCCCTGATACATGTCGCCGAGAAGTTTCATGATCTTCACGCCGCCGCTAATGGCTCGGCGATCGGCCTTTCGGTCAGTGGCGTTGATCTCGATTTTGCGAAAAGCGCGGCGTGGCGGGACGGCATTGTTGGGCGTCTCAATCGCGGCGTCGCAAGCCTGCTTAAAAAATCTGGTGTGCGCGTCGTCAAGGGGCGGGCGCGGTTCCTGGATGGCAAGACCGTCACCGTCGAAGGCGACGGCGAGCCGTTTCGCATCCATGCCGATAATGTCGTGATCGCGACCGGGTCGGCGCCGGTGGAACTCCCCTCACTCCCCTTCGGCGGGCCGGTCCTCTCCTCGACAGGGGCGCTTGCGCTGCGCCATGTTCCCGAAACGCTGGCGGTAGTCGGCGGTGGCTACATCGGCCTCGAACTCGGCACGGCATTCGCGAAACTCGGCTCTCGCGTGACGATTGTCGAGGCGGCCGATCGCGTCCTGCCGCAGTATGATACGGCACTGGTGAAGCCGGTCGTGGACCGCCTGAAAGCGCTTGGCGTGAAGATTGTAACCTCGACGACCGCGCGCCTCGGGCAGGATCCCGGCGCGGCGGATGAGCGCGCCGAGCTTGTTCTGACGTCGCAGGACGGCGGGACGGAGCGGCTGGAGGTTTCGCGCGTGCTCGTCACCGTTGGCCGCCGCCCCCGTGTCGACGCCATTGGCATCGCTGAACTCGGCCTTGATCGTGCCGAGCTCTTTATCGCCATCGATGAGCATTGCCGCACGTCGATGCGGGGCGTCTATGCCATCGGCGATGTGACGGGGGAGCCCATGCTTGCGCACCGGGCCATGGCGCAAGGGGTGCTGGTCGCCGAGATACTTGCCGGCAGGAAGCGTCACTGGGACAACCGCGCGATCCCGGCAATCTGCTTTACCGACCCTGAGATCGTGAGCGTCGGGCTGTCGCCGGAGCAGGCGAAGGAGGCAGGGCTATCGGTCAAAGTCTCGACCTTTCCGCTGGCGGCAAACGGTCGCGCCATGACGCGGGAACGTGAGGACGGCTTTGTGCGCCTTTTGTCGGTTGCGGAGAGCGGCGAGATCGTCGGCATCCAGGCGGTTGGCCATGAAGTCTCGGAGCTTTCCGCCGCCTTTTCCCTCGCCCTTGAAATGGGCAGCACCGCCGAAGATATCGCGGCGACCATCCATGCGCATCCAACGCAGGGTGAGGCGTTTCAGGAAGCGGCGCTTGCCGCACTCGGGGCGGGCCTGCACTTCTGATCCCGCCCGAAACGCAGCGTCCGGGCGGGATATTGAGAAGTTGTGCTAGCCTGTCTGGCCGCGACGGTGGCCGGGGACGAGCTGCGCCATCCAGTTGATGAAATCGCGGCTGTAGTAGGCGAGCGGCTGCGGCACCATCTCGCCTTGCGTCTCCGGCGGCGCGGCGAGCGCAGGCACCGTGTCATAGTCGGTGTCAGCGACCGGATCGCCAAGCGCGCGTTCCAGTGCGTTGAGAACCGCGGGCGGATCCGTCTCCTCGGGCGTCACCAGAAAGCCGAGGCGGCGAAGGCCGTTACCAAGCCAGACACAGGAGGATCCGACGGCAAGGGGAACAGCGATCGTCATGCCAAGCGTCACCGGCAGTAGCCAGTAGAAAAGGCTCGGCACCCAGACCCAGGTTATCGCCGCCCAGATGATACCGGCGACGGTCGGGACCCAGAGGCTCGCCGCCGCATCTTTTATCGGCAGATAGAGACTGTCGCGATTTTGCGCATCCCACGTCACCACATGGCCCGACAGGGTGGTCAGCACGAAATAGGCGTGCAGACACATCATGACCGGCGCGAGGAAGATCGAGAAGGCGGTCTCCAGTACGGCGCTGAGGACGAGGCGGATGCCGCCGCCAAAGCCGCGGCGTTCCTGGCCGTTGAAGAGCGTCAGCAGCAGTCCGAACACCTTCGGCCCGACCAGCATGATCACCGTCAGCGTAAAGAGCGAGACGATCTTGTTATATTCGATCACCGGCCAGTCGGGGAAAAGCTGCGGCCCGTTGCCGAAGAAATTATGCGGGATCACCGCGCGCATCACGCCGTCAATCGTGGTCAGCACCAGAAGCAGCAGCCAGAGCAGCGATGACACATAGGCGAGCGCGCCCAGGATGAAATGCAGGCGGTTGATGCCATGCAGGCCGCGAACGCCGAGCAGCTTGAGGTGCTGCAGATTGCCCTGCGCCCAGCGCTTGTCCCGCTTGGCGTAGTCCAGGAGGTTGCCGGGCAGCTCTTCATAGGAGCCGAGCAGTTCCGGCATCAGATAGACGCGCCAGTTGCCGCGGCGGATAAAGGCGGCTTCGACAAAGTCATGGGAGAGAATATCCCCGCCGAGCGGCGCCTTGCCGGGCAGTGCGGGGAGGGCGCAATGGTTGATGAAGGCCTGCAGGCGAATAATCGCGTTATGGCCCCAGTAGTTGCATTCGCCCATCTGCCAGAAGCTGAGACCACTTGCCAGCATCGGGCTGTAAAGGCGCGAGGCGAACTGGACGTAGCGGCCGAAGAAAGTCTTCTGGCGCACCGGCATCGGCACAGTCTGGATAATTCCCGCTTCCGGGTTTGCATCCATTGCGCGTGCGAGGGTGACAACGGTCTCTCCGCTCATCAGGCTGTCGGCATCAAGCACCAGCATGTGGTCATAGGCGCGGCCCCAGCGGCGGCAGAAGTCGGCGATATTGCCGGCCTTCTTGCCGCTGTTGTCCTCGCGGCGGCGGTAGAAAATTCGCCCTTCGCCGCCAAGGCGCACAATGAGGCGGGCGATGCCGGCTTCCTCCTCGCGGGCGATCTCGTCGTTTCGCGTGTCGCTGAGAAGAAAGAAATGAAACGCCTTGCCTTCGCCCGTCGCCATGATCGAGCGATAGGTTGCCTCCAATCCTGCGAGCACGCGCTCGGGATCCTCGTTATAGACGGGCATGACGACGGCGGTGCGGCTTGTGAGGGGCCGGTTGTCGAGATCTTCCGCCCGGATGCGACGGCGCAGCGAGAGCGGATCGAGGTTGAACACATGGCAGAGAAACCCTGCAACCGCTGACCAGAAAGAAATCACCAGCCACGAGAAGGTGATCGTAAAGAGGCCAAGGATCATCAGTTCGACCTTCGTCATGCCGTTCGCGACGAGAATATCGAACATCATGTCACAGGCGAGGCCAGCGGTGAGCACCACCAGTGCAAAAAACACGAGTCGGCGCTCCCAGCTCAAGGGGGTGGAGAAGCGGCCGCGCCGTCTTTCCGCCGTTGCGGCGGCGCGGCGCATTTTCAGCTTATCGGGCATCAGTCGGCTCATAGAGATAACTCCAGGTTTCTGTCAGACGCTGCCCTCGCAGGGTGAGGAACACGCGCATGTCTGCGGGTTGGTCGCCGGCGCCTTGCAGCCGAAAGGACAAGCGCCAGATATCGGAACCCGGCAGCTTATGCAGCACCAGATCGTCAATCTTGCCCCGTGTCGTTTGTACATCGGCTTCTACAGGCTGCTCCGGATGCAGGGTGGAGAGATCCCCGCCCCGGAAATCAATCATGAAACGTCTTACGCTTTTTGGTTGGGGCGGTACGGCCCCGGGAATGCCGCCCCAGCCGGTCCGCGTGCGCAGAACCTGCGCCAGGTGATCGGCCGGGTCGAGATTGTTCAGGCTGGTCATCCGATACGCGAGATGCATCGGGGTGCCTTTTTCGAAGGGCGCGTCGAATACCCAGAACGCAACGATGTTGTCGTTTACCTCTTCAGCCGAGGGAATTTCGACAAGCCGGACGCTGCCCTTGCCCCATCCGCCGCCCAGCGGTTCGATCCAAAGGCTCGGGCGCTGGTGATAATGGGTTTCGAAATCCATGTAGTTGTTGTAGTCGCGATCGCGCTGCATCAGGCCAAACCCCTTCGGGTTCTCATCGATGAAGGCGCTGACGCTGAGCTGACGGGGATTGTTGATCGGCCGCCAGATCCATTCGCCGCTGCCGGTGTGCATCAAAAGACCATCCGAATCATGCACTTCGGGGCGGAAATCATCGTAATGCTGCGTGCTGTTCTCGCCGTAGAGAAACATGCTGGTCAGCGGGGCTATGCCGATCTGATGGCCGCTTTCGCGCGGAAACAGCACGGTCGCCACATCCACCACTGTGCGCGTGCCGGGCGTGATGACGAACTGGTAGGCGCCCGCGATCGATGGGCTGTCAAGAAGTGCGAACAGCGTCATGCTGGTGGCGTCGGCGGCCGGCTTGACCAGCCAGAATTCGCGAAAGGACGGGAATTCCTCGCCTTTGGGAAGCGCGGTGTCAACAGCAAGGCCGCGCGCGGAGAGGCCATAAAACTGGTCGCGCGCGAGCAGGCGGAAGTAGGAGGCGCCGAGGAACACGGCGAGTTCGTCCTTGTATTCCGGATTATTGAGCGGGAAATGGATGCGAAACCCGGCATAGCCGAGGTCGCCCGGCACCTTGTCCTCCACCCCGTGGCCATCATAGCGGAAGGATGACTTGTCAAACGGCAGATGCGTGACCTTGCCGTCTTCAAGGACGTTGATCGCGACCGGCGCGTTGAACAGAAAGCCGGGATGAAAAAATTGCACTTCAAAGAGTGCTTCGTCGTGCCAAAGTGCCGCTTCTTTGCGGAACCTGATCTTCTGAAAATCCTCATAGCTGAGGGTATTGAGTTTATCCTCGGCGATCTGCTGCGGCGGGAGATAAGCTTCGCTTGCAAGAGCGCGCGCCTTTTCGACGACGGCGCTGAATAGCGCGTCGGGCGTCACTGTTTCCGCAGCCGCCTCGGGCGCAGGCTCAGCAGGAACTTCCGTCGCCACATTGCTCTGGGCCGATGGTTGTTCCCCCCAGGCGAGGGCGGGGGTCAGTACGAGAAATCCGAAGAGGGCGACAACATTCGCCGGAAGAGTCGAATAGAATTTTTTGTCCATCTGCCTATATTTTCATCTACTGCTACGACGAGACTGTCCAATCGCCCCAGAGAACCGCTACATGCATTCGACTTCACCTCCTCGACGGAGACATGTTGAAACGTTTCTAAAAGGATATGAAAGAACTAGGTATCGAATGTGGCGAAATTGGTACGCGCTCGCACGGCGCATAATTAGCGACTGAAATAGGGCAAAATTTTGGCATCGATTTCATTCTGGCATCAAAAAAGCGTAAAAAAATCGATATGTTACGCCAAAGCGCCCTCATCATGGATGGCGCAGAAATGCTGACCTTTTGTCAGTGATTGAATAGCCGGAATGATTCATCTGGCGGCGCTTGTGAGCTGCGGGTACAAGCGCCAGGACGATAAAGCGGAATGAGGCGCGAGAGCGCGGTGGGCGCCGTTTGCGGAAGGACGGACGGGGCCGCATCGCGAAGGTCCCCTTGCTTTTGCGCGCTGCGGATAAAAAGCCCGGCTGTCCGGGACAGACGGGCTTTGCAAGAGGCGGAGGATCAGCCGGTCTTTACGGCCGTAACAAAAGTGTCGGCTTCCGAGCGCAGTTTCTGCACCATGGCGGTCAGCTCCTGTACGGAGTGGTCGAGATCATCCGCCGATTTTACGGTTTGCAGCGAGGTTTCATTCACCTTGTTGATGCTGGAGGCGACCTCTTGGGTGCCTTGCGAGGCTTCCTGGATGTTGCGGCTGATCTCCATGGTCGCCGCAGCCTGTTCCTCCGTTGCCGAGGCGATGGCCGAAGAAACTTCGTTGAGCTGGTTAATCGTCTGGGTGATGCGCGCGGCAGCCTGGACGGTGGTATCGGTGCTGAGCTGGATCGATTCGACCTGCGATCCGATTTCTCCGGTCGCATTCGTTGTTTGCAGCGCAAGCGACTTCACCTCCGAGGCGACAACCGCGAACCCCTTGCCGGCTTCGCCCGCGCGCGCGGCCTCGATCGTCGCGTTGAGAGCGAGCAGGTTCGTCTTGCCCGCAATGTCCTTGATGAGGTCGACAACCTGCCCGATGGTGTCTGAGGCTTCCTTCAGCGACAGGATGGTGTGTGTCGTCGTCTCGGCTTCGCCCGAGGCTTCAATGGTCATCGCCGTGGAGGAGGTGACCTGACGGGTAATCTCCTGCACGGACGCATAAAGCTGCTCGGCCGCGGTGCTGACGGTCTGCACATTGACCGTTGCCTGCTCCGCCGCCGCCGCGACCGTCGCGGCAAGGCTCTGGTTGTTGGCGGCATAGCTTTTGAGCTGAACGGAAATGTCCGCAACCTTGTGAAGCGCGTCGCCAAGCGCCGAGACGACTTCGCCGACATTGGCTTCGAAGGTGCGCGCGATGGCGAGGCGGGCGGCGACCCGCTCTTCCTCGCGCCGTTGCAGCTCCTCGCTTGTTCTGTTTATGAAGCGGGCGCCATCGGCAAAGCTGCCGGCCATTCCGGTTGTCAGAAACTTGCGATAGAAGCGGCCGGAGGTCGCGGCGCTCAGCGATGCGGTTGATTCGCGGATAAAGGAATCTGTCAGATCGAGCGCGCGGTTGAGACCCGCGAGGGACTCGCTCAACGGCCCATGCTGATCCCAATCAATGATGCGCGCTTCCATGTCGCCCCGATTGACGCGCGCCGTCACTTCCGAAAGCGCGGCGAAGGCGGTTTTGTAAACGGCCAGCTCTTCGCGCAGCGCCGCTAGCTCGTCGGGCGCGGATTTTCCGCCGGGCTCCGTTGCGGCGGCGTCCTTGTTTCTGAAAAACTTAAGCATTTTTATTTACCAGTCCCCAAATGAACTCGTCATAGCTTCTGCCGCTCTCGCGGATCATATTCTCAAGCAGCGCGACGCCTTTCTCGAGCGCCTCCTTCGGGCTTGCATGGCGCTGCTCTTCCGCCTTCAAGCGCTCATAAAGCGGCAGGACGCTTCGCACGCCCGCCATGTCGGGAAGGCGGCGGTTGGAGTGATAGCCGATGATATTGTTCGCGCTGTCATAGGACGGCGTCACATGAGCGAGGACCCAATAGTATTTTCCGGTCGCCGACATGTTCTTGATATAGACGAACATTTCCTCGCCGCGCTGCAAGGTTGTCCAGAGCAGCTTGAAGATGGCGCGCGGCATATCAGGATGCCGGATGATATTGTGCGATTTGCCGATCGTTTCGGCGGTTGTTCGTTCGGCGACCCGACAGAAAACGTCGTTGGCGTAGGTGATACGGCCTTTCAGGTCGGTCTTGGAGACGATGATCTCGTCCGTCGAGAACTTTATTTCTTCATCTACAGGTATTGGATTTACTTCCATTTTTATCTCTCCAGAATATTCTGGTGTAGAACTGACCTTGCGACCGGTACTGAATACTTTGCTTTATTTGCAAAGTGCTAATATCAGCTCTTTCCAATATTGCCTCTCACTGCGGGGCAGTCTAGGCGGAGGTAGTTAAAAAAGGGATAATAGCCGGCATTCGCGACTGTGGCGGGAAGTGTATATTAGAAAATACTGCAACTGACGGCAGGGAAAAGAGTTTCAGGGCTGTATTGATGGCCGTTCGAGTGCGGGGGCGGGGCTTGCAGCCGCAGAAAATTATTTCCATATTTAAACGGGGTGGACGTAACTGACGGCTGGTGCATCTGCCGTGACATTGACTGAAGGATGGGTCGGATGGTGACTACTGACAATCCATATAAAATTCTCGGCGTGGAGCCGACCGCGACGGACAAGGAAATCAAGTCGGCGTACCGCAAGCTCGCGAAGGAACTGCACCCGGATCTGAACCCCGGCGATGCATCGGCGGAAGAGCGCTTCAAGGCGGTTTCGGCCGCCTATGCCATCCTTGGCGACAAGGACCAGCGGGCGCGATTCGATCGCGGTGAGATCGACGCCACCGGGCAGGAGCGACCGACGGAGCAATATTATCGCTCCTATGCCGGGGAAGGGCCGCGGACGCATTACTATTCCAGCGGCGGCTTTGATGATTTCGCCGATGAAAGCGACCTGTTCGCGGAGCTTTTTCGCCGAACGCGCACCGATTTCGGCGGTGGCGGGCGCGGCTTCTCAGGCCCCATCCGCGGGGAGGATGCGCATTATCACCTGGCCATCGATTTCCTGGAAGCGGCGTGCGGCGCGAAGAAGCGCCTCACGATGCCGGACGGGGCCACGCTTGACGTCACCGTGCCCGTCGGCATCCGCGACGGGCAGAATATCCGGCTGAAGGGCAAGGGCAGCCCGGGGTTGAATGGCGGGCCCGCGGGCGATGCCTATGTCCGCATCGAGGTCCGGCCGCACCCCCTCTTCCGCCGCGAGGGCAGGGATATACTGATCGATCTGCCGATCACGCTTGATGAAGCGGTGCTCGGCGGCAAGGTGGCGGTACCGACGATCCACGGTAAAATCAACATGAGCGTCCCTGCCGGCGCCAGTTCGGGCCAGACCCTGCGGCTGAAGGGGAAGGGGATTGCGGGCGGAAAGTCGGCTCCCGCCGGCGATCAGCTGGTGCGGCTCAAAGTCGTTCTGCCAAAGAAAATTGATCCCGACCTCAAGGAATTCATGGAGAAGTGGCGGGCGAAGAACAGCTACGAGGTCCGGCAGGAAGTGGAAGGAGCGAGGGGATGATCAGTGAGCAGGAAGTTCTCCGTCAGCTGACCGGCGTCAGCCTGACGCGGCTTCGCATCTGGGTGAAACGCGGCTGGGTGATCCCGGAAGAAACCGAAGCCGGCTATCATTTCCGGGAAATCGACATGGCGCGCCTCGAACTGATCCGCCAGCTCAAGGTCGATCTTGCCGTCAATAACGAAGCGATTCCCATCGTTCTCTCGCTGATCGACCAGATCCACGGCCTCAGGTTCGAGCTGAAGTCGCTGGCCCGGGCCATCGAGACGCAACATGAGGATGTCCGCGCCGCTATTTTGCGCGCCTGTTCCGATGCGCGCGCTGGCTCTGATCCCCTTTGAGGGGGCACGGCCGCCGCGCCTGTCTCTACCAGCGGACGCGATAGACCGCGAGCGCGGTGGCAATTCCGTAAACCGCCATGGCGCCGCCGATAAGGGCAAACACTGTCCAGTCGGGCGCGCTGTAGACCGTCAGGATCCAGCCGCCGATCGCAACAACCACCAGCCGCGCCGTTGCGGCCAGCACCGGGCCAATCATTTTGCCCGACCCTTGCGACGAGAAATAAAGGCATAGCCCGAGGCCGAAGAAGCCGTAGAAGGGACCAACCCAGGCGAAATAGAGGGCGCTGGCATGAAGGACCGCCGGATCCGCCGTGAACATGCCGGACCAGAGATTGGGGAAGAGAGAGGCGATAACGCCGATAACGCCGAGAAAGGCGGCGGCGGTAAAGCTGCCCGTCCAGGCAATTTTCCGCGCCCGCTCCAGATTGCGGGCGCCGATCGCCATGCCAACCATGGGAACGCAGGCGACGCCAATGGCAAATACGATGGGGATCAGGAGAAACTCAAGCCGCGCGCCGATCCCGTAGCCGGCGAGGGCGGTGACGCCAAACTCGGAAACCACGCGTGTCAGGATCAGGACGGTCAGCACAGTCTGCAGCGGAGACGCGCAGGAGACGGCGCCGACTTTGAGGATGTCGCGGAACATTTCCCCGTTCAGGCGGATCCCCCGGAAGGTGAGGGTGAGGCGCGCGCGTCCTGAAATCAGGTAGAGAAAGAGAAAAATTGCCCCCGAGCTATAGGCGATGACGAAACCAAGCGCGACGCCGGCCATGCCGAGGGCGGGCATGGGGCCCCATCCCAGCCCGAAGAGGCCGGCGAGCAGGAACTGGGCAACCGCGATGACAAGGAGGGTGACCGATGGGATCTTCATCTCGCCGCAGCCGCGAATGATGGAGGCAAGCGTATTCGTCAGCCAGATTCCGATCGCCCCTGTGAAGGCGATATCGGAATAGGCCAGGGCTTCCTTCAGGACGTCTCCCGACCCGCCAAGAAGAGTGTAAATGCTGTCCCCGAGAAGCCGGAAAAAGACACAGAAAAAGACTCCGGCGAGTGCGCCGATAACCAGCGCATGAATGGCAAGCTGCCGCGCCCGGACGCTGTTTCCCGCCCCGAGCGCGCGGCTGATGGAAGAGGAGACGCCGCCGCCCATGGCGCCCGCCGACATCATCTGTTGCAGCATCACCATCGGAAAGACGAGCGCAAGACCGGCGAGCGCGGAAATGCCGATCTGGCCGACATAGCCCGTCTCCGCAATCGCGACGAGGGCGGCCGCAACCATCGCAACGGCGTTCGGCAGGCTGAGGCGTAGCAGTGTTCCGAAGATTGGCGCGGTGAGCAGCGGATCGGACGGAGGCGCGGCAGGCGCAGAAGACAGCTCGGTCATTGATTATTATTCCTTATTATATGTATATACAGCTATCTGGGAGAAAAATCAGTCACGAAGATTCTCGATCATGCCGTCAATGATGTCTGCCAGAATGGCGCCATTCTCCGGGCCGAGTGTCGCTGCGATGCGATCCTGCGCCGCCTGCCAGCCGGGACGGGCGGCTTTATAGCGGGCTCTGCCCGCCTCCGTAAGATCGAGCTTGCGGCCGCGCCGGTCGTCGTTGTCGGGGGTGAGCGTCACATAGCCCTGTCGCTCCAGCGGGCGAAGGTTGCGGGTCAGCGTCGTCGGGTCCATCACCAGCTTTCGCGCGAGGGCGCCGACATTGATGCCACCGAAGTGAAAGAGATGCCCGAGGATGCCATACTGGGTGATTGTCAGGCCGAAGGGTTCTAGCTCATGATCGTAGATCTGCGTCACCCGTCGTGCGGCCTTGCGAAAGCGAAGGGCGCTGCAGGTCGAGCGGAAATTGCGCTGCGGTGTCTGTGACATGCCCCTATATATCTGCATATGCAGATAATCGCAACAGAATAATGCGCGACCTGCAAGACGCTGAAAGCGGCAAGCGGTCAGCGGAGAATTTGTTGGCATGCGGGAGCAGCTTGTTGCTAAGCTGCCCGGGTTATCGGCCGGACGGTGGAGGCGTGCGTTTCCCCCTGCCTTCGGCCGCAGCTTGCGGGCGCATGCAACAACAGGAGCAGTATTTTTATGACAAAACTATCCGTGCTGGATCTCGCCCCGATAACCGAGGGAAGCGATGCCGGGCAGTCCTTTAAAAATTCAGTTGAGGTGGCGCAAACGGCAGAGAAGCTCGGCTATGAGCGTTACTGGCTGGCGGAACATCACAATATTCCGGGAATTGCGAGCGCGGCGACGGCGGTTCTGCTCGCCCATGTCGGCGCCCATACGCGCTCCATCCGGATCGGCTCGGGCGGCGTCATGCTGCCGAACCATGCCCCGCTGATCATTGCCGAACAGTTTGGCACGCTTGCCTCGCTTTATCCCGGCCGGATCGACCTCGGTCTTGGCCGCGCGCCGGGGACCGATGGCCTGACGGCGCAGGCGCTGCGCCGGACATTGAGCGGCAGCGTCGATATGTTCCCCCGCGACGTGATGGAATTGCAGCAGTATTTCGCCGATCCGGCGCCGGGGCAGAAGGTGGTGGCGGTGCCGGGCGCCGGTCTCAATGTGCCGATCTGGATACTCGGCTCCAGCCTTTACGGGGCGGAGCTGGCGGCGCATTTCGGCCTGCCTTACGCCTTCGCATCGCATTTCGCGCCCGCCGATCTGCGCCAGGCGCTCTTCGTCTACCGGCAGAATTTCAGGCCGTCCGCGCAACTCGACCGGCCCTATGTGATGGTGGCGATGAACCTTATGGCCGCCGACACGCGCGAGGAAGCGGAGCTGATCGCCACCTCGATGATGCAGACGGTGCTGGCGCTGGTGCGGGGCGCGCCGGTCAAGCTGCCGCCGCCCGTGAAAGGCTTCGCCGACGGCTTGAGCCCGCAGGAGCATGCGGCGATTTCCCGCTTCATGACCTGTATTGCGCTTGGCGATCGGACGGATGTTCGCGACAGCCTGCTGAAATTCAAGAAGGAAACGGCGGCGGATGAAATTATCCTCAGCGCGCAGATTTATGACCACAAGGCCCGGCTGCGTGCGCTAGAGATCGCCGCCGATGCGATGGAGGCGTTAGCCGATGACTGAGACACCGCGCGGGGATAGCGCGTTGCAGGGCGTGATTGCTGCGGTTCCAACACCGGTTGGCCGGATGGGCGCGCCCGATCTCGCGCGGGTTCTAAGGCACTCCGAATGGGCGCTGGCGAATGGCTGCGACGGGCTCAATATCCTCGGCACGACCGGGGAGGCGAATTCCTTTTCGGCGGCGGCGCGCCGGCAGATCATGGCTGCGGCCACCGCCGCGCTGCCCGGCCAAAAGCTGATGGTGGGAACCGGAACACCCGATCTTGAGACCACGGCGGCGCTCACTAATAGCGCGGCGGAGCTTGGCTATGGCGCAGCGCTTGTCCTGCCGCCTTTCTACTACAAAGGGGTGAGCGATGCGGGGCTTCTCCGCTATTTCACTGCGCTTGCCGGTGCGACAGATGATACTCCGATCCCGATTTATCTTTATAATTTCCCGGCGCTGACGGGCGTGCCCTTTTCGGTTGATCTGGTCCGCCGGCTTGCCGAGGAGACGGCGGGGCGGATTTGCGGCATCAAGGATTCGTCCGGGGATATTCCCTACTGCCGCGAGATTGTCGCGGCGATCCCCGGATTTAAAGTCTTCCCGAGCAGTGAAACAGTTCTTGAAGGCGCGCGGGGCGACGGGTTTGCGGGTTGCATTTCGGCAACGGTAAATATTTCCGCGCCGCTTTGCGGAAAAATCTGGAACGGCGCGGCGCAGCCCGGCGATGCGGCAGAAGTCGCCCGCATCCGAAGTGCGGCATCCGCTGTCCCGCTTATTGCGGCCGTCAAATATCTTGTCGCCCGGCGCTTTGGCGATCGCGAATGGGAGCGCGTCCTTCCCCCGCTCGTTGAGCTTTCCGCCGCGGAGAAAAGCGGGCTTGACGGCATCCAGCTGCCCGCCTGAGCGCGTAACGGACGGAGCTTACTCCGCGCCGTTCCCTTTCTCCGGCTTCACCGCGACCCGCTTCCCGTCGGCCGGATCGAAGTCATAGAGACCGCCGAGCCGTACCGCTTCCTCCGAATACTGCCGAAACGCCGTGTTGAAGAAATTCATATAAACATTCACGACCTCTTCGGGCGTGGTGCAGCCCGCGAGCTGGCGCGGAACGGCGATGTTCTCTTTCAGGCGGCAGGTGCCGAAACTCAGCATCTCTTCACCCCAGTTCTGGATCAACTGGGCGAATTTTTCATTCTGTTCGATAACTGTTTCGATATCGCTGGGATACATATAGCGAAACGGGGGGGCGTTTCGCGTCTCTGTGCTTTTGCCACTCATCCTCTGTCCTTTCGAGCTATAATGCCGCTCCCCTTATAGCAGGAGCGGGAAGTGCAGGCATTGACCTGCATCAAATCAGCGGAACGGCGCGCTCAGCGCCTGATCGAGCGTATGCTGCGGTGAGCCGCCGGCGTTGATTTTGCGCCACTGCATCGTCCCGGCACCCCGCGCGAGTTGTTGGCGGACGACATCGGCGGTCGCATCGGAGGCATCATTTCGCCGCCCGGTGACGCGCGCTGCGAGCGTCGCTTCATCGGCGTCAAGCCAAAGGCCCGTAAAAGGGATGTTGAGACGACGGGCGATCTTTTCAACGGCCTCGCGCTCCGCTTCGGTGGAAAAGACCGCATCGACCACCACCCGCTGGCCCGATTTCAGCGCGATGCGGGCCTTGTCAAAGACGCGGGCATAGACCTTATCGCTTGTCTCCTGCGTGTAGCTGTCGGCCGGCAGCCTTTCGGTCTCCGTGACATTGAACATCGCTTTGCGCTCAAGATCGGTCCGGAAGTGGAGGCAGCCGAAGGGGAGGGCAAGGCGTTCGGCAAGCGCGGCCGCGAGGGTCGTCTTGCCGGTGCCGGAAAAGCCGCCGACTGCGATAAGAAAGGGTGCGGGCGGGTGGAGATATTGAAGTGCAGCCTGAAAATAGCCGCGCGCTCGATCAACCGCCGCCTCCCGCTCATCCCCCGTTTTCTGGCGGGCGAGATCGGCGTTCACCATCGCCCGGATCCCGGCGCGGAGCGCGAGAAAGAGCGCGAGCGCTTTCAGCCCGTAAATGTCCGCTTTCGCGCCCGAAAGATACAGATAGCGGTTGAGCAGGCGCACGGCGATCGCCGCCATGTCCCGATGATGAAAATCCATCAGAAGGAAGGCGAGATCATAAAGCGTGTCGATGGTCGCAAGCTCCTCATCAAACTCGAGCGCATCGAAAAGTACCGCGCGCCCATCGAGCAGCAGGATATTGCGAAGGTGCAGATCACCGTGGCAGCGGCGGATATAGCCGGCGCGGCCGCGAAATCTGAGGCAAAGGCGCGCCGCCGTGAGCTGCGCGCTCGCCTCAAACGTGAAGCGGTCTGCATCCGCCGCGTCAAATATATCGGGCGCGGCGGTGAAGCTTGCCGAAAGCTGACGGATCAGCATCTCGATCCGGCGTGGCCCGTCGCCGGTTTTCACAGGCGTTGCGGCCAGGTGGCTGGATATAACGGCGTCCGCGAGGCTTTCTATCGTCGCTCTCTCGCCGATGATTTCGCGCGGCAGCTGATCGAAAAGCATCTCCTGCGGGAAACGCTTCATCTGCAGGACCCACTCAATGACCGGTCCGGCGCCCGCGAACGCAAGGCGTCCGTCGCCCTCGCGGGTAATCGGGATCACGCCGAGATAAAGATCGGGCGCGGCCGGGCGATTGATCTCAAGCTCGCGCCGGCAGAATTCAGCCCGCTTCTCCAGCGTCGAGAAGTCGAGATAGGGGAGCCGGATGGGCTTCTTGACCTTGTAGGCATAGTCGCCGGCAAGAAACACGCGGGCGCCATGCGTCTCGCGGATGTCGATATTCAGCGGCCGATCCGGATAGCTCGCCGGGTCGGAGAGAAACGCGATGATCCTTTGCTCATGGCTTTTTCTTGATAATTCCGTCATGCTGCCTGATCGACTGCCAGTGTTCCCTGTAACTTTCGAGATAGGTCAGGGCAAGGCGGAGGCAAAATAATTCTCGCAATCTTTGACGCATGGATTTCCCTCCCCTCCCACTATTGATACTATGATGAAAAACAGTGTGATTTAAGGAGAAGCGTTAATGGCCGACCACAAGGCACTCCCTGCTTCCGAGCTGCGCCGGACCTATGATCTTGGCGCGTTGGGTTTTTCCGACACGAGAGAGATCGAGGATCTGCGCGAGCCGCTGGGGCAGGAGCGGGCGGTTGAGGCAATCCGTTTCGGTATTGGCGTGCGCCATGAGGGGTTCAATCTCTTTGCGTTCGGCGCCTCTGGCGGCGGGAAAACCGAAACGATCCTGCGTTACCTGGAGCCGGAAGCGGCGGCGAAATGCTGCCCCGAGGACTGGTGTTACGTCAATAACTTCGCCATGCCCGATCATCCGAAAATGCTGGAGCTGCCGGCGGGCCGCGGGCAGGAGCTGGCGAAGCAGATGGAAAGCCTCGGCGAGGAGGTGCGGATCGTTATTTCTGCGGCCTATGAAAGCGAGGATTACCGCACCCGGCTCGATGTCATCGTCGAGCAGTACAAGCTGAAACAGGAAGAGGCGTTCGACGGCGTCCAGAAGAAGGGGGAGGCGAAGAATATTGCGCTCGTCCGCACGCCGACGGGCCTTGCGCTCGCGCCGTCCCGCGAGGGGCGGGTGATCGATCCGGAAACCTTCTCCAAGCTCTCAGTGGAGGAGCAGGAGCAGATCAAGAAGGATATTGGCGAGCTGGAAGGGGAACTGCAGGCGGTCGTTCGCACGATGCCCGAACTCGAACGTGCGCAGCGCCGCGAAATCATTCAGCTGAACCGCGAAATCACCAGCTTCGCCGTCGATCACCTGATCGATGAGGACCGTGAGCGTTGGCGTGATTGCCCGGCGGTGCTCGAATTTCTCGATGCGGTGAAGGAATATCTGATCGACCACAGCGATGTTTTCCGCCTGACCAAGGACGAAGCTGTCGAGACCATTCCGCCCCAGATGGCGGCGAACTTCATCCGCCAGCAGGAAATGGTCATCAATAACTGTCAGGTGAATGTTCTGGTGACGCATGACGTGAATGGCGGCGCGCCCATCGTTTACGAGGATAATCCGACCGTTGAAAATCTGCTCGGCCGGATCGAGCATCGCTCCGAATTCGGATCGCTCGTCACCGATTTCAGGCTGATCAAGCCGGGTGCCATGCATCGGGCAAATGGCGGCTACCTGCTGCTCGATGCCCGGCGGCTGTTGATGCAGCCTTATGCCTGGGAAGCGCTGAAGCGTTCGATCCGCGGGCGGGAGATCCGCATTGAAGGCCTGTCGCAGATAATGTCGCTTGGCAGTATCACCACCTTGCAGCCGGAGCCCATTCCGCTCGATGTCAAGGTCATCCTGATCGGCGAGCCGGTCGTTTATTACCTGCTGAGCCAGAATGATCCGGATTTTTTCAATCTCTTCAAGGTGCCCGTTGATTTTGAAGACCTGCTGCCGGTCACCGACGACGCCATTCAGCTTTACGCCCGCTTCATTGCGACGCAGGCGCGCAAGAAGAACCTGCTGCCGCTGGAGCGGGGCGCGGTGGAAAAGGTCATGGAGCGGATGACGCGCCTGACCAGCGACAAGGAGCGGCTGCTCAGCCATTCCCGGGCGCTCAACGACCTGATCTGCGAGGCCGATCACTGGGCGACGGCGCGCGGCGGCGCGACAATCACGGCTGCGGATGTGGAAACGGCGATTGCCGCACATATCCGCCGCTCCGACCGGATGCGCGAACGCACGCAGGAGCAGTTCCGTCGCGGCACGATGATTCTCGACACCTCTGGGGAGCGGATCGGCCAGATCAACGCCCTCTCGGTTTTGCAGCTCGGCAATTTCGCCTTCGGCCGGCCGAGCCGGATCACCGCCCGGGTGCATCTTGGCCGCGGCCGCGTGATCGATATCGAGCGCGAGGTCGACCTTGGCGGGCCGCTCCATTCCAAGGGCGTCCTGATCCTCTCGAATTTCCTTGCCGCGCGCTATACCCGGGACAAGCCGCTCTCTCTCACCGCCAGCCTCGTTTTCGAGCAGTCCTATGGCGGTGTTGACGGGGACAGCGCCTCGTCAACCGAGCTTTATGCGCTCCTCTCCGCACTCGCAGACGTGCCCATTCGCCAGTCGCTGGCGGTCACCGGATCGGTCAATCAGTTCGGCGAGGTGCAGGCGATCGGCGGGGTGAATGAGAAGATCGAAGGCTTTTTCGATCTTTGCAATTACCGCGGGCTGACCGGCGATCAGGGCGTTCTCGTTCCGGAATCGAACGTGAAAAACCTGATGCTGAAAGACGAGGTGGTGAAAGCGGCCGAAACAGGGCGCTTCCATATCTATGCCGTTTCCAGCATCGATCAGGGAATTGAAATCCTGACGGGCGTGCCGGCAGGCACGGCGGATGACGATGGCAACTTCCCGCGCGATACCATCAATGGGCGGGTGCAGGCGCGGCTTGAAAGCTACGCCGAGGCGGCCGTGCGCTATGCGCGATCGGGGCGCGATGACAAATCCGCGGGGAACGCCGATGTCTGACGCGCCGAGACGAAAATACCGCCGGATCCTGTTGCAGATTGATTCGTCAATGCACAGCCGTCACACGATGGTCGCCGCCATCGAGATTGCGGCACGCCTTGGCGGCGAACTGCAGGGTGTTTTTGTCGAAGACAGCGACCTCGCGACGGTAAGCGATCTCGGGTTTGTCCGCGAATACCGGTTTTTATCGCCGGGGGCGCACCGGCTGGATCGTCCGACGCTGGAAGCGCAGTTCCGGGCGATGGCGCGAAGCATGCAGCGCCAGCTCGAGCAGGCCGCCCGCCAGCGCCAGGTCGCCGTCGGATTTCGCGCGGTACGGGGCGCGTGGCCGGCGTCTGAAAGCGACCTCGACGATGCCGATCTCGTGATCATTGAGACAACGGGACGCCTTCAGTCGAGAAACCTGCGCGACGAGATTGCCCGGCGCGGCGGCCCGAGCAAGCTGCCACGGCCGACACTGCTTCTGAAGGGGGCGAAGAGCCTGAGCGCGGAGGCGCTGATTATCTGCGATTCCGTATCTGTGGCGGAGATCGGTGTGCGCACGGCGAGGCAACTGCTCTCGATCCCGCTTTCGAATATCACCTTGTTGCCGCTCGGCCTTGAGGAAGATGCGCGGGCGAGGCTTGTGGAATTTGCAACATCGCTCCGCGAGAGCGAAGGTGAGACGGTGCGTGTCCTGCCGCCGCTCTCGGCGGAGAATGCACATCTCCTCAAGGAGATCCTCGCCCAGGAAATGCTCGTCATCGCGGCGGCGGACGGCCTCTATCTGAGGGATCCCAAAAATCTGCAGCAGCTCCTGACGAGCCGCCATCCGCTGCTGCTCCTGCATTGATCGGTGCGGACGGCGGCAGGATGCCTGCGGGCAGCAAAGCGAGTGTGCGATGATGTCGCAGCAGCCGGTTGACCTCGCCCGAAAATTGACCTTGCCGCTGCTCGTGCTTTACGGGCTCGGCGTTACGATCGGCGCAGGGATCTATGTGCTGGTGGGCGCGACGGCTGCCGAGGCGGGAATATACGCGCCCATCTCCTTTCTCGTTGCGGCCGTTGTTGTGGCCTTTACCGGATTTTCCTATGCCGAGCTCGCCACCCGTCATCCGGTTAGCGCCGGGGCGGCCGCCTATGTGGATGCGGGCTTCAGGTCTCCCCCTCTAACGCTCACTGTCGGCTTGCTGGTGGCGGCATCGGGCATCGTCTCCTCGGCGGCGGTCTCTCTCGGCGCGGCGGCCTATATCGCTGACGTTATCGCCCTGCCGCAAACCTTCCTCGCGATTGTCGTGATCCTGATTATTGGTGCAATCGCTGCCTGGGGTATTCTGGAATCGGTGACGATTGCCGCGATTTTCACGCTGCTCGAGATCGGCGGGCTGGGTCTTGTGATCTTCTTTGGCATCAAGGCCGATCCTGGCATTCTCGCCAAATCCCTGACGCTGCTCCCGCCCCTGGAGCTTTCGGTCTGGGGCGGGATCCTGTCGGCCAGCCTGCTCGCCTTCTTTGCCTTTGTGGGGTTCGAGGATATCGCCAATGTGGCCGAGGAGGTGGTTGAACCGCACAAGACACTGCCGCGCGGCATCCTGCTGACCCTTGCGATCACGGCCGTTCTCTATTTTCTTGTCGTGTCCGTCGTTGTGCTTGTCGTGCCGATGTCGCAGCTTGCGGACACCGCCGCGCCGCTCGCCTTCGTGTTCGACGAGGCGGGGTCGACGACCAGCGGGATTTTTCACGGCATCTCTATTATCGCGACAACGAACGGTGTCCTGATCCAGATCATCATGGCGTCGCGGGTGATCTATGGCCTTGCGAAGCAGAAGAACCTGCCCGCCTTTCTTACTGCGGTTAATCCGGTGACGCGGACGCCAGTGGTCGCGACGGTTGTCGTCGTCGCGCTCGTTCTCATCTTTGCGACCTTGCTGCCGATCGCGGAACTGGCAGAAGCGACCTCGACGCTTATTCTGGTCGTCTTCTGCCTGGTCAACCTTGCCCTGATCCGAATGAAGAGATCGGAGGCGGCCCCCTCAGGCGGCGTTTTTGCCGTCCCCATATGGGTCCCCGCGGCGGGGCTGCTCCTCAGCGTGATGCTGCTGATTACCGGATTTTTAACGGACTGATCGCGCGGCCGTCTGAGAAGGCCTGGACTTAACTGTTCAATGTCGCTGTCAGGATTTCAGCCTGGCGCGCGAGCTCTCCGGCAACGTCCGTGAGCTGCGCCGAGTTATCATTCACGGTCTGCATATGCTCGTTGACGATCCCGACATTGATCGTGACGTTATTGACGCCGCTCGCGGCTTCCTGGACATTGCGGCTGATCTCCTGCGTTGCAGCGCCCTGTTCTTCAACCGCAGAAGCAATCGCTGAGGAGACTTCATTGATCGCGGAAATGGATTTGCCGATGCCGGTGATCGAGTCCACGGCCGACGCTGCGGCCTTCTGGATCGCCTCGATCTGCAGGCGAATGCCCTCCGTTGCCCTTTCGGTTTCGGCCGAGAGTGACTTCACCTCGCTCGCCACGACCGCAAACCCCTTGCCGGCATCGCCGGCGCGGGCGGCTTCGATCGTCGCGTTGAGCGCGAGCAGTTTCGTTTGCCCCGCGATATTGTTGATCAGCTTGATGACATTTCCGATCTCGGTCGACGCCGCCGAAAGGTTCGCCACCATCTCATTGGCTGTCTGGGACTGACCGACCGCCGCCTCCGACATGTCGGTGGAGATGACAACCTGGCGATTGATCTCCTGGATCGAGGAATTGAGTTCCTCCGCCGCCGAGGCGACGGTCTGGGTGTTCTGCCCCGCTTCCTCCGCGGCGGCGGCGACCGTCGCCGTTTTCTCATGCGTGTGGCGGATTGTATCGCCCATCGACTGGGCGCTGTCATTGAGCCGGGTCGCCGCGTCCGAGATGGCGTTCACCGCTTCCTGAAACCGCGCGATTTTCCGCTCAACCCCGTCGGCGGCCCGATTGATCCGGGTGACCGCCGTGCCGAAATCGCCGCGCAGCCCCTCAGGCGAGATGCGTCGGAAATACTGGTTCTCCGCGATAAAGCCGAGGCAGGCTGTGGATTCGCGCAAATATGCATCGCTTCGATCGATCATTTCATTGATGCGCAGGCAGAGCTCGCGCTCCAGCCCGGCCTCGCTCGGGATATTCTTGAGGCGGCTTTCAAAATTGCCGCGGCCGACATCGATGGCGACCTGAAGGATCTGCTTCAGCCGGTCGATGGAGACGCCGGCCTCCGCGGTCGTGGGTGTGACAGGTATTTCCATCGGACTTACGCCTCCCTCATCAGTGATGCCATAAATTCGTCATAGCTGAGCCCCCGCTCTGACAGCAGATTGTCGAGATGCTCTGCCGATTTGCGTATGCCTTCCTTGCGATTGGCGGTCGACGCCTCGATATGGTTGAGCTCGCAATAGAGCGGCTCGATCACGTCGCGGATGATGCGCGCGGACGGAACGCGCCGGGTCGAATGATAGCCGGTGATCTCGCCATTCTCATAGCTCGGCGTCACATGGCCGAGCACCCAGTAATGATCGCCGCCCTTCGTCGAATTGACGATATAGGCAAAGACCTCATCGCCATTTGGTATCCTGTTCCAAAGCATCTCGAAGATGCCGCGCGGCATGTTGCGATGGCGGATCATGTTATGGGCCTTCCCCATCACCTCGCTCTCGTCATAGTTGGCGATTTCGAGAAAGGTGTGATTTGCGTAGGTGATACGACCCTTGAGATCCGTTTTGCTGACGATCAGGTCGTTTTTATCGAAGAATACTTCTGTGCCTGGATAATCCATTCAATCTCTCCCTTGATTAAACAGATACCGGAAATAATAACGACATCGACTTGGTCCCTGTTAAGGTCGATTTCCGATATAATGGCGATATTATTATATATTTCTCTTAAATTATGGTTAACTTATAAATTAAAATAGAAAATATTAAAGTAATAATAAAATTACTTCGTAACGTAATTAATAAAAATATACAAATTATTATATTGTTACGAATTTATTAAATGATAAATGAATAAAATTACTTTATGATCGTATATTATGCTTAATAATTGAGATTAATTAGTTTTCTGTAAATAAAAGTGAAAAGCCATATCACGTGCGAGTGCGAGTATTGGCCTTTATTCGCACGAAAGCCCGGTTTGCAGGATCAGGGGCGGGGGTGCTTGCGGTCGCGGAACCAGCTCTTGAGATAAAGCGCGCGCTTTCCGGCGCTGTTGCTCACTTTGTACCAGAAGCGATAAAGGGGATGGAGCGCGCGGTCGAGACCGGACAGCCCGTGGCCTTTTTCAAAGCGCTCATCGCCGATGGTTGACGGTCCGTCAAGGTCCGGGATCGCGGGAGAGGGATGGATCAGGAGTGTCTCGAGCCCGGTCTCCCAGGCGCGGCTGTGTACAATATCAACGGGCACCCAGTTGCGCTGCATCAGCGACAGCAGCCGCGCCGCCGCCCGTTTTGTCAGAAGATAGGCATAGGCGCCGCTCGGCGAGGTCGGGACGCGGGTGAGGCTGTAGCCGTTACGGAGCGGTGCGAGCGTGCGATAGCCAAGATCGAATACCTTGCCGTGGCCGACGAAGCGGACGAGATCCCACGCGACGTCCGTTCTCATCAGATCTTCGAGGACGGCGCCAAAATCCGGGGAAAAGAATACATCGTCTTCCAGAACGACGGCGGCGGCAATATCCTCCGCCAGCATTTTTTCATAAACAGCGCGATGCGACAGCAGGCAGCCGATCTCGCCCGCCTTCAGATCCTTGCCGAAATATCGCCGGCGCTTCCGGCCATCATAGGCGGCGAGGCTTGCGATATCGAGCTGATAGCCATCAACGGCAGGGAAAAATTGCGGGGTGAGGCCGATTTTGCCGAGGCGCTCCGTCATGTCGGCGCGCCGGCCCGTATCCACCGGCCGGTTGATCACAAAAATCGGCGGCAGGGCGCTGTTCTGGTCAGGGGTCACTGGCTGCATCCGCGCGTTGTTTCCATTGCTGCGGATTGTTAGGCCAAGTCGCCGCCGCGATCAAGCGCGCGTAGTCTTTGCTGCAATTCATGAAGGTAGCGATCCTTCACATTCATCGCATCGAGGTTGGCAACGGTGTTGTTGAGATATTCGCGGCAACTTCCGAGATGTCCCTCGCCGGTGGAGAGAAGGCGGATCTTTTCCTCCAGCGTGATGTCGCGAAGATAGCGCGAATGGCGGCGATTGATGACGAAGGTGAGGCCTTTCACAATGCGCCCGCGCAGATGGATATTGACCAGCCGCGCATGATAGGCGCCCGAGATCATCTCCCGCATCCAGAGGATGTCCGTCTCGCTGTCGATTTCCTCCGGCGCAATGTGGAACGCTCGCCCGTTGCAGGAGCCGCCATGATCGAGCGCGAGCATCAGGCCGGGCTTTTCCGGGCTGCCACGGCCGATCGAGGCGCTGAGGCAGAAGCGGCGGCGAAAGCCGTGCAGTCGCGCGGGCTGCCATTCGGTATAATGAAACGCCGGGTTCCAGAGGAGCGATCCGTAGCCAAAGACCCAGAGCCCGTTCGCGGGGTCGATCTGACGCAGAAACGCCTGCCGGGTCGCCTCCCGCTCGTCATGGCTGAGGGCCTTGAAAAGGCCGTGCTTCTCGGCCTCCCGTACCAGCTTGTCGATCCGTTCCCGGGTCAGTTCCTCTCGCACCAGCATCTTTGTTGCGCTTCTCCGCACAGGTTTCGCGGCCGCAACGGGGTATGTCCCTTCGGCGTCGGTTGCGGCTCTCCCTGATGGTGGCGAAAAAGAGCGGCAAAGTCCAGAGCGCCGCCGGGATTTTTCTGAACGGATCTCGGCTAGTGCGCGCCGGAGCACGGCGTCAGACAGTAATCTTATGGGCGCGGAGAAGGTCGTAGTCGGCCTGCTGCAGGGCGGCAAGATCCTCAAGCTCGGACGTCAGGTTTATCGCGGGCTCGGTATAAGGCGCAAAGCCGGTCGACGCCTCGACGGCGGCATACCAGTGCGGCGCCCAGACGCCATCATCCGGATGCCGTCCTTTCGGCCAGGCGAGCATTTCGGGATGCCAGGCAATGCCGAGCGCCGCGCAGAGCTTTTCCAGCGCTGCGGCGGGGTTTTTCAGGATATCTTCCGCCTCGATCACGAGCGGGGCGATGCCGGTGATCTCGCTCAGTGCCGCGAATATCTCGACCTGCCGCCGGATGCCGATATCGGCCGTCGTGATCCGCTCCCACTTCTGTGCGTAGGAGGCGATGACCCGCCGCGGATCGCGAATGAGAAAGCAGTTGCGATGCGTTCTGAACGCCGCGATGTCGACCTCGTCCAGAATATGGTGGGTCATATGCTTGATATAGAGCTCGCGCGCCGCGCGCGGCGCATTGAGATCGGCGAGGGCAACGCGCCAATCGGTCGGCTGGCTCGCAATAATTTCGCGATGCATCGGATGCGGCAGGCCGGTTTCTGTCAGGTAATAGGCATAGAAGGGCTCATCAACGACGCGCGCGCCCGGCCGTTGGGCGAAGGCGCGCATCATCGCCGTCGAGATGTTGCGCGGACCCGACCACATGGAAATGCGGACTGTCTCTCCCGTCTCCGCCAAACTTCTCTCTCCCGCGGGCCGCGTCCTAGAGGCCGAGTATCAGCTTCGCCATAATGTTGCGCTGAATTTCGTTGGAGCCACCGTAAATCGATACCTTGCGGGCATTGAAATAGCGGGGGGCAACGCCGCTTGCATAGTCGCCGCCGATCGGCTCCTCATTCTGGCCGGGATAAAGCGGGATGAACGGCATGGCGTAGGTTCCAACCGCCTCGAGCGCGAGCGCCGCGACTTCCTGATAGAGATCGGTGCCGCGGCATTTCATCAGCGATGATTCGGGGCCCATATTCTGGCCGGAGGTGAGCTTGGAGAGAATGCGAAGCTCGGTCATTTCAAGCGCCTGAATGGCAATCTCAAGCCGGGCGAGTTTGGCGCGGAAGGCCGCGTTTTCGATCACCGGCGCGTTGCCATCCACTTCCTTCGCGGCAATGGCGCGGACTTTCTCGATGCCGCGCTTCAGGCGTCCGGCATAGGCATTGCCGCGTTCAAATTCCAGCAGGTATTTGGCGCAGGTCCAGCCCTTGTTCATCTCGCCGATGAGATTCTCTTTCGGCACCTTCACGTCATTGAAAAAGACCTGGTTGACTTCCTGCGCACCCTTGATGGGGAGATCGAGCGTCGGGATCGGATCGACGCTGATGCCGTCGGATTTCATATCGATCAGCAGGAACGAAATGCCCTCCTGCGGCTTGCCACTCGTCGAGGTGCGTACGAGGCAGAAAATCCAGTCCGCATATTGGGCAAGGGTGGTCCAGATCTTCGATCCGTTGCAGAGGAAATGATCGCCCTTGTCCTCGGCTTTCATTTGCAGGCTGGCGAGATCGGAGCCGGAGCCGGGCTCGGAATACCCCTGACACCACCACACTTTATTCTCGCGGATATCGGGGAGAAAGCGCTGCTTCTGTTCGTCCGTTCCGAATTTCATGATAACAGGCGCGACCATGCTGACGCCAAACGGCATGATGCTCGGGGCATTAGCCTTGGCCATCTCGGTCTCAAAAATATATTTTTGCGTCGTCGACCAGCCCGGCCCGCCATATTCCACCGGCCAGTTAGGGGTCAGCCAGCCTTTCTTCGCGAGCGCATCCTGCCAGCGCACATGATCCGCTTTCGGCAGGTAGTTATTGCGGTTTTCCGCCATTTTCTTTTTCAGATCGTCGTCGAGCTCTGCGGCAATAAACTGCCGGACTTCATCGCGAAAGGCGATGTCCTGCTCCGTGAAAGAAAGATTCATGTTCCGCTCCCTGATTTATCCAACGTGCGCCCTCGCCGTTGTGATATGCTGGGATATCAGCTTAACGGGCGAATAGAACACGATTTTCTCTACACGATAACGGATCGGAAGGATGAATTGAAATGAAAAAAGGCATCAAGCAACTCGTCGAGGAAGCAAACAGCCAGATTAAAACACTCTCCGTTGACGAAGCGCGGGCGCTTCACGGAAAAGAAGGCGTCACGTTCGTTGATATTCGCGACGTGCGAGAGCTGGAACGCGATGGACAGGTGCCGGGCGCGCTCCATGCGCCGCGCGGTATGCTGGAGTTCTGGGTCGATCCCGACAGCCCCTATCACAAGGAAGCGTTCGCGACCGGCAACCGCTTCGTCTTTTTCTGTGCGGCAGGCTGGCGTTCGGCACTCGCCACCAAAGCGGTGCAGGATATGGGGCTTGAGAATGTCTGCCATATCGACGGCGGTTTCGGCGCCTGGAAGAAATCCGGCGCGCCTGTCGAGGAACGCAAAGCGCGGGAAAGCTGACCTTCCCGCGCCTTCAGTTCAGTAATCCAGCTGCGTGTGGCCGGTCAGTTCTTCTTCCCGCCAAGAAGGCCGCCGGCTGCATCCAGCAGGTTTTTCTTCGTATCGCCCGAGCCTTCGCTGCCCCCTTCGCTTTTACCGCCTTTCAGGCTGTCTTTGAGGCTATCTTTCAGATTGCCGCCGGCCCCCTTGGCATCGTCGATGATTTTCTTGACATCCTCGGTGCCGACATTCTTGAGGGCGCCGGCGAGATCGGGTGCGTAGCTGAGGTTATCCCACGGGCCCGTGACGAGAATGGGGACGCCGATACCGGCCGCCTCGCTCCCGCCCTGACCTTCGGTTGACGCCACGAGTTCGGGTTCAATCCGGTAGTCGACGGTCTTTTGGGGCAGATCAACTTTACCCGCGCCGGCGAGACGGATAAACGGGTTCAGCATTTTCAGATCATTATTCTGAACGATGCCGTTCGTAATATTGAACGTTCCGGAAAGTTCCGCGAAATCGGTTTTCTGCAATGTCCCGCTTTCGGTGAAGGCGCTCGTCAGATTGCGGGCCATCGCGGCGAGATTGATGCCTGAAATGGAGCCGTCCTGGAACAGGATCTGGCCCTCGCCATCCAGCGCGCCCACAAGTTCGGCCTGCGACTTGCCGCTGCTCGCAACATTCGCCTGGATCAATCCCTTGCCTTCGAGCTTGTCGAAATCCGCCGCATCGGAAAGAAGCGGCTTCAACTGGATATTCTCTATGGTGACGGATTTGGTGAACTGCAGAACGGGCTGCTGCGCATTCACTGCGATGCTCGCAACCCCGGTGCCGTCATAGAGGTTCATCTCCGTGAGATCGACATTCAGTATGGCATCGCGCAAATTCAGCGCGAGGGCGCTTGCGCCGATCTTGATGTCGCGAACAAGAATCTGTTGGACCGAGAGATCGAACTTCGCGTTCACCGTTTTCAGAACTTCAAGGTCAATGGGCGTCGTATCCCATTTCTCTGCGGAAGCGGGTTTATCGGATGCTGTGCCGCCACTGCCTGCAGCCTCGCTCTGCTCAGGCGGCAGGTAGGGGTTGAGATCGAGGGCCTCAAGCGCCAGCTTGCCGTTGATGTCGGGCACCTTGCTGCCGAGATCGACGCTGAAATCGCCGACGCCCTTGATGGCGTCAAAAGAAATCTGCGCGTTGGAGAAACTGTATTTCGTATCATCGACACCGAGTGTCCCGCTGATGGAGAGGGGGCCAAAGCCGGTGCCTTCCACTTCAAGCGGGGTGCCGGTCCAGGCGGCAAGCTCGCGAACAGACGGGATATCGACGCTTGTCGTTCCGCCAAGCCGGAGTGGCTGCGTGCTCTGGACCGCGCCTTCAAACTTGGCATTGAGATGGGTCGATTCGAGGCTGACCGTTGCGCCCGTCTCCGTGTTATCGAGAAGTGCGCGGAGCGTCGCCACATTGACGTCGACCTCGACCGTTTCATTGTTCCAGATCGCACTGCCGTCCGCCGTGAAGGGCTGGTCCAGCCCCTGCAGGGTGAGGACGACATCGATGTCGGAAAGGTTGATAGTCGTGCCGGCCTTCGCGTCGACAAAGTTCACGATGCCATCGACGATCCGCACGTCGCCAAGATTGAGGTCGGAAATCCCGAGGCCGGAGCCGTCGGCGGTTTCAGCCGTGCTCTCGGTCGGCTTTTCAGCGGCGTCGGCGCCCTCAAAAACCCAGTTGCCCTTACCCGCCTCGTCAACTTCGAGATTGATGATCGGCTTGTTGAGCACGAATTCGTCGATCTGCACTTTCCCGGTGATCAGCGGCAGCAGGGCAAGCTTGATCGCAAGGCTGTCCAGCGTCGCCATATGAGGCGTTGCGGCGCCCTCCGCATTCGAGAAGGTGACGGTCTCCGCCTTCACCCCGAGGGTCGGGAAAATCGACAGGCTGAAGTCGCCTTCAATCGTGAGTTCCCGCCCCGTCGCATCCCGCGTTGCGGCAATCAGTTCCTGTTTGATGCGGTCGGTTGGAATAAGGAACGGAAGCGCGACAACGGCTCCGACGAGAAGGACAAGAATAACGATTAATGCGATGATTGCTTTTTTCATACTCTTAGTCTCCCGATATATTACGGCATTTTTTTGATCATGCCACAATTGCCGCCGGGGGTCATGGGTGTTTCCGGCGAGGGTCATACTTTTGCCGTGAAGTATCATAAGAGTGCAAAGGAATGAAAACGGGGCGCGCGAAGAAAGCAGATGAAATTTCTGATATCCGCATTGGTCATGGTTCTTTATCTGCTGCCGGATGGTCACGCGGCGGCCGAAGAGATCGATATGCAGCTCGTGCTCGCGATCGACGTTTCCTCAAGCGTCAATTATGATGAGTATAATCTGCAGATGCGCGGCTATGCGGCCGCCTTTCGCGATGCCATGGTGATTGAGGCCATCGAGGCCGGGCAAAACGGCCGCATCAGCGTCGCCGCGACCCACTGGGCGGGGTTCGAGGAACAGCAGACGATTATCGGCTGGCAGATAATCGCCAATGAGGCGGATGCGGAGAATTTCGCCTCCCTGCTCGACGCGGCGCCGCGCAGCTTCCCCTTTGGCGGAACCGCCATTGCCGGGGCGCTCGAACATGCTTACTCGCTGTTTGCCCGCGACCCCAACCAGTCGAGCCGGCAGGTCATTGACATTTCGGGGGACGGCGTTGTCTCCATCGGTCCCTCGCCGGAAGCGGTGCGCGACAGGATCGTTGCGGCGGGCGTGGTCATTAACGGTCTGCCAATCCTGACCGATGAGCCCGCGCTCGATGTCTATTACCGCGAAAAGGTGGTCGGGGGGATAGGTTCCTTCGTCGAGCCGGCCGAGAGTTATGAGGATTTCGCCCGCGCCATCACCGAGAAGCTGGCCCGCGAAATCCGCGGGCTCTGGCAAGGCGTGTAGCGTTGTGGGAGTGTTTTCAGACTTTCGGACGGAACATCTCGAAAACACTCTCGACGTAGCAGTAATCCATATAGCCGAGCCGGGCGAGGGGGCGGAATTTCTCCATATTGACCCGCCCGTCCTTGATGATCGAATCATTGATATGGATGCCAATCACCTCGCCGATGACCATCGAATTAACGACCTCGGGGTGCGTCGAGGGCAGCACGATGGTGTCGAAATGGATGCATTCGAGATGCGCGAGACTTTCTTTTACGCGCGGCGGCTTGACCAGCTCCGAGGGCTGCTTCGTGAGGCCCGCATAGTCGAACTCATCGACGTCGCGTGGCAGCATCGCGGCGCTCAAATTCATCTGCTGGTGCAGCTCATAGGTCACCATGTTGCAGACAAATTCCTTCGTCGCCTCGATATTTGCGAGCGAATCTTTGGGACCGCCCTCGCGGTGGCTGCCGTTGATGCCAAGCACGACCATCGGCGGGGCATCCGCCATGGCGTTGAAGAAGCTGAACGGCGCAAGGTTGATGGTGCCGTCTTTCGCCTGGCTGCTGACCCAGCCGATCGGGCGGGGGGCGACCAATGCCTTGAACGGGTTGTGTTTCAGGCCGTGATGTTCGGACGCTTTATAAAACATACCAGTTTCTCCGATAGGTAATTTTCAAGGCAAAGGAGGTCGGAAGCATGTCATCCACGTTATGCGCAGTCAATTTGCCGGGCAAGAAAGATTTATTCGCTTTCCCTGCCGGTAATGTTGTGCTATCTGCGCCTTATGACCAGAACCATGACCAAAAATCTCCGACGACGACAAGCTGCCGCTTCTGTGTGCGCCGCTTCTTAACTCGCCTTTGTTTTGGTCTAGCTGATTTCATGACGGGACAGGGCTTCGGCAAGAAGCATGTCTGTTTTTCTGTATGTTGAATGGAACCCGTCATGTATCAGATTTTTCACGAACGGCCCGGCGATGACCGGTTTATTGAACCGCTGCTCGATAAATGCTTCGGGCCCGACCGGTTTCAGAAAACGGCGTATGAAGTGCGCCGTAACATCCAGCCCATCCCGGAACTGAGCTTTGTGACGCTTGCCGGCGATCAGCTCGTGGCGACCATTCGCTACTGGCCGATCACCATCGGCGGTCAAACCCCGGCCATTCTGCTCGGGCCGATCGCGGTCGAGCCCGAGTTGCAGGGCAAGGGCATCGGCGTGCGGCTGATCCGCGAGAGCATCCGGATCGCGGAAGAGCTGGGGCACCGTCTCATCGTGCTGGTGGGAGATCCGGAATATTACGTCCAGTTCGGTTTCAGGAATGCCGCCGAACTCGGCTTCACGCTCCCCGGCCCGGTCGAGGCGCGGCGCTTTCTCGTCAGGGAATGCGTGCCGGGCGCGCTTCAGACAGTAAGCGGCATGGTCGCCGGCGCGAAAGCCCCAAAAGAGGCGCCGGGGCGCGTCGCCCGCGCGGCCGAGACATCGAGGCTCATCGCGACGCTATCGTCCTTCCCGCCACCAGGTCGCACATAGCACGAGCAGCAGGAGGGCGAGGGCAAGCAGCGGCGGCAGCATGGCCTGACGGTTATAGCCGGTGACCTCGTAATTCTCATTGGCGCGAAGGCCGAACCAGTAGGCGCTCGACTGCCGGTTGTCGGGCTTGGTGCGGCGAAGATCCGGCAGGCCGTCGCGGTTGATCCAGCGGACGCCGCCATCGGTCGCGCGGGCCGCCGGCCGGACGTTCTCCTCGCTCGCGCGGATGTCATGCAGCTCTTTCGGGTTAAGCGCGCCGACCGCGACGAGCGACGTCCGGGTGCCATCATCGAGCGTGTGCAGGCCGCTTGCGCCAAGTTCCATGACGCCGCGCTGCACGCCTTTATTTGCCTCACTCAAGCGGACGTCCGTCACATTGCCGTCCGGATCCGTGACGCGGACCGTCTCCACCCCCGTTGTGAGCGAGCGGCGGGAAATGACAAGCTGGCTGCCGGAGACGGTGCCTTTAAGCTGTTCCTCCTCCAGCTCCGGCTCCTTCATCAGCCAGTGGGCGATCCGGCGCAGCAGTTCCGATTGCGGGCCGCCGCCTTCAAAACCGCGCCCCCAAAGCCAGGCGTGATCCGAAAGCAGCTGCGCGATGCGCCCGTCACCCTGACGCTCGAGGATCAGCAGTGGCTGCTGCTCCGGGCCGGTCATCAGGATCTCGCCGCCATCGGCTTCCGTTCCGATCATGCGAAACCAGCGGCCCCAAGTTTCATCCTCTTTCATATTGGCGCGCAGGAGACCGGTGACCGGATGCCGCCAGCCGATCTCGCTGATTTCCGGGACATAGCCTTGCGTGAAAACCGTCCCCGTCGGCCGCCCCGGCAGCACATCGGCAAGCGGCGTCTGATAGAGGCTGAGCGAGGTCGCATAGGCCGGCCCCGCCGCTTCCAGAAGGGCGCCGCCGCCCTTCACATAATTGACAATATTGGTGAGATAGCTGGTTGGCAGCACGCCGCGCCGCCGATAGCGATCGAAGATAATGAGATCGAACTCGTTCAGCTTTTTCTCGAAGAGATCGCGGATCGGAAAGGGGATCAGCGACAGCTCATTGATCGGCGTGCCGTCCTGCTTCTCTGGCGGGCGGAGGATGGTGAAATGCACAAGCTGCACCGACGGGTCCGATTTCAGGATATTCCGCCAGCCGCGCTCGCCCATATGCGGCTCGCCCGAGACCAGCAGCACCTTGAGCTGGTCGCGGATGCCGTTGATGGTGACATAGGCGGTGTTGTTTTTCTCGGTCAGCTCGCCCGGCAGCGGCTCGGTTGATATCTCGACAAAATTGGCGCCGCCGTGACGGAGGGTGATATCGACGGGGATCTCCTGTCCCGGACGGGCAAGCGTTGCGCCGATCGGCTCGCCGTTCAGGCTGATGGAGACGCGTGTTCCCTCCGCGACCTCCGAAACGCCGAAATCCTCAACTTTCACGACGATCTGGACCGGCTGATCGACGATCCCGAAGGAGGGCGCAGTGACGACCCGCAGTACGCGATCCTTCTCATCGGGCTCCCCCGTCAGCAGGAAATGGAGCGGTCCTTCGCCGGTCCGGATATCTCCGCTTGCGGGGACATCATGGATCTGCCCGTCGGTGATGAAGAAGGTCGCAGCGACGCGGTCGGGCGAGATATTGCGAAACGCCTCGTCGCGGCGGGCGAAGGCATTGCTGCCGTCCTCCTCGCCGATCAGCGATGTGGTCTGGTTGCGAAGCGTGACGCTCTCCACCTGCAGGCGATCGAGCGCTTCCAGGCGGTCGCGTAGCTGGGTGAAGGCCGTGCGCGCGGTCTCGGCCCGCCCGCCGATTTTCTGGCTTGCGGTTTCATCAAGGATGATGAGCGCAATATCGTCGAGAAACTTGCGCTTCTCTGTCAGCAGGACGGGGTTCGCGATCATCAGGAGCAGCAGCGCCATCAGGACGCCGCGGAGCAGGCTGCCCCGCCCCCGCCGCCACAGCGAAAAGACAACAACAAGCGCGCAGAGGAGGGCGAGCGCCAGCAGCCAGCCGGCCGGCAGATACGGATCGAAGGTGAGGGTCGAGAAGAAGCTTTCCTCTCTCATTGCCCAAGTCTTTCGAGTATCGCCGGGACATGCACCTGATCCGCTTTGTAGTTGCCGGTCAGGGTGTACATGACAAGGTTGATGCCGAACCGATAGGCAAGTTCGCGCTGGCGTTCGTTGCCGGGGAGGGTTGCCGCCTGATAGCGCCCGTCCGCATCGACCGCCCAGGCGGCGGCCCAGTCATTGCTGCCGATCACGATGGAGGCGACGCCGTCGTTGCCCTGATTTTCGCTCGTATCCTCGACCCAGAGATCGCCGCCGTCATAGCGCCCGGGAAATGTCTGCATCAGGTAGAAGGCGCGGGTGAGGACGTGATCGGCCGGCACCTGATGGATGCGCGGGGTATCGAGCCGCGCCGTCAGCTCGCGCAGGCGGATATTTTCGGGGCTGTTGTAAAGATCGCCATAGAGGCTGGTGGTATTCTGGTTGCGCGTATCGAAAAGGACGGTGCCGCCGCCGCGCAGATAGTCGTTCAGCTTGCGGATCGCCTGCTCGGACAGTGCCGGAAAATCGGGCGTCACGGGCCAGTAAAGGAACGGATAGAAAATCAGTTCATCGCGCTCGATATCGACGGGAAGCGGCTCTTCCGCCTCAACCGCGGTGCGGTTGCGAAGTTGCCGGCTGAGCCCGACAAGGCCGTTATGGCTCATCGTGTCGATCTCGAAATCCTTCGTCAGTATGTAGCCGAGGCGGGTATCGAGCGTCGCCGCGAGTATCCGCTCGTCGCTCTCAAGCGTACGCGTCTGGGCGGCCGTGACCTCCGGATGCCCCAGCGAGACGAGGCCGACCGCGAGCAGAATAGCAGAGGCCGCCGCCGCCCGCCTGAAGGTGGGAAGACGGCCCTGTAGATAGAGCGATATCAGCTGGTCGATCAGCACGAGCGCAAGCGCCGCCAGCAGCAGCGGCGGCATCAGATCGACGAGGGCCGAAACATCAAATGTCCGCAGCGTGCCGGGCCAGCCGGCGGGGTCGAAGCGCGAGTAGCTGGCATCGGAGGCGCCGATGTTGAGTGCGATATTGAAGTTTTCATCGCCGTAATAGCCGGCGGGATGAAAGCGATCAAGCGGGAGCGTCGCGATTTCCGCGGTATTCAGCGGCTCGGCGAGCGATATCTCCGCGCCCAGACGGCCGAAGCCGGTCATGAGCTGATAGGGGGGCAGCCGCCGCTGCTCCGCCAGACTGCCGCCGACATACTGGCCGAAATTGCCGATTTCGCGGAGCATTTCAACGAACAGGCCCGACAACGCGAGGTTCGACCAGTCGGGCGTTGCCGTCGTATGAAAAAGCACGATCCAGCCGGCGCCCGTCGCGGCGGCCGTGACAAGCGGCGTGCCATCTTCAAGCTGCGCCCAGGTCTTGCCCATCAGATCGGGGGAGGGGTTGGCGAGAACCTGCCGGGTGACGGTCACTTCCTTCGGGATGGTGAGGCCGGCGAACGGACTTGACGGCGGGATCGGGCCGAGCGACATCGGCTGGTCCCACGACATCGCGCCCTGCAGATCGCGATTGCCGGAGCGGAGTTCAACGGGAACCAGCTCCCCGCTCGCATGGGCGAGCTTTGGGCCCGCAAAACGGATCAGCACGCCGCCTTTCCTGACCCAGTCGGAGAGGGCGAGCGTTGCGCTGTCCGCCAGCGTTGCCGTATCGCCAAGCACGATCAGCGACTGCCCGGCTTGCAGGAGTTCGTCAAGCGGGCCACGCGTGATATCAAAAAATGGCGCCAGCGCCTGCGTCAGATAATGAACCTCCTCAAGCAGCGGCTGCTCGATTTGCGTTGCCTCGCTGCTGACCAGCCCGACCTGTCGCCGCTGCCAGCGCTGGTCGAGCAGGAAGACCGCGCCCGCATTCCCGGCGTCGCTGATTTCGAGCCGGCGGATATCGTTGCGGATCTGGTTGGGGATGTTGAAGGCGACGTCGGCCTCCGTCTTGGCGGCGTCAAATGCAAAAGGCGTCGCGGCAAGGATCTGCCCCGATCCGGCGCGGGCGGTCAGGGTGCCGCTTATGGCCTCGGCGCCCGTCGGCAGCACAAGCGGGACGGTAAGCTGTTCCCCCGCGAATGTTGGGGTTTTGATGATGGGTGAGATTGCCGGCTCACCCGCGTGATAGATCGTGAGGGGACCGATCGAGGCAAGGGCGCCGAGAAACTCCCGCAGCGCCGGCGCGCCGTCATCGGGGAGAATGCCGCCTGAGAGCCAGATAAACTCCGGGTTTGAAAAGGCTTCGAGCCGGGGCAGCAGGGCGGGCAGGTCGCTATAGGAGGTGGTCCAGGACTTCGGCTCGAGCGCCGACGCGATGCCGAATGCCTGCCGATCGGTGAGCGGCTGCAGGGCCGGCGTCGCCTCGCCCTGCACGGCGGAGGCGGCAACCACATACATCTGCCGCCCGTCGCGCATGTTCTCTTCCGCCAGCTTGTCGAACGTCGCCTGCAACTCGTCCCATGACTGCGCCGATGTCCAGCCGTCATCAATCAGGATAATGACCTCGCCCTCACCGCGCGTCTGCTCGGCATAATTGAGGGTCGGGCCGGCGAGCGCGATAATGACAAGCGCGGCGATCGCCAGGCGAAGCAGCAGCAGCCACCACGGCGTCGTGGCCGACGACTGCTCGTCCTTTTTCAGGCGATAGAGGAAGAGCATTGCCGGAAAGCGGACAGATTTTGGCTGCGGCGGAACGATACGGAGCAGCCACCAGATAAGCGGTAGCGTCAGCAGGGCCGCCAGCACCCACGGATAGAGAAAGGTGAGGGAAGCGAGCGCCGTCATGTCTCAGCTCCTGCGGATATTGAGCGCGCTGTAGAGACGCGCAAAGGCCTCGCTCGCCGGGCTGTCGGTGCGATGAAAGGCATAATCCCACGACATCCGTTCCGCCAGCGTCGCAATCTCTCGCCGATGGGCGTTAAAGAGCGACTGATATTCCTCGCGCGCCGCCTCAACGCGGCCGAGGGTGAGGCTCCCATCATCGGCAAGCGAAAGAAACCGCGTGCGCCCCTGAAAGGGAAGCTCCACCTCTGCCGGATCGGCGATGTGCAGGAGGAAGCCGTGGCAGCCGAGGGCGACGAATGAGCGGACGATGCTTGAGATTTCTTCGGGCGCGATGAGAAAGTCGCTTATCAGCACGATGGTTGAGCGGTTCGACAGCCCCTCCGACCTGGCGAGCGATGCAAGCGATGGCGTCTCGGCCTGCATCAGGCGCTGCGTGAACCGGTTGAAGCTTGAAGGGCCGGTCGAGGCCTTCTCCGCCTGTCCGAGCAGGCCGAATTTTTCGCCGCTCCTCGAGAGGGACAGCGCGAGGGCAAGGGCGAGGAGCGACGCGCGCTCCATCTTGCTTTGCCCGGCCGCGTCCGAGCGATAATCGAGCGTCGGGGACTGGTCGCGCCATATCCAGACGGTTTCGGCGGTCTCCTGTTCCTTCTGGCGGATATAGACATGTTCGCGCTTGGCGCTCTGGCGCCAGTCGATGCTACTTGCCGGATCATCGGGGCCATATTGCTTGAACTGCCAGAAATCCTCGCCCGTGCCGGCGCGGCGGCGGCCGTGCACGCCCATATCGAAGGCGTTGACAAGATGCTCGGCCGCCAGAATCAGCGGCGGAAGGGCCTGGACAAGCCGTTCCGCATCCGACCGTTGATCTTGTTTCTGGAGAGCTTCCCGGCGCAGTCCGAACATATCCTACTCCAGTAACGGAGCGACGAGTGACTCGATGATCTGATCCATCGTGATATTTTCTGCGCGGGCCGCATAGGAGAGGGCCATACGATGCTGCAGCACGGGCTTGGCGAGCGCAATCGCATCATCGACCGACGGGCTGAGGCGCCTGTCGAGCAGGGCGCGGGCCCGAACCGCGAGGATCAGCGCCTGGCTCGCGCGCGGTCCCGGACCCCATGAGACGTAGCGATTGACAAGTTCGTTACTGCTCTCGCCCGGACGTCCTTCACGCACCAGACGGAGAATGGCATCTATCACCGTGTCGCTGACCGGAATTTCGCGTACCAGATGCTGCGCGGCGATAAGTTCTTCCGGTGACAGGATCTGCCGCGGGCGGGGTCGCTCATTGCCGGTTGTCTCCAGCAGGATGCGGCGCTCAGTCTCGCGGTCCGGATATCCGACATTGATCTGCATCAGGAAGCGGTCGAGTTGGGCTTCGGGAAGGGGATAGGTGCCTTCCTGCTCGATCGGGTTCTGCGTCGCGAGCACATGGAAGGGCGTCGGTAGCGGATATGTCTGGCCGGCAACGGTGACCATCTCCTCCTGCATCGCCTGCAGCAGCGCGGACTGTGTGCGCGGGCTGGCGCGGTTGATCTCGTCCGCCATCAGGATCTGCGCGAAAATAGGCCCGCGCAGGAATTTGAAATAGCGGCTGCCATCCTCGGCCGTTTCCAGAATTTCCGATCCCAGGATATCGGCGGGCATCAGGTCGGGCGTGAACTGCACCCGCTTGTCATCGAGGCCGAGCACCCCGCCGAGGGTCTCGACCAGCCGGGTCTTGGCAAGCCCCGGCACCCCGATCAATAGCGCATGGCCTCTTGCCAGCAGGGTAATCAGCGTTAATTCAATAACTTCATCCTGACCGAAGATGAAGTCACCAATCCCGGCTTTCAGGCTGGAGAGTCGTCCCGACAGGTCAGTGACCCGTTCGAGGATTCGCTGATCGCTATCACCCGTTGTTTTCATGTGAGTCTGTCATCCTCGGTGAAATTTGAGTAATCTCGACTGGCGTGCCGGTAGCCAGCGGAGGTTATCCTGAATATAGTATCAAAAAAACACGAATTCAGGCCAAAATTATGACAAACGAGAAAACGCAAGATGGCCTCAACGCCATCCTCAAACAGATAGAAGGGCAGAAACATCCGCCCGTTCATTTGTGGAACCCTGATTTCTGCGGCGATCTCGACATCCGCATTGCGCGCGATGGAACCTGGTATTATCTCGGCTCGCCCATTGGCAGAAAGCCACTTGTGCGGCTGTTTTCCGGCGTTCTGCGCTATGACGACGATGGTAGATACTATCTCGTGACGCCGGTCGAAAAGATCGGGATCACGGTGGAAGATGTGCCCTTCATTGCGGTCGAAATGTTCGTTGAAGGCAAAGGGCGGGAGCGCGTGATCAGCTTTCGCACAAATGTTGACGATTTCGTGATTGTCGACGAGGCGCATCCGTTCCGCCTGGAGATCGACCCCGAAACAAAGGAGCCCTCGCCTTATGTGCGGGTGCGGGCTAATCTTGACGCGCTGATTAACCGACCGGTCTTTTACGACCTTGTAAACCTGGCGGAAGAAGAAAATATTGATAGGGAGGCCCGCTTCGGGTTCTGGAGCAGCGGCCAGTTTTTTGAGCTTGGTTTGGTCGATGACATTTTTGGTAAGTGAACAAAAAGATTTGATAATGCGGATCCGCCGTGCGCTTGATCCTGTCCCGGCCGGTCATTCCGAAACGCCGCCGCCGGGGGACAAGGTGCGCGGCGATCACGATCTCAATCCCGAGACCGCACCGGACAGAAGCAAGGGCTTCACGCCGGCGGCCGTTCTGGTGCCGATCGTGATGCGGGAGGGAGGGATGAGCGTTATCCTCACCCGCCGGGCGACGCATCTTTCCCGCCATGCCGGGCAGATCAGTTTTCCGGGCGGCCGGGCGGATCCGGAAGACCGGGATGCTGTTGCGACCGCGCTTCGCGAATCCGAAGAGGAGATTTCGCTCGACCCCGCGCGCGTCGAGGTGATTGGCGGGCTCACGCAATATATTACCGTTACGCGCTACTGCGTGACGCCGGTCGTCGGGCTGGTCCGGCCGCCGTTTGATCTGCGCGCCGAAGAGGGTGAGGTTTCAGAGATCTTCGAGGTTCCGCTCGAATTTCTGCTCGACGCCGCAAATCGCAAGAAGCACAGCGGCTTTCACAATGGCGTTGAGCGCTTCTGGTATGCCATTCCCTTTCGTGATTATTATATCTGGGGGGCAACTGCCGGTATGATCAAGGATTTGTCGGAGAGGGTTTCTGCCAAATGATCCGGAGCATTCTTTTCCATCTGATCCCGTTGCTGCTTCCGTTCGTCGTTTACGCTGTTTACCTCTATTTCAATGCGCGCGCAGGCGGAGACAAGAAATGGGGCAAAGTGTCGCTTGCGGTCACGACAATGATCGGCCTTCTGCTGATGGCCGTGAGCCTGATCACGCTTGGGCTGGTCAGCGGATCCCCGCGCGAGGGAACCGTTTATGTGCCGCCCCGCTTCGAAGATGGCCGCCTTATCGACTCGCAGATCCTGCCGGCTGAAGAACAAGAGTGATACTGCCATGACCCTGGGCATCGGCCTTGTCGATCTTTCCACCGAGCCGCCGCCCTGGCGGCATTGGCCGGAGACCGAGGCGGTGCTGGCGGCGCTCGAAGCGGAGGGCGGGCATGCCCGGTTTGTTGGCGGCTGCGTCCGCGATGCGCTGCTCGGCATTGCAAGCGGCGATATCGACATTGCTACCGATCTCCTTCCCGGCGCGGTTATCCAGGGGCTGGAGCGCGCCGGGATCAAGGCCGTTCCGACGGGGCTCGATCACGGGACGGTGACCGCCGTCTGCGATGATCGCGCGTTCGAGATTACCTCCCTGCGGCGTGATCTCGTGACCTTTGGCCGCCATGCCGAGGTTGCTTTCACCCATGACTGGGAACTCGATGCCGCGCGGCGGGATTTCACCTTCAACGCTCTCTATCTCGATCCCAAAGGCGAGCTCATTGATCCCGTCGGCGGGCTTGCCGATCTCGCCCTCGGCTGCGTCCGCTTTATCGGCAGCGCCGATGACCGCATCCGTGAGGATCGACTTCGGGTGTTGCGTTATTTCCGCTTCCATGCGCGCTTCGGGCGGGGGGAGGCGGATGCGCATGCGCTTGACGCGTGCCGGAAATCGGCGGGCGAGCTTGGCGCCCTCTCGGCGGAGCGGGTGCAGAAAGAAATGCTTCTTCTGCTGGCAACGCCCGACCCGGTGCCGGCGCTTCACCTGATGGCGGAGACCGGTGTTCTTGCCGCGGTGACGGAAGAGACGTGCGATATCGAACGGGCGTCGCGTCTGATCGCCCGGTATCCGGAAAGCGATGCGCTGCTCCGTTTCGCTGCGCTTCTCGGGGGCGACAGGGAAGCGGTGCTCCGCGTTGCCGCGCGGCTTCGCTTTTCCAATCATCAGAAGGAGCGCCTCGCGCTCATGTGCGGCGGCGAACTGCGCGAAGGGATGAGCGAGAAGGCGCGCCGCGCGCTCCTCTACCAGATCGGCGCGCAAGGCTTCATCGATCAGACGCTGCTGCTTGCATCAGTTGACGGGGCGGCGTTCGATGCTGCTTCGTATCTTGACGCCGCGGCATGCTGGGTGCGGCCGGAATTCCCCGTCTCCGGCCATGATCTGCTGGCGCGCGGAATGGCGCCCGGCGCGGAACTTGGCGCTCTCCTTCATGGGCTCGAAGCGCGCTGGATCGCTTCCGACTTTCGCCTGACCCGCGCGGAATTGTTAGATTCTCTTGATGCCTGATCTAACGGACGCCGAGGATCCACCCCTCTTCCGTGCGGCAGAGCGCCTCCGCAGTTGCATCGAGCCAGGACGGCGCGGCGAATGCCTGCGGCGCTCTCCCCGCCGCCATTTCGGCAAGGAGCGAGTCGCGCGCGGCAAGCACCTGCCGAGCGTCACGGATCGGATGGTCATAAGCTGTGTGATCGTAGAGTGATGGCCAGATTTCGGTGAGGATGATGCCGTCCAGCGCTTTCTCCCAAGCGGTCTCGAAGGGCCAGAAGCGAATTCGCGGCGCAAGGTCGTCCGTCGCCGCAAGCAGGGCGAGTTCGCGAAGGCCGGTGAGCGCCTGACTGCCGACGGATCCGGTGGTGTAGAGCTTCCAGACGCTGGAGATGGAATGGCGGCGGTGCGTTTCTTTCAAAAACCGCTCAGCGATCCGCCATTCGGAAATGCCGGCAACGGGAAAGGCCGGTTTCGTCATCGAGAGATGCGCCGACGTGGCAGCGGCGGGACAGCCCCAAAAGGGCCCCGGACCGCCTGACAGCTCCGCATTGAGGCGCGCGGCGACCGCGAAGCGATTGTTTTGATCCGCATCGTCAGAGGTCAGATGCCGCGCGATACGGCGGGCCGCGTCTCGCCCGCCGCCGAGGCCGCTACCCGCGGGATACCCGAAGGGGAAGTCAAAGCCGACGCAGGCGGGCCCGTCATGCCGGCGCAGCAGCGCAATGATCCGCGCCATGCAGTCCGCCCGGGTGCGGAAATATTCCGGCTCTGAGACCGCATCGCCCGCCGCCCAGGCGATCCAGCAGCGATCGGCTCTCGGGCGGGAAGGCCCCGGGCTTGCCGCAGCCGACCAGTCCACCATGATGATAAGTGCAAACACCGTTGTCCTTTCAAAGCGCTCCGTCCCTGCAGCGACTTTATGGTATACTCAGGCGATGACAAAGGCCGATGAATGACTACATAGGGCAATGTCTGCTTCACTCTGCGCAGGAGGAAAATGCGATGAAGCGTATCATGACGGCATCCGCGGCGCTTTTGTTCCTCAGTCTCGCCCAGCCGGCGTTTGCCGAAGACAAGGAATCTCCGCCCGGCGATATGGCGCTCGAAGGGATCAGCCGCCTGATGGAGGCGCTCGGCGCGTTTATTTCATCGCTTCCGCAGTATGAAGCGCCGGTGATGAATGAAAACGGCGATATCATCATCAAGCGCAAGAACCCGGCGCCGAAGGAAAAGAACGAACCCAAACTGGAAGAGACGACGATCTGAGGGTAAGATCCGTATTCACGTCGGAAAACGGATAGGCGCGCCCCGGCCGGGCTTCTAGACTGTGTCCTGAAGCTACAGACAGGATCGAAGCAATGACACAAGACGCCATAATTACCGCCATTATGACCCGCGACAGAAGCGCCGACGGCCGCTTTGTGTACGGGGTCAGGACGACCGGGATTTACTGCCGCCCGTCCTGCCCGGCGCGCAATCCGAAGATGGAGAACATCCGTCTTTTCGAGCTTCCCGAGCTTGCGGAGGCGGCCGGGTTTCGCGCCTGTCGCCGCTGCCGCCCGGATCTCGTCAAAATCGCCGACCCGGCGCTCTCGCTTACCCGGCAGGTCTGCCGCATGATCGAACAGCATCTGCAGGGGCCGGATGCCGGCAAGCTCACCCTGCAGCAGATGGCAGCGGAGACGGGCTATAGCGAAGACCATCTTGCGCGAAGCTTTCGAAAAATTCTCGGGCTCTCGCCGCTCGAATATTATGACAATCGCCGCGTCGCGCGGTTCAAGGAGAATATCCGCGCGGGCGAAACGGTATCGGAGGCGGCTTATGGCGCCGGCTTTGGATCCTCCTCCCGCCTTTATGAAAAAGCGCGCGCCCGGCTGGGCATGACGCCCGCATCCTACGCAAAGGGTGGGGCGGGAGCGGAGATTGCCTATGCCATCGTTGACTGCTTTCTTGGCCGGATGCTGATCGCCGGGACGCGCCACGGCGTCTGTGCGGTGTACTTCGGCCCGGATGATCGCGCGCTGCTACGGGAGCTGGAGGAAGAGTTTCCGAAGGCGGAGATTGCCGCCGATATCGGGCGGCTCGCCGACTGGGCGGCAAAGATCGTCCATTTCCTTGAGCAGAAGACAGTGACGGTGCCGGATATTCCCCTCGACATGTATGGCACCGCGTTCCAGCGCCGTGTCTGGCAGGCGCTACTTGATATCGCGCCCGGAGAGACGAAAACCTACCGCGATCTCGCTGCGGAGATTGGCGCGCCCAACGCCGCGCGGGCGGTCGGGCGGGCCTGCGCGACCAACCCTGTCTCATTGCTGGTGCCATGCCACCGGGTTATCGGCACCGATGGCAAGCTGCACGGCTACCGCTGGGGGCTGGAGCGGAAGGAGAGCCTGCGCCAGTGGGAGGCATCGGCCGCGAAGTCAGGATGACTGTCCGCTTCCGTTTCCGCTGCGATTGAGGCGCGCCTGGTTTTCCTTGCTGAATCTCCGCTCGCTCGCCTCGCGGATGCGCTCGGCAAGTTCCTCGCGTTTCAGCTGGTGCGCCTTGCGGGCGTTGGCCATCCGCGCGCTCGCGTCCTTGCGGCGCTCCTTCTCCCAGATCGATAGCACTTTCTGCCGGTAGGGGACGTTATATTTCTTGGTCCGGGAGTGGTAATGCGCGATCGCGACGTTCCATGAGCGGCTTTCGGCCTGCAGGCTGCTGAGCAGTTCGGCCGCATAGCGGGTGTTGCTCTCCGGATCAAATGCCGTTTCGAGATCCTCGAACGCATCGGGATGATAGTGGAGGTTGATCTGCATGCAGCCGACGTCGATGTTGCGAACGCCCTTCGCACGCAAAGCTGTCACTTCTTCGATCGCGGCGGCCTTGCTCGGCAGATACCGCCCGCGCCCCTCGGCATAAACCGTCCACGGCCAGGCAATCATTTCCTGCCTCTCCTTGTGCCAATGTCCGCTCTCGGTAAGCGAGACGGCAGTCAGAAGCCGCTTTGGAAGACGGTATTGCCGCTCCGCCGCGCTCACCGCTTCGGCGCAGGTATCGGCAAATTCCGGGGCCTTCGCGATGACGCTGCCGACAGCGAGCGGCGCGATGCCAAGGATACAAAGGGTTAAGGTTGCCAGTCCGATCAAGATACGCATTTTGTCCTCCTGATTTAAGGAGAAGCAATAACTGCGCCAGTTTTCGGATCAGTCGCTGACTTTCAGGCTTTTTTGCATGATGACGGTATCTACCCAGCGATCATGCTTGTAGCCGACCGCTTCGAGAATGCCGACAAGTCGAAAGCCGAGGGACTTGTGCAGATTGATCGAGCCGCGGTTGCCGCTATCGCCGATCACGGCCACCATCTGCTGCCTGCCGGCCGCGCGGGAGAGATTGATCACTTCCGAGAGAAGCGCCTTGCCGATCCCTGTTCCGCGCTGGCCATCGCGTATATAGACCGAATCCTCCACGGTATGGCGATAGGCGGCGCGGGGGCGGTAGAGATTGGCGTAGGCGAAGCCCACAACATCGCCGCCCCGGTCCGCAACGAGATAGGGCAGGCCGTGCTGCAGGATAGCGTTGCGCCGGGCCGTCATTTCCACTTCATCCGGCGGCTCGATCTCGAACGTCCCGAGACCGTTCAGCACGTTTTCCGCGTATATTGCCGTAATGAAAGCCATGTCCTGCGAGGTCGATGGCCGGATAAGAAGCGGGGTATCTGTCGTCATATGGTTACGCTGTCAGGAGGGAACGGTAGTCCGCGCTCAGTTCCGAGATAAACTGGTCGAGATTTTGTTTAAGCCGGGTGAAGCCGGCGGTCGGGGTCAGGCTGTTCTGGTTCATGTAGAGGCCGCGGTTGATTTCGATCTGAAGTGCCTGCACATGGCGGTCCGGCCGGCCGTAGTGTGACGTGATGAAGCCACCGGCATAGGGCGTGTTTATTCCGACATGGTAGCCGAAACTTTCAAAACGGCTGAGCACGCTATTGAAAAGCTGGGCGCCGCAGGACGTGCCATAGCGGTTACCAAGAATGATATCGGGGCGGCTTTTCCGAAACCGCGATCTGCCGCCGGTCTCCGTGCAGGCCGTTGAGGGCATCGAGTGGCAGTCGATCAGATAGACGAAGCCGAATTTCCGGCGCCCCTCATCCAGCAGTTGGCGAAGCGCATGGTGATAGGGGAAATAGCATTGATTGATGCGTTGTTGCGCTTCGCTGAAATCGAGTTTCCCCGCGTAGATTTCCTGCCCTGCGCCGACAACGCGGGGGATCGTCCCGATGCCGCTGGCAAGCCGCGGACTCTCCGTCAGGGCATAATCGGGCAGCGGTGTTGTGTACATATGCGGGTCGAGCTCAAAGGCTTCCCGGTTTGCGTCACAATAGGCGCGGGGGAACTCTGCGCGCAGCAGCGGTGCGCCATATAGCGGCGCGCTTGAGAACAGCTCATCGACCAGAAAATCCTCGGACTGGCGGAGTTTTGCGAAGCTGAGCATGGAACTTCTGATGAAATCATCCGGATAGTCACGGCCGCTGTGGGGCGACGAAAAGACAAACGGAATGCGCCAGTCGTCGGGCCACTGAATGGTAAGCGGGGATGCAAGGGCCGTCATATCCAAGATGTTCTCCTCTCGGCGCGCGAGAAAAATATCCCGTAGCTTATTGTCAGCCACGTCCGATAGTATAGTCTAACTCGCGAGCCTATTTAATGAGAATTGTGCGGATTTCGCAATGGCCCGTATTTTACTTGCTGAAGACGACGACAATCTGCGGCCGTTTCTGGCCCGCAGCCTGGAAAATGCCGGCCATGAGGTGCTGGCCTTCAGCGATGGCGACGAAGCGTTGCCCGCGCTTCACGCCGCCGAGTTCGATATCCTGATTTCGGATCTCGTGATGCCGGGAATGAATGGCATCGAGCTTGCCCGCCATGCACGCGAAAAGGCGCCGGACCTGCCGGTTATTTTCATTACGGGCTTCTCGGCTGTCGCGATGGAGGCGCTGAATACGGTGGATGGCGTCAGCAAGGTGCTCTCGAAGCCGTTTCATCTCAATTCGCTCGTGGAGGCCGTCCGCAATGCGCTCGAAGACAGGGCTCTGTCGTGATGAGCGCGTGCCCTTCTTTCTGTTTGCAGGGTCACAATTAGGCTTGCAATGACCACCGCGGCACATTATAAGTCGCCAAATCCTGCCGCACTTCCTGCGGACAAGGGCGTATAGCTCAGTTGGTTAGAGCGCTGTGTTGACATCGCAGAGGTCACAAGTTCGAATCTTGTTACGCCCACCATTCCCAAACCTTTGACATATCAATAATCCAGCTCAGCTTTGCTGGGAACCTTCGCGCCGTGGCTGCAAGAGATCCGGGACGGCAGACCCTATTTACGGAGTTTTCTTCTGGGTATCTCGCGGAGGAAATGAGGTATCGAGCGGCTGGAGAGGGAGTATGCGTGGCGGAGAATCCGGCTCGGGCGTCTGATTTTGCGGATCTTGCGGCCGAGCATATTGAAGCACAAGTTGGGACAAATGTGTTGCCAGTACTTCATAGGGCACGCGCGCCAGTTCCTCTGCGGTCAATGGCGGATGAAAAAGACCACGAGATTGCGGCGATTTTGAATCTGGCATTTCAGAACCTCGGGATAGATGGTGCGGGACTTCGAGCGACGACAACCTTCTGTGACGACCTGCGTAACAATTGCCCCGACAGGCAGGCGAATGGCCGTGATGCCTGCTACTGGACCACGGCGTTGCGGAGCAGCACGGGGCTGCCGAGCGGAAACTGGATCAGCGTCTGCTCTCCCTGCGGCTGGTCGAGGGTGATTTTCCAGTCCGTGACGAAGGTGAAAGGCGCCCGCGGCGGGGTAGTGACAAGTTCTCCCGTTGCGACGTTCAGATAGATGAGCTTGTGCGGCATCCGGCCGGACTTGATCGTCAGATAGGTTGCCTCCGGGCTCTCGATAACGTCGCCGGGCTTCGGCCAGTAGCCGATGTCCATTAGCATGGTTGCTTCCGAGATCAGCGGCCTGAAGGAGGTGTCGGCGACGCAATAGACGGTCTTGTTCTGCAGGCCCTTTTCCTCGAGCAGCCGGGGCAGATATGTGCGGTCGCGATCGGAAGGCATGAATGTCACGGCATAATCAAGAATCTCCGCATCATTCATAACGAGGAATGCTTTGATGCAGGGGAAGATAGCCCGTTCGAACTGGGTATAGAACAGGTCTCCGTATCTGACATCAGAGAGAAACGCCGGCTTGCCTACAAGGTCCACTTTCATTTCGAGACTGCCTTAATGCTGCCCAGAAACTGATATTTTCTGAGCGGAATATATATGCCGGTCAACCAGGCTACGACCTCGTCCGGCTCCGCCTTTTTTGCGGCGGATGGAACGGGTGCGTTGTCTGGTCGTTGTCGCTACAGCTGTTGCAGCGACCAAAATTCTGATGCGAATGATAGCAAATTTATGAGCTCAAGTAAAAAACTATCGGCTGTATGGTTAATGCGCTAAAATTCCGCGTGGCGTATTTTACGCCTCGCCCAATGGTTGAAGAGGCGCATTTTTGCGGCCATATTAAACGGACGCGCCCTCGGTTGAGGAGACATTGAGATGAGAATATTCGTCTTGCTGGTTACCCTTCTTGTGATGGCGGGATGCGCCGCGCCGAGCATCGATGCCAATGTAACCGCCTTTCATACGCCGGAGCTGCAGGCGGCGGGCGGCAAGACAATTGTCATTCGCCCAAGCCCGCCAACCAGGGAAACAAGCCTCGAATTCCTGAATTACCGCCCCAAAATTGCCGAGAAGCTGCGCCATGTCGGCTTTACCGTCGTTGAAGACATCGCCAACCCCGATTACATCGCCGAGGTCTCCTATGGCGTCGACGGGACCGAAACCTATTCGGCGACAACTTCCTCGCCGACCTTCGGTCTCGGTTATTACGGCAGCCCTTTCTATTATGGCGGCACCTTCAACCGCCGCTACGATACCCGCACGTGGGTGGAATATAACCGCTTCATCGCCCTTGAGATAATCGAGGGGAAGTATGCCGGGGTGGATGCGCCGCCGCGGATTTATGAAGGGCGGGCGCAGTCGACCGGTCACTGCCCGACGGTGGCGGGCGTGTTCGATGAGATTCTCGATGCGCTGTTCAGGGATTTTCCGGGTGCCAACGGCAAGACGACCTTTGTCACTATTCCGTGGGATGGTTCCTGCGAATAGCTAACTAAATAGCCGCCCGCCGTCGGCCCTGTTGCTATTCCACCTTGTAAACGCTGTAGACCGGCCCCTCCGGCTCGCGCACACCCGTTGCGATGAAGAGGTGGCGGTTCACCCAAAGATGCGCCGGCGCGGATGTTTCAAGGCGCGGCTGGGCGCGGAAATAATAAAGCGACGGATCCACCGCTTCGCCCGCCATAAGCCGCGCCATTACATCGGCCGGGCCGTGGCGGAAGCCTTCATAGCGAACGTAAATGAGGGCGCCGTCCGCCGCTTCAATAGTGAGCCGCACGTCAAGCTGCGTGACGCCGTCCGGACGCGTGAGCAGCCAGTCGCCGCCGCCGCGCACTTTCCCCTGCAGCAGCGGGCCGGTAATCTCGCCGCCCGTCACCGTCGCGATCACGCGCCCGCCCATCGCTGTTTCGCCAAGATTTAGCGGCGGCATTTCCACTGTAAGCCGCATGTCGAACGCATGTGTCAGCCTGACTTCCTGCATCGTCTCCCCCTCTTTTTGTTTTTCAATTAATAGCGCGGCATATTGCCCTGCTCGCAACAACTCGACATGTCGTAGTTATAGGTGCTGTATGGATTCGGATTGTTGATCGAGAAGCTTGATCCGCAGCCCGCCAGGAAAAGCGAAAGCCCGATCATCACAAGATATTTCATTAATAGTCTCCTCGCTTTTCAGTGTCGCGATCTGGTGGCCCTTGATTGCCGCCTTATGGCATCCCCCACTGCGCGAGGGGACCCCGGGCGCCGTCTCTCAGAGGGTCGGGGGCGGTACGGCCGATCCGTTCCCTTCGTTCAATTGCGGCAGGGCAAGGCTTCCGGTCGCCACCTTCATCAACTCGATTTTATTCTCTTTCAGCGTCCTGTAAATCGCGGCGTTGATGTTATAGCGATCTTCGAAATATTTGAGACCCGGAACCCAGGCGCGCACGCCGATCACGACGCCGCCATAGGTAAAATCCTGAATGCCGACCTGTGGCGGCTGCGGTGTTTTATCGGTAACGATTTTAGCAACCGCGTCCTGTACGAGGGTGACGACGCGCGCCGGGTCTTCATCGGCGGGAATGCAGAAGTGACTCTCGACGATGCGCATTTCCATTGAGTTGACGATAACCTGACCGACAATTTCCTTGTTCGGAACGGCGATCTGTTCGCCATCCTCGCCGGTGAGAAACGTCATGCCGAGCGAGATTTTATTGACGACGCCGCTCACCCCGCGGACCGTGATGACGTTGCCGACAACGAACGGGCGGGTGAGGATGATGGCGACGCCCGCGCCGAAGTTGGAGATCGGTCCCTGCAGGGCGAGCGTCGCACCGAAGGTGACGGCGCCGGCAAGCGCAATCAGCGGCGCGATGCTGACCCCGAAATTGCCGAGCGTGATAATGATCAAAAGGACGACAAGCGCGAGCTTGAGAGCGCTCCCGATAAACTGCGAGAGCGTAATATCAATATTCCGCCGCAGCATCAGCGCGATCAGCCGATTGCCGAGCCAGTTGACGACAACGAGGCCGAACAGCAAGAAGACGATCGCGCCGAGAATCTGAAAGCCGTATTTGACGGCGAACTCGGTCGCAAGCTCGACCCAGTAGGAGACGGTCTCAATATTGTCGTTTACGGTGTCCATCTGTCTATTCTGATCGTGTGATTACTTGTGCGCTCAGTTGCCGAACAGTTTCTTCACCGCGCCCCCGGCGCCGCCGAGTGCATCGCCCGCGCCCTTCGTGATGTCTTTTGCCGCATCGCCGGCTTTGCCCGCGGCCGCGCCGATGCCTGATTTATTGACGAGGTCGCCGGCATTGGTGAGAAGCGAATCGAGGTTTTTGCCGATACCGAGCGTTTCGAGCACATTCATCGTCTGGCCGGTGAGCTGGTCGATGAGCAGCGCGGCCACCTCGCCGGGGCTCGCGCCGCCGTCATCCTTGCCGATGTTCGCAAGATGGATCGCGGGTACGCCGCTTTCGATTTTTTGCCCGGCGAGCATCGGGGCGCGCACGGAAACCATTGCGCCGGTAACGAAAAGATTGTCGATGATGAGTTTCGGCCCTTCAGAGGAGCTTTCCGCCTTCTGCTCCCCGCCGGCGAGGCCGTGTTCCTTCATAAAGGCGTCGACATTCTGCTGCAGCGCCGTCAGGTTGTTGGTTGTTCGGTTGACCTCATAGAGGACCGCCGGATTATCGATGCGGATCTCGCGGATATGGATGACCTTGTCACTCGTCTCCCTGATATTCACATCGACCGACACACTGTCGAAGCGGATCGCGGGATCCTGCGAAAAGCCGGCCGGATTGCCGACGCTGAATCCCGTGAGCGCGACCTTGCCACCGAAGATATCAAGGTCGACATTTTCAAGCACGACGTCGGTTTTTGTCACCTTGGAGCCGTATTCCTTGACGCCCGCGACGATCACCCTGTCGAGATTGAAGTAAAAGACGCCGGCCGCGACAGCAATGATGACAATTAGCGCGACAATGACGCCGCCGATTATTTTGCCCATGTTTCGACCTCTTCCCTAAGGTTGCGCTCCCCTTGCGCTTTGCTCGTCGTCATTTAGCCAGAGAATGCGATGTTACGCAATTGATTATCCGCGTCGCGCCGGGCGCTTTACAGACGGCGAAGGCGCATCTAGAGATAGGCCTTCTCGCAGACGAAAGGCGTTGAGCGTGTCCCCTTTGTTCTCGGCTGATTTCATACTGGCGCTCAGGCTTGTGCCTTTCTATATCGCGCTTTTCCTGATCGTCGGCTTTCAGCTGCCCTTCTGGCCTGTCTGGCTGTCGCATATGGGGCTCGACGCCGGGGAAATAGGCATCGTGCTGTCGGCCCCGATCTGGGCGAAAATTCTTATAACCCCTGTTATGACAGCCATCGCCGATTATTTCGGTCGCCGGCGCGCCCCGCTTGTCCTCATGTCCGCCCTCTGTCTCGGCCTGTTCCAGCTTTATTTCTTCGTCGACGGCTTCTGGCAGATTTTCTTTCTCGCGCTCACGATCGGGGTGTTTATCACCTCCTTCACCGCGCTTGGCGACAATCTCGTGCTGACGCTCGCCCGGACACGAAATATCGACTATGCGCGCATCCGTCTCTGGGGCTCGATTTCATTTATTGCGGGCGCCTACGCCGGCGGGCTGGTGATGACGGACCGGTCTCCCGATTTCATCCCGGTGCTGCTTGCGGTGGCGTATCTGCTGCTCTTCCTCTGCTGTGTGATGCTGCCGGAAATCAGCGTTGCGCGGCGTCATGAAGGCGCGAAGGGCTTTCGCCTGCTGCTCGAAAATCGCCCGTTCATGATATTCCTGATCGCTTGCGGCCTGATCCAGGGCAGCCATTCCGTTCTCTACAGCGCCGGCACCCTGCACTGGCAGCAGCAGGGATTGAGTGACGGAATGATCGGCTTCCTGTGGGCCGAGGGCGTCGTGGTCGAAGTGCTGCTCTTCGCTTTCTCAAAGCGCCTCTTTGCGTCGTTCAGCCCGGTTCAACTGATGCTGCTTGGTGGGGTTGCGGGGGCGATCCGGTGGGTCATCATGGGGTTGACGCCCGGCGTTCCCGTCCTGCTTGGCGTTCAGATGCTGCATGGCGTGACATTTGCCGCCGCGCATCTTGGCGCCATGCGCATGATCGGCACGGCAATCCCGGTCGAGCTTTCGGCGCGCGCCCAGGGTCTTTACACGGCCGTTTCCCTTGGTCTCATCATGGGCGGCGAGATGCTGCTCTCGGGATATCTCTACAGCGCCTTTGGCGGGAGCGCCTATTTCTTTATGGCGCTAAGCTGCCTCGTCGCTATTTTAATCTGCCTGCGCCTCCGCACTTTACAGATCGCCTCGATAGATTAAGGATGACAGTCGAAACGGCTTCAGTTTAGATTGGCCACGAATACGGGTCTTAAAATTTAAGAAAAGGGATAAGAATGGGACCATTAGCGGGATATAAAATCGTTGAAATGGGTGGTATCGGGCCGGGACCGATGTGCGCCATGCTCCTCGCGGACCTCGGCGCGGATATCGTTCGTATCGACCGGCTGGCAGATCCGGGGCTCGGCAGCATGCCGACCTCTCGCAATAGCCTTCTGATGCGCGGCCGGCGCTCGATCTCCGTCGATACGAAGACGGATGCGGGACGGGAAGTCGTTCTCAAGTTGATCGAGCAGGCGGATGCGCTGATCGAAGGGTTTCGCCCCGGCGTGATGGAGCGGCTCGGCCTTGGCCCCGATGACGCGCTGAAGCGCAATCCGAAGCTGGTTTACGGCCGCATGACCGGCTGGGGTCAGGAAGGCCCGATGGCCAACGCTGCCGGTCACGACATCAACTATATCGCGCTCTCGGGTGCGCTGCATGCCATTGGCCGCAAGGGGGAGGCGCCGGTTCCGCCGCTTAACCTCGTCGGCGACTTCGGCGGCGGCGCGCTCTATCTCGCGCTTGGCCTCGTTGCGGGCATGCTTGAAGCGCAGAAGTCCGGCAAAGGGCAGGTGGTCGATGCCGCAATGGTTGACGGCGCGGCGTCGCTGATGACCATGTTCTACGGCATGATGGCCGCCGGTCACTGGAAGGATGAGCGTGGCGTCAACCTGCTCGATGGCGCCACACATTATTACGATGTCTATGAGACCCGCGACGGGAAACATATTTCGCTCGGTTCCATCGAAGCGAAATTCTACAAGGAACTGCTGGAGCGCACCGGCCTTGACAAGGAAGATCTGCCGCCGCAGCTTGACCCCAAGAGCTGGCCGATCATCAAGGCCCGCCTGACCGAGGTGTTCAAGAGCAAGACCCGTGACGAGTGGGACGAGATCATGCTCGGCACCGACGTCTGCTACGCGCCCGTCCTCTCGATCATGGAAGCGACGAAGCACCCGCACAACGTGCATCGCAAGACCTTCGTCGAATATGAAGGGGTCGTCCAGCCGGCACCGGCGCCGCGCTTCAGCCGCACCGAGGCAACGATCCAGCGCCCGCCGTGCCTGCCGGGTGAGCATACGCGTGAAGCCATGCTCGACTGGGGAATTGCCGCGGAAACGATTGACGATCTGACCAAACAGGGCGTCATCAAGTAAGTGTTGTTGCACGCATTTTCGTGATCTTACCGGCCTTTCCGGCGGATGAGAAAACTTGACGCCGGAAAGGTTTTGCGGAACCTTTCTCTGTGAGTTTGGTAGGAGAGGGGTGATGTTACAAAAACATCAGAATATCGATGTTCGCGGCGGCGAGAATGTGCTGCCGGCGAAGAATATTAGCGTGCCGCAAAAAATGACAGAAAACAAAGGCTTGTCCGGAGCTGCCAAACTCTTTGGCGCGGGTGTTGTGCTGACTATCGCTTGGCTTGTCGCCGCAGGCGCTTACATCTGGACAAGAATCGGTTGGCCCGAGATCCTCACCCTCGCACCGTTCGACCTTGGTATTCTGCTGCTCGGCGCTTTCGCGCCGCTTGCATTTTTATGGCTGCTGCTGGGGTATTTCAACCGCGGGATGGAAGCGCGCCTCAAGGGCAACGCGCTCGACCAGCTCCTCGCCAGCCTCGGCTATCCGAGTGCGGAAGCGGAAGCCCGGGTCGCCCGTCTTACCGAAGCGCTGGAGAGGCATTCAAAAGCGCTTCAGACATCGACGGACGCGGCCGCAACCCGGATCGAGACAGTGACCGGCGCGCTGGAGAAACAGGGCACCTCCGCCGGGGTCGCCGCCGACAACCTGCTGCAGACATCCGACCGTCTCAAGACGGAGCTGGAGGCGCGTGAAGCGCATGTCCGCGACCTGATCGAGCGGATCGATGAACAGGGGCTGCGGCTGAACGACGCCATCAAAGTGCAGTCGAGCCGCCTTGAGACGGCGGCTGGGGACGCGGAGAGCCGGAGCATCGCGGTGCAGGCGGCGCTGACGGCGCAGATCGGGACACTGGAGAGGGCGATCGCCGCTGCCGATACGAAGTCGCAGGATATTGCGCGCCTGCTGGCCGAGATCAGCGAGAAGATATTCACGCATGCCTCCCGGACCCTTGCCAATACCACCGACGCTAAAGAGGCGCTGGGCGCCGAGATTATCCAACTGGAAGGCGCGGCCGAGCGGCTTCGCGCGAAGCTCGATGAGGGCGCGGCGAAGCTTGGGGAGCGCGGGCAGGAAATTGAGGAAATTTCGCGATCCTCGTCGGCCGAGCTTGCAAAAACCGCTGATATCCTGCTGCAAAGCACGACCGATCTCAGCATCGCGAGCGATGAGGGCGTAACGCGTCTCACGGCGCTTCGCAATACGCTCGCCAACAGTATGGCGGAAGTCGAGCGGGCGCTCGACCAGCTTGCAAGCCGCGAAGGCGGTCTGCTCCAGATGGCGCGCGAGGCGGAGACGGGCGCGCGTACCTCGGCCGAGCAGGTGCAGCAGAGCACGCAGCAACTGTCCCTCCGGGCAAGCGAAATGACGGAGCAGATGCTGCTCTCAAGCCGCAAGCTGAAGGACGAGACCCTGTCACTTGATACGATTTTAACGGCGGCGAGCGAGAGCCTGAACGCAGTTGATCAGAAGCTCCGCGAGGGGCAGGCGCTGCTCGATGAAGCGGGACAGAAATCCCTGCGCAATGCCGATCAGCTTGGCGAAAAGCTGGCCGGTCACGCCGCCCTTCTCAATGATGCGTCCGAGACGACGGGCGCGCGGACGACCCTTATCCAGGAACAGCTTCGCAACCAGATCGCCGTTTTTGAACAGGCATCGCAGCAGATCCTCGATATGTCGCGCGAGATCAGCGGACGGCTGGAGAAAGATCTCGACCTGCTCAACCGGACGAGCGTTGAGACAAACAACCGCATCTTGGAGATTGGCGGCGGCCTGCAACGGCAGGTCGAGGGGCTGAAGGAAATCTCCGACGCGATGGCGAGCCGGATGCGCGAAGCCGGGGAGGAGCTGCGCAAAGAAGGCACCGATATGGAAGTCAGCGCCGACAAGGTGTCGCGCACGCTTGTCTCCGCCAGTGAATCGCTGGTCAAGCAGCAGAAGGAGATCAGCGCGAGCGCAGACTACTCCAAGAGCAAGCTTGCCGCCGCGATCGAGGAGACGATCCGCTATCATCAGGACTTTATGGCAACGGCCGAGCGGGCGACCTTGCAGGCGCGCCAGTCCGGCGAAGCGGCCTATTCACAAACGGCCGAGCTTGCCAAGACTGCCGAACGCGCGTCCGCCGAGCTTCGCGCCATGGGCGATCAGGCAACGACGCATATAGAGGAACTCCACAAGGCGGCGGCGCGCGCAGAAGGTCAGGGCAGCCGTCTTGCCGACGTCACCCGCACCTCGCTCTCGCATATCAGCGAGGCGAGCGGCTCTGCCAAGGTGCATATGGAAGAGCTTGCCGATATTTCCGTCCGCGCCAAGAACCATGCCGAGGCGATGGAGGAGATCCTCCAGCAGGAGACGCAGGCGCTCGCCGATATCGCAAGGCAGCTTACCGAGCAGGTGGAAACCGTGGAGAAAACGCTCTCCGAGCGCTCTTATATGCTCGACAGCTCCGTCGAGCAGGCCTCCGAGGCGACCGAGCGGTTCCACCGCCGCTCCATCGAACTTGCCAAGGCGAGCGAACTGATGATCAAGGGCATTCAGTACGCCGATCGCGCGCTGGCCAAGCACAAGACGGAAATCGACGAAGCGCGTCGCCATATCCATGAGGATCTCGACCGCGTGACCGCGAAAATCTCGGATGCGAGCCAGCAGGTGAAATCCGCAGGCTCCAACGCCGCGGCGCTGTTCCACGGGCAGGCCGAGGACCTCATCCGCTTCACCGCCAAGGCCAATGAGAGCGCGCGTCTCCTCGGCGAGCAGTTTGAAACGCAGCAGCAGCGGCTCACTCTCTCTATCCGTCAGGTGGAGGAGAAGCTCAACCAGTCTGCCGGTCTTTTGAAGAGCGAAAGCGAGGCCTTCAGGAAAGCGGCCGAGACGGCGGCGGAAGAGGCCAGCACATCCGGCCAGCGGATCGAAAAACAAATGATGAGCCTGACGACGGCGGCGGCGAAAGCGAAACTCGAGGCGGACCGGCTGGCCGAGAAGAAAAGCCGCACCCGCAACGAGCAATTCATGAAGTCGACGGCGTTCATCATGGAGAATCTGAACTCCCTGACGATCGATCTCAACCGCATCCTTGACAGCAGCCTGTCCGAGGATCTGTGGCGCCGCTATCGCAAGGGCGAGAAGGGGATTTTCACCCGCAAGCTCCTGAAGGCGCGCGATGCGGAGAAAATTCGCGCCCGCTATCGCGACAGCGGGGATTTCCGCCGCTTTGCCGATCAGTATGTCGCCGAGTTCCGCGAAATTATGACGGAAGCCGGCAATGTCGATCATTCCGAGCTTCTGTCGGATGCCTTTATCACCGCCGATGTGGGCAAGGTCTACCTGCTGCTGCAGGAGGCGCTGGAAGGGCTGGAATAGCGCAGGCGCCATTGTCGCGCACATTCCATGTCTATTAAAAAAGGGGGCCTTGGGCCCCCTTTTGCTTAGCTTGCGATCTTGTCGCGCGAGGCTTTCTTGCGCTCGTTCGGGTCGAGATGGCGTTTGCGAAGGCGAATATTCTGCGGCGTCACTTCCACCAGCTCGTCATCATCGATATAGGCGATCGCCTGCTCGAGCGAGAGCTTGCGCGGCGTCGTCAGCCGCACCGCTTCGTCGGTGCCGGCGGCGCGAATATTGGTGAGCTGCTTGGCCTTCAGCGCGTTGACTTCAAGATCGTTGGGCCGGTTATGCTCCCCGATGATCATGCCTTCATAGACGTCAACGCCGCTGCCGATGAAGAAGAAGCCACGTGCTTCGAGGTTCCAGAGCGCGAAGGCAACAGACTTGCCGGCCGAATTGGAAATGAGAACGCCGTTCCGCCGTCCCGGAATCTCGCCCTTATGCGGCACATAGGAATGAAACAGCCGGTTCATAATGCCGGTGCCGCGCGTGTCGGTCATAAATTCGCCGTGATAGCCGATGAGGCCGCGCGTCGGGCAGAGGAAGGTGAGGCGCGTCTTGCCGCCGCCCGAGGGCCGCATATCGGTCATCGTGCCTTTGCGAAGCGCAAGCTTCTCGACGACAATCCCGGAAAATTCGTCATCGACGTCAATAACGACTTCTTCGAGCGGCTCCAGCCGTTCCCCGTTCTCGCCGGTCCGATAGAGAACGCGGGGGCGGCTGATCGAAAGCTCGAAGCCTTCGCGGCGCATGGTTTCGATGAGAACGCCAAGCTGCAACTCGCCGCGGCCGGAGACGATATAGGAATCGGCTTCGGGGCTATCCTCAACGCGGATCGAGACGTTGCCTTCCGTTTCCTTCAGAAGGCGCGCGCGAATGACGCGGCTTTGCACCTTGTCGCCGTCGCGCCCCGCGAGCGGGGAGGAGTTGATGGCGAATGTCATCGAGATGGTCGGTGGATCGATCGGCTGCGCATCGAGTGGCTCGGTCTCGTCTGGCGTGCCGAGCGTGTCGGCGACCGTCGTCTTCATGAGGCCCGCGACGGAAACGATATCACCGGCGCGCGCTTCCGAAATGGTCTCGCGTTCCAGCCCGCGGAAGGCCATGATCTTGCTGATCCGCGCGTCTTCAATCTTGCCGCCCTTGCGGCTGAGGCCCTTTACCGGATCGTTTGTGCGCAGCACACCGCTTTCCACCCGTCCGGTAAGCAGCCGTCCGAGATAGGGGTTGCTTTCAATCGTCGTGACAAGCATGCGAAACGGCGCGTTTACATCCACGTCCGGCGCCTTGACATGGCGGACGATCAGATCAAACAGCGGGTGCAGGTTCTCACGCGGCTCGGAAAGGTCGGTCACGGCCCAGCCTTCCTTGGCGGAGGCATAGAGGACCGGGAAATCGAGCTGCTCTTCGGTTGCATCGAGCGCCACGAGCAGATCGAAACACTCGTCCAGCACCTCATCGGCGCGGGCGTCGGGACGGTCGGCCTTGTTAATCACGACAATCGGGCGCAGGCCAATGCTGAGCGCCTTTTGCGTCACGAACTTGGTCTGCGGCATCGGGCCTTCGGCCGCATCGACCAGGACGACGACGCCGTCCACCATATTGAGGATGCGTTCCACCTCGCCGCCAAAGTCGGCGTGACCCGGCGTGTCGACGATATTCAGGCGATAGCCACCCCATTCAACGGAGGTGCATTTTGCAAGGATCGTAATGCCGCGTTCTCTTTCGAGGTCGTTGCTGTCCATGGCCCGTTCGGCGACTTTCTGGTTGTCGCGGAAGGTGCCGCTCTGCTTCAAGAGACCATCCACAAGGGTCGTTTTCCCATGGTCGACATGGGCAATAATCGCGACGTTCCGAATTTCCATAAATTTTTCTTCGCCTGAGAAAAAGAGCGCCGCAGTATACAGGTCGTCGCGTGATTGGCAAGCGATCCTTTCGCAGTCGCACAATTTTTCTCGCCGCCATTGCGCGGGCGGTGAGAGGGTGCAGACGCCCGCGCGTGCGGCCGTTTTCTGTAATGTGGGTGGTTGCCAATTATTTTAAAGGGTGTCACGATGCCGGAAAAAGAATTCAGGGAATTAGTCACAACGCTGTCGGTGCCTGCCGCAAGCCGCATCCTGCCGAACGCAGCTTTCATTGCTAACCAAAAACTAAGGAAAAAAACATGTCAGATGTCCTTCTGGAAACAATCGAAGACGGCATTGCAACCGTCACCATGAACCGGCCCGAGGCGCGCAACGCCTTCACGCCTGATATGATGGCGAAGATGACGGCGACGTTCGAGCGGCTCGCTGTGGATAAATCCGTCCGGGCGGTTGTCCTGACGGGAGCAGGCGACGCCTTCTCGGCGGGCGGCGACGTCAAGAGCTTTGCCGCCAAGGCCGGGGAGAAGGTCGATCTGAACAACCGTATCCAGGAGCTGCGCAACCGGATGCGCATGTGCACGACGCTTTATGAGATGCCGAAACCGACCCTCGCGGTCATTCCGGGGCCGGCGGCCGGGGCGGGCTTTTCGCTCGCCATGGCCTGCGATATGCGGATCGCGGCGGATGAGGCGAAAATCACGACGGCCTTCTCGAAGGTCGGCCTGTCGGGCGACTTCGGCGGCTCCTATTTCGTAACCAAGATGCTTGGCGAAGCAAAGACGAAGGAGCTTTATTTCTTCGCGGATGTGCTGATGGGCAAGGACGCGGAGGCAATCGGCCTCGTCAACAAGTCGGTTCCGGCGGCGGAACTCCCGGCGGCGGCAGCGGCGCTTGCCAAACGTCTCGCCTCCCTGCCAACCGTTGCCATCGGCTATATGAAGAAGAACATTGCAACGGCCTCCCACGGCACCCTCACCGACGTGCTCGACTGGGAAGCAAACCAGATGATCCGCGCGTTTGAGACCGAGGATCACAAGGGCGCGGCGACGGCGTTCGTCGAGAAGCGCGCGCCGGAATTCAACGGCCGCTGATAAGAAATAATGGGGGAGAGCGGCGGCGCATCGCGCCGCGCTCTCTTCGCTATCCCCAAAGCGCCGATGTCGGCGGATGCAGAATGCTGCCATCGAAGGTAAGACCGTTCTCGCGATCTTTCTCAAGCAACAAAGGCCCATCGAGATCAATGAAGCGCGCGAAAGACGAGAGATAGAGCGCGGGCGCCATGCCAAGGCTGGTGCCGAGCATACAGCCGACCATCACGCCGAGCCCGTAGCCGCGCGCCGCCTCGGCGAGCAGCAGGGCCTCAGTAAGCCCGCCAGTCTTGTCGAGCTTGATATTGATAAAGTCATAGAGCGCCGCGACCTCGTTGAGTGTTGCGGTATCATGGGCGCTCTCATCGGCGCAGATGGGGACAGGCCGATCAATATCGCCAAGAATGGCATCATCGCCTGCGGGGAGTGGCTGCTCGATAAGCTCGACGCCAAAATCGGCCATCCGCGGGCAATAGTCCACCATCATATCGGCATCCCAGGCCTCATTGGCATCGACAATCAGCCGGGCCCTTGGCGCACTCGCGCGCACCGCGGCAACCCGCTCAAGATCGCCCGCGCCGCCGAGTTTCAGCTTGAGGAGCGGGCGGTGCTGTTCTGCCTTCGCCGCCTCGCCCATTCTCTCCGGCGTATCCAGCGACAGCGTGTAGGCGGTGACGACCGGTCCGGGGGCGCGAATGCCGGCGATCTTGGCGACGCTGTTGCCGGTAAGCTTCGCTTCCAGATCCCAAAGCGCGCAGTCGATTGCGTTTCGCGCGGCGCCGGGCGGCAGGACGGTCAGCAGCCCGTCGCGCGTCAACTCATCCGCGACAAAGGCGCGGACGGAGGAAATCTGGCCGAGAACCGAGCGGATGCTCTCGCCGTAGCGGGCGTAAGGGACGCATTCGCCCCGCCCCGTAACCTGCCCTTCCGTGATCTCCACAATGATAACTTCGGCAGTGGTTTTAGCGCCGCGGCTGATGCGGAAGCTGCCTTTTATGGGCCAGCTTTCCGCGCGCGCAGCAAGCGAGCGCTTGCTCATGGCAGATTGTCGACGATGCGGGCGGTGCCGTCGCGGAACGGATCGACGGTCGGCAGGCCCAGCCTTTTCTCAACGCTGGCAAGATAATCGGTGCGCGCCTCCTCCGGCAGGCCGGAGCTGTTGATGGCGATACCGTAGAAGGCGGCGTTTTTGTTGGTGAGCCGCGCTAGGGCCAGATTGAGCTCCATACATTCCTCAAGCCCCGGGATCGGCATATGCGGCAGGCCGCGCATATGGATGCGTGTCGGCTCGTGGCAGAGGATAAGCGCATCGGCCTGTGCGCCGTGCAGAAGGCCGAGACTGACGCCGGCGTAGGATGCGTGAAAGAGCGAGCCCTGACCTTCGATCAGGTCCCAGTGATCCGCATCATTGGCGGGAGAGAGCATTTCCACGGCGCCGGAGATGAAATCGGCGACGACCGCATCGATGGAGATGCCCGACCCGGCAATGAAGATGCCCGTCTGTCCGGTGGCGCGAAAGTCGGCTTTCATGCCGCGCGCCTTCATTTCTTTCTCAAGGGCGAGCGCGGTGTACATCTTGCCGATGGAGCAGTCGGTGCCGACGGCGAGCAGGCGCTTGCCGCTCCGGGGCGTGCCTTTGCCGGTCGGGATCGTCTGGGTCGGATGGCGCACGTCAAAGAGGGTGCGGCCGTTACGCTCGGCGGCGGCTTTGATCTCGGGGATGCTGCCAAGGCGGATATGCAATCCGCTCGCGACATCGAGCCCGGCGTCGAGCGCCTCCGTGATGACGGAAATCCAGTGGTCGGGGAGAAAGCCGCCTGAATTGACGATGCCGACGATCATGGTCCTCGCCCCGTTCTCGACCGCCTCTGCAATGCCCATGTCGGCAATGCCGAGATCGGCTTTGCAGCCGGGGAGCCGAAGCTGGCCGCTGCACCAGTCAGGACGCCAGTCGACAATCCCCTTCGCCGTTTTGGCGGCGAGCTGATCGGCGACGTCGCCAAGAAACATAAGATAGGGATTGTGCATTTCTTTCATGGAGTCTTTCGTCCCGTCTGGCTGATCTGCCTCAGTCCGGCAATGCGTCTTTTTTCTCCAGCCGGTCCTGCTCCGCCTGCAGCTTTTCAAGTTCGATCTGCACCTGTTTCATGCACTCATCGGATGCCCATTCCCGGTGCTCCCCGCGGGCATAGGCGAGGGCGTTACGATAGTAGAGAAACGCATTCATCCGGCAGCGGGTGTAATTGTTCTGCGTGCGGACGACTTTCCCGGGCGTTCCCATAACGATGGAGTTGTCGGGAATGACGGTTCCTTCCTTGAGGAAGCTATGCCCGGCGATGATGCAGTTGTTCCCGATCACGCAATCATCCATGATCGTCGTGTTGATTCCGATCAGGCAGTTGTCACCGATGGTGCAGCCGTGGATCGTGCAATGGTGCGTGATGGAACAGTGCGCGCCGATAATCGTCGGTGAATTGCTGCCGATATGGATCATCGCGAAATCCTGGATATTGGTATATTCGCCGATGACGACTTCCGAGGATTCCGAGCGGATAACCGTGTAGGGCCAGAGCGAGGCGCCTTTTTCAATGCGCACCTTGCCATAGATCTGCGCGCTCGGGTGGATAAAGGCGGCGTCGTTGATGAGGACGTCCGGGCCGAATTCTGACATCTCCTGCTCCCTGCTTTTTATTTATTTTCAGGGATATCGAAGGCGACGTCAAACGGATGTTGGTGAAAAATCGGCTATTCGAGTTCGAGCTTCCAGCTTTGCGTCTTCATCCAGTCCGAAAATGTATCAAGGTCAATCGGCCGGCTCATGAAATATCCTTGCGCGGCATCGCAGCCGAGTTCTTCCAGCATGCGCCAGATCTGCGCATCCTCGACCCCTTCGGCAACCACCGACAAGCCGAGATTGCGGGCAAGATCGAGCAGCGTATGAACAATCACCTCATCATCGGCGACGCGGGACATGTTGAGCACGAAGCTCTTGTCAATCTTGATCTCATCGACGGGCAGCTTGCGCAGATATGCGAGCGACGTGTAGCCCGTGCCGAAATCGTCGATCGAGAGGCAAACGCCAAGATCATGCAGTTTGAAGACAACCTCGCGCGCCCGGTTGACATCTGAAATGATCGCGCTTTCGGTGATTTCAAGCTTCAGCAATTCCGCCGGGAAGCCGGTTTTCTTCAGCTTGCGATCCACCATGTCCGGGAAGGTCGGATTGTGCAGGATCAGCGCCGAAATATTGACGGAGACGGAGAGCCGGAGCCCGTTTTCGAGCCACGATGCGCCCTGCCGGATCGCGCATTCCAGCACCCATTCGGTCAGCGCCTCAATCGAGCCGGACCCTTCGGCGAGCGGAATAAAGGTGTCGGGGAAGAGAAGACCCTGCTTCGGATGCTTCCAGCGGACCAGCGCCTCGACGCCGATGACCCGCTGATCCGAGATGCGGACGATCGGCTGGTAGTTGAGCAGCAGCTGATCCTGGGCGATGGCTTCGGGCAGGTCCTGCGCAAGGCGGAGCTGTCGCCGCCTGATAAAGTCATCCTCATGCGTATAGAGGACCGTCGAGACTTTCTTGCGCTTCGCCGCATAAAGGGCGGCAACGGATTTATGGAACAGGCTGTCGGCCGTGTCGTGATCATTCAGATTGGCGAGCCCCATGGAAATGCTGACATCGGTTTTCTGACTGTCGATGATATAGGGCTGGCGAATCTCCTGCAGCACCCGCGATGCGTAGCTGTCGACCGGATCGACAAATCTCTGGTCGAGGGCGAAGAGGGCGAACTCGTCATCTCCGAGGCGGCCGATGATGGAGTTGTCCGGCGCAATGTCGATCAGCCGCGTCGCGACGCGCTTCAGGACCTCATCGCCGAAGTCATGGCCGCGGATCTCGTTGAGGACGCGGAAATTGTTGATGTCGAGAATAATCAGCGAGGCCGGGATTTTGAGGGCATGCGCCTTTTCGATGGCCTTTGCGATCCGCATCCGGAACTTGCTGCGACCAGGCAGCGCGGTCAGCGGATCCTCTTCGATAAAGGCGGAGAGCTCCATCTCGAGGATGGTGGTGCGATTATTCAGCTTGCATAGCCTGTCAGCATTGAAAAGCGCGGTTTCAAGCCGGTCGGCGCTGAGTTCCGAGCGCGCGACACACTCCGATGCGCCCTGGCGCAGGTAGCCGAGCGAGCCATCGATGACGATAACCGGCAGGAACGGCGGCTCGCCTGCGACCGAGGTCAGTATATGCATGCAGATGTCATTTTCATCCGCACCGTCTACGATGATACAATTATAAACACCGGCCGAAATATCCTTCGCGATGGATTCGTCATAGGTCGTCTCGTGGCCGCTGACGGGGATATCGATGCTGCGACAGAAGTCGAGAATCTCGGTCCCGCGTTCAAGAATGAGAAGTTTGAGCTTGCTGTAATTCAGTCTGAGGACGCGTCCGCGCTCGGCCCCGGAAGTCGCCCTTCCAGTGACATCTCGGTTTTTGATCTGCCGGGAAGCTAAACCTTTTATCGTCAATGCACTGTTCTCTTTCGGTTTTTGTTCCCGCGGCCCGCGCCGCCGCGAAAGTTGAATGTCTCATCACCAACTTATAAGCGGTGGATGTAAAGAAGGTATTAATTTTTACAAAATGCGACGGAATCAGCAAAAGCTTATATTGCTAATTTATGAACACCTCATGAAAGCACAATAGGCGCGCTGTCACAACATTTTCAATATAATCTGAACCGCGATGCAGGGTCGGAGGCAAAATGAAAAGGTCTGGAAATCCAGACCTTTTTCCGACCAAAAATAAATTTTGGAACTTATTCGAGAGTTTTGAGATAGGAAATAACGTCTTCGCGTTCGCTTTCCTTCTTCAGCCCGACGAAGCTCATCTTCGTCCCCTTGACGAAGCTGCGGGGCTTCTCGAGATATTTGTCGAGGGTATCCTCGTCCCAGACGAGATCCGCCTCGATCATGGCCTTCGAATATTTATAGTCCGCTCCGGTGCCCGACTTATTCCCGAAAATACCGTGCAGGTTAGGCCCCACCTTGGCGCCGGCGCCTTCTTCCGCGGTATGGCAGCTCTGGCATTTCTTCTGGAAGATATCCTCACCTTTCGCGGCGTCCCCCGATGCCAGCGCCGGCAGCGCCGTCAGGGACAGGGCAAGAGAAAGCCCGACTGCCACTACATTCATTCTCTTCATAATAACCTCCATCTTCCACGGCGCATCGCCATGTTCAGGAGTCCGGATATCATAGCGGGGAGAGTGATAACAGGGGGCATATTGTCGCGGAGCGGCAGGCATCCGATTAAGACTATCTTAACAGAATTTCGCGACAGTGAAGGTTCGAGATATGTCAATGACGGGAGCCAATGTGTCTACGAACGGTTCTTTAAGTCCTGCGGATGTCGAGCGGCTGCTGACGGACCGCTCGGCGGCGGCGCGGGCGGCAACGGTTGAAAAGATCGCCGGCGGGATGAGCGGATCAGCCTTCACGGAGGCGGAGCGGCGGGAAGCCGAAGCGATCTTCCGCCTGCTGGTAAATGATGCCGAAGTGCTCGTGCGTCAGACACTCGCGGAGACGCTGAAACTCGTTCCCGATCTCCCCCGTGACATCGTCAAAACCCTCGCAAGCGATATCGCCGATGTCGCAACGCCGATGCTGAGCTATTCAACCGCGCTCAGCGACGAGGATCTGCTTGAGATCATCAGCCAGAAATCCGACCTGCACCAGATGGCGATCGCCCGTCGCAGCACGGTCTCGGAGCTCGTCTCGGAACGGCTCGCCGAGGCGGGATCGGAAGATGTCGTCGCAACGCTGATGCAGAATGACGGCGCGGAAATTTCTGAAAACACCTATGTAAAAGTGCTTAACCAGTTTAAGGACAGTGATAAAGTCAAGGCGCCCATGGTCCGCCGGGCCGCCTTGCCGATCACGGTAACCGAGCGCCTCGTCAGCATGGTCTCGGACAAGCTGCGTGAACATCTGGTCACCCACCACGAGATGCCGCCCGGACTGGCGACGGACATTATCCTTGAAAGCCGCGAGAAAACCATGATTGGCTTTATCAAGGACGGCGCAAGCCATGCGGAACTCGTCGAACTGATCGATCAGCTTCACGCCAACGGCCGGCTGACGCCGACCATTATTCTCCGGGCGCTCTGTGTCGGGGATGTGGACTTCTTCGAAACGGCGATGGCGAAATATGCCAATATCGCCGTCTCCAACGTGCATATTCTGGTCAATGATGCGGGTGGCAACGGGCTCAAACGGCTTTGCGAAAAATCCAATATTCCCGGCGGCCTGCAGGACATCATGCGGGTTGGCCTGGATGTTGCGGCGGAGCTTGATTTCGACGGCACCCCCGGCGATCGGGAACGCTACCGCAACCGCGTGATCGAGCGCGTACTGACGCATTTCCAGGATGAATTCGACGGCGACAATGTCGATTACCTGATCGGCAAACTCGGCAATAGCAAAGCGGCCTGATCGGCGCGGGCCTACGCCTGCTTGCGGCGGATGCTGATCACCTTTCCGGCTTGGCTTGGGTAGGACACACCCTTGAAGCGGTCTTTTCGCGCATTCAGCGCCTGTTGCATCGCGGCGGGCATCGCGGCCGCTTTCGGCGCCGGTCCCGCCCTGTCGAGATGCATCACCATCTGCTCCGATGTCGCGGCGAGAAAGCCGTCATCGCGGTGACGCATTTCAAAGAAAAGATGCATCCGCTTCTCATCACAGTCGAGGACGCGCACGAAAATGCTCAGCGGATCGCCTTTCTTTACCTCCTGCAGGTAGCAGACATGCGTTTCGAGGACATAGACCGTGCAGTTGGACGCCTTCCGATAGGCGCGCGTCAGGCCAATCTCGTCGAGCAGGATATCAAGCGAATTGTCGAATATCAGAACATAGTAGGCGACATTCATATGATCGTTATTGTCGATCCATTCCGGCAGGACCGTTTGTTCATGCAGGCGCGTCAATGCGGAGTTACTCATAAGCGAACTTCCTATTCTTCTTCTTCCTTTACGCGGCGGTTTGCCTGTATGATACGGGCAATAATACCCGCTGGCCAGAGTGGTCGACAGAAAGGGAACGCAAGATGGCGGAAAAACATCCGGAGATAGATCAGGTTATAGCCAAGCTTTCGAAACTGCTCGGGGATCGCTGCTCGACCGCCGCCGCGGTGCGCGACCAGCACGGCAAGGATGAAAGCTGGCACACGGTTGAGGCCCCGGATGCGGTCTGTTTTGCGACGAGCACTGAAGAGGTTTCGGCGATCATCAGGATCTGCGCCGCACATAAGGTGCCGGTTATCCCTTTCGCCGCAGGCACGTCGCTCGAAGGGCATGTCAACGCGGTTGCGGGCGGGATTTCGATCGACCTCAACCACATGAATGCGATCCTGCGCGTCAGTCCCGAGGATCTCGACTGCACGGTTCAGCCCGGTGTGCGGCGAAAGCAGCTCAATGAGTATTTGCGCGATACCGGGCTCTTCTTCCCCGTGGATCCGGGCGCCGATGCATCGATTGGCGGCATGGCGTCAACCCGCGCCTCCGGCACAAACGCGGTGCGCTATGGCACGATGCGCGAGAATATTCTCAGTCTCAAGGTCGTGTTGCCGGATGGGCGCATCATCTCGACCGGCCACCGGGCCAAGAAAAGCGCCGCTGGCTATGACCTGACAAAACTCTACATTGGTGCGGAGGGGACGCTCGGCATCATCACCGAGATCACGCTCCGTCTTTACGGCATTCCGGAGGCGATTTCCGCCGCGACGGTGTCGTTCCCGGATATCGAGGGCGCCGTGCAATCGGTGATCCAGACGATCCAGAACGGTATCCCCGTCGCGCGCATCGAACTTCTTGATGATGTTCAGGTCGACGCCGTCAACCGCTATTCAAAGCTCGATCTGCCGGTTCAGCCGACGCTGTTCCTGGAGTTTCACGGCAGCAATGCCTCGGTCCGCGAGCAGGCGGAGCAGGTGAGCGCGATTTGCCGCGACTTCGGCGCCGGCGACTTCCAATGGACGACGCAGGCCGAGGAGCGCACAAAGCTCTGGCAGGCGCGGCACGACGCGGCCTATGCCGCCATCGCACTTCGCCCGGGCGCATCACTCTGGGCGACCGATGTCTGTGTGCCGATCTCCCGGCTCGCCGACTGCATTCGCGAGACCAAGAAGGATCTGGACGAGAGCTTCCTCGTTGCCCCGCTTGTCGGCCATGTCGGCGACGGCAACTTCCATCTCTGCTTTGTGATCAGAAAAGAAGATCCTGCGGAAATGGCGGAGGCCGAGCGGATCAATGCCCGGCTGGTCGAGCGCGCGTTGTCCATGGACGGGACCTGCACGGGCGAACACGGCATCGGCCTTGGCAAGATAAAATATATGCATCTTGAGCATGGCGAGGCTGTCGAGGTGATGGCGGCGCTGAAGCAGGCGCTGGACCCCGATAACATCATGAACCCCGGAAAAATCATTCCCGCCCGCGCTGCGGAGTAGCGCCGGGAATCCGCGCGGACCCCGCAACGACAACAACCGCGGTGCGACGTCATCTCGCGGTGGTCAGGAGGTGCATTTCGCGACTTTGAGCTTGCCGGGAAGGCGCGTCTTGTCATCGCCGCAGGCGGCATCGATCTGCTCCTGCTTCAGTCCTCTCGCGTCTTTCAGGTTTGCCCCTGAAAGATTGGCGCCCCAGAAGAGGGCGTCCGCGAGGCGGGAGCCGGAGAAATCCACATTCGTTAGATTGGCGCGGTAGAAGTTCGCGTAGCGGATATCCGCATGATCAAGGCGCGCGCCTGAAAGATCGACCCGAATGAACTGCGCATTGGTAAGCTCGGCCCGGGTCATTGTCGCGCCGATCATCACCGCGCGCTTGAAGTTGACGCCCGACATTTTCGCGCCGGTGAAATTCGCATCCGCGAGCCTGGCACGTTTGAAATTGGCGTTGCGGATGTCGGCATCCTGGAACATGCCGCCTTCAATTTCCGCGCTGTCGAAATCCGCATTGCGAAGGTCGGCACGGCTCAAGGTAGCGTTTGCCATCATCGCCTTTTCGAGATCGGCATCCTGCAAGATCGCCTGCTCCAGATTGGCCGATATCAGGATGGCCTTTTCCATGTCGGAGCGCCGTAAATCGGCGCCGGCAAGGTTGGCGTTGCTGAAATCGACGTGCTTCAGGAATGAATCGCGGAAGTTTGCCGCGGCTAATTGTGCCTCTCTCAACTCCTGGTACTGAAGCTTGGCGCCGCGCAGATCGCAGCCGCCGCAACTGCGGGTCGCGCTCAGCTTTTCAACGTCCTCAGCCTTGAAAGCGGCCACGCTCGACGTCGTGACGACAAGAAACAGGATACTCGCAATCACTTTATTCATGGGGATGCTCCGACCGGCAGGGGTATGTTGATTTGGTTACCGTTTCATTTTACAGCTAATATTTCTACTTGCGAATTCAATTGTCTTGATGTTTGACAGGATAACGGACGGCTGTCACTATCTGACGAAAGCAAGAATGATAATGCGGTGCGGGGCCAAGTTTCGGCATCGCCAAATGGTGTATTCTCAAAGGTATATTCTCAACATGATAAAAGCCATCCTGTGGGATTTCGGCGGCGTTCTGACGACGAGCCCATTCGAAGCGTTCGCCCGATTCGAAATCGAGCGGGGACTGCCGAAAGACTTCATCCGGAAAATCAATGCGACCAACCCTGACACGAACGCCTGGGCGCAGTTTGAACGAAGCGAAATCACGCTGGACCAGTTCGACAGGCTTTTTGAAGCGGAATGCGCGGCGCTTGGCCACTCGGTTGCCGGCGCGGATATTATCGCGCTCCTCGGCGGCGCCGTCCGGCCCAACATGGTCAATGCCCTTAACATCTGCCGCGAAAAATACAACTGCACCTGCCTCACCAATAATGTCGCCTCGGGCAAGGGGCCGGGCATGGCGCGCGATGCCGCGTCGCAGGCCGCCGTGCGCGAGGTGATGGCGCTGTTCACGCAAGTCATCGAATCCAGCAAGATCGGACTTCGCAAGCCCGATCCGAAAATCTATGAATATGCCTGCGAGCAGATGGGCGTTGCGCCGGAGGAAGTGGTCTATCTCGACGATCTCGGCATCAACCTGAAGCCGGCGGCCGCGATGGGGATGACAACCATCAAGGTGGTCAGCGAAGCGCAGGCGCTGCGCGATCTTTCGGCGGCATCCGGCCTCAGCTTTTCCTGATATCTGAGGCTGACGCCGGCGCCGCTTCTCCTCTTGCGGCTATTTTTCAGTTGCCCGATAGACGCCGTCCCAGCTTTCCGGCGGCGGCTCGGCCTGGAAGCCCTGGATACGCATGCGAAAGAGGGCGGCATATTTGGCAAGACGCTCGTTCGTCTCCGCGATCCGGTCGAGCTGCTGCAACGCGTCGTCCCACCGGCGGTCGAGATATAGCGCAAGGAAGCCTTCGATCAACGATTTCATGCTTTGGAAATCGGTGCGCGTTGCATGCTCCGCATCGCCGAAAAGGCCATAGATAAAGACGGCTTCCTCCTTGCCTTTAACGGCGATCAGATCGAGCTTGATGAGAGCATAATCGGGTATCGCGGCGGCGGTGCTTTCGCCGACGATGGGGCTGATACCATATTCCTTCGTCTGCCCTTCGAGGCGCGAGGCGAGGTTGACGGGATCGCCGAGCACCGAATAATCGAAGCGCTGCTCCGATCCCAGATTGCCGACGATACAGACCCCGGTATTGAGCCCGATGCCGATGCGCAGCGCCTTGAACGGGCGATTCTCGGCTTCGGCTTCCTCTTTCAGCTTCGCATTGAGATCGACGAGGCGAACGCGCATTTGCAGCGCGGCGTCGGCTGCATCCTTCGGGTGATGCGGATTTTCGAGCGGCGCATTCCAGAAGGCCATGATCGAATCGCCCATATATTTATCGACCGTGCCGTTGTGCCTCAGAATTTCGTCTGTCATCGGCGTCAGGAAGCGGTTGATCAGATGGGTGAGGCCGCGAGGATCGTGGCGATAGGCCTCGGAAATGACCGTGAATTCGCGCACGTCGCAGAACATGAAGGTCATCTCGCGCTCCTCGCCGCCGAGAACGAGGCTTTCGGGTGAGGCCGAAAGCCGCTCGACGAGCTCTGGCGAGAGATAATGCGCGAAGGCATTGCGTATGCGCGTTCGCTCCTGTTCCGTGCCCCGGTAGTTGGAATAGACCATCGTAATATAGACGAGGATCGAGACGAGAAGCGTGTAGCTCACGTCGATCAGGATAGACTTATAGACGAAAAAGAAAATCGACGAGCCGATCGCGGTCACGGAAATAAAGACCAGAAGCCCGAGCGTCGTCCGCGCCCCGACCAGCGGTGCAAGAAGGATCAGCAGTAACCCCGTGACAAGCGTGCCGGTCCATTCAAAAATGGCGATGAAGTCGGGCCGGAACAGATAGCTGTCGGTCCAGATATTTTCGAGCAGCTGCAGATGCATCTCCACCCCGGGCAGGTTCGCCATGAGAGGGGAGGCGCGCAGATCCTTCAGCCCGGTCGCCGATGTGCCGACGAGAACGAGCTTGCCGCTGATGCGGGCAGGGTCAACGGCGCCCGTCACTACGTCGAGCGCGGAGATATAGAGGGACGGATCATATTCGGCATATTTGATGCGGATGCGCCCGCGCGTATCGGTCGGCACGAGCGTTCCCGCCACCTTGAAACCGACGATACCGTTATCGCTCGCCTGGATAATCACATTGCGCTCCGTGGCGACGCGGAGCATATCAAGGGCGAGGGAGGGGATGATCTGATGGCCGACGCGGTTGGCGAGAGGGACGCGCCGGACGATGCCATCGAAATCCTGCGCAAGACTGATCATGCCGCGTCCTTTGGCGGCTTCGTCGAGCACCTCAATGTTCCCGATGAGCGCCGGATACCCCTTTAGATATTTTCGCGGGTGCGGCCCGAGGATCGCGAAAGACGGAATCCGGTTCAGCCCGAGATTGTTCGCGCCCGTGACGTTTGTAATAACCGATATCCCGAGAACAACCCGACTTTCGGCAATCGATTGTGCGAAGATATCGTCGAAGGAGGGCAGCGCGCGAAGCCGCTCTTCGATATCCGGCGGAAGATCCTGTATATTCTCTGGCATCTTATCCGGCGACAGGCGATCGGGCTCGGCAAACAGAATATCGAAGCCGATAACCGCCGCGCCCATTTCGGTCAGCTTGTCGACGAGTTCCGCAAGCAGTGTTCGCGGCCACGGCCATTGGCCGAGATGCAGCAGGCTCTGCTCGTCGATATCGATGACAATGACGGGGCGGGGGCTTTGCGGCTCGCGCGGGTGGGACTGCTGGTAGATGTCAAAAATACGATCACGAAAGCTGGAAAGGACGACGGGATCGTAAATCTGCAGAAAAAGCGCTGTGGCCAGCAGGAGAAGCGCCCAAACGCGACTGAGGCCGACGAAAGAAAGACGCGCGAGCGGATTTCTTGTTCGCATGGATGTGGCCACCGTCCCCCCGTTTTTATGTCCGCCAACGCGAAAATTGTCAGTAAATCGCTGTAAAATTTTCCCGTTAACTATACATGCGAAAAATTTTATGAAATATGTTTGAAATGTGGCATACTCAGTCGGTTGAAACCAGAGTGCTTAGATCTTTTTTTATCTTTATTCCCGTCTTTCCCTGATCGCCCCTCAAGCCGCGGTTCCGGGGAGGGGTGCTAAATTCTGTCGTGGCATTATTCGAATGGCAATAAATTTCTTCCGACCAGAGGTTCTCTTATATGAAACAGGAAGTATCGTCTGTCCTTGAGGGCCGCCCGCTTGCAGACTATCAAGCGCCCGAAGCGGGATCACTGCAACTTGGCGATGAACTGAAGCCGCTCGTTGCAGAATTCGTGCGGGACGGCGTTGACCTTCGGCTGATTGCCGAGGATGGCGACTTTATTACCATTCATGATTATTTTGCCTCCGGCCCCGGCGCCGATCTTGTGACCGCAGGCGGCGCGCGCCTCCCCTCCGACCTTGTCAGCAAACTTTCAGGCCCCGGGCCTCTCGCGCAATCGGCGACGGTGCAGTCCGACGCGGGCGGCCCGATCGGCGAGGTTGTCCGGCTTGAAGGCACGGTCAGCGCCCGCCATGCCGACGGGACGACCTCGGACCTTGTCGAAGGCGCCGCCGTTTATCAGGGCGATATCATAGAGACCGGCAGCGGCTCCTCCTTCACGATCGTATTTCTCGATGACACGCAATTTTCCATGAATGAGAACGGGCGGGCGGTGCTGGATGAGCTGATCTACAATCCGTCGGCCGGAAGCGGAAAGTTCGGTATTTCATTGCTCCAGGGGATTTTCTCTCTCATCAGCGGGCAGATCGCCAAGGACGAGCCGGAAAATGTCGATGTCAGGACGCCCGTCGGCACCATTGGTATCCGCGGCACCAGCTGGTCGGGCGAGGTCAGGAGTATCGGGGAGGAATCGGTTTTTACCCTTTTCACCGGGGCGATTGTCGTTACCAACGAAGCCGGCTCCGAACTTTTGACGCTGCCGAATCAATCGGTCATCGTCACCAGCTATTCCATCGCACCAAGCCAGCCGTTCCTGCTCAGCGACCAGCAGGCGATCGACCTTTACGGCGATGTCCTTCGGCTGATCAATCCGAACTGGTTCAGGGATGAGGAGGATTTCGATCCCGACAGGATCAATCCGGAGGGCGGCCGGCGCTCGCAAAACGGCGGCGGAGCCGGGTTCAATCCGTTCGTGGATGGCGGGATTGATGGCGGCCTCGTTGTCGGCGATCTTCTGAAGTCGGGCGATCTGCTCGGGGAAACCGATCTCGATCTCGACCGGCTGCGCGACCTGCAGGAAATTACCGGGCTTGGGCCTCAAACAAGCCTCAATGTCGTTTCGATCGCGGATCCGGTAACCGGCAGTACGCAGAGCTTCCAGATCGTGATCAGCCTGAGCGAACCGACCAACGTGCCGGTGACCATTACTTATGAGATTCGCGCGGGTTCGGCTTCCGGGGCGGATACAGGATTGCCGGGCGGCCTTGATTATATTGTCGAGGGGGGCAATAACGGGCAGATTGTTATTCCCGCCGGCGCGACGCGCGCAACCTTTACCGTCAGCGTCGTCGACGATGACGTGATCGAGGACGTCGAATTCTTTGTCATCGCGCTGACGGGCGCGCAGAATGCGAACATCAATGTGGCGTCCAGCCAGGCGATGGTCGTGATTACCGATGACGATATCGGCATTGTCACCCTCTCAAACGCCACCATCGGCGGCGTGCCCATCGTCGAGGGCGAAATTGTCAGCGCCGATGAGAGTGCTGGCGTTCTTTCCTTCGAGCTGACGCTCGACAAGGCGGTTGCGCCGGGTGTGACCGTCGCGGTCAACTATGTGATCACCGGAACGGCGACGGCGGGCACCGACTATCTCACCGACGGCGTGCAGACCGTCCTTTTTGAAGGCGGCGAAACCGGGCTCGCGCCCGGCGCCAAGGCGGTCGTCAATATCACCCTTCTTGATGACAATATCGTTGAAGCAGCGGAAACCCTCACGCTCACGCTGGTCGGCGGGTCGAGCAATGTTGTCGTCGCGAACGGCTCCGAGGGCATCAGCATTGTTATCGAGGATAACGACTATATTCCTATCGAAATTGGCGAGCCAATGCCCGCGGACGTCACGGAATCAGCAGAGGGCGACGCCATAAACGACGGCTCCATCGGGATTACCGGGGAGATCGTGGCCGTGTCATTCGATGCCGTGCAGGCGGACTTTGCGAGCCTTGGCCTGACATCGCGGGGCAATCCGGTTGTCCTTGGCGGGCTTGGCACCAACACGGTGACGGGGTCGGCGAATGGCGTCCCGGTTTTCACGGCGACGCTCAATATCGACGGATCCTATGATTTCACGCTTCTGCAGCCGATTGATCATCTCGATGCGGACGGCGCCAATCTTGACATGATCGGCTTTGATCTCGCCTTCACGGTAACGGGGCCGACCGGCGTCACGGCATCCGGCGTCCTGCCGGTGCATATCGCCGACAGCGGACCGACCCTCGGGACGGTCGCATCTGTGGTCATTTCCGAAGAGGCCCTGCCGGAGGGCACCGATCCGTCGCCCGCCGATGCCGTGGTGAGCGGATCCGTTCCCGTTGATTTCGGTCTTGACGGCGCGGGAAGCGTCACGCTCGATCTCGACAGTCTGCCGACGCTCTCATCAAATGGCGATCCGGTCGTCTATTCGGTTTCGACATTGCCTGACGGGGTGACGATGCGCATTGCCGCCATGGCTGTGCCGCTAGAGGGGGCGGCCCGCCCGGTCTTTTCGCTCGATTTCGGGCCGGATCCGGAAGGCGAGGGGTATCGATATACGTTCACCCTGAAAGAGGCGATTGACCATGCGGAGACTGCGGACAGTCTCGATCTGTCGTTTGCCTATACCGTCACTGATCAGGACGGGACGGCGGCGAGCGGCTCGTTCACCGCGACGATCCTCGATGACATGCCTGTTGCGAGCCCGGATGCGGTAGAGCTACCGGCAGTCCCGCTGCCCGACTATAATCTTTTGTTCGTTCTCGACATGTCGGGTTCTATGGCGCAGATCGCCCCCGGCAGCGACGAGAGCCGTATCCAGCTGCTGCGCGGCGCCGTTGAAAAGATGCTGTCCGAATATGCGGGCGCCGCGCGGGAGATGAATATCACCATTCTCGCCTTCTCCTCGGCCGCCTCGATCGCCTATACCGGCAGTTCCATCGAGGAGGCGCGGGCCTTCGTCATGGATGCCGATAATCTGGTACCGGGCGGGCCGACAAATTACGCCGCCGCGCTTGCCAACACCCCGACGGGTGCCGAGGGGATACTTTCCGCGCAGCTCGCCGATCCGGGGCTGGACGGTTATACGACGACCGTCTATTTCATTTCGGACGGCGAGCCGAGTAACGGTCAGGCTGTTCCGACGGCGGGCGGCAACGGGTGGCAGCAATTTGTCGACAGCAATGATATCGAGGTGGTTGCAATCGGCCTTGGCAATGATGCGAGCGCCGTTGAACTCGCCAAAGTCGAAAACGCCGGCGATGATCCGGTTATCGTGACCGATCCTGCGGATCTCGCCGCGGTGCTGGTCGATATGGTTCCGGTGGTGGAGATGGATAACGTCGTAAGTTCCGGCTCCGTCGACAATCCCGGTGCGGATGGCGCGCGGCTCACGGCGCTGATCTATAACGGGGAGGAATATGAGATCCCGCAGAATGGCGATCCGCTTGTCATAGACACCCTGCTGAACGGGGAGTTCTCCATCGATGCGGCGGGCAACTATGTCTATAGTGCGCCGCCCGGCACGGAAGCGGGCGCGGTTGACAGCTTCGAATATGTCCTGACGGATGGCGACGGGGATACCAGCAGTACCTCCCTCACATTCACCTTCGTGGACACGGGCGTTGGCGATGTCGCTGCGTTTGCGAGCTTTGGGGCGCGGACTGCGATGATTGCGGGCACGGACTTCGGCGACACGCTTTTTGGCACGGCGGGCGATGACGTGATGTCCGGCCTCGGCGGTGATGACGCGCTCTTCGGAAATGGCGGGAATGATAGTTTGAGCGGCGGCGCGGGGGCGGATGTGTTCTATTTCACCTCGGTCAGCGACGGCCAGACGATCATCACCGACTTCGATGTGTCGGAGGACCATATCAATCTCGATCAGCTTTTTGACAGCCTCGGCTTACTGGCGGAGGAGCGCGGGCGCGGCGACAGCTGGGATTTGTCGGTCATCGACGGGACCGCGACGTTGAGCTTGCAGGCCGTTGGCGGGCCGACTATTGCGTTTGAGAATTATGCGACAGCGGATATCCGCGCGCTCGATGAGATTGCGTCAAAAATCGTGGTGGACGAATCCTAGCGACCGTCCGGCCGCTTTCGGGCTTTCATGTCGCGGACCCTCCGCTCATGCCAGTCGCGGGAATAATGGCCCTTGCCGAAAACCCTGATCGCGTTCATCAGCAGGACGAAAGCGAGCGCGCCGGTCGGCCAGAGAAACCACCAGTAATCCGTCGACGTGCTGAGATTAATGATGAAGAGGAGGAGAATGATCCCGCCATACATCATCGCGCGGTGATAAAATCTCGCCTGCTGCGCCGCCTTCACGTGGAACTGCGTGTCTCCCGCCTCATCAAATGATGCTTCCGCCCGCGGCGCCTCGGCCGCTGCTGTGGCCGGTGCCTCGCTGAGAATAAGGGAGTAAACGGGGATGGGCTCGGCGATGTTCTTGACTTCCCGGTTGCCGAGAAACCGGAATTCGCGCGGCAGATGGTGCTTGACCTGCTCGAAAGCCGAGCCGGAAATGCAAATGCCGCCGACCGGAGCCATGGCTTCCAGCCGCGCCGCCACATTGACCCCGTCGCCAAAAATATCGTCCTTATCGACCATGATATCGCCGACATTGATGCCGATGCGATAGAGCATCCGCTTGGCCGGCGGCTGGGTGCGGCCCTCCCGGTTGAGAATATTCTGCACCTCGACCGCGCATTCCACGGCGCGAACGACGCTTGGAAACTCGCCGAGGAGGCCGTCTCCCGTCATGTTGATCACGCGTCCGCCGTGGCGGCCGATATGGTCGAGAAAGATATCGCGGGTCTTTTTGAGGCGGGCGAGCGTTCTCTCCTCGTCGATATTCATAAGCCGACTGTATCCCGCCACATCAGCGCAAAGGATCGTTGTCAGCCTTCTGTCTATCTCCGAGGACATTCCGCGCCTCCCGGGCCTGCTTAGTGGTCCGAGGCGGAAGCGAAATTCTTCTCAAGGCCCGTTCGGAAGTTGAGGCCTTCCGGCGTCAGAATGATTTCCTCTTCCCAGTTCTCGCGCACCAGCCCTTTCCGGCTGAGCGCCGCCCACACCGATTTGTTGGCGAGGCCGCTCGCGTCGCGGCTTGCCACGACATACTGGCCGACATGCATATGATTGCCATGCGCATGGGGAAGGCGGGTGATCCGGACTTCACCGCTTTCGCCGACGGGGCTGCTGCTGTCCGGATTCTGGGCAAGAATCTGAAGGATCATGAGCGTCTTACTCTGGAGCGCATTGAGTTTTACCGGCTTTTTTTCCACGTTATTTCCTGCTGGTAGAGATGACACATTAGAGACGCGCGACGAATTCCGACACGGCCCGGCCGATATCGTCGGGGCTGTCTTCCTGAATGAAATGCAGCCCCTTGACGGTAACCTCGGTCTGGTTCGGCCAGGTTCGGCAGAATTCGCGCTGTGGGCCGATCAGGATAGAGCCCGGATCGGCGTTGATAAAGAGTTTCGGCAGATCGGTCTGGGTCAGCCATGAGGAATATTCCGAGACGAGCGCGACCATCTCTTCAGGTTCCCCCTCAATGGGGATCTCGCGCGGCCACGTCAGGGTGGGGCGGCGGTCTTCCCCGGCGTTGCGGAAGGGGCGTATATACTCGCGCATTTCATCATCCTCCAGCTTGCGAAGGATGGATGCGGGCAGCACCCGTTCGACGAAGATATTTTTCTCCAGAATGAGTTCTTCCCCGGCCGGGCTGCGAAACGCCTGAAAGATGTTGCGCGCGGCGTCCGGCCAGTCGTTCCAACTTGCGATGGGCGTGACGATCGCCTCCATATAGGCGATGCCTTTCATCGCCGCCTGATTGCGATAGGCCCAGTCGAAGCCGAGGGCGGATCCCCAGTCATGCACGACGAAGGTGGCATTGCGCGTTACGTCAAGATAGCCGAGCAGATCATCGAGAAACGCCCGATGTTCGCGGTAGCTGTATTTGTCGGGCCCGCTGTCTTCCAGCTTTTCGGAATCGCCCATGCCAATAAGGTCGGGTGCGATCAACCGGCCTTGACCCTCCAGATGCGGCATCACATTGCGCCACAGGTAGGAGGACGTCGGGTTGCCGTGCAAAAATACAATCGGATCGCCCTCACCCTCCTCAATGTAGGCCATTTTCAGCCCTCGGATGGTCGCGGATTTTTTCTTGTATCTGGTTGCTGCCGTCACGTCCGGTCGTCTCCTTTGTCACTTCCGTTCTGTCTTCAGCATCAAAATGGTCGCGCGGATAATAACACGAGCGGACAGTGCTGCACAACAAAAGAAGTAAAAAGGGGAGACGCCGGCGCCCGGCAGCCGTCTCTAGAAAGAGCGGGGCGCCACGCGTTTCTGATACCGGCTGACGACAAGCTTGACGTCGTCGACCGTGAGACCATCGCGTTTGAGAACGGCCAGCATGACCGGATCCGCAAACAGATCCTTCAAAGTGGGCTCGGGGTATTTCTGTACCTCAAATTCCATTGATACCTCCTCATGCGAACATCTTTGTGTCGCAATCCCTGTATGGAAGAAGGATGCGTCAATTCTATGACGGCAATTTGATTTTAAGTTGGAGAAGGTAAATTAAACGCTAACTGGCACTCGGCGGATCGTCGTCGTCATGATCCTCGCGGGTCAGCTTTTTTCGCTCCAGATCAGTGAGCTTGCGCTGGTTCTCGAGCCGTTCGAGCTTCTTCTGAAACCCCGTGCGGCCGTATTTGACACGGTTATCCCGCGCCTTGTCTTCTGCTTCCTTGCGGTTCCGCTTTTTGCGGAACTGATTCAGATTGACGACGTCACCCATGGAAGGCTGCCCTGAACATTTGTCCGTCAGAGGATGAATGGAACATTATTCCGCTGCAAGGATAGCTACGGAGTGTCGCTTGAGTCAATCTCGGCGTGACGGATCAGTTCATCAAGGACATAGAGGCGAACGGCGCTCGAAAGATTTCCGGCGCGGGACTGGTCGATTTCAAAGACCAGCGCATTGATGCTCATGTTGCGCCGCCGCGCGCTCGCCTGGAGCAATTCCCAGAACTTCGGCTCCAGCGAGACGCTGGTCCGGTGGCCGGCAAGGCTGACGGAGTATTTGACAATTTGCGCCGGAGGGGACGGCTCCGGCGCTGCGTCATCCCCGGTCACGTTACGTCCGGGCGAAAAAGTCATTCCCCTTGTCGTCCGTGACGATAAAGGCGGGGAAATTCTCGACGTCGATCCGCCAGATGGCCTCCATGCCGAACTCCTCGAATGCCTGAACTTCCACCTTCTTGATGTTGTTCTGGGCGAGAATGGCGGCGGGACCGCCGATCGAGCCGAGATAGAAGCCGCCATGCTTTTTACAGGCATCGACAACGACCCTGGAGCGATTGCCCTTGGCGAGCATGATCATGCTGCCGCCGGCGGCCATGAACTGATCGACATAGGCATCCATGCGCCCGGCCGTCGTCGGTCCGAACGAGCCGGAAGCGTAGCCGTCCGGTGTCTTGGCGGGGCCCGCATAATAAATGATGTGATCCTTGAAATACTGCGGCAGGTCTTCGCCCGCTTCCAGCATTTCGCGCAGCTTCTTGTGGGCGAGGTCGCGGGCCACGATGATCGTGCCGGTCAGGCTGAGGCGGGTGCGGATCGGATACTGGCTGAGCGTTGCAAGAATCTCTTTCATGGGCCGGTTGAGGTCGATCTCGACGACCTTGCCGCCGAGATCCTTGTCGGTAACTTCCGGCAGATATTTCGCGGGGTTCGTCTCAAGCTGCTCAAGGAAGACGCCTTCGGGCGTGATCTTGCCCTTGATCTGGCGGTCCGCCGAGCAGGAGACGCCGATGCCGATGGGGACGCTCGCGCCGTGGCGGGGCAGGCGGATGACCCGCACGTCGTGACAGAAATACTTTCCGCCGAACTGTGCGCCGATCCCGAGACCTTGCGCGACTTTGTGGATTTCGGCTTCCATGCCGAGATCACGGAAAGCGCGGCCATGCTCATTCCCGCTGGTCGGCAGATTGTCATAATATTTGGTCGATGCCAGCTTCACGGTTTTCATTGTCTCCTCGGCCGAGGTGCCGCCGATCACCACCGCAAGATGGTAGGGTGGGCAGGCAGACGTGCCGAGCGAGAGCATCATGTCCTGGATGGTGGGAATCAGCCGCTCCGGCGTCAGCACGCTCGGTGTCGCCTGGTTGAGGAAGGTCTTGTTGGCCGAGCCGCCGCCCTTGGCAACGAAGAGGAACGAATATTCATTCCCGTTGACGGCATAAAGATCGATCTGCGCGGGCAGGTTCGTGCCGGTGTTCTTCTCTTCGAACATGCTGATCGGTGCGAGCTGGGAATAGCGGAGATTGGTTTCCGTGTAGGTCTTGAAGACGCCGCGCGAAAGCTGCTCCTTGTCCTTGCCATCAGTCCAGACATACTGCCCTTTCTTGCCCATGATGATGGCGGTGCCGGTATCCTGACAGCCCGGCAGGATCATGCCGGCGGCGATATTGGCGTTCTTCAGAAGTTCGGTCGCGACGAATTTGTCATTTTCCGATGCTTCGTCATCCTTCAGGATGTTGGCGAGCTGCTGCAGGTGCTGCGGGCGCAACAGATGCGCCACGTCGCGCATCGCCTCGGCGGCAAGCAGGGTCAGTGCCTCGGGCTCGACTTTCAGGATCTCCCGGCCGTCGACGGTGACTGTCGAGACATGATCGGACGTCAGTTTGCGATAGGGCGTATCGTCGGCGCCAAGGGAATACATTTCCTGATAATGGAATTCGGGCATGGTTATGCTTTCAATCGAGATATTGAGAGTAGGTCGTCGGGTTATTGATTATTATTTTTTACGGAACGCATCAAGGGTTATGACTTCCGCGGCCTTGTCGCCCTGGGGGGCGGGGCTGCCGGTCTCATCATGATCGCCGCTGGATGCAGCCGTTTCCTCGAGCGGCGCAACTTCAGGCTCCGGAACGGTAACGGAGAACTGCAGGCCAAACTGGACGGAGGGATCGGCGAATGCGGCAAGCGCCGCGAAGGGGATGACGAGGGTTTCGCGTTTGTGGTTGAAGCTGAGATCGACGCTGAAATAATCCGGCTCGACAACCACATTCCAGAACTGGTGCTGCAGGACGATGGTCATCTCATCGGGATAGCGCTCGGCGAGATGGGCGGGAATGACAACGCCGGGATAGCGGGTTTTGAAGGTGACATAAAAATGCTGATCACCGGGCAGGCCGTTCTGCGCAACATGGCGGAGGGACTCGCGGACGACTTCCATCAGCGCCTTTTCAACCATCTTTGCATAATTGATTTCGTCATTCATTGACTGATCTGACTCCCATCCCCAATGCACCGGCGGGAGTTATGTCCCGCCAACGCGGGCGTACCTCCACCAGACGTCGTCTGCTGTAAAACAAGTGAAGGGGCTTCTGTTGCCAGGTGCCCCTCCGAACCCCGTGTAGTGCGATTAAGCAGCTACGGCAAATGCTTCGTCGTTATCGTTAGCATTTATAGTTTCGACCCGATAACGGTGGTATCATACCGGGCAAAAATTACATCTTTACTGCGCGCGTCGAGCCTATTTCGCCCCCATCATAAAAGCAGCCGGCGGGGGTGTACCGCATCTGCTTTTATGGTGGAGGCGCCGGGTACCGCCCCCGGGTCCGCTACGTTTATTCCATGCAACGTTTATTGCCATAGTCGGTTTCCCGACAGACTGAATATAATTGTTTTCGTGTGATTTTGAAAGAGGGCGACCGTATTAAATTTCTGCCCGCCGCTGCCGCTCCAGAATAACGAAGCTGTGATCAAATTCGTTTCGTTCCGACTTTTCGTGGTATTCGCGGAATGTCTCCGTCCAGTCCGCGGGATCGAGCGCCGGGAACAAAGTATCCCCCTCGATGTCGGAATGCACCTCGGTAAGATATACCCGGTCAAGGAACGCAAGGCTTTGCCGGTAGATCTCGGCGCCGCCGATAATCACAATTTCCGAAGCCTTCAGCCGGCGCGCCTCATTTGACGCCATTTCAACTGCGGCCTCAATGCTGCGGACCACGATTGCGCCTTCAGCCGAAAAGCTGCTGTCGCGGGTGATAACGATATGCGGCCGCCCCGGGAGAAGGCCCGGCAGGGAGGAAAAGGTCTTGCGCCCCATGATCATGGGCTTGCCCATGGTCGTTCTCTTGAACCATTTGAGATCGTTCGACAATCGCCACGGAAGGGCATTGTCGCGGCCGATCACGCGATTGTCCGAGACGGCGACGATGGCGGAGAGAAGAATATCACTCATCCGCGATCAGACCGCGACCTGGGCTGGAATATGCGCCGCTGCGTGATAATCGCTAAGGGTAAAATCCTCATATTTAAAGGCAAAAATATCCTTTACCTCGGGATTGATATGCAGCGTCGGCAGCGGGCCGGGGAGGCGCGAGAGCTGTAGGTCCGCCTGCTCCAGATGGTTGGCGTAGAGATGCGTATCGCCGAAGCTGTGAATAAACTCACCGACTTCGAGATCTGAGACCTGCGCGACCATATGCGTGAGCAGGGCGTAGGAGGCGATGTTGAAGGGCACACCGAGGAAAACGTCGGCGCTCCGCTGATAGAGCTGGCAGGACAGCTTTCCATTTGCGACATAAAACTGGAACAGGCAGTGGCAGGGCGGCAGCGCCATATTTTCCACCTCTGCCGGGTTCCATGCGCTGACGATCAGGCGGCGGGAGTTTGGATTGGTCCTGATCTGATGGATGAGATTGGCAATCTGGTCGATCGTACCGCCATCAGGCCGCGGCCAGGAGCGCCACTGCGCGCCGTAAACGGGCCCGAGGTCGCCCTTCTCATCGGCCCATTCATCCCAGATCCGCACCCCGTTTTCCTTTAGGTAGCGGATATTCGTATCGCCAGAAAGGAACCAGAGCAGCTCATGAATGATCGATTTCAGATGCAGCTTCTTCGTGGTGAGGACCGGAAAGCCTTTCGCAAGGTCAAAGCGCATCTGGTAGCCGAAAATACTGTAGGTGCCGACACCGGTGCGGTCCGCCTTGAAGACACCGTCACTCCGAACGGTACGAAGAAGATCAAGATATTGTTTCATTGGGCCATTTTTGGTTCAAACCACGGAACATATAGTAAGAATAGAGCAAAAGCGGCGCGATGGACAGTCCGAATCAGGGGACGGCGAACTAATGACAACTGCGCTATCCTCGATTCCGGCGCTCCCTTCAGTCGATCTTTTCATCGAGAAACGCCCGCCCTTCCCGATCTTCGATCTCAAGCACCCAAAGGTCGGGGTCGTTCCGGACCCGCTTTTCGATATAGGCGTCAGCCTCGCTTTCCAGAACCCAGTCACTGCCCGTTCCTTTCAGCCAAAGCCGCGCCCCATCCTCAAAATTCGTGGTTGGCGAGAGCACCCGGCAGCCGGCGCCGAGCCGGTTGATCTTGAGCAGCACCGACCCGGCGGTTTCATCGCCGCGCCGCACGACCATGACCGGCACATTCATCACCGCGCATTTGCGGATATGCGCCTTGACCCAGATTTCCGCTTTAAGGCGTGGCTGCACCTGCTTACTCCTTCGAAAGCTGGCGGTGGCGGGGGCAGCCGACCATGTGATCGTTGACCATGCCGACGGCCTGCATGAAGGCGTAGATGATCGTCGGGCCGACAAATTTGAAGCCGCGGCTTTTCAGATCTTTGGAGATGGCGCGGCTGAGATCGGTCTCCGCCGGCACTTCGGATCGGAATTTCCAGGAATTCTGCACCGGTTTTCCGTCGACATAAGACCAGAGCAGGTTGGAAAATCCGCCCGCCTCCTTCTCTTCGATCTCGAGGAACAAACGCGCGCCGGTAATGGTGCCGATAATTTTGGCGCGGTTGCGGATGATGCCGCTGTCCTGCATCAGCGCCGCGACTTTGGTCTGGTCATAGCGGGCGATGATTTCGGGGTTGAAATGATCAAAGGCGGCCTTGAAATTCTCCCGCTTGCGAAGAATGGTGATCCACGAAAGCCCGGCCTGAAACCCATCGAGGATGAGTTTTTCATAGAGCGCCCGGCTGTCATATTCCGGCACGCCCCACTCCTCGTCATGATAGGCTTTATAGAGGGGATCGTCCCCGTACCAGCTACAGCGTTCCATCCTGATCCCTTCTCATGTCCGTTCCCTATATGTTCCGAAAAATAGCGGGCCAGAACGGGTCTCGCAAGGAAAATCGGGCGGGAGATCAGGCGGGGGACTGCGAAAGATCGAGATAATCCGGCTCCTGAATGCGAATGCCCGCGGGCTCGAGCGCAGCGGCCTCCCCCTGCAGCGCGTCAAGGCGGATCAGCGCCATGCCCTGACCCTTATCAAAGCTCCTGACTTCGCCAACCTCTCGGCCCTCAAGGGTAATCCGGTCACCGGCTGCGAGGTCGCCGTCATACTCTATTCGCATAAGCCGCTTCTTGATGGTGCCGCGATATTTCGTGCGGGCGGTAAGTTCCTGCCCGACATAGCAGCCTTTGGAGAAGCTGACGCCGTTCAGTTCCTCGAAATTTGCTTCAAGGAGAAAGTTTTTCTCCGGCTGGATATCGCGTCCGCCCTCGGGGATCCCAAGACTGAGCCGGTGGGTCTCGTAGGCGCTGGCATCACTCACCATCGCGTCCGGAAATACCGCTTCGGGGCGGAATGCCCCCTCCGCAATAATCCGCACGCCAAGCGACGTCTCGCGCGGATCGACAAAGAAGATCGTCTCCGCCTCCTCGCGGCTTGCGCCGGGCGCCGCATCGAGCCCGGCGGCGCGTATGGCATCCGCGCCGAAGAGGGCGAACACGCGCCGCTCTGTTTTGGCGATCGATACATCTGCCCTCAGCTTATAAAGGGTCAGGCGACGGATCAGGTCATCGACGCGCTCGCTCGCGGTTTCGAGAAGATAGGCGTCGCCTGATTTCAGGACAAAAAAGTCATGGAGGAATTTACCCTGCGCGGTGAGCAGGGCGGCGTAAACGCCCATCGTCTCGCTGACCCCCTTCATGTCGTTGGTGATCAGGTTCTGAAGAAACGTCCAGACACCCTTTCCCGTCAACGCCAGAACAGTGCGATTATCGAGCTTGGTGACAGTCAGTTCCGCCATGATTAATAAAAGCCTCCGGGGCATTAACGAAAACTCTCTTAGACGTAAGTCAGGAACGTCCCCTTGGCAAGAGCGCCGGGGCGTATTATGAAGGGCGCGTATCCGTATTTGAAGGGCAGGCAATCCATGGGCGAGCCAGGAAGCGAAAAAATCATCCCCGCCGGCACGCGCGCCGCGATCACGCTGCGCCGGCCCGACGACTGGCATGTGCATTTGCGTGACGGCGCGATGCTGACCGCCGTCGCGAAATATACAGCGCGCCAGTTCGCCCGGGCAATCGTCATGCCGAACCTAGTGCCGCCGGTCACGGCGATGGCCGCTGCGAGCGCCTATCGGGAGCGGATTATGGCGGCGCTGCCGCCAGGGGCGAATTTCACGCCGCTCATGACCTGTTATCTCACCGACAGCATTGACCCCTCTGAGCTGGAGCGCGGCTTTGCCGCCAGCATTTTCACGGCCGCGAAGTTGTACCCGGCCAATGCCACGACCAATTCCAGCCACGGCGTTACGGACATTCGCAATATTCACCCCGCGCTTGAGGTGATGCAGCGGATCGGTATGCCGCTGCTGGTACACGGCGAGGTGACGGATCAGGATGTCGATATTTTTGATCGCGAAGCCGTCTTTATCGAGCGGGTGATGACACCGCTGCTGAAAGATTTTCCGGCGCTCAAAGTGGTGTTCGAACATATCACGACGGCGGATGCAGCCGCCTTTGTCGGCGAGGGCGGCCCAAATATCGCCGCCACCATCACGCCGCATCATCTTGTCTTTAATCGCAACGCTATTTTCAAAGGCGGCATCCGTCCGCATTATTACTGCCTGCCGATCGCGAAGCGGGAGACGCATCGCCTTGCACTTCGCAAGGCCGCGACGTCGGGATCGGAAAAGTTTTTTCTCGGCACCGACAGCGCGCCCCATGCTGTGCAGGACAAAGAGGCGGCCTGCGGCTGCGCCGGTCTCTTTAACGCGCCATATGCGCTGGAGAGCTATGCGTCCGTTTTTGAAGAAGAGGGGGCGCTGCAGCATCTGGAAGCGTTCGCATCCGAAAACGGGCCGAAATTTTACGGTCTGCCGCTCAATGAGGGGCGCGTAACACTGGAGCCGGTGGAAACCCTTGCCCTTGAGCGGATCGAAACAGCGTACGGCGCCCTGGTTCCCTTTCTTGGCGGCGAAACGGTCGGGTGGCGCTTGTCTGACGCCGGCGACTGACCGATTATTCAGTGCAGCTCGTAGCTGCCGGATGCAAAGCGGATTTCGCCGGGATAGATCAGTTTGTTGGAGGCAAAGCGGACGGAATGCAGCTTTCCGTCCAGTTCCCGCTGCCAGAAATCAAGGAATTTGTGCAAGGTCGGATATTTCGGCGCCAGATCATATTCCTGCCAGATATAGGTTTGGAGAAAATCCGGATAGTCCGGCAGATGGTAAAGAATTTCCGCCGTCGTCAGCACATATCCTTTCAGCTTCTTTTCAATTTCCAACATAACCAGCTCCTTTGCGATCACGCGACAAGAGAACCTGTATTAGGGTTATATAATAATACTATCGGGTTATTCTTAAAAAACAATTGCCTGTGAAATGCTGTTCATCAATGCGTGAACAGGCTATAAATCAGGAATACTCACGAAATAAGGAATATGACATGAGCGAGAGCTTCAGGGCGCTGGTCATCGACGACCAGGAGGGCAAACAGAAAGCAAGTTTCAAGACGCTGACGGTGGCGGATCTGCCGGATGAGGACGTACTGGTCGACGTCTCCTATTCGACGCTGAACTACAAGGATGGCCTAGCGGTGCTCGGCAAGAAGATCGCACGGCGTGTGCCGATGGTCGGCGGGATCGACCTTGCCGGCACGGTTGTCGAAAGCAAATCCGCGGATTTCAAGCCCGGCGATAAAGTCATCGTCAACGGCTATGGCCTGTCGGAGCTGTACTGGGGCGGCTATAGCCAGAAGCAGAAGCTGAAGCCCGAATGGCTGATCAAGCTGCCGGATGCCTTCACGCTGCAGGAAGCGATGGCCATCGGCACGGCGGGCTACACGTCCATGCTCTGTGTTCTGGCGCTTGAGAAAGCCGGGGTGACGCCGGATCAGGGCGAGGTTCTGGTGACGGGCGCCGCCGGCGGCGTCGGCTCTGTCGCGACGGCGCTTCTTGCGAAACTCGGCTACCGCGTGATTGCATCAAGCGGCCGCGCCGAGACCGCGCCCTATCTTGAAAAACTGGGTGCCGCGTCGGTTATCAGCCGGGAAGATACCATGGGCGCAGGGCGTCCGCTTGATAAGGAGCGCTGGGCGGCGGCGGTCGATTGCGTCGGCAGCAAGACCCTCGCGGCGGTGCTTGCGCAGATCAAATATGGCGGTTCCGTTGCGGCGTGCGGTCTTGCCGGCGGCAATGACCTGCCGGCGACCGTGCTTCCCTTCATCCTTCGCAATGTCTCGCTGCTCGGCGTCGACAGCGTGATGGCGCCGCGCGAAAAACGCATCGAGGCGTGGGGCCGGCTTGCCACCGATCTCGACAAATCGCTGTTCGCCGATATGACGCGCGTTGAGCCGATGAGCAATCTCCCGGCGCTCGCCGCCGATATCCTGAACGGGAAGATCAAGGGCCGTGTCGTGATTGACGTCAATGCCTGAGGCTGGGGAGGCTAGAGACGTCCCTTCGCGATAAAGAAGGGGTTGTCATAGCCGGCCTTGCCATATCGAAGCGGGGCACCGTCAACGGTTTCGACGGTGCCGCCCGCCGCTTCCAGAATAGCCTGACCCGCGCCGATATCCCATTCCATCGTCCGGCCGAAGCGGGGATACAAATCCGCCTTTCCTTCCGCGATCAGACAAAGCTTCAGGGACGAGCCGGCCGAGATAAGCTCTTTCACCTTGAATTTCTCGATATAGGCGTCGGTTTCCGGCGTCCGGTGTGAGCGGCTTGCGACGACCACAAGGCCGTCCTCGGGCGCAGTGCGCACCGCGATCGGCACGGGCGCGCCGTTGCCGTTTTGCCGCCAGACGCGGCCCCGGCCTTCGGCAAAATAGGTCGTCTCCCGGGCCGGAACATGAATGACGCCCATGGTCGCAACGCCATGCTCGACAAGTGCGATATTGACGGTGAAATCGCCGCGCCTATTGATAAACTCCCGGGTGCCGTCGAGCGGATCAACAAGCCAGAAAACGCCGCCCGAAAGGTCCGGCTCTTTGCCCGCCGCCTGGGCTTCCTCAGCAAGGACCGGAATATCGGGCGTCAGTTCGGCGAGGCCCGTCAAAATGATCGCCTCCGCCGCCTCATCCGCCTCGGTGACGGGGGAGCTGTCGTCTTTCACCTTGATATCGAAATCCTGATGATAAATTGTGAGGATCCTGTCTCCGGCTTCACGGGCGAGTTTTACAATGCCCTGAAGCAGGGCGGGACGATCAAGGGACATAAGGCAATCCTGGCTCAAGCGGTCGAAAGAATGTTCGTAACATATCGGGAAATGCGCGGATGTCACTAGGGAAACGGAGCCGGCCGGCATCCTTTTCAGATGCGCGCGGGGCGGGTTGTTTTCAGCCGCCGGGCGAGCGCAAGCGCCGGGCGCTCGATAAATGTCCACGACAGCACGGCGCAGGCGAGCGCGAGCGGGAATGTCAGCGCGATATTCATCAGCGGCGTTTTGATGCCGTAATAAACGACGAGCTGCTGGATGGGGAAGGCGAAAATATAGATGCCGTAGGAATAGTCGCCAAGGCGATTGTAGGCGCGTATCGGTCCTCTGAGGAGGTATCCAAAAAGAAATATCCAGTAGACGAGCGCAAAGACGAAGATCTCGCGGAAAATGAAGCTGCCGTGGAAGGCTGCGGCGATCAGGCCGAGCAGGACACCGATCGTCCAGCTCATCGGAAGTCGTTTGCGCCAGACGAAGTAGAGAACCCCGATCATGAAGGGGAAGGCGAGCTTGGCGAGCGCGACCAGCCGCTCCATCGGCTGAAGATAAAGCGTCGCCGCATAGAGCAACAGAAAGAGAAGCCAGACGATCAGCATCAGGCGCGGCTGCTTCAGAAGGCCCGCGAGCCCGAGCAATGTGGCGAAAAAGTAGCAGAGAAGCTCGTGACTGAGCGTCCAGAGGGGGATATTGGTCGGTCCGCCCACGGGATTGCCCTGAAAGACGCCGGGGAGAAACTGCTGCAGCGAAAAGAGCGTAAAATTGCGCAGGATATATTCGGGCGCCGCCTTCATCACCGCATCCACCGTCGCGACCGTGACAATCGGCGCAAGGACCAGCGCGGTCAGCAGCAGGACGACCAGCAGAGCCGGGAAAATACGCAGCACGCGCGCCGTCCAGAAATGCGTCAGCTTCGGATCGCGGTCATAGCTCTGGGCAATCAGATAGCCGGAGATGGCGAAGAAAATATAGACGCAGATCATGCCAAGATCGATCCCGCCAAGCAGGGAAGCCAGCGGTTGATCCTTGACATCGCCGGTTGTAACAGGCCAGGCGTGCGAGATGAGCACGCCCGTTGCCGCGATCATCCGGATCAGGTTGAGGTTGTTGTCGCGCCCTCGCCCGATATCGGCCAAAGTGATGAATTTCATCTATGCTCCCCCTTGGCGCAAAACGTCGATTGAGCGAACATAACGGTGTCATTGGCGCCGACTGGATGGCATTTTATACAAACATGGTAATTAATTTATTTACAATATAGCGGCGGAGATAAGGGGGAAGAGATGAGCGAAAATATTCCCGCGGTTATCCTCGCCGGCGGACAGTCGCGGCGGATGGGCGGGGCGGCGAAATTCCGCATCAGGATTGGCGGGATGACGCTTCTCGAGCATGTCATCGCGCGGCTTCGCCCGCAGACAGGGGAGATCCTGCTCAATCTCAACGATCCGGCGGCGACGGATTTTGACCCCGCGATTGCGATCCGCCCGGACGGGATTGGCGGGTATCTCGGGCCGCTTGCCGGTATCCTGACGGGGCTTGACTATTACCTGCAGCAGGGGAGCCCGGCCCGCCATATGCTATCTGCGCCGATTGATACCCCGTTCCTGCCCGCGGACCTCACATGCCGGCTAATGGAGGCGGCGGCGAAATCCCCTGATGCGATCATTCTGGCGCGCTCCTCTGGCCGGGTGCATCCGGTTATTGCGCTCTGGCCCTTGTCCCTTCGCGATGACCTGCATGACGCGCTCGTCGCGGGCGAGATACGCAAAGTCCGTGATTTTATTCTCCGCCATCCGAGCCGCGAGGTGGAATGGATGGCCGAACGCGGGAAGGATCCTTTTTTCAACATCAACCGCCCCGAAGACATCGAGACGGCGCGCGCACGGCTGCAGCTTTCGCCCCCCTAGCTTTTCCGCGTCGGCATATTGATCAGTGCGACCCCGATGATGGCGATAAGCACGCCGATCGCGACGGTGAGGGTGAGTTGCTCGCCATAGATCACCATGCCAAGGAGAACGCCGACCCCCATCCGGAGGTAGCTCTGGCTTGCCGCGTTCAGGGACCCGAGCGTGTTGATCAGCCGAAAATAAAGCAGCAGCGCGACGCCGGTTCCGAATGTGCCGAGCATGGAAACGGCGGCGAGCGAGCGGAGCGTCGGCTCGAGTGTCCATGGCCTGTCAATGATGAGGCTGGCCGGTACCAGAACCGCGCTTGCCACGATCATGACGCCGGCCGCCGTCACGGTTGGCGGAAGATGCGCGAAGTTCTTGCCGCGAATAGCCGCATAGCCGAAGAGCATTGCAGCAAACAGGATCACAAGCTGGGCGACGACCTGCTGGCCGAGACTTTCAAGGGCATCAACACCGATAATCATGATGACGCCCGCAAGGCCCGTTATCGCGCCGGTAACTTTCAGCGCGGTGACCGTTTCATGGCGCGTGATCAGCCAGGTAATCAGAAAGACGAAAATCGGCGAGGTGGAGTTGAGGACGGCGGCGAGGCCGCTGTCGACATACTGCTGGCCCCAGGCGACCATCGTCCAGGCACCGAAACTGTTGAGGAAGGACTGGATGACCAAATTCCCCCAGTCCCGGGCGCTTCGCGGAAGCCGGTAGCCCTGCCGCCACACGACGGCCAGCAGGATCATCGCCGCGATAGACACCCGGAGCGCGACAAGCGTTGTCGGCGGCAGGGATTCGAGCCCCATTCTGGTGAAGAGATAGGAGGAACCCCAGAGACCGGCGAGTAAAAAAAGCAGCAGATACTCTCTCGGGCGGTTAACGTCGGATGCGGAAATCGGCCTGCCCCTCTTTTATCCTGTTGCGTTGCTGCCTGCCGCGCGCAAGTGGTTATTGATTATTACAGAGCGTCCATCAGGCTCGGGCCGCGGATTCATTCTTGCGGATCATTTTATCCCCAGCAACTTGTTTCTGCGGCGAATGACAACTTCACTCAGGAAGTCGCTGACCGCCTTTACGCGGGCGAGATCGTGAATGTCAGTCGGCGTGTTCAGCCAGTAGCTTTTCTCGATGCTGATCTCGTCGGGAAGGATCGCGACCAGTTCCGGATATTCCTCGGCGGCGAAGCAATGCAGGATGCCGATGCCCGCGCCCGCGAGGGTCGCCTGAAACTGGAAAATGATGCTGGAGCTTTTCAGATTGACGGTCGGGTTGCTGACGATATCGCTGAGATAGAGAAGCTGCGGATCGGGCACCAGCTCGTCGATGTAGGAGATGAAATTGTGGTGGCGCAAATCCTCGCGCTGGCGGATCGGCGGGGTGCGGGCGAGATAGTCGCGTGTTGCATAGAGGCGCAGGCGATAGTCGGTCAGCTTGCGCGAGACGAGACGCCCCGATTTCGGCCGGCCGAGCGTGATGGAAAGATCCGCTTCGCGTTTCGAGAGGCTGACGAACCGGTCATTGGCGAGGAACTCAAGTTCGAGGTCAGGGTGCTGGCGCTGGAACGCGGGCAGCTCATGAACCAGGAACTGGCTCCCGAACCCCTCCGGCACGCCCAGCCGGATCGTTCCGGTTAGCGCCTGGTTCTCGCCGCCAACCATATCCTGAATGGTGGCGGAGGCGCTTTCCATCTGCTCGGCAAGCGGCAGCAGGCGCTCGCCCGCTTCCGTCAGCACAAAGCCGCGCGAGGTGCTTTCGAACAGGCGGGCATCAAGTTTTTCTTCCAGCGCAAGGACGCGCCGGCTGACAGTTGTATGATCAACCTTCAGTGCTTTAGCTACTTCCGTCAGGCGGCCTTTGCGGCTAAGCTCAAGGAAGAAACGGATATCGTTCCAGTCAAATATAACGATCACCTGATGTGCATTTTTACACAGGGAATGTGCATTCTTATCTAATTACTTCGCATTTTTACCTATGTAAAGTAACGCTATATAAGAATCTTATTTGGGAGCAGACCATATGACCGAACAACTCAAACATTTCATCGACGGCAAGTATGTGGCCGGAAAATCTAGCCGCTTCTCGCCCGTCTACAACCCGAGCACGGGCGAGCATAAGGCGGACGTGCCGCTGGCAAGCGAAGCCGAGATCGGCGAAGCGGTTGCGAGCAGCCTGGCTGCCTTCCCGGGCTGGGCGGCGACCTCTCCCATTTCCCGCGCCCGCGTGATGTTCAAATTCAAGCAGCTTGTCGAAGATAATATCGATGATCTCGCGGCGCTTCTCTCGCGCGAGCATGGCAAGGTTCATTCCGACGCGAAAGGCTCGATCATCCGCGGGCTGGAAGTTGTGGAATTCGCCTGCGGTATTCCGCACCTCCTCAAAGGCGAATTCTCCGATAACGTCTCCTCGGGCATCGACATGTATTCCATGCGCAAGCCCCTTGGCGTCGTTGCCGGCATCACGCCGTTCAACTTCCCGGCCATGGTGCCGATGTGGATGTTCGCTGTTGCCATTGCCTGCGGCAATACCTTTGTGCTGAAGCCGTCGGAGAAGGATCCGTCGCTGCCGATCCGGCTTGGCGAGCTGATGCTTCACGCCGGGGCGCCGAAGGGCGTCCTCAACGTCGTCAATGGCGACAAGCTCGCGGTTGATACCATCCTTGATCATCCCGACATCAAGGCCGTCAGCTTCGTCGGTTCGACCCCGATCGCGAAATATGTCTATGGCCGGGCGGCCGCCGCAGGCAAGCGGTGCCAGGCGATGGGCGGGGCGAAGAACCACATGCTGGTGATGCCCGATGCCGATATGGACAAGGCAGTAGACGCGCTGATCGGCGCGGGTTACGGCTCCGCCGGCGAGCGCTGCATGGCGATTTCCGTCGCGGTTGCCGTCGGCGATGCCGGTGATGAACTGGTCGAGCGGCTGGCGCCGCGCGTTCGCGCGCTCAAAGTCGGCCCGAGCGCGGCCGATGGCGATATGGGCCCGCTGGTCACCCGCGAGCATCTGGAAAAGGTCAAAGGCTATGTCGACCTTGGCATCAAGGAAGGCGCCGATCTCGTCGTCGATGGTCGCGAGCTGTCGCTGCAGGGCTATGAGAACGGCTTTTACATGGGCGGCTGCCTGTTCGACAATGTGAAGACCGATATGCGGATCTATAAGGAAGAGATCTTCGGTCCCGTTCTTTCCGTTGTCCGCGCCCCGACCTTCAATGAGGCGATCGAGATGGTCGACCGTCACGAGTTTGGCAATGGCACCTCGATCTTCACCCGCAACGGTGATGTGGCGCGCGCCTTCTCGAACAACGTCGAGGTCGGCATGGTCGGCGTCAACGTGCCGATCCCGGTGCCGCTCGCCTTCCACACCTTCGGCGGCTGGAAGAACTCCGCCTTTGGTGATCACAACCAGCATGGCCCGGAAGGCGTTCGCTTCTATACCAAGGTGAAGACCGTGACCTCGCGCTGGCCGGACAGCATCAAGGCCGGTGCCGAGTTCATCATGCCGACCCACAAATAATAACAGCAATCGTCGGGAAAACCCAACATGGCGGTTCCGGACACGCGCCGGAACCGCTTTCTGACAAGGAGAAGAATATGGCCAGAATAGGATTTGTCGGGGTCGGAAACATGGGCGGCCCGATGGTGCTCAATCTTCTGAAGGCAGGACACTCGGTCAAGGTGTTCGACCTTTCCAAGGAGGCGGTCGCCAAATGCGTGGCCGAAGGAGCGACAGCCGCGGCGACGGCTGCGGAAGCGGCACAGAATGTCGGCATTGTCGTGACCATGCTGCCGAAGGGCGATCATGTCCGCGCCGTTTATCTCGGTGACAATGGCATTGTCGCGGCGGCCGATCAGGGTACGCTCTTCATCGACTGCTCGACGATCGACGTTGCAACGGCGCGCGAGGTCGCACAGGCGGTTGCGGCATCAGGTAAGAGTATGGTTGACGCCCCGGTGAGCGGCGGTGTCGGCGGCGCGGTGGCGGCGACCCTGACCTTCATGGTCGGCGGCGAAAAAGGCGCGTTCGAGACGGCGAAGCCAATCCTCGCCGCGATGGGCAAGAATATCGTCCACACCGGCGGCGCCGGAAACGGCCAGGCCGCGAAAATATGCAACAACATGATCCTCGGCATCTCCATGATCGGGGTGTGCGAAGCGTTCGTGCTGGCGGAGAAACTCGGACTTGAGCATCAGACCATGTTCGATATTGTCTCCACCGCCTCCGGCCAGTGCTGGTCGCTGACGAGCTACTGCCCGGTTCCGGGACCCGTTCCCTCAAGCCCGGCCAACAATGGCTACAAGCCCGGCTTTTCGGCGGTCAATATGCTGAAGGACCTGCATCTCAGCCAGGACGCCGCGGAAGGTTTCGGCGCCTCCACCCAGCTCGGCAAGGCCGCGATGGAGCTTTATGAGAGCTATGTGAAGGGCGAGGGGCGAGAAGCTGATTTCTCCGGCATCGTTAACATGATCCGCAATTCGTGACGCGGGCGGATCTGCGAATAGAGATTATCAAGGGCCGCCGGATCGAGTGCCGCCTCATAGGCGAGCCTGACCCGGCGGACACTGTTCTTGTGTTCCTGCATGAGGGACTGGGATCTGTCGCTTTATGGCGGGATTTCCCGGACCGGCTATGCGCCTTGACCGGCCTTAAAGGCCTCATCTACAGCCGCACAGGCTACGGCGGATCGGATCCCTGCGACCTGCCGCGTCCGCTCGACTACACGGACCGCGAGGCGGACGACGTCCTCCCCTCCGTTTTGCAGCATTTTGATATCCGCGATTTTGTCCTGATCGGCCATTCGGACGGCGCGACGATCGCCCTGATGTATGCCTGTCTGCCGGAGGTACAGCCCGCGCGCGGGCTGGTTATTATGGCGCCGCATGTGATGGTTGAACAGATTTCGATCGACGGCATCCTCGCCGCGAAGCGCGCTTATGAGGAGGGCGACCTGCGCGCGCGCCTGCAAAAATTCCACGGCGCGAATACCGAGAATGCCTTTCGCGGCTGGAGCGACACCTGGCTCAACCCTGCCTTCCGCGATTGGAATATCGAGCCGATGCTCCCCAACTGCACCGCGCCGGTGCTGGCTATCCAGGGAACCGATGACGCCTATGGAACGCTTGCGCAAATCGATGCGATCGAGGCGGGCGTATCGGGTCCGTTCCGCTCCCTGATCCTTGACGGCTGCGGCCATGTCCCGTGGCGCGAGCGGCAGGAAGAAGTCCTTGCGGCAGCAGCGGAATTCATCGCCGGTCTGGCACCAAACGGCGATTACTAAATTCTTTATTCCACTCACTAATATCGCTTGCTGTTTTTCGCATTTTGAATGACTAATGAGCGATGCGTTTACCCCTTTCGGAGAATATACGCGGGGCGGCCTTCATGTCGATCAGCATGGCCGCCTTTGTCGTCAATGATACCGCCATGAAACTCGCTGGAGAGCATCTCAACGTGTTTCAGGCGATGTTTCTGCGTGGCATTCTGACCACGCTGATGCTGGCGATATTTTGCCACTACAAGGGTATATTGACCGTGCGCCTTCCGAAAAAGGACCGGAGGCTTATCGTTTTGCGCCTGATCGGGGAGGTCAATGCCGCTGCGTTTTATCTGACCGCGCTCTTTCATATGCCGCTCGCCAATGCGACAGCGATTTTGCAGTCGCTCCCGCTGGCGGTGACGCTTGGTGCCGCCATTTTTCTCGGCGAACCGGTAGGCTGGCGACGGTACTTCGCCATTTGTGCGGGGTTCATAGGCGTTCTGATGATCGTGCGGCCCGGCGCGGATGGATTTAATGAATATTCGGTCTACGCAATTATCTCCGTGCTGTTTGTGGTCTTGCGGGATCTCGCAACGCGTCGGCTTTCGGGTACTGTTCCCTCTACGCTCGTCACGTTTCTGACCTCTTTCTCCGTCATGAGTATCGGCGGGATCATATCGATTTTCGATGGATGGGCGCCTGTGACAACCGAAAGCCTGGGGCTGCTCGCGCTGGCCTCGGTGTTCGTCATGATCGGATATCAGTTCAGCATTTCAACGATGCGGACAGGAGATCTCAGCTTCACCTCGCTGTTCCGCTACACCATTCTTATCTGGGCAATCCTCATCGGGATCATTGTGTTCAATGAATTTCCTGATTTATGGACGATCCTCGGAAGCGCGGTCATTGTCGTGAGCGGGCTCTACACTGTCTATCGCGAGCGCCTGCTGGCGCGGCGGCAGCGCAAGGAGCGTGCCCTGAAGGCGGCAGAATGACAATGCGCACCGCCCGGTAACCCTTTTTCAGAGCCTAGGCAGCCTCGCATATCAGATGCGGCGCTCGCCTTTCAGGATATCGGCGATCCACTGCCCGTAGATGTCGTAATCATTCGGACCGGCGAGCGAGGCGAGGGCATCATCCGCATGCTCCGTCGTGAGCTGAACGCCGCGCCGCTGGTTGATCAGATCGACCATGAAGGGAAGGGTCAGCTCGGGATGCGCCTGGATCGAGAGGCACGTCGGTGAATATTTGAAGCCGCCAAACAGGCAGTTGTCGGCGGTCAGGATCAGTTCGGCATTGGGCGGCGGTTCCATCACCTGGTCCATATGCGTGAAATGCAGGCGCGCTTCCTGCTTGTTCAGAAGATCGAGCAGCGTCATGCGACCGATGTTCCAGCCACCTGGAAACTTTTCGACCTTGCCGCCCATCGCCTGCGCCATCAGCTGGTGCCCGAAACAGATCCCGACAGCCGGCTGCCCGCTGACAATTAGCTTGCGAACGAACGCCTCAAGGGGGCTGATCCAGTCGTGTGGCTCATAGACCGCATGTTTCGATCCGGTGATCACCCACGCATCGCATTCCAGTGGATGCCTGGGAAGGATGCCGTCAATGGCGGGATAGATCCGGTACTCGAAGGGCTCACCCTTGAAGAGTGAGATGAACATGTCCGGATACTCGCCGTATTTCACGCCGAGAGATCCGCCGACACGGCCCGTCTGGATGATGCCGACTGTCGTTTTTCGTTCCAGAGCGGAGGACATGCAGGCACCGGTTCCCTATCTTCTGTTAACCATGTTGGCGCTAATTTCCGCGATTTTTTGTGACCGGTCAAGCGCGCGATGACAGGAGAATTCACGGCCGCGGCATTTTGGCGAAAGCAAGACGGGGGCGGATGCGCTTCAGTGCTTTTTCCGATCCCGCGCTTCGGCGTCGCTGACCACCAGCAGTTCGACGACGCTGGTGATGATCAGCTGTTTGCCGGCATGTTCGAAATTGACGGTGACGCGATCGGCGACGGCCGACTGCACCTGTCCGATGCCCCAGCCGGGTTCCATCGGGTGACGGACGAACTGACCGGGTGAAAGCCGTGTAAACATGATTTTTCTCTTAACAGGGAAGGCAGGAGTGTTGCATAGTCAGCCTATCACATTGTCGGGCCTGCCGACAGAAGGTTGTTTACTCCCGTAGCGTACCGCGACGTCGCGGACAGGAAAGCGTAATGATTGATTTGAAACTTGCCTCCCTCATGAGCTCCAAGCTCTGCCATGATGTTATCGGCCCGATCGGCGCCATCTGCAACGGGATCGAGCTGGCAAGTGACGATGGCAATGCGGATATGCGCGTCGAGGCGCTGAAACTGGTGAGCGCGAGCGCCGGCGAGGCGTCGGCCCGCCTGCAGTTCTATCGCCTCGCCTTCGGTCTTGCCGGCGGCATGGGGCAGGAGGTTTCGATCCGCGAGGCGCGCACGCTCTGCCGCGATCTGATGAGCTATGGAAAGGTCGCGCTCGACTGGCCCGACAGCGTAGGCGGCGGAGCGATGCTCTCCAAGGACGCGATCAAGATCCTCTGCAATCTCGCTGTCATCAGCGCCGCCACGCTGCCGCGGGGCGGAACGCTGACGATCTCCGGTGATGCGACGGAGGGCGGCTGGTCGTTCGCGTTCACGGCGGAGGGGCCGCGCGCCGTCCTTCGCGAGGATGTGACGGAGATCCTTCAGAATGGCTATAACGAGGAGACGCTGACCGCGCAAAATGCCGGGATTCAGTATCTGATGGCACTTTGCGCGAACAATGGCGTGCGGCTCGACATTCAGGACGTGGAGGAAGAGCGGGTAACGCTTGCCGTCCATTCCGCCTGAACGGCTTCTGCGCTGCGCGTACCGGTTGCGGGTTCTTCCCTTTGGTGAATAATTTTCGGGGTGGTTTTACCGTGGCCGCAGGGCCCGGTGCAGGTGGCAAAAAGTCGCAGATTTCTCCACCGCACGTAACCGCTTATTAACCTATCTTCGACATTCTATCGTCAGGAAATCCCGGGAAATACGTTTCCGGGGGGACATGAAGATACGGAAAGTGTACGCGGATATGGATGACCTTCTCAGCGAGTTTCTGACAGAAACCAACGAAAGCATCGGAATTGTTGATGCTTCTCTTGTCGCACTGGAACAGGACCCGAGCGACGAAAGCCAGATCGACAGTATTTTTCGCCTCGTGCATACGATTAAGGGTACTTGTGGTTTCCTTGGCCTGCCGCGCCTTGAGGCGGTCGCCCATGCCGGCGAGAATGTGCTTGGAAAAATCCGCGACAAGGAGCTGAAAGTCACCGCCGATGTCGTAACGATCATCCTTGAGGCAATGGACGCCATCAAGGATATCCTCTCGACCATCGAAGAAACCGAGGCAGAACCGGCCGGCGATGACGCTGACCTGATTGCGCGTCTGAACGCCGTGGCGTTTGGCGGCGCGGCCGAGCCTGCGGCGGCCCACCCGATCTCGAGCGGTGAGGAGGCCGGCGAGGTGTCGCTCGATGAGCTGGAAGCCGCGTTCCAGGCGGCCGAAGGACCGCTTGAGCGCGAACTCCGCCCGGGTGAAGTCTCGCTTGAGGAGCTGGAAGCGGCGTTTCAGGCGGCGGAAGGCCCCGCCGATATGCATCAGCCGGCAGCGCAGAAGGCCGAGCCGGAAACGCAGGATACCGCGAAGCCGGGGGCGGAACGCGCCGTCAAGGAATCGAGCATCGCCAACCAGAGCATCCGGGTGAATGTCCAGATGCTCGAGAATCTGATGACCATGGTGAGTGAACTCGTGCTGACACGCAACCAGCTCATGCAGATGGTTCGCGGCATGGATGACAACGAATTTACCGTGCCCCTGCAGCGTCTCAGCCATGTGACGACCGAGCTTCAGGAAGGGTTGATGAAGACCCGCATGCAGCCGATCGGCAACGCATGGTCCAAGCTGCCCCGTATCATTCGCGATCTCAGCCATGATCTCGGCAAGAAAATCGATCTCGTC
>JRYH01000080.1_pt1 | contig 179552 bp, 169 predicted proteins | sample 235351 | NCBI WGS metagenome assembly JRYH01 (sample SAMN03074221, study PRJNA261480) | activated sludge metagenome | biome: Wastewater Treatment Plant; feature: Wastewater; material: Activated sludge; isolation source: activated biomass of a wastewater treatment plant treating wastewater... ... | reverse complement strand
ACCTGGCAAGACGCGAACGCCCGCCCTGCAGTGGCGCAGAATACTCTGGCGTAACGCGTCAATTGTGGCCGGATGGTGACGAGGTTTCAGCATCACTGCAATCCACCGCATCGCCTCGCCCCTATTATGGGGGGCCATAGCATGGGGGCAATGGGGCGACCGGTCATGTTACAGGAGCGCACGAATAGAGCCCCGTGGGGCGGTAAGCGCGTCACCCCTCGTCAATGGCGAGCGCGTCGAGCAAGAGCTTGGGACGCGCAACGATATCCGCAATCGTCCACCTGTCGAGTTCGGCGAGATAAGCTTGCAGCGCCTTCTGGAGGACGCGCTTCAGGCGACACACCGTCGAAATCCGGCAGGTATCACTCGGACCGAAGCATTCAACGAGATTGAAATCATCTTCTGAGACGCGCAGCACCGCACCGATCGTAATGTCTTGTGGCGGCATACCGAGGCGCATACCCCCTCCCCGCCCGCGCACTGTCTCAACGAAGCCGCTCTTGGACAGCCCGTGCACGACCTTCATCAAATGGTTCTCGGAAATCTGGTAGGCCGTCGCGATCTCCTGGATCGTCACAAGGCGTTCCGGGCGTGCCGCAAGATACATGAGGACACGCAGGGAGTAGTCCGAAAGGACTGTCATGCGCATCGTTAGAACTCCATACGTTTAAAGATGTATACCATATGTTGCTTTCTGCGGCGACGATACGTAAGATATATCAGATAGCCATTTTATCCATTGTCGGCGAACAGGACCAGCATCGCATTCTTGGTCTACACAGTGACATACGCGATGTTTTGAGGTCGGCCGAATTTCATCTGCAGGAGAATCCCACATATGCTCGAGCGCGAGTTGGCGGCCTGGCGGCGCGATCAACGGGAGCGGCTACTGGATATGCGCCGGAGTATGTCGTCCAGCGAACGTCAGCAGCACGCCGATAAGCTTATTGCCAACCTGGAGGCCGCATTTGCGACGATCGAGGGCAAATCGCTGGGTCTTTATTGGCCGATCAAGCACGAAATCGACATTCGGAAATGGGCCGACGGGCTTTCCGCCAGACGCGACATAAAGTTGGCTCTGCCGGTGATCGATGAGCCGCGTCAGCCGCTCACTTACCGTCATTGGCACCTTGGGGCGACGATGACACGCGGCTTCTGGAACATCCCGGTGCCGGTTGACACAGCCGCCATCCATCCGGATATCGTCATTGCACCGCTGGTCGGGTGTTGGAAAATGTATCGACTGGGTTATGGCGGCGGCTACTTCGATCGCACACTGGAAGCACTGAAGCCACGCCCACTTGCCGTCGGAATCGGCTTGGAGGCCTTTCGTCTGGCTGAGTTCACGCCACAACCGCACGACATTCCAATGGATATCATCGTCACCGATGAAACAATAACCGACGCGAGGACGCCTGCAGGTGCGTGAGCGAAAGCACCCAGATCATGTTCAGCGCGAAAAACATGCTCGAAGCAAGGTTCTGGATGGCGTTCATGTTGCTATCAAACATGAACGCCATCCAGACAGGTCAGGCTTTTGATGAATGACCTCAGGCCGTTGTGACCTGCTCTATCTCTTTGTCTGAGAGCTTCAATCACGGCTGCAAGGAAGCACGACTGCTTCCATCTCAACCGATCAGGCTCTAACCGGTGCTCCAGGCGCGCGGCTGACGCATGCCGGCAATCTTGCAAGCCTGGCCGACGTAGCCATAGGGAAATAACTCGAAGAACCGCTCGCGACCCGTTGCTGAACCCGTACCGCCCTGCGATTCGAGGAAGCGGAACACGAAGCGAGCATCAGCGGCGACGCCATGCTCGGCCAGGAAATCGCGCATGAAGCGCAAGACGGCCCAGTGAGCGTCGGTTAATTTGATGCCTTGCCTACTCGCAAGCTCTTCGGCGACGTGCTCGTTCCAGTCTTCCGGTTCGATGAGAAAGCCCTGCTCGTCGACCGTGATCTGCTCATCGCCGACAGTTATTTTGCTCAGTGTGTCAGGCCGCGTGCGCATATCCGATCCTCCAAGCGTTCCCTTTATCGTTATATTCGAATATTAATGCAAAGGTAGATTGCTTGTCTATCTTTGTTCGTCCGATGCTCCACAGACGTTCCAATTGGCGTACGCTGCTGCGCAATATCGTCAGTTGAAATTAAGCGGAACGGCGCATCAAGAGGGGGACGTAGACAACAAGAAAGCCTGTGAAAGCAGCGATCCAGGCAATTGCGGCAGCATACAGCATCGTCTGTTGTGCAAGGCCGAATGCCGCGGCGATGCGCGCAAGCGCGGCGGCGAGAGCCGCCGTATAGATCAGAATGATGGGTCTTTCTGCCGTCAGCGGGCGGCCGGTGTGGCCAAGACTTGCACGGGTCATGACGGCCAGGGTCATCAGTCCGATGGCGCCGGCGGTCCACCCATGGAGCGCGCCTGTTGGGGTGATGAGATCGGGCCGGTAGACCGCGAGAGCCACCAGTGCGAAACCGATCGGAACGAATGCGTAGGCCACGTGCAGGATGGTCACGAGCGGTTCGGCTGCCGTTCTTTCTCCCGCCCATCTGGCCAGTCGCAAGAAATTGAACAATGCGGCAGTCATCAGGGCTATGGCTGCCGGTTTTGCATCCGGCGCGACAACCCAGAGAATCAAAGCTACCGCGCTGACAGCGACCACCAACGCGTCGAACCTGTCGAAAGGCTTTGGCAATCGCCCGGGGGCCGCGCGCACGAGCCAGTTGCGCGTGAAGCTCGGCACGATCCGCCCGCCGATGAGCATGATGAGGAACACCGCGGCTGCAACACCCAATCGCGTCCCATGTCCGTTGCCAATATCTGTCAGAGCCTCGAGATGAAACAGGCCGTTGGCAAGGATGAGTACCGCAACAACGGCGAGAACTTTTAGGTTCCGCGTGTTGCTGCCCGCAACGATTTCCCGCGCGATGACAAAGCCGAGTGCAAGCAGAAACGTCATGTCGATAGCTGCTGCGACAGATGCACCAATCCAGGCGGATACAAGTACAGCGAAGCGACCGGCCAGCCACAGGAGCACTAGCCACAAGAGCGGCGCGCCGACGACCGGCAGCCGCCCCGTCCAATTGGGAACGGCCGTCAAGAGAAACCCCGCAATGACTGCGGTGAGATAGCCGTAAAGAAGTTCATGGACGTGCCATTCGACTGGCGAGAATGCAGTCGGCAGTGCCAGGTGGCCGGCGAGCATCGGCATGAAGCATGCCATCACGACGACCGCCCACAGGCTTCCAAGCAGGAAGAACGGCCGGAACCCGAAACTCAGGACCGCAGGACCAGTGTAGGCGCGAATCTGTTCGGCACTGCTCTTGGCTGTCATAGAAAAACGTGACTATCCGGGTTGATGCTTACGCGCCAAGTGGCGGCAGTCTGCTTCCATTGGCCAGCAACAGGCCGCGATGCGTCGCGATACCGAGTTCGAGACTTGTCGCAATCATTCGCGCCTTCTCCATGAACAGCTCGGCAGCCGCCGGTGGACAGACCTCACCGGCCGTCTCAGCAAACAATGCCAGCCAATGGTCGAAATGCGCTCCAGCAACAGGCAAAGGCGCATGTGCGGGCATTGGCCGGCCATGATAGCGGCCGCTCATCAGCGTAACAGAAGACCAGAATTTGCACATGCGTTCCAGGTGGGTATCCCAATCCGTTATGCGCGCCTCGAAGATCGGGCCGAGCAACGTGTCAGACCTGATCCGCCCGTAAAACGTGTGCACGAGATTGCTGATCATCGTCTCATCGATGCCCGTCTGGCGGTGGACCTGGTCTGCAAATGCTTCGCGGCGCTGCTCGGCGCTACCTGGCGACATCTCTTCCATGCGACTGATTCCAGCCCTCTTAAACATGCATCTATTCTACATGTTTAGCATGCCGACGCCGTTTGACAAGGGCGCTCTCAGCCGGGGCGGCGATGCGTCCCAGGGTTTTGTCCGCAGCTTGATGCGCGTCAAAGGGCGACGTAATATTAATGGGTATTTTGATTTCGATTTTTTGTGGAGTTTGAATTGCCCTTATCACTTTCGAGTGATGCTTTTTCTCATGGCGGATGGATTGCCATCGCATGTACCTGTGATGGTTCCAACGTCTCGCCACCGCTTGCGTGGTCGGACATTCCGGCGGGAACCGCTGGCCTCAGTCTTGTCTGCTATGATCCCGATGCGCCGCGCGGCACCTTTTATCATTGGGGCATCTACGATCTGGCACCGCACATGTCCGGGCTCGATGAGAATGCCGGTGCGCGCGCAGCAGAGCCGAAGTTATGCCAGGCAATGAACGATTTCGGACATGCGTGGTACGATGGACCATGTCCGCCCCATGGCCATGGCGTTCATCACTATCATTTCCGGCTCAGTGCACTTCGTGAACGCTTGTCAGATGTTTCGGCAAAGACGCATTGCGCCGAGATACTGGCGGGTGCGCGATCGCTGGAGATCGCATCTGCTGAACTTGTTGGGCGCTACCAGCGCTAGATCGCGTTCATATTTCACGGAGACATGAACGCGATCCAGCACCTTGTTTCGAAGCATGTTTAGCTGAACCGCTGCACACCTCAGCTAAACATGCTCTAACGACGCTCGGACCCGGAAGCATGAAACTCCGACCGACTGATGAGAAGGGCCATCCCATGCAAGTACCACTTCAGATTTCGTTCGAAGGTATCGAGCACTCCGATGCGCTGGAGGTACGGGTGCGAGAGGAAGTGGACAAGCTTGAGCAGTTCTATGACCGCATCACGTCAGCTCGCGTGGTGTTCGCTCGACCCCAACACCGCCGCAATAAGGGCGACTTCTATCAGCTGCGCATTCACCTCACGGTTCCGGGTGCTGCGGATATCGCTGTCAGCCGGGAACCTGGGTTGAACGGAGCGCACGAGGATGCCTATGTCACAATTCGTGACGCTTTCAGTGCTGCCCGGCGTCAACTTCAGGACCTCGATCGCAAACGCCAGGACCGGTAAGTTGTCGGCAGGCGCAACTCCGGGCGATGACCACACCATCGTTCGCTGACTGGCGGCATGACGGCCGCAGCGCGGCGACGGAGCGAGCGGCCTCTATTCCTGGCATTTGAGCCGCCGGCCACGCACCCAGCCGCGCAGACGTCGAACACCGGCATCGTCTTTGCCAAATAATTAGAGGCCGGCACGTGCGATCGTGATACCTGCCCCTGCCCGGCGAACACGCATAGCTGGAATTCACAGCAAAGGAGGACGAAGATGGCACTTCCAGGCACCATCGCCCACTCCGTCCAGCAAATGCAGGAATGGCTAAAGGAGTTGCGCGACAACGGCGACCTTGCCGATCTGGACCAGGCGCTCGCCGTGCTGCGCGTCGTGTTGCATGAGCTGCGTAACCGGTTGACGGTGGAGGAGGCTGTTGATCTGGGCGCACAGCTGCCACTTCTCGTGAAAGGCATCTACTATGAGGGCTGGCAGCCACGCCGGGTTCCCCACAAGGTGCGCACGCGCCAGAAGTTCATAGACGAGACGATCATCGCTCTTCTACCGCATACGGTTCCCGCAGAGCCCGCCATCCGCGACGTGTTCGCACTGCTCGCACATCACTGCGATCCTGGCGAAATCGCTGATGTCATCGATCAGCTACCCGACGAGTTGAAGGAGCTCTGGCCGGAGCATGCGCGCACCTTTCGCGAGCGTACGCGCGCATCGTGACGTCCAATGGGTTTCGACCGGAAACGTTTCTGCACAAAACGCGGGGCATTTCATACCAGCTCGGCCTGCACGGCAACAGTTGCAATACCACCGCCTGTAACAACCCTTCCTATGACTGACGGGGTCGCCTGAGCACCGCATAGTCGGTATAGCCGCGGTGCAGACGACGAAATTCGAGGGCAAGAGCGAAGCGTTCGGCGATTTCGCGCACGCGCTGCTCCAGATCGGCGCGCGGCGTTACCGTATAGTGCGCCAGGAATGCAAAAAGTGCGTCCCTGACGAGGTGGGGAAGCTCTCCACACTGGCCGAAATCGACGATATGCAGTGACCCTCCCGGGGCGATCATGTCCGCAGCGTGTTCCAGCGCCGCTTTCCATTCAGGAATCATCGACAGCGCGTAGGACAGGAATATGCGATCGAATTGCCCGCGACCGAAGGTCGCCGCAGGATCGAAACAGGTCGCATCGCCCTGTCGCAGCACGACACATTGGTCAAACCCCTTGCGCTTGAGCGACGCGCGCGCCGTCTGCAGCATGGCATTGGAGACATCGACGCCGAACAGTTGAGCCTCGGGATAGCGGCGCGCGACCTGCGCAAGGTTCCACGCCGTGCCGCAGCCAATCTCGAGCACGCTGTCGCCGGCAAGCGGCTTGAGATCTGCGATTAGGTGTTTGCGGCCAATCAGGTAATGCGTGCGCGTGCCGTCATAGATGAAGCGTTGATAGCGGTAGTGCCGATCCATCCGTTTGGCATCGGAAATCATGGCGTAGCCCGTCATTTCACGCTTTCCTAATGTAGAGGTGAAAGCCGCCATAGATGGCCGAACGATCGCGCATGGTGAGTTCCCGGGAACGATCCTCGGCATAGTCCCAGCGATCGAGAACGTCTTGATGAATGCGCCCAGGAAGGATGGTCTTGGTCCCTGCGGTGCGGAAAATCACACGCGCACCCGCGCGCGCCGTTCGGGTGATTTCCTGCCAAAGAGCGGACAGATCGGCATCGGTCATCCAGTCCTGGGCGTCGAGCAGCACATAGCGGTCGACACTCTGAGCCGGCGCAGCAGCCAGATGAGACGTCAACGACGCGTTGAGGATGCGCACACCGGCGATCCGCTCACGCAAGGCAGCGTAATTGCGCTGGTCGAGATAGGGCGGCAGAGGCCCTGTCGCTGCATGTGAATAACCCCGACTGAAGGCCTGCCACGCGAAGTAGTTGTCCTTGAGGTCGAAGCCGCAGGCCAGCCGCTCGAGGCGTTCCCCGATCACCTCATGCATGGGGCGTCCCTGGCTCAAGGCCTCGTATTGTGCCGGCGGTATGCCGAGACCGAACAGAGAGGCCCGCTGATCGAGAATACGGCGGACAAGAGGGCGCTGCAGCAGGGGCCGGATTTCGCGCTCGAAGATCATCCGCTGCTCATCATGATTGCGCGCCTTTGTGATCGCGGCAGGATCGCCGCCCAGCATGCGCGCAAGCCGATGGCCGGTGGCGATGAAGCGGCCGAGCAGGCCGGTGCGATAAAAGCCTCGGGCGAAGGCCTCGATGCGGCGCCGTCCGCGCCAGTCGCGTTGCGTCCAGTAGCGCCGCGTCTGCGAATCAAGACTATGCGACAGCTTTCGATCGAAGATGACCACGTTGCGCGCGCATGCGCCATTGGCGAATAACGAGTGGAAGTCCGCATAATGCAGATGCCGGGCCGCCGCATGCTTCAATCGATTGAGGGCGATATGGGCGGTGTTGAGATCGACGCCCGTGATACGTACCGGTGTGGCCGTCAGATAGGACAGGATATTGCAGCCGCCCGATGCAATGGCGACGATATGATGCCCGGGCGACAGGGCCATGGCCTCGATGTCCACAACCGGATCCTCCCAGATCTGCGGGTAGACCAGTCCCGAGAATGCATTCGTAAAAATGCGCTCGGAAATGCCTGCGCGCGACAGGGGTGAGTGGCGATGAACGGCGCTGCCCACCAGAGCCTTACTGCGGCGTCGCGTGATGTCGATCGGCTCGTGAAGGTCAACGGCGCTCATGTTCGGTGTCCCTGGGTGATTGAACGATGTTGGTTGCGTTGTGGCGCGGCGGCCTGCGGCACGCTCGCATCGGCGCGATGCGGTGCACCCGCGCGGCTTGCGGCCTCGATGTTGTGGAGGAATTCACGGGCCGATTGCGACCATGCGAACTGCGCCGCCCTCGCCCGGGCGGCACGTGGATCCAGTTTCAAAGCTTCGCACGCAGCCGCGGCCAGATCTTCGCCAAGCACGCCGCTCACTGTGTGTTCGACAATGTCGATGGGGCCGGTTACCGGAAAGGCGGCGACCGGCAATCCGGAGGCCATCGCTTCCAGCAGCACGAGGCCGAACGTATCGGTGCGGCTTGGGAAGACGAACACGTCGGCAGACGCGTAGTATTCTGCGAGATCCTGCCCGAACCTCTCCCCGGCAAACCGCACATCGGCGTAGCGCCTGCGCAGTTGCGGCAGGTGCGGCCCTTCACCAACGACGACCTTGCGACCTGGCAGCTTCGCATCGAGAAATGCCTCGATGTTCTTTTCGCGTGACACGCGCCCGACGTAGAGGAAGACCGGTCCATTGCCGAAGTGGCGCACAGGTCGGGGCTGGAAGAGTTCGAGATCGACGCCGCGCGACCAACGCATCAGCCGTTTGAAGCCGCGCGCGCGAAGATCCAGTTCCAGCGATGCGGTGGCGACCATGACGCCGGCGCTTTTGTGGTGAAAGCGCCGTTCCAGCGCATAGACCCACGCGGCCGGCAATCCCGTGATCCTGGCTGCGTACTCGGGAAACTTGGTGTGATAACTCGTCGTGAATTCACGTTCGTGTGCCAGACAATAGCGTCGCATCGCCCAGCCTATCGGGCCTTCTGTTGCAATATGTATCCAATCGGGGTTGGCCTCATCGACGATTGCAGCAATGCGCGAAGGTCTCACCAATGCCAGTCTAATTGTCCGATAGCCCGGCATCGGCAGCGTGGGGAAGCGATCTGGCGTGAGATACGTGCTCTCGACACCAAGCTTCGGCAATTCAGCAGACAGCCGCGACAGCGTCGTTACAACGCCGTTGACCTGGGGATGCCAGGCATCGGTGGCAATCAAAACACGCATGCTACGCAGCCGCCTGAGGAACGCGCCGCGGCGCATTTGCGAGGGACGCCTCGCGCTCGGCGGGTCGCCACCGGATCACCTCGATCTCGCCGGTCTCCTTTTCCACAATGGCCGTGCAGCTTTCGACCCAGTCGCCACAGTTGAGGTAGTGCACACCATCGATCATGCGGTCCGCGGCATGATGGATATGGCCGCATATGACCCCATCGACGCCGCGCCTACGGGCGACATCGGCGAGCGCGCTCTCGAATTCTCCGATAAAATTCACCGCCGTCTTGATCCGTTTCTTCAGATAAGCCGACAGTGACCAGTATCCGAGACCCAGGTGCCGGCGTATCCAATTGAGAGGCGCGTTACTCCACAGCGCGAGCTCATAGGAACGGTCGCCGAGGAACGCGAGCCACTTCGCATACCGCACCACGACGTCAAACTCGTCGCCATGCATTACGAGATAGCGGCGTCCGTCAGTACGAACATGGATGGCATCGCGCGCGATGTCGATGCCGCCGAAGGACTGGCCGCAGTAATCCCGCAGCGCCTCGTCGTGGTTGCCGGGGATGAAGACGACCCGCGCACCCTTGCGGACCTTGCGCAGCAGCTTCTGCATCACGTCATTGTGCGATTGCGACCAGGCAGGTCCCCGGCGCACCTTCCAAAAGTCGATGATGTCACCGACGAGGTAGTAGGTATCGGCCTCGACGTGCTTGAGGAAATCCAGCAGCGCGTGTGTCTGCGCAGCGCGCGTGCCCAGATGTATGTCGGAGATGAAGACGGAACGGAACCGCCCGGCGCTGCTTTCGTCCCTCATCACGAACTCGCTCCACCCCTGATCGACCTACCCGGGCAGAGACCAGACTCATGTTTCAGTTGTATGACACCACCACCTCGCGATGTTCCAGGCGGTTATCGAATGTTCACGTTCCGCAGCAAACAGAACGGCTATCGGCCACCGCTCAGTGGTTGGGTGGAACCGGTATGGCAAGGCTGGCCGGCTGACCGATTTCGGTTGGCAACTTGTCGTCTCTGAAGTGTCTCAAAGTCGCGTGCCGCAGGATGCCGTCCCTGGTCCAGCCCGCGTAGGAAACCTGGGCCACCACACGCGGTTCGATCCACATCACGCCATCGCGCTGTTCTTTCGTGAGAGTTTTTGCCCACGGCGGTGCCGTCGTTCGGATCTTTTTCAAGCCGTCCCAGAGGGCCACGGCATCTTGGTGCGAGAACCCAGAACCGACGCGGCCGGCGTAGGTCAGGCTCGAACCATGGAAATACCCCACGACCAAGGAACCGACTGTTTCGTTTGCCGCCTTCGATGGAGTGACGCCTATGATGACAAACGGGTCAGCCAGAACGCATTTAGCCTTCGTCCAGTCGCCGAGCCGTCCTGACCGATAGGGAAGGTCAGTGCGTTTCGACACGATCCCCTCCAGATGTATCGCGCAGGCATTACGCAAGATGGCCTGGCCATCGCCTTTCATGTGCTCGCTGTATCGGATAGCGTTTGTCTTCGGCAAATCTGCGAGAAGATCCAACAGCGCTGCCTTGCGTTCGACGAGTGGCAACGACCGTAGGTCCGTGCCGTTCACAAGCAGAAGATCGAAGGCCATGAATACGATGCCGGTGCTTCCAGGGCGCTTCATCATTCGTGTTAGCGCTGCGAAATCCGAAATGCCGGCATCGTTCGAAACAATCGCTTCGCCATCGATCACGGCGGAGTGGATCTTCAAATCCTGGAATGCATCGACCAGACGACCAAAGCGCGACGACCAGTCCAACCCGTTGCGCGTTAACAGCCGCGCATGCCCGTTTGCATACAGCGCCTCGACGCGATAGCCGTCATACTTGATTTCGTGCACCCATACCGCACCCGTCGGTGGCAACTCAACCGTTTGCGGCAGGCATGGCAATATGAATTCCGGCTCACCCGATCCACGCACCGAAGCCGGACGCTCACGCACACTTTGCCGCTGAGAAAAGGTTTTGCCTGCGCTCATTTCGATCCTTCCACGAGCTTCCCGATCGCAACTTTGAGCGATTGGGCCGCTTCGTGATAGTCGCTCCACGGCGACGCCTGCTTCAGCAAGGCAGCAGCGGTTGAGATGGTGAACCTGGCCGGATCGAGATCCTTGCGCACTTGCGTCCAATTCAGAGGCATCGAAACAGTCGCCAGAGGGCTGGCACGTGGCGACAGCGGAGCAACCGCCGTCGCTGTAAAATCGTTGCGCAAGTAATCGATGAAGATTCTGCCCTTGCGCACGGCCTTCGACATCTTTGTCACGAAACGCGTCGGTGAATCCGCCGCCATCTGGGCCGACACGGTTTGCGAGAATAGCTTTGCCTGCTCCCAGTTGGTGGTTTCATCGGGTGTCAAAGGTACCACGACGTGCAATCCCTTGCCGCCGCTGGTTTTGCAAAACGAAGTGAGGTTGAGGGCCTCCAGTCGTCCCCGCAGTTCCTTTGCGGCCTCAACCAACGCATCGAACGCCACCCCCGCGCCAGGGTCGAGATCGAAGATCATCCGGCCCGGCACGTAAGGCTGGAACGGCATACAGTTCCATGGATGAAATTCGATGACCGAAAGCTGCGCCATCGAAACGAGCGTCTGGGCATCATTGATTTGCAAATAGGGATCGTGATCCTTGTCGACCACGACGGTTGCAATCTTGTCGGCTTGACCCGGTAGTGGATGACGCTGGAAAAACGACTCCTTCGAAATTCCCTCTGGCGCACGCAGCAGCGACGTTGGCCTCCCGTAAATATGCTCGATCATCCATGGGGCAACCGAGAGCAGATAGTCGGCAAGTGCTCGCTTCGTGATGGCCGCCGTCTTATCCTCTCGCGGCGGCCACAGCACACGGGTTGGGGTGGAGAGCTTCGGCATTCGCGCGGTTGTCGAAGGGCCAGCGTCGCGCCGCACCCGCGCCGTTCGGCGACGTTCGAGCGCGGTCGCTTGTTCATTCCATTTTCCAGAAGATGGCAGTTTTTCACCCTTGGTCATGAACGCGTCTGGCTGAGCGCCCTCTCCTTTTGCGATTTTCGCCATTGTTCGTCCCGAGGCCACCGAGAGATCGCCTTGAAGCACTTTGCGATTATTAGACCTTGCCCAACGGTCGCGATGCTTTATCAGCAGCCAGTTGCTGCGCTTTTCGTTCGATCCGGATTTCGGTTTCATCCGGACGAGCACCCAGCCTCCGCGTAGCTTATGGCCGGCGAGGACAAATTTGAGCTCGCCCTTGGCCAGACAATCAGCGGGATCATCATGCCCGTCCGGTGCCCAAAAGCCGCGATCCCAAATCATCACGGTGCCTCCGCCGTATTCGCCTGGCGGTATCGTCCCTTCGAAGTCGCCGTAAGCGAGAGGATGATCTTCGACTTCGACTGCAAGACGCTTTTCGGCTGGGTCAAGGGATGGGCCGCGCGTCACTGCCCATGATTTGAACACGTCTCCGATTTCGAGACGGAGGTCATAGTGCAAGCGCCTGGCATCGTGTTTTTGCACAACGAAGCGAAGGTGATCGGATGGCGCGATGTTCCGCCCTTCGGCACCACTCGGTTCTGGCGTTCGCTCAAAATTACGCTTTGTGCGATAGTCTGTAAGGTTGCGAGGCATGAGGTCGCCGGGTTCGGTAGGATGCTATGCCTTTCGCCGCTTTTTTGCGGCCGGTTTCGTCTTCGGCTTGCCAGCCGCGTCCTCGCTTTTCGCATTAGTGGCCTTATGGCTGCGTTTGGGCGATTTTTCCTGATTGACGCTTCGCTTCAGGGCCTCCATCAGGTCGATGACATTGGGGCCGGACGGCCGCGTAGCCGGTTCTTCTGCGGCAACGAACTTTTTGCCCTTCAGCTTCTGCTGTAGCAATGCCTTCAGTGCTTCCTGGTAGTGATCGTGGAAAGCTGCCGCATCGAATCTGGATGCCTTCTGCTCGATCAACTGGACGGCGAGGTCGACCATCTCCTTTTGCGGCTTAGCGGATGATACCTCATCGAAGAAGTCGGCAGGATCGCGAAGCTCATTGACGTAACGCAGCATCTCCATGACGAGGCCATCGCCCAGCGGCGCGATGGCGACCAGCCATTCCCGGCCGGCGATCGTCACCTGGGCCAAACCGAACTTTCCGGTTTTCCGAAGAGCGTCGCGAATGACGACATAGCCTTCTCCTGCGAGCGAGTCGGCAGGAACCACGAAATAGGGACGCTCGAAGAAACGGTAATCAACTTCTTCCGCGTCTACGAACTGCACGAGATCGATGGTCTTCTTGCTCTCAAGCTTTAATGCATCGATCTCTTCCGGATCGATTACGACGTAGGTGTCCTCATCGACCTCGTAGCCCTTGACGATGTCCGCATTGTCTATCTTGCCGATGCCCTGGACCACCTTCTCATAATTTATGCGCTTGCCCGACGGCTTGTGAATCTGACGGAAGCTGATGTCGCTGGCACTCTCGACCGCGCTGTAGATCTCCACGCCGATGGTGACCAGACTAAGCCGGAGATACCCCTTCCAATATGCGCGATACTTCTTGGCCATAACGCAGCCCACCACTTGAAACCGATGCCCGGCACGCACGCTCCGCAAACTGTGGGAACGCAGCTCCCTGCCTGTGGGTTCCAAATTCGTGTCAAAATTGCCGTTGCGTCGAGTGCATCCAATGCAGCCATTCCCGTATCAGCTTGCGGAGCAAAGCTGCGTGGCATGGCAAGATAATCAATAGTGATGCGCTGCAACGCTTCTCACACACTGCGCCAGCCGGCCATTCGGGGCTCGCCGGCCGATATCTCCAAGGCTCAACATTCCAACCATACGCCTGCTCTTGCTGATGACCGGAAGCCGGCGGATCTCCAGGACCTCCATATGGCGCATCGCCTTTTCGAGATCATCATCCTCGTTGCAGCAATGAATGCCCCTTGTCATCACATCACGGGCAGTCAAGGTCGTTACATCAAAACCGTTGCGAGCAAGGCCTTTGCAGACAATGTCACGATCCGTCACCATGCCGACGAGGCGATCATCTTCGCCAATGGGAATAGAACCGACGTCGCGATCGCGCATAAGTCTGGCCAGCTCCGAAATGGGTGTTTCAGGTCCAACCCAGTCGACGCCGCTGTGCATAGCATCCTTGACTTTCATGGCAGGCCTCCGTTGTCGACATTGCATATGATCAATTGATGATATTTCGGCGCCATCAGCATCGATCGGGAACGATTGATGCCAAGCCGATGCTGTCTGCACTCGCCACTGTGAGCGTTGAAGAAACGCATCGACCGATGCCGCTGCTTGTCGTCCCTCGCGAATCGCCCACACGACGAGCGACGGGCCCATGCGGATATCACCGGCAGCGAATACTCCAGGATGGTTCGTGGCGTAGTCCGTTTCGGATGCGGCGATCGTGCCGCGCGGCTGGCGGGAAAGATCGAGTTCTTCATCGATCTTCCCCAGGTCCGGCCCGGCAAAGCCGATTGCAATGAGAACCAAGTCGGCAAGTAGCACGAAGTCGGTTCCCGGAACGGGCCGGCGATCACCATCGATACGCGCAAGACGCACTGCCTTTACGCGCCCGCCATCCCCGATCAACTCCAGGGTTCCCGTCTGGAATTCGCGCACGACGCCTTCAGCCTGACTGGTTGAGACCCTGAACTTAACCGGGCGAAACGGCCAGCTCATGAGCTTGTTTTCGGCATGCGGTGCCATCGGATGCACATCGATCTGGGTCACGTTCTGCGCGCCTTGTCGAAATGCCGTCCCAATGCAGTCACACGCTGTATCACCACTCCCTATGACGATGACGTTCTTGCCGCGCGCATCAATCATTTCTCCACCAACCGCCCTGCCCTCGATACGCATGTTCTGCTGGCGCAGATAAGCCAACGCATAGCTTACACCTTTCATGGAAACGCCTTGAACATTGAGGACCCGCGGTAAGCCTGCACCGCAGGCCAGGATTACCGCGTCATGGCTGGAGACGATTTCGCGCGCCGATACCGTGCTGCCGACAGTCGTATTGCAGTAGAAGCGAACGCCTTCCGCCTGCAGTTGTGCGATACGCCTATCGACGTGCACCTTCTCGAGCTTGAAGTCGGGAATGCCATAGCGCATCAACCCGCCAGGCCGAGCGTCGCGCTCATAAACGCGCACTGCATGTCCGCACCGGGCCAGCTGTTGGGCCGCAGCAAGGCCGGTGGGTCCGGAGCCCACGATTGCCACCGCCTTGCCGGAACAGTGTGCTGCGGGTTGCGGCGTGATCCATCCTTCCGCAAATGCCCGGTCGGCAATAGCACGCTCGATCGATTTGATGGTTACAGGCGCGTCGTGGAGGTAGAGTGTGCAGGCCTCTTCGCATGGTGCCGGACAGATGCGCCCTGTGATTTCAGGAAAGTTATTTGTCAGATGCAGATTACGCGCCGCAGCCAGCCACTGGGAGCGGACAACCAACTCGTTCCAGTCAGGGATCTCGTTGTGGACCGGACAGCCGGTGTGGCAATAGGGGATGCCGCAGTCCATGCATCTTGCTGCCTGCGCTGCGGTCTGCTGCTCCGGCATGCCGTCGATAAATTCTTTGAAGTGTCCAACCCGTTCGGCAATGGGAGCCGGTCTGACATCATCCCTGGCGATGTCCAGAAAAGCACTGGCGCGCTCCAGTTGAGATCGCGCAGGCATCCTCTCAGGCGCGCGCGGGGCGCACCGCTTACTTCCATCCCCCCGTATGCTGGTGCTCCTGTGGCCCATGCGTGATCGGACGGAAGAACTAAGCTCAATCGATTAACGCTAGTCGAAGCCGGTTTCGCGCACAAGAACGGTATAACCGCGCGGTTCAGGCCATGCATGGCATGGCCTGCGAGGGTCGCAGAATTCAGCAGCGATATGCATTAAGTGCATAACATACGCCAGGATGAATGTGCACAACACGCAGCGTGCTGCTTCACCGCCGTCATCGGACGAATGTTCGAAGTTCAAGCTTTTCAGAAAAAACGCGCTGCTGTTGGAGCGATCGGTCGACATGTCGACGGGATAGACGTGATCGGCGGACATATGGCGACAATCGGTGAAAGAGCATTGTGTTGATACCGGGAAAATCCAGAGGAACCGATGTCGAAACCGAGCCTAAGACAGCACTCCAAGTTTGCGTTTTGATGAGGTAGCTTCATCTCCAGAATGTCCCGGAGGCAATGGGTGGAAAATTCACCTGGCATTTGGAATGTTGCGCTCGACCTATGGCGAGCTGAGCAAGAGGGTTCGACCGGGATTGCGCGCCGGCAAGCATCTCGCTTTCGAGAGCTTTTTACGCACGCACGGCGCTTCTCACCTTTCTATAGTCGGTTATACCGCGACTGGCCGTCCGAGGGCTTCAGGCACTGTGACTTGCCTGTCGTCAATAAATCCGAGTTGATGTCTGCTTTCGACGATTGGCCGACAGATCGAGGCATCACACGGGCTGGGATCGAAGCATTCATCGCTGATCCTTCACTGTTGGCCACTCCCTACCTCAACAAGTACTTCATCTCCACCAGCGCAGGCACCACAGGCCTTGCGGGTCTTTACGTTTCTGACTTTAGAGCGATCAACGTATACCGCGCGATCGGCCTTGCGCGTGTCGAACGCGCCTGGATTGACACGGCGGCGTGGTTACGCATGGCGCAACGCAAATTTCGCTGGGCTGCCGTTCTGTGTACGGGCGGGCATTACGCTGGCTCAGGCTGGATAGAACTGGAGCGGCGGCGCGATTTGTTTCGCGCGCACGCGTTTCGTGTCTTTTCAATCCAGCAACCGCTGGCAGATCTCGTTGCGGCACTCGAGGCCTTCGATCCAGCGATGCTGACAGGATACCCAAGTGTCCTTAAGTTGCTTGCCGAAGAGCAAGCCGCGGGTCGTCTCGACCTGAAGCCCGCACTCTTGGAGTGCGCGGGTGAGTCGATATCCCTGGATACCATTGCTCAAATCGAATCCGCGTTCGGTTGCTCTGTGCGCAATCTATATTCGGCGTCCGAGTTCATTCCCATTGCATTCAGTTGCGATCACGAATGGCTTCATGTGAATAGTGACTGGGTCATCCTCGAGCCTGTCGACGAAAACTTCCGGCCAACACCGCCTGATGTCGCATCGCATACGGTGCTTCTGACCAACCTTGCCAACTGGACGCAACCGCTCATTCGCTACGATCTTGGCGATTCCATTGTCGCGCGGTCGCAACCATGCCCTTGCGGCAGCCGACTTCCCGCGGTTCGCGTTGCAGGTCGACACGACGACGTCCTCCACCTTCATGGGGCAGATGGGGCCGTCGTGAAGATCCTTCCTCTTGCGATTGGCACCGTACTCGAGGAGACGCCTGGAGTTCACCGCAGCCAACTCATTCAAACTGGACCGGCAACGATTCACCTACGTCTTGAGTTGCTGTCCGGTGCGGACAGCGAAAAGGCATGGCGGGCCGCTATCGCACGGTTGAAGAACTATCTGGCCCAACAGCATCTGGCCAACGTCGAGCTGGTATGCGCCAGTGATCCACCAGAGCAGAGCGTACGGTCTGGAAAATTCCGTCAGGTCATTGCTCAATCGCGCACATGTTTGATGGAAACACGAACACGTTCCGATCCTTCGCTTTAAGCAGGGCTCTTGTGGTGATTGCGCCTCATGGAATGTCCTTGATATCCCGGCGCGGAAATCGCGACTCAGGGCAGGTTCAGTATTCTGCCCATTTTCAAGGATCCAACCTGACTCAAGTGATTGTGATTACGATACATGAATGTACCCTCGCGGTACGGAGAGCAATAGGTGTCATCGCAAATGATCCGCGAGGGATATGAAATACTCACGCCCGGCCGCGAAGCTGCGATGCGCCGCAAGGCGTCATCGATGGGACCCTGCAGATTATTATACCGCTGTCGGGACATGCCACATGTGCGTGCGTCACGCCCTGCCACCACGGCTTTTGTGATGCATGTTGTCGGGAGAATTTCGAAATCGGGGATCTGCGCGATGATGTGGACCTTGACCCCGCGCGCCAGCAGATAATCGACCGTGCGACCTAGCGCGAGTTCAAATCCTTTTGCGTCGTGGGTTTGCGCACCGGACCAGGTCACCGATGTGAGTTCGCTCTTCGCCACATCGGGGCTATCGTGCACGGCGAGATAGGTTCGCCATTCTCCGCCGAGTATGGCCAGCTTGAGACCTGGGTTCTGTTCGATGAACCGGATCACGGCTCGACGGTACTCGCGACATTCACGTGCCTCAGCGGGCCGGATATTAGGCCGTTGCACGTTAAACAGAAGTGCACAGTCGGATTTCGTTACCTGACGCCCCAACAGATTTTTCGTTCCCGCCCACTCCGCTATTGCCGGCACGAATTGATCGGCATTCGAATCTCCGAACACCGCAACTTCATATGATTCCCCTGACTTAGATGTCCGCCCAAACGCACAAAGCGCATCGGTTCCAAAGATGTGGTCAGTCCCATCACAAGACGGTCGCATCGGATTCCCACGCGCCATGTCTGAATAGATCTGCCGCATCGGACCATCGAAACGCGCGGGTAGACCATCGAGAACCTTGAAAAGTGCGCCAATCACGAAAACTGATGCCATCACACCGGACCCGATGGCAACCGTGCGCCAATGATGTTCCTGAGACGGGTTTCTTGGCCCCCGGAACGGTCGCTCGACATACCGCCACGAGGCGATCGCAAAAACTACACTCAAGGCCACCGCTGCTGCGGTCTCGGGCACAGATAGGAGGCGTCCTAGGGCGTATTGCGACAGCGACAGGATCGGCCAATGCCACAAATAGAGCGAATACGAAATCAGACCGATGAACACGACAGGTTTCGTTGACAACGTCCACGTAATTGCGTTGGCGCTCCGCAGACCTCCAGCGATGACTGCTGCTGTTCCAAAAACCGCGGGAAGCGCCGCCAATCCGGGAAACGGAACCGATGGATTGAGCAATACCGCCGACGCGGCGATCGCAAATAAACCCAACCACGCCGCGATCGCAGCAGTTCTTTCCTTTAAGCAAATCTGGGGGGCAACAAGGGCAAGCAAGCAACCGGCGAGGAGCTCCCAGGCCCGTGCTGACAGCAAGTAAAAGGCAAAATCAGCGTCGGTTGTCAGCTTCGATTGAGCATGAGCAAGTGACGCCACACACAGTGTCAAAACGACAGCCATTGTCCCTCGGCGTGTCAGGAAAGCCGACAGAATCAACAGGAGAAGGGGCCAAGTCAGATAAAATTGATCTTCAACCGCAAGCGACCACATGTGCAGGATCGGCTTTTCTTCAGGCGGCGCGGAAAAGTAGCCTCCCGTACGATAGAAGTGAACATTAGCAATCAATCCGCACGTATAGGCAATGGCTGCGCCCAATGACTTCAGCGAATCGGGTCTCAACACGATCACGCCGGCGGCGAGCACCATAACCAGCATAACAACGGACGCCGGGGCGAGGCGTCGCACGCGACGCGCCAGAAACCGCACGAACGAGAACTCGCCGTGTGCCATTTCGGTCGCAATAATGCGTGTAATCAGAAACCCAGAGATTACGAAGAAGACATCGACGCCGATGAACCCGCCAGGCATCACATGCGGCCAGGCATGATAAAGAACGACCGTCGCGATAGCCACCGCACGCAGGCCATCGACATACGGAAGATAGTTCAGCTTGGTGACATCACGCGCAGGTACGATCGCCTGCTGGCGGTGTGCCCCGGATATGTCTATCAGCGTGTCATCCCTCCAGGCTTCGTAATGGCCATGCCCTTACGAAGGTCCCCTGCCGCCACGCTAGTTAACTCAGTCCCCATCAACTGACAAGCGTCCATAACGGCGCCTTCACGTGATCAACCTCTGTCCCCTCCTTGCCGAAATGCGATACGCTTGCCGGAATTATGGGACTGGGTGATGGACGAGCCTAAACATGGTCTTGTCCCGCTTCGCGAGACCTACCTCTGCTGTGCGGCTCGAAATCGCGTTGGCCATGCGCTGAATACCGTCCGGGCCAGCCCGCGGAACCTTCAACCAATGGGGGCGTTACCGGGAAAACACGTTGTCAAAGGAGGTTTCCAATGACTACGCAGAAAAATCCGAGACAAGAAGGTCATCCCAGAACCAACCCAGGCGATGGATCTTCATCGACACCGGCGTTCGGAGAGAACATCGCGGACATGCCGGAAGAAAAGTTGAAAGAGAAAATGGCCGAGAAAATGAGTGAGAGTGCTGACCAGAAGCCTGGCGAGAGAAGCAGCGGAACTCAGAAGAAAGAGCGTAAGCCATGAGTGCGTGCACTCAGCTGCACTCAGCACAATCCGCTGGCCGATCAGCGCCACGACGCTGATCAGGTACGCTAGGCGTCGCCTCACCAGGAGAGCACAGGTCAGGTTTTGATTGAATCACGACTGGCCATTGCCGCCTGCTCTATCTCTTTATTGAGAGCCTCACGGTCTCGATGGANNATCGAGACCGTGAGGCTCTAGCGCCAATGGATACGTCGGCGATCATCGGATTTGCGAGCAGCGGTGTTTGCCATTGCCGGACTCAGACCCAGCTGTGTGAGAATCGACAAGACGACGCCAACCTGTGCGCTGACGAACAGGAAGCTCGCAATACCGACGAGACCGGAAGCTTGGTTGAACAATTCGGCGAGAGCAGGATGTAGAACAGTCAATCCTAGACCGCTAAGGCAGCCAGCAACGGCACCTTCAATGGCACCGCGAACGATGCTTCCTTCGAATGTTACGGGGCGTTTTTTCTGCAGGGCCATCGTTGCCTCCAATCAGAACGGGCCCCCGACCTGGAAAAGGATCAACGCGGGAACGCGCATCCCGTTCCGTTGAAACACTGTGCACTGGCGCTCTGACGGCAAAGTCAGAGCGTTTCCGCGCAGGATCGCTGGCGAGCCGGGTCGCAATCACAGGCTTGGGTGAACGACAATTTTGCGAGCTGGCTCGTTGGCCCCGCCTCTTCGCTCTTGCCTGATTTCTATGCGCCCCAAGAACCGACCACGCACAATATGCGTTTCTCCAAAGGTAGCGGCGAACCGCTCTGTAAATTGAATGGGGGAATGATGCAGGCGTGACCTCTCCCGTCGGGCGAAATGTAGGGACGGATCTTTTCCTTCGGAACATCTACCCATCGCTCTTCGGCAAAGATTTGCACACCTGCGTTCGTGACGCGGAGCTCAACAGGCTTACAGTCCCGGTTGCTGCAACACGAATTACCGTCAGTTGTCTTCCAGTGGCGATAGTATTCGTGAAGGCGGTCATGCTCTGAACTTAGGAGAATGGAAGGGCGCGCCAGGGTCGCTACGACAATGAGCAATATGATCGATAGTGATTGCGATCTTCCTCTCGCCGCGTTCGACCTGGTCATGCTGCTTCTCCGCAAAGTCCGTCGACACCTCAAAAAATCAGACTCGAAATCGGCTAACAGACGGTGCGAGGAATGCGATGCAGGAAACGCACACCAGCGCCCATTCCAGCATCCGTTGACCTTCTGCTAAAGTACTTTATTGCTGAGACGAATGATCATGCCCTAAACGCGTTGGCACAGCTCTGGTTCCGCTCGATGTACGAAGGCATCGCCATCGATAGGCGCAATCGTTCGGCACCAGCAGACCAGGTGGCAATGCTGCCGGAACGAACAAGCTGCCGGATGCCTCGGCAAGCGATGCGCAAAGCTGGCCGGCTAAATGGTTCGACCGCTTCTGTTTCGGAAAATTCCGGACCGGTTCAGCTCGGGAACTACAATCCCGAGACGAACGTTAAGGCTATGGCTGGTCATGATTGTGAGGCTGGACAGGCTTGCAAGAAGTATCGACCAGTCAACAAATACCGCTCTTCATCGCACCTTCAGCCAACACCTTACTTCATGCGCCGGGGGTTTCCTCGCTTCGGAATTTAAATTGGCAGCGAGAAAGCTTGGTGATGGCGTTTTTGAAAACAATTTTGCCGGGGTTTTATATGCCTCCACTTTTTTGTTTGGTTATCGCCCTAATAGGAGCAGATAGAGTGGCCAGAGTTTCTCTTCCGCACCCGTACGCAGAAAATGACCGAATGGAGCTGCAGAATATGATGACGAAATCACTGGATGGAGAAAGCGAGCTGGCGGTCAGAAAGCGTATCGAGCGCATTGCGCTTTCAAGTGACAGTACCGAGGAAAAAATCGCGGCCCTTATGTTGATCCGCGATACGATCGTCCCTTCAGAATTTGCCGCACGGAGAGACCGGACGTCTGTCAGCCAGCAACTTCGAGACGCAATCGAGCGGCTTGTGGCAAGCCGGTACATGCTCCGTTGATGCGCTCGGCCCAATCTTCATCTCATGTAGCGCCCATGCGTTAAGCACCGAAGCCACGCCGCATCTGGCAAGGGATGGAATTTTCCAACGATCGGGATTATTCGTCGTCACCGCTGCCGTCGATCGGTGGCATCTTGGGAGGCTTGCGGTCCACCCGCCGACCCTCGGGTGGAAGTGTCTCGGGGTTGCCGATCGCAGGCGGGTCACTTGCCGGGAACGACTCTCGGATGCTTTCGTCCACCTGTCGGTCGAGTTCATCGTTGCTGAGCCTGCGACTTTGATTCTGTTTCTTGCGCACCATTTTTCCCATCCTGTTTTTGAAGTAACCCGCCAGCCAGCGGTTCCGTTCCCCCCGCGAGGCGCATCGGCTCCGTTGCAGCCGATCCACGTGAGGATCGTGCTTCAATATACGGCGGGGCGGGTAGATCGAAGTACGACGGCTTTCATCTCTGCCGATCACGATCAACGCGGCACGATAAGTGGCATCGCAGCGTCGGCCACAACTCTATCTTTCGGCCGGGCCAATAGCCGTGTTCAACTCCAACATCGCTCCGCAACGCCAGCAGGCCTAACAAAGCCGCTTGAGGGGTTACAGTTCGTCAATGCAGCAATTGGCGCTTACTTTTGACCGGAAACGTGCTCTCACCCTGACGCTCCGCTCCAGGTGAAAACCGGAAGACACTAAGCCGTCCGGTCGTCTCGAACCAGGCGCTCTCGACCTCGCCCACGTTTCTGACGCCGGCGGTCCTCAGCATCGCCATCAGCTCTCCATACGTGAGCGTACCGTGTCCGAGACTGCTTTCCAAGACGCGCCCGCTCTCGACAACGAGCGTCGGACAGCCTTCCAGATAGGCTGCAAGTACCCCGCCCTTCGCACTGAGGATCTGGGTCAGCCGGTGCAGGAGAATGGCGACCGTTATGACGACCAGTCCGTGAGCGAGCGGAACGTCCGGGTTGAACATAGGGTCGCCAGCCGCAGACCCGATGGCAATCACAAGCACCAGCTCAAATGGGCCGACTTGGCCTACCGAACCGTTTCCGACAAGCCGAGCAAGAACCACGGTATAGGCAAGCATCACCGCAGTCCGAATGACAATCTCAATATAGAAAAGCGCGGTCGCCTTTTCGCCTTCACCAAGCAGCAGACGCATCAAATCGAGTGGTGCGAAATTTTCATTCATGGATGCAACTCCTTGCGATGTGCAGCCAGAGTGTAGCGAGGGTGACGTTGCCACTTTTCGTCGCGAATTTCTTATCGGTGCTGTGGAGGCATTCGCGCAATTTTATTGCGCAGGTCAGAACAGTGGTGGGCTAGAACCATTTGAAGGGCAGGTACACGCTGATCGCTGTCAAGATCATCGCAACTGCCGCCAGCAGACCATCGTGCGCAAACAGTGCCAGGCCGATCAGGGCGATGGCAAACCACGCTGGCGTGCTCCCGAACGGCACGAGTTCGAGTGGCGGAACGGCCAAAGCGAGCATCACACAAAACGCAGCCATCACGTGAACGAACGGACCGTGCGTCAATGTCTTTAAACGAGGCCGAATGAGCCTATCGACCATTCGCGCCAGCGGGCGCGCGTAGCCAAGCGATTTTTCTAATCGCTTCTTGCTGATCTTGCGACGCAGGAGAATTTGCGGAAGCCACGGTGATTTTTTACCGACCATAAGCTGGCTGGCGAGTGCAATGACGATGACTGCCAGAACTGTAGGAAGCGTCGGTATTGCGCCAATCGGCGTCAATGCAACGAGTGCCGGGACAAGCAAGAGCGGCCCATATGACCGGTGGCCGATCCGCTCATATATGTCATGTACCGAGACCTGTCCGCCGCCTGAACCGGTGTTTTCCAGCTGGTTCAGCAGATCCTCAAGATCGTGGGCGTGTTGGTCGGCGGCCATAATGTTCCGAACCACGATGTGAAAGCCCTCGTGCGAGACTCCGCACTCCTGGTGAGCAAACACGCCAATCGTGCCGATGGTTCCTTGCCGCCTGAGCTTTGCTGAAACGCTGGACATCTTGCTGCCACGCGACTGATCGCAAATCTATGCGCCGACGTCAGCAGCATGGCCGTGCTTCATGACGTCAAACCGGTTCGCTCCTTATGTATTCGACGGGGTGATCATCACGATCCGTTCAACGTCTTGGGCCAAGAGCATCTTTGGCCAAGGCACCGAAGCAGGCTCATTAGACGCACTGCCGCTCATTGATTGACCTGCACCACACACATCCATAGTATTTGCCGATCAGCCCACAGTGGAGTGGCTTGGACGCGCCCCGTCAGTTGCGATTATCTTGACCGAACTGCTCATCATCTTTTCCCTGATATTCCTCAATGGCCTCTTCGCGCTTTCCGAACTGGCCATCGTTTCTGCGCGTCGTCCGCGCCTCAAGGCGCTTGCCGCATCGGGACGGACGGGGGCTGATGCAGCCTTGTCGCTGGCGACCAATCCTGGCCGTTTTCTTTCCGCCGTTCAAATCGGTATCACTCTGATCGGAATCGTGAACGGCGCCTACTCCGGCGAGGCCTTCGGCCCTCACGCATCGAATGCGCTGCGAGACATTGGTGTATCCGATGCAGTCGCCGGTCCACTGGGCTATGGATTGTTGATCGCTGTTATCACCTATCTGTCTGTCATCGTCGGCGAACTCGTGCCCAAAAACCTCGCGCTGCGTAATGCCGAAGGCATCGCATGCTCTGTGGCGCCGGCCATGGTGCTTTTCGCCAACGGCGCTGCCCCGGCTGTCTGGCTGCTCGACACTTCGACACAGCTCGTATTTCGGCTGTTTGGTCAATCGACCGAGAGCAAAACGCGCGTGACTGACGAAGAGATTCGCGCACTTATCGAAGAGGCAGAGACGGCAGGCGTGATCGAGACAGGCGAGCGCCAAATGATTGCCGGTGTGATGCGCCTTGCCGATCGCGCGGTCGTCGGTCTTATGACGCCGCGCACCGACGTCGACTGGATCGACCTCAATCTCACCGACGCTGAAATAAAAGAACGCCTGATTACCACACCGCACTCCCGCCTACCGGTTGGAGAAGGCTCCCGCGATGCGCTGGTCGGCGTGGTGCAGACAAGGGAGTTGCTGGCGAGCATTCTCGGTGGAGCAGCTTTCGAGGTGCACCCTCACATTCGTAAGGCACCGATTGTGCCGGAAACAATGGATGCACTCGACGTGCTCGGCGTCCTGCGCGAGGCACACGTTCCAATGGCCCTCATTCATGACGAATATGGGCATTTTGAAGGATTGGTGACGCCCGCAGATATCCTCGAAGCCATTGCCGGTGCGTTCAAATCGGACCGCATCGGCATCGAGCCCTACGCCACTGAGCGCGATGATGGTTCCTGGCTCCTTTCGGGTGCAATGCCTGTCGATGAGATGGTCGCCAAGATCGGCATCATAATGCCCAAGCAACGCAATTATGAGACTGTTGCTGGATTTGTTCTCGCCCAGATGCAGCACATCCCGAGTACCGGCGAGCGGTTCGACGCCGGTGGTTGGCGCTTCGAAGTACTGGACCTCGATGGCCGGCGAATTGACAAGGTTCTGGCAATGCGTCTGAAACCAACACGGCGGCGAGCGGTATAAGGCGGTCACCCGGAGATCGCCGCAAGCTGCAGTCGTGCGGCAATTCAAAATCTGTTTGTCCTTCCGGCGATATTCCATGCGCCACAGCCCTCAGAAATGACGCTCCGTGAGGCATGTATCGCAGAGCACTACGAGCGGCGCCTTGCAGAGTTAGAGGCTGCTCTTGCTGAGATCGCCAGAGAAGCGCGTCTCTATGCACAATGGGTCTGGTTGTTCAGGGAATTTGAACGCCGTAAAGGTTCAAATGACCCCATTGAGCACCTTACGCGAAACACCTAACCCATTGAAATCCTTGGTGAGCGGGGTGGGGATCGAACCCACGGCCATCTGATTAAAAGTCAGATGCTCTACCACTGAGCTACCCGCCCGAAAGTCCCTTCACGTAGCAACGTTGCGCCGCGGCTGTGACCACTACGCCACCCTTGTCGGAGGCCGGATTTCCGCCTCATCAGCGGGGGACTGCAAATCCGGCTCGGCCGGTCGGCAGACCGGAGCGGATTTCCTACACGGGTGCGCCCTCGCCTGCAACCGCGATCAACGCTCCAGCCATCGCACGGACCGCTGGGGCCAAAGCCGCGCATCCGGTTGCTATCGCCCGCGAAGTATTCAGGGTTCGCAGGTCCAGCACTAGATCGCGTTCATATTCTTCACGCTGAACCGTACACTTCAGCTAAACATGCTCTAAGTGCGATGCACGAATGCATGCCGCAAGGATCATCGGGCGCACCACACGTCAGCACGCACAAATGGCTCGTTACACGTTCCCGCGCGGGTCGTATGGCACACCGGTCAGACCGTTAGAGCCTGATCGGCTGAGATGGAAGCGCGACTGCTTCCATCGAGGGCGTGATTGAGGCTCTCAAACAAAGTGGTAGAGCAGGCCACAACGGCCAGACGTGATTCAATCAAAACCTGACCTGCTCTAGAGCCTGATCGGCCTCAAGGGTGACAGCGGATGTCGCAAGCATTCCATTCACCCACGTGTGCACGTGATAGATCGGACGCCGAAGGTAGATGTCGTCAACTTTTTCGCGACTCAGGTCGGCCGCTATGCTCGGTACGGTCGACAAAGTCACCTCTCCCAGAGGCACGGCGCGCGTTCGATGCACATGTCCTGTCACGACGCCGACAAGCCCGGGACACGCGTTCAGGCAATCGACCAGAAGAGCAGCCTCGGCGGCGTCGCGATATTGCAGCTCCGGCGCCTTCATGTCGGGAAGCGTCAGCGGAGGATGATGGGCGAAAACGAGCGTCGGCTTGCCGTGCGCTGCCGCGAGCAGACGGCGCAAATGGTTTGCACGCGCACTGCAGAAGCCGCCCAGCGCACTGTTGTGGTCCTGTGTGTCGACCGCAACGAGATAGAGCGCGCCGAGGTCCACCGCGTATTGGGCGAAACCGAAGTCCGGGTTGAGGTAGCCTTCTGCTCCGAACCACTGGAAATACGGTGCGCGGCGATCACGATTGCCGATAGTTGTATAGAGCGGTGCATTGAGCCGATCGAGTTCGGCGCGGGCGGCCGCATAATCTTCGGACGTCGCGTCGTGGGCAATGTCGCCAGAGTGCAGCACGACGTCCGGCGGCGCGGCCAATGCATTGATCGAATCGACGACGCGTGCGAGGTCCCCAATGCGGCCCTTTGCATCTGGGTTGGCGGCCTGGATGTGCGTGTCGGATAGGTGTGCAATGCGCATAGATACCGCCGATCCCCCTTGTTTTGATTTCAATGACGCGGGGCTGGCCGCGCCAACGATTAGCACATACTTTGAACGACGCTCGGTGCGCGCCCAAAGCCGCCCCGGTGCAGCGCAGCACCTCATGTGAGATTCTTGCGCGGCTGGCTGACCGTTTCGCAGGTTGAGGTCGACTGGTCCACGGGTGGCGTGGTCGCACGCGCGCCCGCGCCAGGCTCCGGTCATGCCCGCGCCGCGGCCCGCAGGACTGGCTTCGGTCTGGAAGATCGGCGGCCGCCGTTCGTGTCTCTCGATGTGTGACCAAGAAGAACATTCAAATGTGTGAATATCAAGTTATAACTGCCGGCCTCCTGGGCCCAACCCTGGCTCGACCGGCCCGTAATCCTGGCGCGGGCGAGGCGCCGGGTTCGAAGTCACCAAAAGCTTGCATGATCACCGGGGATCAGGTGTCAATCCGGCCGAGAGCGGACCAATAAACGAGACGATCAGGGAGATTAGGTGCATGGGAGCCGAAATGAAGGTGGACGATCGCGTCGATACCTCGGTGCCGCCGGCCGACGAGATCAAGACCACGACGTGCTACATGTGCGCCTGTCGCTGTGGCATCCGCGTCTATCTGAAGGATGGCAAGGTTCGTTACATCGAGGGCAACCGCGATCATCCAGTCAACAAAGGTGTGCTGTGCGGCAAAGGCTCGGCCGGCATCATGCAGCACTATTCTCCCGCGCGGCTCAAGGCGCCCCTCATTAGGACTGGCCCGCGCGGCTCGGGCCAGTTCAAGGAGATCAGCTGGGAGGAGGCGCTGGACATCGCCGCAGGCTGGCTCGGCCGTGTGCGCACGACGAACCCGCGCCGTCTCGCCTTTTTCACCGGCCGCGATCAATCACAGTCGCTGACCGGCTGGTGGGCGATCCAGTATGGCACGCCAAACTATGCCGCCCATGGCGGCTTCTGCTCGGTCAACATGGCTGCTGCCGGACTCTACACGTTCGGCGGCGCGTTCTGGGAGTTCGGCGAGCCCGACTGGGAGCATACCAAATATTTCATGTTGTTCGGCGTCGCCGAGGACCACGGCTCCAACCCGATCAAGATCGGTCTCGGCAAACTGAAGGGCCGCGGCGCGAAGGTGGTTGCGATCAATCCGGTACGCACAGGATATGGAGCCATCGCCGACGAATGGATCGGACTGAAGCCCGGCACGGACGGCATGTTCGTCGCTGCTCTCATCCATGAGCTGTTGCGCACCGAGAACGTCGATCTGGACTATCTTGTGCGCTATACGAACGCGCATTGGCTCGTGATCGACGATCCCGGCGCGGAGGATCATGGCCTGTTCGCGCGCTCCTTCAACAATGAGCCGATCGCCTTCGACAAGAAGACGGGCAAAATCGTCGATGCCAACGCACCCGACTCCGCACCGGCGCTTTCGGGCACATTCACGTTGCCGGACGGACGCCGGGGTATCCCCTCCTTCGAGCATCTGGCGAAGCGCTTCCTTTCCGACGAGTACACGCCAGAGCGCGCAGCTCAAGTCACCGGCATCTCAGCGGAAACCATCCGCCGCATCGCCGCTGAGCTGGCAAAAGTCGCCTTCGAGGAAGAGGTGGTTCTCGACATCCCCTGGACTGACTGGGCCGGCCGTCGGCAGGAGAAGATGATCGGCCGACCGATCTCGATGCACGCGATGCGAGGCATCTCGGCGCATTCGAACGGTTTTCATACGTGCCGTATGATTCACATTCTGCAGATTCTGCTCGGCACGATCGATTGCCCAGGCGGGTTCCGCTACAAGGCGCCCTACCCGAAATGCATTCCGCCGCGCATCAAGCCGACCGGTAAGATAAATCAGGTTACGCGAAATGAGCCGCTGGGCGGACCCCATCTCGGCTTCCCGGTTTCGCCACAAGACCTATTGATCGACACGCAGGGCAATCCGCAACGCATCGACAAGGCGTTCAGTTGGGACGCCCCGCTGGCGGCGCATGGCCTCATGCACATGGTGATCACCAACGCGGCCAACCAGGATCCCTATCCGATCGAGGTTCTGTTCCTCTACATGGCAAACATGGCGTGGAATTCATCCATGAATACGCCGGCTGTGATCGAGCATCTGACCGCGAAGGACGAGGCAACCGGCGAGTACAAGATCCCGAAAATCATTTATTCGGATGCCTACGATTCGGAGATGGTTGCGTATGCCGATCTGATCCTGCCCGACACCACGTATCTGGAGCGGTGGGATTGCATCTCGCTGCTCGACCGACCCATTTCGGAACCCGACGGTCCAGCCGATGCGATCCGCCACCCAGTTGTCGAGCCCGACCGTGATGTGCGCGGCTTCCAGACGGTGCTGATCGACCTGGGATGGCGGCTTGGGCTTCCCGCCTTCACCAATGCGGACGGTTCGCGCAAGTATCCCGGCGGCTATCCCGACTACATTGTCAACCACCAGCGCATGCCAGGCGTCGGCCCGCTGGCCGGCTGGCGCGGCAATGACGGGAAGAAATTCGGTAAGGGCGAGCCAAATCCGAACCAGCTCAAGGAATACATCAAGAACGGCTCATTCTTCGTGCATCACCTGCCCGAGAACATGCGCTACTTCAAGCATGCCAATCGCGACTATCTGGATTGGGCAAACTCGGTCGGCTTCATCGCGGATGCCGAGCAACTGGTGTTCCAGCTCTACATGGAGCCGATGCAGCGCTTCCGGCTGTCCGCTCAGGGCAAGACAACAACATGCACGCCGCCTGCACACCATCGCGAGCGCATCGAGACATACTTTGACCCCCTCCCCTTCTGGTATCCGCCGATCGAAGGCGAGATGGTGGACGCGGACGAATATCCGATGTTTGCCATCACCCAGCGCCCCATGCACATGTACCATTCATGGGGTTCGCAGAACGCGTGGTTGCGGCAGATCACGGCTGAGAACCGCCTCTACATGAGTCGCAACAAGGCCAATGCGGTCGGCATCGCCGACGACGACTGGGTTTGGATCACGAGCCGCATCGGGCGGGTGCGCGCGCAGGTCCGCCTCATGGACGGCGTCAACGACGACACGGTGTGGACCTGGAACGCCATCGGCAAGCGCTCAGGTGCGTGGGGGCTGACGGACGATGCTCCCGAGAATACGCGCGGCTTCCTGCTCAACCACTTGATCGGCGAACTGCTGCCCGAGCGCGAGGGCGGTTACCGGTACTCCAACTCCGATCCGGTGACGGGACAGGCGGCGTGGTACGACTTGAAAGTGAAGATCGAGAAGGCAAAGCCCGACGAGCCGCACGAGACGTCGCCGCGGTTCGAGCCGCTGGGGCGTCCGCCAGGCAGCCCCGCGCCGATCACCGTATCGAACTTCGGCGCGGAGTTCCGCAAGAAGAGCTGAAGCGTGCCGCTTCGGCGTACTCTCGCGATATTGAAAAGCACAATGGCCGGACGCAGCGTCCGGCCATTCTTTCTTTCGGAATTTGTTTCTTCTGGCGCCGCATCTGACCCTGTGCGTCGCGCCCAATCCGATGCAGCCAGGCCGCCCGCCAGGTCAGGTTTCGATTGAATGACGTCTGGCGTTGTGGCCTGCTCTATCGCTTTGCTTGAGAGCGTCAAGAACGGCCTCGATGGGGCAGTCGTGCTCCCATCGAGACCGATCAGGTTATGGCTCTCAGCGCCGCGCAATCGAGATGTCGCGCATCACGGCGGCCGTCTGCTCCGCATTCTGGCGCAGCACATCGAGCGTATCGCGGATGGAGACGATACCGACCACCTTGCCGCCGTCACAGACCGGCAAGTGGCGGATCTTGTGCCGCTTCATCAGCGCCATCGCCTCAAGCACGGTATGCTCGGGCTTGCAGGTGATAACGTTCTTGGCCATCAGCTCGGAGACCAGCATCGATTCGATCTTGGGGAGGCGGTTGGCGAAGGCGCGGACGATATCACGTTCGCCGAACATGCCGACGAGCCGGTTGTTCTCATCCATGACCGGCAGGGCGCCGATATATTTGGAGTGCAGGATAACGGCTGCCGTTTGCACAGTATCCTCGGGCCGGCATACGACCAGCGGACCTTGATCACGGACGATATCGCGAACCAGCATATGCTTCTCCTTGTCGATCGATCGAGTGGTGCTTCCTCTAATTGCTCACGTCGTCTGCTGGACGTTCTTGTTGTCTTGTTCGATGTGCTGAGCGGTTCTTGTGTCCGCCTTGAAATGTACGTGCGCGACGTCGTACGTCGCGCCCGTGCGCATCTTCAGCCCTTCCGCTTGGCCATGCTGTCAAGCTTTTCGGACGAATTAGTATTGCGCTGGAGAGCAGCATCCTTTTCGCTGTCCATGCCGAAGGCCACTGCCATAAGCTGGCTGTAGAAGACGACCGGGATCTTGTAATCGGTGCCGAACTTGGCGTTGATCTGGTCCTGGTACATCTCCACATTGGTCTGACAGAGCGGGCAAGGCGTGGAGATCACGTCTGCACCGGCCTGCTTTGCATCTTCCAGAATGTTCTTGATGAGATGCAGCGTGCGATCCGGGCTCATCACCGCAACCGAGCCGCCGCAGCACGCCGTCTTGTGCTGGAAGGGCACGGCCGTCGCGCCACAAGCCTCAGTGAAGTCGTCGAGGAAGTTTGGATCGTCGTAGGTGTCGTACTCGCCGCCGGCCTGCGTCTGTGCGAAGGGCCGCACCGTCTGGCAGCCGACGTAGCCGGCGACCTTCAAGCCGCTGAGCGGATTCTTGACGCGATCCTTGATCTTGTCGACGCCGACGTCGTTGACGAGCACCTCGCAGACATGACGCACCTTGAGGTCGCCATCGTACTTGAGATCGCCCGCAGCCAGAGCCTCGTTGACCTGCGCCTTCTTTTTGACGTCGGCCTTGATCTTCTCGTTGCCGCCGTGGGTATTGAGATAGCAGGCGGCGCAGCCGGTGATGACGTCCTGGGTACCACGCTCGCGCGCCTTGGCGAGGTTGCGGCCCGTCAGCGACAGGTTCGGCAGCTGGCCACCGCCGATGTGTCCGACGGAGGCACCGCAGCAGTTCCAGTCCTCGATGTCGTCGATTTCCACGCCGATCTCGGGCAATACCGCCCGCAGGCTTTCGTCGAGATGCCGAGCCGATCCCTGCGAGGAGCAGCCCGGATAATAGGTCATACGAACTTTCTTGTCGTCGCTCATGCCATGTCCTCCTTTACCCGCGCTCTTCGATTTCGCGCGCCTTGTCGAGAATGGCCTTGAGGCCCTTCTTGTCCTTCACGGAGTGCGGCATACCGATGTGCATTCTACCCTTCTTGATGAAGCCCAATGCGATCTTCAGGTTGTCCATCGCACGCTTGAAACCTTCCTTCAGACCGAATGACAGATAATACTTTGCAGTGACCAGGCGCTCATCGGTGCGGCCGAAAGCGCGCGCGCTCCACCAGAACGACCGAGCGAACGCAATGTTCTCATGGTTGTCCTTGGCGCGGTAGCCGAGTTCGGCCTGCTTGGCGAGCAGGTCCTGCAGGATGTAGGTCACCGGCACAGAGCGTGGGCAGCGCACCACACAGCGATAGCAGCTCGTGCAATTCGCCGGCGTGTTGGAGGTCATCACCTCCTCCTGCATGCCGGCACGGATCATCATGAACAGCTTGCGCGGCCCATGATCCATGTTGGTGCCGATCGGGCACGAGCCCGAGCACACGCCGCACTGCATGCACATTGCAAGCTTGTCGCCGCCATTGACGTTGTCATAGACCCAGCGCGCAAAGGCCAGATCGTACTTCTTTCCAGGATTGGGAAGCGGTGCGGTCATCCGTCAGAAACCCTTCATCGGATTGGGGTCCATGCCCCCGATCAATTCCGCAAAATCGTTCAAGACCTTCGGCACCTTGTGGCTGTCGGCGATCGACACCTCGGCCATGGTGACGCGTTCCTTCTCCAGTGCGAGGCTCTTCAAGGTCTCGCCCACCTTGGACATGCGCTCCTTGGCGATTGCCGAGCCCTTGACGAAGTGGCACTGGTAATCGTCACCCGACTTGCAGCCCATCAGCATGATGCCGTCGTAGCCCTTCTGCAGCGCGGTGGAGACCCATTGCAGCGTGACCGAGCCGAGGCAGCGGACGGGAATGGTGCGCACGTAGGGCGATACAGACTCGCGGTTGATGCCCGCCATGTCGAGCGCCGGGTAGGCGTCGTTCTCGCAAGCGAGCACGAGGACACGAGGCTTTTCGGAGAACTCGTCGGGTATCTCGTTGGCCTCGATCATGGCGTTGACCATCTGCGGATTGTAGTTGTCGAACGTGATGGTCTGAACCGGGCAGGCACCCATGCAGGTGCCGCAACGGCGGCAACGGGCCGCGTTGATGATCGGACGCCCCTGTTCGTCCTCGTCGATGGCGCCGAACGGACATTCCACCGTGCAACGGCGGCACTTGGTGCATTTCTCGTGTCCGACCTTGGGGAAGGACAGATCGCCGACGCGCGGATGCATCGATGAGCCCATCTTCGAGCCCTCAATGGCCTGGATGGCCTTCAGGACTGCGCCTGTCGCGTCCTCCGCACTCTCGGCCATGTCCATCGGGCGGCGCACTGGGCCGGCGGTGTAGATGCCGGTGCGGCGCGTCTCGTAGGGGAAGCAGATGTAGTGGCTGTCGGAGAAGCCGTCGGCAAGTACCGGAATGTGCGGCCCTTGGCGGTATTGCAGATTGAGGATCGGACCGCCGTCCGGGATGCGATCGAGATGCGGCATAGCCGGTGGCGTCGGACCGTCGGCGCCGCCGGCCTTGTAGCCCGCAACGGGAATGGCGGAAAACGGATTGATGTCGTCTTTGAGTTGGATAGCGCTCTTTTCCTCCTCGACCACAGGCATATCCGGGTCGGTGGAGTTCGGCACCATGCCGGTCGCCAGCACGATCATATCAAGACCGCTGAGCGGAACGTCGGTGCCGAGCAGATCATCTTTATAGGTCACCTGCATTGAGCCGGCATCGACACCCGATACCTTACCCTTCATGAAGATGACGCCTTCGGACTGCGCCTGCCGATAGAACTCCTCGGCCGTGCCGGGCGTGCGCAGCTCCTCGTAGACGATATAGGCCGACGCGGTCGGATCGGACTTCGCCACCTGCAACGCCTGCTTGATGGAGACGCCGCAGCACACGCTCGAGCAGTAAGGCAAATGGTTGGGATCACGCGAGCCTGCGCATTGCACGAAGGCGACGTTCTTCACTGGCGCGCCGTTCGACTTGCGCTTCATCTCACCCGACTTAAGCATCGCCTCGAATTCGACACCGGTGACGATATCGGGCGAGGCGCCGTAGCCGAGATGGCCGAGCTTGGTCGCATCATATGGACGGAAGCCGGTCGCGACGACGATGGCGCCGACCGTTGCCTCGCTTTCCTGACCGGCGTGCGAGAGCGTAACGGCGAAAGAGCCCGGCTGCCCCGCCGTCTTCACCACACGCGTGTCCAGCTTGACCTCGATGCTCTTGTCGGCGTTGACCGCCGCAACGAGCTTGGCAATGTCCACGTCCTGCACATCGCGATAGGGCGGGCGATAGGGCATGCGTCCCGCCCACTTGTTGGCCCAGCCGCCAAGTTGATCTGTCTTTTCGACGAGCAGCACGGGATGACCAGCAGCAGCAGCCTCGCGCGCAGCGGTAAGGCCGGTGATGCCGCCGCCCAGCACCAGCACAGTGCGCGAATACTCCTGCACCTGCGAGGGCAACGGCGGCAATGTCGCCTTGATCTGCGTTATCGCCATGCGGACCTGATCGGCGGCCAGCAAGTCGGTGTCTTCTTCGCCCGCCGGCTGCGACCAGGCAACCTGCTCCCGCAGGTTGGCGCGCACGACGGGCGTACCGTTGAAACGGAAGCGGTCGGCCATCACGCGATGCGAGCAGGCGGCGACGACGACGCCGTCGACCGTGCCGGCCTCGACATCGCTCCTGATGGCGGCGACGCCCTCCTCCGAGCAACAAGCGTCATGGGTGCTCGAAGTCTCGATGCGGAACTCGCTCTTGGCAACGTTGACCAATCCGTCGGCGTCCATCGCCTCGCCGATGCCGCAACCCCTGCAGATGTAGACGCCGGGCTTTTTGGGCGGCGTTGCCTTGGGCTTTTCGGTGGCGGTTTCAGTGCTCATTTCACTCAGTCTCCTGATCCACGCGCTTTCACGATATGCGCGGGTTCGATCGGGTTGCTGGCGTGTCGCGTGCCTCACATCGAGGTTACGACGATTACGAAGTTACGAAGTCGGAAGCTTCCGCCCGCAGCGCGGACGGGGGCTCACTCAGGCAGACTGACGCACGGCCTGCACGGCCTTCAACGCCGCTGCCGTCGCCGACTGGACCGAAAGCGACACGTCGAGCGGACCAGCGGCGACACCGCACGAGAAGATGCCCTCGTTGGTATCCATGTCCTTCGGCACGACGAAACCGTACTCGTCGCTCATCAGACCGATCTGCGGCGCGTATCCCGCGACGGCCGACGGTTGCATTCCAGTCGCCAGCACGACGAGATCGTAGGGCTCCGAATAGATCTCGCGATCGATCGTCCGCTCGCCATGCAGAACGGGACGGCCATCGTCGCCAACGCGGATATGTCCGGGCTTGGACTTGATGAACGTCACCTGCGGATCAGCCTTCACCTTCTGATAGAAGCTCTCCAGCTTATCGTGGGCACGAATGTCGATGTAGTAGATGTGGACTTCGGCGTCCGCATACTGCTCGCGCACATAGGCGGCGTGTTTCAAAGAGCCCAGGCAGCAGATCCGCGAGCAATACGCCAGATGGTTGTTGTCGCGACTGCCGGCACACTGGATAAGCGCCACTTTCTTTGCCGGCTCACCGTTCGAGGGGCGCAGGATCTTGCCGTGCGTGGGGCCATCGTGCGCCGCCAAACGCTCCATCTCGACATTGGTGACGATGTCGGGCGAATGGGCGTAGCTGTAGAGGTCCAGATTGTTGGGATCGTAGGGCTGCCAGCCGGTCGCCCAGATGATGGCTCCAACGTTGAGCTCGAACGTCTCCTCCTTCTGGTCAGGCTCGACCGCGCCGTACTTGCATGCGGCCTTCAGCTTGTCGCCCTCACCTGCTGAAATCGCCTCGGGCGCGATGACGTAGCGCATCGGCATCGCATGCTCATGCGGCAGGTAGGCCGCTTTCACCTTATCCAACCCGTAGTTGTACGCGTTTGGCACCATCGTCTCGGTGGCGGCCGCGCAGTCGCCGCAAGCGGTGCATCGCTCGTTGACGAAGCGCGGGTGACGTTTGACCGTCACGGTGAATGCACCGCGCGTGCCCGATACGTTCACGGGCTCCGACATCGTCAGCACCTTGAGGCGCGGGTTCTTGCGGATGCGCTGGTAGTTGATCTCGAGCCCGCACGTCGGGTGGCACAGCTTGGGGAAGTAGCGGTTGAGCTTCGTCACGCGCCCGCCAAGGCTGGGCCCCTGCTCCAGAAGCACCACGTCATGACCGGTCTCGGCCGCCTCAAGTGCTGCAGATATGCCCGCGATGCCGCCGCCGACCACGAGAATGGTCTGGCTCGCGGGTCCCGCGCCTTTGCCGTCGAGTGGCATTCATTCCTCCCTGTCAGGTCACACATTTGGCCGCGGCCCCGCCGCAGCTTGTTTTTTCGCCCACGCTAGCGACGCTCGCTCCAGCGTCAACAAGGCAGCATCAATCTCCTTTTCGATGCAAACGACAAACCTTGGCGCGTGAGCGTGCTAGCCTGTCGTGAACCGACCCAATATTTCCGACAAGCCCCGCTTCCGACAAGCCCGACGCCCACGCGATGCAGAAAGACCTGCCGGCCCCCATACACGCATCGGTTCGACGACATGCCCCCCGGATTGGCACAGGTCGCTCCGCGTCAGCTTGCGCGCCCACGGCGTTGCACGGCGATGCGCTCGGCTGGGTCAAGGCGCGCGCCATGCTTGCGTCTGCTAGGTCATTATGCATCGAAACAAAAGAAAAGGCCCACCGCTCGATGCGGGATGCGGCAATTCTAATATTCGACTTTTCGAATAGAACACCTTTTAATCGCACAAGACAAGCCGTCTCGCATGTCTCCTGGGGGGTGTCGTTGACCGCTCTCTGGGATACCGCGTTGCGATAACGCCTTGTCCATCTCGGGAGGAACACAAAACACCATGTCGAAGCTCATCGCACCGCACGGGTCAGATTCGCTCAATCCGCTCTTCGTTTACGACGTCGCGGAAAATGAGCGCCTGCAGCACGAGGCCCGCTCCTTACCCTCTATTACCGTCAGCTCGGCGGCTGCCGCCAATGCTGTGATGATGGGGGCTGGATATTTCAATCCGCTCACGGGTTACATGAACAAGGCCGACGTTCTGTCGACGGCCGGAGACATGAAGACCACGACGGGACTGTTCTGGCCGGTTCCAGTGATGAATCTCGTCCAGGACGCTGGCGGCATCACGGCTGGAAAGCGCATCGCGCTCAAGGATCCCAACGTCGAGGGTCATCCCGTTCTCGCGATCATGGATGTGAAAGGCGTCGAGACGCTGTCGGACGATGACCTGGCGCTCATCATCGACAGGATTTACGGCACGTCCGATCCGAAGCATCCCGGCGTCGCCGCCCTTCTCGCGCAGGGCAAAACGCTGCTGTCGGGCCCGATCAAGGTCCTGAATTTCAGCTACTTCCTAACTGAGTTTCCCGATACGTTCCGTACCGCGGTTGAAATCCGCAACGAGATCGCCGAGCGCGGCTGGTCGAAGGTCGTCGCGTTCCAGACGCGTAACCCGATGCATCGGGCGCACGAAGAGTTGTGCCGTATGGCGATGGAGCGGCTCGAAGCGGACGGTCTCGTCATCCACATGCTGCTGGGTAAATTGAAGGCCGGCGACATTCCCGCCCCGGTGCGCGACGCTGCGATTCGCAAGATGGTCGAGATCTACTTCCCGCCGAACTCGGCGATGGTGACGGGCTACGGCTTCGACATGCTCTATGCGGGCCCGCGCGAGGCCCTTCTGCATGCGGTCTTCCGCCAGAACATGGGCGCCACGCACCTGATTCTCGGCCGAGACCATGCAGGTGTGGGCGACTACTACGGCCCGTTCGACGCGCAGACCATTTTCGACACCGTTCCCGAGGGTGCTCTGAAGATCGCCACGTTCCGCGCCGACAACACAGCTTACTCGAAAAAGCTCAACAAGGTCGTGATGATGCGCGAGGCTCCCGACCATACGAAGGAGGACTTCGTAGCGCTGTCCGGCACCGCGGTGCGCGAGATGCTGGGCAAAGGCATCGCGCCGCCGCCGGAGTTCTCGCGGCCGGAAGTTGCGAAAATCCTGATCGATTATTATCAGTCCCTCGACCGCGCCACCGCTGCGCAATAAATGGGGCTCTTATTCGCGACAATACGGCCGCTCGAATGGGCGGCCGTATTTCTTGAAATGTCACGAAATTCTGGGGTATCCGCCGATTGGCGCCATGTTGCTCAATACATTTTGCGCTTGCGAGATGAATTGTGCGCTGCAGCGCAGTGTTTGAAAAAGCGAAATCCGGATACCAGCAGCGCCTTGATCTGGCGGCGGCTCTGGCTATCTGAATATTTCGTGGTGCGATCAGCCAGTTCGCTGGACAACTGCGACTGCCCCGGCCGGCCAACACTGCCTATGCAATCCGGCAATAATCCAAAGACAGAGCAAACTGCCATGTCGTCCCCCCGCACCACTTATCGCTACTACATCCGGTCGCCAGACGGCCGCGCCATCTTCGGCGTCGACATCCTGGAAGCGGCACAAACCGTGGCGTTGGAATATGGCAAGGGTGCGCATCTCGTCGATACGCTGGCGCAAGCCTACCACCCGATGCTGCAAGAGGTTGTCGACGGCAAGGACGGCAAGATGCTCGTCTATGCGCCGATCGGCGGCTGGGACACGGGCCGTTTCACGCCCGAGCGCGATCTGATCGAGGCAATCAAGAAAGGCAGCGCCGCAATTGCTCACGCCTTTATCGCCAAGGGCGCGTCACCCAACGCCACGGACGCGAAGGGTGGTTCGGCTCTGCATTGGGCCGTGGGGCGCGGCAATTTGGACGTCGTCACCCTGCTCATCGCACAAGGGGCCGACGTGAACGTGCGCGATGCGAAGGCCCAGACACCGCTCGATGTGGCGGTCGCAAAGGGGCGGCTAGCGATCGCAGATCAGCTGCGGCAGGCCGGTGCAGACTGATACGGCACAAGAGCTTCGACTGGACCGCTGATCGCGAAGCGTGTGAAGTCAATGGAATAGCTTCACTATGCCGGCTCCCGCACGTGGTCGAAAGAAAATAACCGATCGGAAAGCTCAAGATTTCCAAGAACTACCGCGAATTCCCGGCTGTGCATCGTGATTTGATTGACGATCTCTATTCCTGCATTGCTAGCCAAGAATTTTCACTCACTCCACGACGCGATACACGAACCGTTGCGACCAGAATAATGCGCTGGACATTGCAACATTCGCGGGTATTGATATCCGGCACGGTTCCGGGACCTGTCCGATGAGTGTGCCGCCAGGGTGGCAAAGGACGCATGCGACGTGACATTAGATTTGCCGCGTGACACGCCCGCAACCAACGACATCTGATCCGGGAGGACTGAAATGCCAACATTTGTTCACACTGAGAAGTGCGATGGCTGTAAGGGCGGTGAAGTCACCGCCTGCATGTATATCTGCCCCAACGATCTCATGAAACTCGACGTCACACGGATGAAGGCGTTCAACCAGGAGCCCGACCAGTGCTGGGAGTGCCAGTGCTGCGTGAAGGCCTGCCCGCAGCAGGCTATCGAGGTTCGCGCATTCGCCGACTGGGTGCCGATGGGCGGCGCTGCTATTCCGCTGCGCACGGACAACGCGATCATGTGGACCATCAAGTTCCGTGACGGCGAGATCAAGCGCTTCAAGTTCCCGGTGCGCACGACGCCAGTCGGCTCGATCGATCCATACGGCAACAAGCCGCAGGCGGGCGACATCAACGATCAGCGCTACTTCACCGAAGAAGGCAAGACGCTGGCGACGCCGAGCGTTTAAGACGCGCCTCGCGCAGTCGATTGAGATCACAAGCATCAGAGTAGAACGAAACGGGCCTGAACCTGCGCATTCCGAGGAAGCGTGGGCAACGCCCGAAGGGAAGAGACACAATGGCAGGAACATTCGGTGATCCCGAAATTGTCGAGTATGAGACCGACATTCTCATCGTCGGTGGTGGCATGGCCGCATGCGGCGCGGCGTTCGAGGCCAAGCGTTGGGCCGGCAGCGATGTCAAGGTAACGCTCGTCGACAAGGCCGCAATGGATCGTTCGGGCGCGGTCGCGATGGGCCTCTCGGCCATCAACACCTATCTGGGCGAGAACACGCCTGAGGATTATTGCCGCTACGTTTCGGCAGACCTCATGGGCATTACCCGCGACGACCTCGTCTATGACGTCGGCCGTCACGTCGACGACTCGGTTCACCTCTTCGAGGAGTGGGGCCTTCCGATCTGGAAAGAGATGGAAGGCGGCAGCCGCGTCGACGGCGCCAGCTGGCAGAAGGCCGGCGGCAAGTCACTCAAGGACGGCGGCAAGCCCGTGCGTTCGGGCCGCTGGCAGATCATGATCAACGGCGAAGGCTACAAGACGATCGTCGCCGAGGCCGCCAAGAAGGCCCTGGGGATGGAGAACATCTTCGAGCGCGTCTTCATCGTGAAGTACATCCGTGACGCCAACGATCCCAACCGTGTCGCTGGTGCGGTCGGCTTCTCTGTGCGCGAGCACAAGCTCTATGTCTTCAAGGCGAAGGCGATCCTCAACGTGGCCGGCGGCGCAGTGAACGTGTTCCGTCCGCGCACCACGGGCGAAGGCATGGGCCGCGTCTGGTATCCGGTGTGGAACGCCGGCTCGACCTATGCCATGGCGGCCGAGGTCGGTGCCGAGCTCACCATGATGGAGAACCGCTTCGTCCCGACGCGCTTCAAGGACGGCTACGGCCCGGTCGGCGCCTGGTTCTTGCTCTTCAAGTCGAAGGCAACCAACGCGTTCGGTGAGGATTACGTCGTCAAGAACAAAGACATGCTTGCCGACTATGCGCCCTACGACAAGGCGTTCGTGGTGCCTTCGTGCCTGCGCAACCACGCCATGCTGAAGGAGATGAAGGAAGGCCGCGGCCCGATCCTCATGGATACGCCTTCGGCGATGAAGGCACTCGGCGAGAAGATGACGCCGAAGGAGGTCAAGCATCTCGAGGCCGAGGCCTGGGAAGACTTCCTCGACATGTGCATCGGCCAGGCCGGCGTCTGGGCGGGTCTCAACATCCGTCCCGAGCAGTCCGTCTCCGAGCTCATGCCGACCGAGCCTTACCTGCTTGGCTCGCACTCAGGCTGCTGCGGCATCTGGGTGTCGGGACCGGAGGACATCGCTCCGGCGGAGTGGCAGTGGGGCTACAACCGCATGACCACGGTGAAGGGTCTCTTCACCGCTGGCGACGGCGTCGGCGCCTCCGGCCATAAGTTCTCCTCGGGCTCCCATGCCGAAGGCCGCATCGCCGGCAAGTCGATGGTCAAGTTCGTCAAGGAGAACGGCTTCAATCCGACGTTCAAGGACGACATCAAGACCATCACCGAGGAAATCTATCGTCCGGTGCGCACCTACTTCGAGCACAAGGACAAGACCACGGCCGAGGACATCAACCCCAACTACATCACGCCCAGGATGCTGCAGATGCGTCTGCAAAAGATCATGGACGAGTACGTGGCTGGCGTTGCCACCTACTACCAGACCAACGGCAAGATGCTCGAGCGTGGCCTGCACTACCTCACGATGCTGAAGGAAGACAGCCTCAGCATGCGCGCCAAGGATCTGCACGAGCTGATGCGCGCCTGGGAGAACTACCACCGCATCTGGGCGGGCGAGGCGCATCTGCGTCACATCCTGTTCCGCGAGGAGACCCGCTATCCGGGCTTCTACTATCGTGCGGACTTCCTGCAGCTCGACGACGCGAACTGGAAGTGCTTCGTCAACTCGCGCTTCAACCCCGACACCAGGGAGTGGGAGCTGAAGAAGGTTCCGCACAAGGACATCGTTCCCAAGACCTACGGCGCCGCCAAGCACTGAGGCTCGCCGTTCGGTCAGACGACATCTTGGGGGGAGCGCCGGTATCGGCGCTCCCTCATTCATTGTGCCGGCCGCGACAAGCCACTAAATAGGGTATCTGAACCCGAACGCAGGTCGCCCGAACGCCTCGAACTTGAGAGCGCGACGCTAGTCCGCGACGGCGCTGATCCCGGTGTTTTGGCACTGCGTTGCCGGACGGGACTAAACTGCAAATTTCACATCTACCCGCGATGGCATGGTGCCTTGCCGGGTGGAAACCACATCAGGATCGCCCCAATGTCCGACCCCAAGCAGCCTTACAACCCCGATGACGAGACTGCGCCGCTCAGACCCGAGGACGAGGTTTACTCCGAGCAGGAGCGCCAGCGCCGCGAGGCCGAGGCCGACATGGAGGTGCAGATCATCGATGCCGTGCGCGGCAATTCCGGCCCCGTACAGCCCGTCCGCCTCACCAATGAAAGCTCATTCTGCTTTTCCTGTCACAAGGGCGTCTCGTGCTGGAACGAGTGCTGTCACAACACCGACATCACGCTGACGCCGCACGATATCCTGCGGCTCGCCAAGCACTTCGACACGCGCCCGTCCACCTTCACCAAGATGTTCACAGCACCCTCGATCCACGATGCTTCGGGCATGCCGATCGTGAAGCTGAAAATGATGGACAAGGAGGGCAACAAGAAGCCGTGCGTGTTCCTTGATGAGAAGGAAGGCTGCACGGTCTACAACGACCGGCCCGTGTCGTGCCGCTACTATCCGCTGGGCTTGGCTGCCGTGAAGATGAAGGGGCACGAGAACCCGGAGGACTTCTACTTCCTCGTCAAGGAACCGCATTGCAAGGGCCACGAGGAGAATAAGGAGCAAACCGTCGGCCAGTTCCGTGCGGAGCAAGGCGTGGAGGAGTACGACGAAAAGAACCGCGACTGGATCCACATCCTCATGAAGCTCGCGTCGTGGAAGTTCCTGGGTGGACCCTGGGGCAAGGAACCTGACGAGCGCACCAAGAAGATGTTCTTCATGGCGACGACCGACATCGATCAGTTCCGGCTGTTCGTGTTCAACTCCTCGTTCCTCGACAAGTACGCGATCGAGAGGGAGGCACGCGAGGATCTGGCGATGAACGACGAGGCGATGTTGAAGCTGGCGCTCGACTGGCTGCGCCATGTGCTCTTCAACGAGCCGACAATTTCGCTGCGCCCCGAGGTGTTACAGCACGCCATCGCGCAGGCGCGTGGCGGCACGGGCGGCACCTGAACCGTATTTGTTTGTCTGACGCCTGGAGCGGTTCAGCGCAATAAAGCATGTTCAGAACAGAGGGCTGGATCGTGTGCGTGTTTCTTTGAAACATGGCCACGATCAGGTCCACTGCCGCGCTATTTCAGGCAGAAGACTGCCGCTGCCTCGCTTGCGACGGTAGGATTGTCGCAACCCTGCCCGCGATAGGCCAGCGCTCTCAAAGCCGCTGATTGCCCGGGTTTGAATCGGCCGCCGCCTTGAAATGCTCGGCCAAACGCTCCGAGATCGGCCCGCCGGTGCCGGACGTGATGAAACCGTCACGCTCTGCCTCCAACGCCCATTTCAAGAGCGCTGTCGCCTTGCGTTTGCGGTTGCCGACGTACTCGAGCATCACCAGGAATGCGTGCCCATTCTTGCGCGGGCGCATGTCGGGGATGCCCTTCTCCCGATTGGAGGCGACTTCGACCTGCAGCGCCACCCAGTCGATCAGCTCGAGCTGCTCCAGCCCGCGCACCCTATCGAGGACGCTGCGCCACTGATCGGAGCGTTTCAGCCCCGCCCGGTCGCGGAACGGGGTCTTGTGCAGATAGCGCTGGATCGCCCGCCATGTCTCAAGCTGTGCCTGATAACGCGCGCTATCGGCTCCAGAAGTCTGGGCAATGACCTTTTGTTCGTTGCGGACGATCCGGCGCACATCTTCGGTCAGCGCGGCGAGCTCGGAGGGTGTCGGACGGCGCCGACCCTCCAGACGCTGCATCCGCCGTTCGCCATTATCGCAACTGAGATCGTTGTCCTCGTCCATCATCGCTGTCTTCCCGCCCGCGCACCAGCTAGAGCAGGTCAGGTTTTGATTGAATCACCTCAGGCCGTTGTGGCCTGCTCTTTCTCTTTGATTGAGAGGTCGATCAGACCCTAGGCCAGAACATTCTAGAGCAGGTCCGATTCTGAGGGAATCAGAAATGATCACCGACCTGCTCCAACTCCTTGATTGAGTGTCTGATTCACGGCTTTGCTGGAAGCTCGCGCATTGCCATCTCAACAGATCAAGCTGTCACCGGTTGTCTATTGAAATGGAATTGGCAAGGTCATGGGACAAGAGCGTAGCCGCTAGGCGCAAGCAATTATGTTGCTTGCCACCAGCGAGTGCTCAGGTCCACCGGGTATGCGCAGAGCGTCGGCAAGGCGTGCAGATTTGGACTGCCTTAGAAGGATGCGATCCTTTAAGAAGGCAGCCTTGTCCGCGATCCTCAATGCCTCGTGCGGCGCAAGCAACATATTCGCCCCTCTTGCTCTCCAGCATCACAACCCGCCGACTGCACGAGCCACATGCAAACGCCGTCCGACAGCGCCGCAACGACCGACCCCGCCCAGCGGACACGCGATGCCCAGCGTGCGCGGTTTGCCGCTATCGGTCTGATGCTTCTGGCGCTGGCGTTCTTCTCGATGCTCGATACGGCGGTGAAGTGGCTGGCGACGCGCGAGGGCATCCCCGTCATGCAACTCTCCTGGTTGCGCTTCCTGGTACAGTTTGCCGGCCTTCTGGTGCTGGTGCCCGTGTTTGGTCTCATGAGCCTGGAGCGTCTTTTCACAACAAGCCAGTTCACGAAGCAGATCATCCGCTCCACGTTGATGGCTGCAACCACCTTTTTCAACTTCCTGGCGCTGCAATACCTGAGGCTCGATCAGACGATCACGATCGTGTTTCTGGCGCCACTTGTCGTCGCAGCGCTTGCCGGTCCGCTACTTGGCGAATGGGTCGGCTGGCGGCGCGCCATCGCCATCATCGTCGGTTTCATCGGCGTGCTTATTGCGGTGCGGCCCGGCTTCGGGAATGTGCATCCGGCCGTCATCTACTCGTTTTTGGCGATGGCTGCCTATGCGCTCTTCATGCTGCTGACACGACACCTCGCTCCTTATGATCCGCCGCTGGTAACGCTGTTCTATTCGATGTTCGTCGGAACGCTGTTCGGTGCACCTGTCGCGTTCAGCCAGTGGGTGTGGCCGGAAGCCTGGACAACGTGGGCGCTGCTCTTGTCGCTCGGCGTGCTGGGCGGGACGGGGCACTTCTTGTTCATCCTCGCCTACAGCCGCGCGCCGGCGTCGGCCATCTCGCCGTTTCTCTATGCGCAGCTCATCACGATGGTTGCGCTCGGCTATCTCGTGTTCGGCGACCTTCCCGACCTGTGGACGCTTATGGGAGCCGTGGTGATCATCGCATCGGGCATCTACCTCATCCACCGCGAGCGGGCGACCAAGGGGCAGGAATAGCGCGCTCAGGCATGGCGTCATGGCGGTTGCAGGCGGCCCGCTCCGATCACTAGACGATGCTCACCCGTTCTTGCGCGCCAGTCGTTCCAGCGTTTCGCCGGCCCAGCTTTCGAAACGACCCTCGGCAATCGCCGTACGCATCGCCGCCATGAGTTGCTGATAGAAAGCCGTATTCGACCAGGACAGCAGCATCGAACCCAGATATTCGCCGGCGCGCACCAGATGATGCAGATAGGCGCGCGAATAATCGCGTGCAGCCGGACAGGTGCTTTCGGGATCGAGCGGTGAGAGGTCCTCGGCGTGGCGCGCGTTGCGCAGATTGACGCGACCATTCCATGTGAAAGCGAGCCCGTGACGCCCATTGCGGGTCGGCATCACGCAATCGAACATATCGATGCCGCGGCGGACCGCTTCGATCAGATCCTCGGGCGTGCCCACTCCCATCAGGTAGCGTGGCTTGTCATCTGGCAACTCCGGCAGCGTCTCTTCGAGCGTGGCGAGCATCGCCTCCTGCCCCTCGCCCACGGCCAAGCCACCTACGGCATATCCAGGGAAATCCATACCGACGAGCGCGCGCGCCGATACCTTGCGCAACGCGGCATCGGTTCCACCCTGGACAATTGCAAAAAGGGCCTGCCCTTCGCCCGCGCGTCCCCTCTGCTTTTCCGCCGCGAAGGCCCGTTGGGACCGCTCGGCCCAGCGCAACGAGAGTTGCATCGACCGCTCCACCTGCGCGCGCTCCGCAGGCAACTCGATACACTCGTCCATCTGCATCTGAATGTCGGAGCCCAACAGACACTGGATCTCGATCGACCGTTCCGGCGAAAGCATATGGCGCGAGCCATCGATATGCGACTGGAAAGCCGCTCCCTCTTCCGTGATTTTCCGGATCTGCGACAAACTCATGACCTGGAAGCCGCCGGAATCGGTGAGGATCGGTCCATCCCAGCGCATGAACGCGTGGAGCCCGCCGAGGCGATGAATGCGCTCAGCACCTGGCCTCAGCATCAGGTGATAGGTGTTGGCGAGAATGATGTCGGCGCCGGCTTGTTTCACCTGCTCGGGATAGAGGGCCTTGACGGTCGCGACGGTGCCCACCGGCATGAAGGCCGGCGTACGAATTTGCCCGCGCGGGGTTTCAATCTCGCCGACCCTGGCGAACCTATCCTGACAAATCAGGCGATAGCTAAACCGTGCTCCAAGTGTTCTCAGTTCCAATTGTTTTTTCCGCTGCACTGTCGACAGATGTTGAGTTTTGACGTAACGCCTTGAAATTCTGCAAAATCTGTGTTCTTAGAAAGGGTCTCGGTCTGCATTCATTTTTCGCAAACGTCGTTCAGCCCTTCCTAATGCACAGACTCGAATAATGGGCAAGATCTCTGTAGGCTCCCACGAGGTCTTACGCCTCGTGAAACACACCCTCGCCGCCTGGGCCTCAAGCGACATCGACCAGACGATGCGCTACATGGCTCCCAATATCGACTATTTCGTCAATGTGGATCCTAGTATCGCGCCGTTTGCGGCCTCGACCGACGGCGCGCCGGCCCTGCGGGCGCGCCTGCAAATTCTATTCGATACGTTCGACATCGAATCATTTCTCGCCGAGGACATAAGGATCTCGGAAGAAGACCCGAATGCGGCGCGGGTCAAGATCGCCTACTCCTATCGGGAACGAACCACCAAAGAACATCTTGATGGTCGCTTTCGTCTCAACGTCCGCACTGCCAAGGGCACGATCACGCGGATTGAGGAGATTCACGACAGCTCCTACGTCGAAGCTTTTGCGCGGCTCGTTTACGTGATGCGCGAAACGGTCGGGGACAAGGCGTAAGAGCGCTGCATGAGCGGCATCGCACCTAGGCGATGGTCAACCATCGGCGCGGAACAGCAGGCTGGCATCACCGTAGGAATAGAAGCGATAGCCATGCGAAACCGCGTGGGTATAGGCGGCCTTCATCGTTTCCAGGCCACTGAAGGCCGATACGAGCATGAACAACGTCGACCGTGGCAGGTGGAAGTTCGTCATCAACACGTCGACGGCACGGAAACGGTAACCGGGCGTGATGAAGATGCCAGTGCTGCCCGAGAATAGCTTAATCCGTCCCGTCTCGTCTGCCGCACTTTCCAAAAGACGCAACGAGGTCGTGCCGACGGCAACGATGCGCCCACCGGCGGCCCGCACCGCATTCAACGCGTCGGCGGTCGCTTGCGAAATCTCCCCCGACTCGACATGCATAACGTGATCGGCCGTATCCTCGACCTTGACGGGCAGAAAGGTGCCGGCGCCGACGTGCAGGGTGACAAAGTGGCGTGAGATACCGCGCGCGTCCAACGCTGCGAAGAGTTCAGGTGTGAAATGGAGCCCGGCCGTGGGCGCTGCGACAGCGCCTTCATTTGCAGCGTAGATCGTCTGGTAATCGGTCGTGTCCTGTTCGTCGGCCGCGCGTCGTCCGGCGATGTAGGGCGGCAGCGGCATGCGGCCGCGCTCGGCAATCGCTGAATCGAGAAACGCCGAATGGAGGTTGAAACGAAGCGTGACGATCCCGCTCTCATTCTTGGCCTCGACGGTGGCGTCGAGGACGTCCATGTAGCAGACCTTGCCCTCGCCGCCGAAGCGGATCAGGTCACCGGATTTCAACCTCTTTCCGGGTTTGGCAAATGCCTGCCAGCGGCATTCGTCGAGCCGTTCGATCAGTGTGGTCTCGATTTGGGCGGTGTGACCGTCTCGAGTCCGCGTGCCCGATAGCTGGGCGGAGATCACGCGGGTATCGTTGAAGACCAGTGCATCGCCAGGACGGAGAAGATCGACCAAATCTCGAACCCCACGGTCCTCAAACGGTTGGCTCGGCCGTATGACGAGTAGACGCGCAGCATCGCGCGGTCGCGTCGGATGCATCGCGATGAGCGTCTCGGGCAGGTCGAATTCGAACAGATCTGTGCGCATAATTTGCGCTGATGCGCTATTTTTCGCCGCCGCGCAAGCTCAACGCTGCAGCAATCGCGAGGAAGAGCCAGCCAGCGATCATGACGGACCCCCCTGTCGGGGCGGCCATCGGGAAGAGGCGAGACCCGCTCAGGCCGCGCATGGCAATGTCACCTGCAAACAGTGCGGCACCACCCAATAGCAGGGCTGCAGAAGGAACCCAGACCTTGGCAAACGGAGCGGGGCCGTGATGCACGCGTCGCACGTGCGCTGCCACCGCGACCGCAGCGGTCGCGTGCAGCAGCAACATCTGCGCGGCAGTGGCCAGCGAAGGATCGTCGACGCGGTGCGCTGCGAGCGCTGCCAATGACACGCCCGCCGCGCCAATCAGACCGGCTACTCCCACAATGATGCTTCGCGATTTCAACGTGCGCTCTCCTTGGGGTGCCGACAAAAAGCCGCGCGATGGAGGCAATGTCCGTCGCGCGGCTGTGGACGCCGGCCGGCGTCTCGTGCGGGTACAATCCTGGATGCGACTATGCGACGTCGGCCGCAACCTTCATCGACACCATCTTATCGGGATTGACGACAGGCTCACCACGCTTGATCTTGTCGACATTTTCCATGCCCTCGATCACCTTGCCCCAGACTGTGTACTGCTTGTCAAGAAAGCGGGCGTCGTCAAAGCAGATGAAGAACTGGCTGTTGGCCGAGTCGGGATTTTGAGCGCGTGCCATTGAAGCGGTGCCGCGCACGTGTGGCTCGGCGTTGAATTCGGCCGGCAGATTGGGGTACTTCGAGCCGCCGGTGCCGCGGCCTTGCGGGCAGCCGGTCTGCGCCATGAAACCCTCGATCACGCGATGGAAGACGATACCGTCATAGAAACCTTCGCGCGCGAGCTGCTTGATGCGCTCCACATGCTGGGGCGCGAGATCGGGACGCATCTCGATCACAACACGCCCCTGCGTCGTCTCGATGATCAGCGTGTTCTCGGGGTCCTTGATGTCGGCCATGCCGGCTCTCCTTCTGTCGTTGTCATTTGTTCCATAAACATGGGCGGATTTCGCCCACCCATATCCGCGTATCATTCATCGGAGCGGAGCGGCTCGCGCTATCGACACCACCTCGCGCAAAGCTCTTGCCGCTTATTTCAGGTCAGCCATAACGGAGAGCTTGATGATCTTGTCAGGATTGGAGACCGAACCGCTGTCGGGCGCCCCCTTCTTCACCTGATCGATGTGCTGCATGCCGTCGACCACCTGGCCCCATACCGTGTACTGGCCGTTGAGATGCGGGGTATGGGTGAAGCAGATGAAGAACTGGCTGTTGGCGCTGTCGGGGTTCTGGGTGCGGGCCGCGCCGATGGTTCCACGCTCGAATGGCGTGGGCGTGAACTCGGCCTTAAGGTCGGGATATTTGGAGCCACCCGCGCCGGTGCCGGTGGGATCGCCGGTCTGCGCCATGAAGCCGGCAATGACGCGATGGAAGACGATGCCATTGTAAAAGCCTTCTCGGGCCAACTTCTTGACGCGTTCGACATGCTTGGGCGCGAGGTCCGGGCGCAATTTGATCGTCACTTTTCCGGTTTTCAGCTCCATGATCAGCGTGTTCTCGGGATCGAGTGCGGGAGGAGCTGCCTGGGCAGTGGCAGCGAAGGTCAAAAGGGCCAGGGCAAAGGTCAGGACATGGCGCATGGGCAGAAGACCTCGTTGATGAATTTGTTGTGAAACCAGCGATTGTACTGACGCCTGTGGCAGGGCCGGGCGCAAAGCCAGTTCTGGCGGCCCTTATGGCGTTTTGAGGTCCACGGCGCAACCATGGAAGGCGCGCAGGCGCAGATTGGCCAGCGTTGAGCAGCAAAGCAGAAAGGCCCTGCGCTCAGGCGCGTTTTGCCCTGGCCATCAGGCGCTCGGCCACATGGGCCGAAACGAACGGGCGGACATCGCCCCCCATCGTGGCGATCTGGCGCACCAGATTGGCTGCGATATGACGGACTGCGGGGCTCGCTGCCACGAATACCGTCTGGATTTCCGGAGCCATCTCGCCGTTCATGCCCGCCATCTGCATCTCGTAGTCGAAGTCCGTGCCGTCACGGATGCCCCGGAAAATGACGTTGGCGCCAGCCCGGCGGGCGGCATCGACGGCCAAGTCATCGAACGTGGTGATCTCGATCACGGTTCCGGTCTTGCGGGTGAGCGCCTCGGTTTCCTTGGCCAACATGGCAATGCGCTCATCGCCCGAGAACATCGGTTTCTTGGCAGGATGAACGCCAATGCCGATCGCCAGGCGGTCGACCAATTGAGCGGCCCGAGCGATGACATCCATGTGGCCGAGGGTAACGGGGTCGAAGGAGCCGGAATAAAAACCGATTCTGGTCATGGGCGGAGCCTGCGATAGTCGGGACGGGAACGTTGCACCGATGAAGCGGGTTCAGGTTTGTGCGAACCCGGTTCTTCTAGCCCTCCAGTGGCCGCACAACAAGCGATCAGCGAGCCAATGGTCATGGCGCCCCCACGACTTGTGCCGTGTCGCCAGCATGCTAGGGTCCGGACTCAGCAACAATGGGGCCGCAATCGGAGGATGCACCATGATCAACCGACGTTCCGCCCTACTCGTGGGGGCTGGCGCTGCCGCAGGTCTTGCCCTGCCGCACGCTTTCGGATCAGCCCACGCGGACCCTGCCACGGTTAAGCTTACCGATGACGGGCTGCACGCCCAGCCCTGGTTCGAGCAGACGTTCCTCGACCTCAAAGAGGATGCGACCGACGCTCACGCTCAGGGAAAATCCCTGGTCATTTTCTTCGAGCAGCGCGGCTGCCCTTACTGCGCAGAGATGCACAAGGTCAATCTCGCGAAGCCCGAGATCGTCGATTACATCAAGAAGAACTTCTACGCGCTGCAGCTCAACATGTACGGCGCGCGCAAGGTGAAGGACTTCGACGGAACCGAGTTGGAGGAACGTGAGCTGGCGCAGCGCTGGAAAGTGAATTTCACGCCGACGCTCGTGTTCTTCCCCCCCGATCCCGCCGCGTCGGCCGGAAAGCCCGGTCAGGACGCCGAGGCGTGGCGTCTGTTGGGCTACTGGAAGCCGTTCCACTTCCTCGGCACGTTTGTCTACGTCAAGGAGGGTGGCTACGAGAGTGAGCCCAACTTCCAGCACTGGCTCAGCGAATACCGCGAGAAGCTGCGCGCCGAGGGCAAGGACGTTTCGCTGTGGTGACGGGGTGACGCGATCTGTTGCGATGAAAGCGCGTTGTTTGCCCTGCCCTCAAAAAAACGGCCCGGTCGAATGACCGAGCCTTAAGTCTACGATCCGGTTTCAGAACGTGAACCCCGATCGTACCAGAAGCCGAAATCTCTTATTTCAACGGCTCGGTATAACGCGGCCCGAACAAGTTGAAGCGGTAGCCGACGTTAGCGGAGACGATCCAGGGGTCGAGGTCGACGTCTGCGGTGTACGACGTACCTTTCCAGCTCGCGTCGGCATCGATGAAGGATTTCTTCACATCGAAATTGAGATACCAGCCGCTGCCGATCTCGACGTCGACACCAGCCTGCAGCGCGAAGCCGAAGGCATCATCAATATCGAGCTTTGCCCCGAGAGTGCTTGAACGGCCCTCGCTGAAGAAGTGTATCCACTGGACACCCGCGCCGACATACGGCTTGATGCGGCCCATTCCCGTGAAATGGTACTGCAGCGTGACGATCGGCGGGAAGATCCAGGTGTCGCCAAGGTCAGCCCCGGCAAGCGCCCCCTTGCCATCGACGTCGTGCTTCGAGAAACAACAGAACAGCTCCGCGGCGAGGTTCGGCGTGAAGAAGTAGGTCAGCGTCGCCGACGGAATCCACCTGTCGCTGACATCGGCATCAGCACCCGGCACAAGCGCACCCGCGGAATAGACCTTCGCATCCGTATCGGGCAGCACCACCGAAACACCCGCGCGCACCATGAAGTCGCCGTTGTAGTCCCCGGCCGCGGCGACGCTGGTCAGGCCAACCGCAGCGAACGCGAACGTTCCTGCTGCGGCGATTGCATTTTTGAGAACGTGCATTGCAACCCCCAAGTCTCATAAATCGCATCCGCCACGGGTCACCCCTTGATTCGGCAGATGTCCGATGGGTGGTTGTTACAGTATGTTGAAAAGCAGGCGAGTACCGTTCCCGCATTGCGACTGATAAGGGTCAGCCAACCATTGCAACCTCATCGGGTGTTGCGCTGATGCCCCATAGTTTTTTGATCCTGATCAATATGCAGACGACGAAGCAACACGCGACCGCACAGCCGGCCAGGGCGACATCTGTGACGTAGCGTGCGACAACTCACCGTGACGAAATGCGCCACACCGTTTGTTGATCGCCATCAAAGCCAAGGTCGGCGCGGCTGCCGATTGTATGAATGCCTTGGCGTTACACTGCATCTTCAGCTCGAACCGCGCCCTGACCATCGGATCCGCGCCGGGCGAGCGAAGATTCTTCTGTGGTCGAGGTTCTTCTTATGGCTGCGGAACAGGTGTTTTTCCGATGACGATTTGCGAAACCCTCAAGGCCGCGCCAGTGCAGTCGCTGCCGCCGGCCGAACTAGTCAAGCTCGGCGTGACGATCAATCTCAGGCCACGCCAGAGGCTGTCACTCGGGCCGGATTCGGAGCATGTCTACATCGTGCGCGAGGGCGTCCTGCTGCTGGAGAGCCTGCCGCAGCCGTCGACCAGGCAGATTATCGATATCTATTATCCCGGTGACGTCGTGCGCGGGATGCACATTCCGAAAGTTTCAGGCGTCAATCTTGTTGCGGCACGCCAAGGAGAGGTCGTGCGCATCGGAGTGGGACGACTTGAAAGCGCGGTGGCGGACGATCGCGAACTGCGCCGCTGGATCGATTGCGCGTTGGCCAATCAGTACCCGCGACGCCTTCTCCATCTGGCGACGATTGGATCACTGAGCGGTGAGGAACGTGTCGTTTCCATGCTCATCGAGCTTGCCTGGCGTGTCGGCGAACGCGGCTATGAAGGTGCAAGAACATTCGACCTTCCGCTGTCACGGACCGACATGGCCGACTATATGTCGCTCAATGCCGACACGCTGTCGCGTATCATGTCGCGACTGCGGCAGTCGGGCATGCTGGGGCTGGCCAGTCGCGGGCGCGGCTACGCGCCCAACTTCGCGGCTTTGTGCGCGATGTCACCACTGGCCGACGCGATCAAGTCGCTGCATGACATGGCTGAACCGGCGTCAGCAAGAAGCTGACGCCGGCCGTAGCGGCCTGCTCTATCTCTTTGTTTGAGAGCCTCAATCACGGCCTCGATGGAAGCAGTCGTGCTTCCATCGAGGCCGATCCAGAACCTTGTTGCGAGCCTATTTTTCACGCTGAAGTGCTGCACACTTCAGCTAAACATGCTCTAGGTGTCGCCCTGCTCGCCACCGTCCCCATCCGCGATTTCCGCTTCGCTCTCCTCGGGGATCCATTCGACGGAAACGACCCGCTCTTCCGCATCGGTCTTGAAGATGCGCACGCCCTGCGTGTTGCGCCCCGCGATCCGGATGTCGTGAACCGGGCAGCGGATAAGCTGACCAGCGTCGGTCACCAGCATGATCTGGTCAGCGTCCGAGATGGGGAAGGATGCCACCAGTGGCCCATTGCGCTCGTTGACGACCATGGCGACGATGCCCTTGCCGCCGCGACCGCTCGTCCGGTACTCGTAAGACGAGGATCGCTTTCCAAAGCCACGCTCCGAAATGGTCAGAACGAACTGCTCGGTTTCCGCCATCTGCTGGAACCGCTCGGCGGTCAGATCAGCCGCTGCGTCTGCTCCCTCCTCGGCCTCGGCGGGTTCAGCCGCTCCGTTCTCTTCGCCCTCCACGCTTTCGGTGCGGCGCAACACTGCGGCCTGCTTGAGGTAGGCGGCGCGTTCGGCTGGCGTCGCTGCGACGTGGCGCAGGATCGTCATGGAGATAACGTGGTCGCCAGCATCCAGGCGGATGCCGCGTACACCCGTGGAATCGCGACCCTTGAAGACGCGCACATCCTCGACCGGGAAACGGATACACTGGCCGTTGGCAGAGGTCAGCAGCACGTTGTCCTGGCTCGAGCAGATCGCAACCTTGACGATGCGGTCGCCCTCGTCGAGCTTCATCGCGATCTTGCCGTTGCGGTTGATGTTCTCGAAATCGGACAGAGCATTTCGCCGCACGCTGCCGGATTGCGTTGCAAACATCAGCTCCAGCGAACCCCACGTCGCGGTGTCCTCCGGCAGAGGCAGGATCGACGTGATCCATTCTCCCTGTTCCAGGGGCAGCAGATTGATGAGCGCCTTGCCGACCGATTGCGGGGTGGCCGCAGGCAGCCGCCACACCTTCATGCGGTAGACCATGCCGCGGGACGAGAAAAACAGCACAGGCGTGTGCGTGGAAGCCACGAACATCTGCGTGACGAAATCTTCCTCGCGCGTCGACGCACCCGAGCGCCCCTTGCCGCCGCGCCGCTGCGCTCGATAAGTGGAGAGCGGCACGCGCTTGATGTAGCCCTTGTGGGTAACGGTGACGACGACGTCCTCGCGCTGGATGAGGTCCTCGTCCTCGACCTCGCCCTCGATGTCGACGATCTCGGTGCGGCGCGGCACCGCGAACTCCGCTTTGATCGCCGACAGCTCACCCTTGACGATGTCGGTGATGCGGGCGCGTGAGGACAGGATTTCCAGATAGTCGCTGATGTCGACGCCGATCTTCTGCAGTTCATCGCCGATCTCGTCACGCCCGAGCGCGGTGAGGCGCTGCAGACGCAGATCGAGGATTGCGCGTGCCTGCTCCTCAGAGAGACGGTAGGTGCCGGTCGCCGATACCATGTGACGCGGATCGGCAATCAACTGGATCAGCGGCACCATGTCCTTGGCCGGCCAATCGCGTGCCATAAGGGCCTCGCGCGCCTCGGCCGGCGTCGGTGATGTTCGAATGAGGTGAATCACCTCGTCGATATTAGCGACGGCAATGGCAAGTCCCACCAACACGTGGGCGCGATCACGGGCCTTGCCGAGAAGATACTTGGTGCGCCGGCTCACGACCTCCTGACGGAAAGACGTGAAGGCCTCGATCATGTCTTTCAGGTTGAGCTGCTCGGGGCGTCCACCGTTGATCGCCAACATGTTGGCGCCGAACGAGGTCTGCAGGTCGGAGTAACGCCAGAGCTGGTTCAGAACGACCTCGGCCACCGCGTCGCGCTTCAACTCGATGACGATGCGCATGCCCTCGCGGTTGCTTTCGTCCCAGATGTTGGAGATGCCTTCGACCCGCTTGTCACGCACGAGGTCGGCGATCTTCTCAATCAGCACCCGCTTGTTGACCTGATAGGGAATGGCGGAGACGACGAGCGCCTGCCTGTCCTTGCGGATCTCCTCGATCTCGACGCGCGAGCGCATCATGATCGAGCCGCGGCCCTTGTGGTAAGCGGCGTGGATGCCGGCCCGGCCGAGGATCATGCCGCCTGTCGGGAAGTCGGGACCCGGCACGATTTCGATCAGGTCGTCGATACCGAGCTCGGGGTTGTCGAGCAGGGCCAGACAGGCGTCGATCACTTCACCCAGGTTGTGTGGCGGAATGTTCGTCGCCATGCCGACGGCGATGCCGCCTGCACCGTTGACCAGCAGGTTGGGAAACTTCGCCGGCAGTACCGAGGGCTCCTGCTTGGAACCGTCGTAGTTGTCCTGAAACTCCACGGTCTCCTTGTCGAGATCGTCGAGGAGGAACTGTGCCACCTTCTCCAGGCGGCACTCGGTATAGCGCATGGCGGCGGGCGGATCGCCGTCCACCGAGCCGAAGTTGCCCTGGCCATCGACCAGCGGCACACTCATCGAGAAGTCCTGCGTCAGTCGAACCAGCGCTTCGTAAATCGCGCTGTCGCCGTGGGGATGGTAGTTACCCATCACCTCGCCGACGACCTTGGCCGACTTGACGTACTTCTTGTTCCACTCCAGCCCCAGCTCGTTCATGCCGAACATGATGCGGCGATGCACGGGCTTTAGGCCGTCGCGAATGTCGGGTAGCGCGCGGGAGACGATTACGCTCATGGCGTACTCGAGGTACGAGCGCTTCATCTCCTCGGTAATGGAGATGGGCCGGATGTCGCTTGGCTCGCCGCCACCCGGCTTGTCGTCGTCACTTCTATCGGCCACTGGGTCCCGCCTCAGGTTGAATTTCGGCATACAGCAGCCGCAGGCGTGCGCTTTCGCATACGCCTGGGCCGCTGTTCTCGTGGCCCGGAACATAGCAAAAAGCGCTTTCGCAGCGCAATGCGGAGGGTATCCTCCAGAGGTATCTGTTTTTCCGTTTTCCTCAAACTTCCGGTCGTTTCCAGGCTCTTCGTGCGGAAAACTGCGACCTATTCTCCCGCGGTAGTCTGACTTGTTCTCGACACACAGAACAACTATTTGCGTCGGCGGTGCGCGGCGAACCCGATATCCGGCAGCAGCCGCGCCGCGTTGGCTGACTGAAGGACACTCAAAACATGAAGAAACACATCGTCTCCCTCATCGCTCTCGGACTGATTGCCGCCACGCCGGCCTTTGCCCAGCAGGCGACGCCTGAGAGCCTGTTCGTCGACCATCAGAACGAAGACCAGTATTTGGCCAAGGACCTACTGATCGGCGCCAAGGTGCAGGACGACAAAGGCAACATCATCGGCGACATCGAGGATCTCGTTCTGAACGACGCGAACCAGGTGGAAGGCGTGGTGATGGGAACCGGCGGCTTCCTCGGCGTTGCAGAAAAGAAGGTTGGCGTGAAGTTGTCCGCCCTTAAGTTCATCGACAAGGACGGCAAGACCGTCGTGACCATTCCGGGCGTCAATGCCGAACTTCTGAAGGCCGTCGAGCCGTTCAAGCGCGCCAAGCCGAAAAAGTCTCTGCTGGACCGCGCCATGGAAAAGGCCAAGGAGCTGACCGACAAGAGTTCCGTGACGGCAAAAGACGCCTATGAGAAGGCCAAGGAGAAGGCCGGTCCGGCTTATGAGGCAGCCAAGGAAAAGGCGAAAGAGACCTACGACGCTGCTAAGGAGAAGGCAAAAGAAGCTTACGACGCCGCTAAAGAAACGACGAAGGACGCCGTCGACAAGGCCAAGGAGGGCGCACAGCCCGAACCAATACCGCAGCAGCAGTAGCCAGAACAGTACCCTTCCCGTTCAACGCGCGTTAAAGCGGCTCGGGTTCTGGCGGGGTCAAATCGACCACTGTGACCTGCTCCAACCCATCCGCCCCGTTGTTTCTTGTTCGAGAGCCTGATTGACGCCATCACGGAAAGCCTCAGTGCTTCCATCTCAGTCGATCAGTCTTTAGCATAAATGAAGGCCTCGCTCTCGAGCGGGGCCTTCTTTGCGTCACCACGGCCTTTATCACTTCAACTATGTCAGGATCGTACCCATGAGATTTCGGCACACGATCCAATCCGTTGTTCGGGTATATTTTTTACGCGGAACGGCTGCACACTTCAGCTAAACATGCACCGTTGCGGCCAGTGCGCGAAGCCTTGACCCACTGCGAGCCCGGGGTTCACAGATAAGCGGTGTGAGCAGGTGAAGCGGCAAGCAGCGAAGGAAACGCACTTGGCTAACTCTCAATCGACGACAAGCGCCCTGCTTATGCTGGCTGCCAACCTCGCCGTTGCCGTCTTGAAGCTGGTGGCTGCCGCGTGGACGAACTCGTCCGCAATGTTCTCGGAAGCAATCCACTCGCTCGTCGGCATCTCCAGCCATGCACTGCAGCACGTCGGTCTCAGACGCTTCCCGCGCCCTGAACACTCCACGGCTGCGGCTCACGGTTTCGTCCAACAACGAGAACGAGAAAAAGCGTTCTGGGGTTTCGTCGTCGGGATGCTGCTGTTCTCGATGGGCGCGGGCGTCTCTGTCTATGACGGCGTTCACAAGTTCCTCGATCCGCAACCTCTGACAGATGCGCACATCAACTACGTGGTGCTGGCGGCCGCCATGGTTTTGACGGCGCATGGCACGCTGCAAGCCGTTCGCGAGGCCGGTGTGCGCCAGAACGGCGCAGGGCTCTTCGACGCGCTGAGAGATGCGAAAGACCCCATGCTCTTCACTCTTGTGATGAAGAGCATTGCAGCGATGGTCGGCCTCGTCGCCGCGCTGGCCGGAGTTATGGCGTCGCACCTCGTCGGCCTCATATGGGCCGATGGTCTGGCCTCGATCGCGATCAGCTTGGTGATGGCGCTGGTTGCCATGTTCCTGGCAATCGAGTTGCGTTCCCTCATCACGGAAGAGCGCATCAGGACCAAATCTGAACATACCGCTGGCGATGCAGCGCCGGCGGCGAGCGATGATCTGGCTCGTGTGCCTCCCGCAGCGGTGCTTGCGTCGTTGCCGCGCGATGGTGAATTGGACCCCGGCGCGGCGCCGTCCGGCGCGGTACAAGGCAAAAAGGCGAAGAAGAGCCGCCGGCGCTCATGAAGCCCAGGTGCGCCCACGCGCAGCTTCGGTGATTGGCGAGAGATAACGACGCTCGCATCGTCGGTTGAAGCTTCGCAGTAGATCCGGACGGGTCGTCAGAACGGGATCTCGTCGTCCAGGTTTTTGTCAAAGCCGCCTTTGCTGCCGCCGGAGCCGCCACGGCCACCACGTGTGGGAGCCGAGCCTCCGCCATAGCCCGAATCGTAGCCGCCGCCGAAGGCATCCTCGGCACCGTAGCCGGTCTGATCGCTTTCCTGCATCGCCGCGGCACGTCCGCCACCGCCTCCGGGCGCACCGTCGAGCATGGTCAGCGTGCCGCCAAAGCCCTGCAGCACCACCTCGGTCGAGTAGCGGTCCTGCCCTTGCTGGTCCTGCCACTTGCGGGTCTGGAGCTGGCCCTCGATGTAAACCTTGGAGCCTTTCTTCAGGTAGCGCTCGGCAACGTTGCAGAGGCCGTCGTTGAAGATCACGACGGAATGCCACTCGGTCTTCTCGCGACGCTCACCGGAGGTCTTGTCACGCCATGACTCGCTGGTGGCGACGCGCAGGTTGGCGATCTTGCGGCCGTCCTGCGTGTGGCGAATTTCCGGATCGCGCCCGAGGTTGCCGACCAAAATGACTTTATTGACGGAACCAGCCATATCGAACTCCTTCGCCTCTGGCGTGCGTGGTGCAACGCTTGCGCACCATTTGTATTCTCCTGTGGCCGCATCACTCTCATGCAGCCGCCTAGAGCATGTGTCGCTGAAGTGTGCAGCGGTTCAGCGTGAAAAACATGCTCGAAACAAGGTGCTGGATCGCGTTCATGTTTCCATCAAACATGAACGCGATCCAGATCAGACGTGACGCCCGCTCCTGTCCGCAGCAGGCACAGCGCAGCGCTGCTCTGAACCCGGCAGCGCCTGCGAATCTCCGCACGACCCTACCCCGTAGGGCGAACTGATGCTTGCCAGGACCAGCGGTTCAAGTTGCTTGTCCACCACTTTCGCCGGCCGAAAATCCACCCGACAAGCAGCGCAGCCACATCGCCGCGGCACAGCCAAAGCGCCAAGCCATCCTCAACGGCCCGACTGTGGACACCCTATATGTTCGTATTATGTTCCTTTGAGCGACGCCTGTCCAGCGGCATGCCCCGAATGAATACCTTGCGGGACTAACGCGGAAGACCGCTCGTTGCCTCCTCCACATTCCGATCTACCGCAGCCGTCAGATCCTGCATGACGCGCGGCGGAATAGCCTTGCCGGCCGGACAACTATCGCTCGTCAGGCGCTGTTCGATGAGCCGCATATCGCCGCGGAAGAGTTCGGACTGGGCGCGGCGGGCAATACCGGTCGCAACCGAACCTTTCGCCCAGCGCGGCCGGCACATGGATTGAGCGAGGAATTCGGTCAATTGCGCCGCGAAAGTTGCATCGGCGGCGCCGTTCGACGATTGAGACACCATGGAGCGCCACTTAACAACATCGCCACCGGCGCCCCAGGCCTTCGATGTCTTCTGGTCGAGCACTGGTACGAGGGCCTCGGCGACGAGCTTGCGCGTCTTCTCGCTCGTCATCTTGTCGAGCAGTCCTTGCACCGCCATGCGCTCGGCATCCGAGGGAGGTGCCAACTGCACGTTCGTCAGATCGGCAAGCGTCAGCGCGGAAGGTGCGGGCGGATTGGCCGCCCAGATCGCGGCGTAACGCATGTCAACACCCTGCAGCTTGGCACCCGTCATGTCGGCGCCATAAAGCTTGGTCTGCTGCATGTCAGCACCTTCGAGGTCGGCATCGCGCAGCACGGCGGACTGTAGAGCGGCATAGTTCAATCCGACACCCTGCATGCCGGCGCTGGTGAAGTCGGCGTACTGCAATTGCGCACCAGTCAGATCCGCGCCCTGGAGCGCTGCAAGCAGGAAGTTGGCCCCTTGCGCCTGAACACCTCCGGTCAGATCCGCCTTGGCCAAGACGGCGCTCGACAGATTGGCGCCTGCGAGCGTGGCGAAGGTCAGCCTGGCATCGCTCAGCCGAGCTTCCTCAAGCCTGGCTTCGGTCAGGTCGATGCCCGTCATCTGTGCGCCATCGAGGCGCGCACCCGAGAAATCTGCGTGCCGTGCCGATGCGCAATGGGCGCGGTGGCGATCATTGGAGAGCAACAGCTCGTTGAGATCGGCACAGTGCATCAGCGCGCCGCGCAGATCTGTGCCGACGAGGCTTGCATTGCTCAGGTCGGCATCGGTGAAATCAGCCTGATGCAGGTCTGAGCGGTCCAGCTTTGCAAAGGTGAGGTCGCGCCCCCTGAGCTTCAGCGTCGGCTCGCCCGGCGTCACGTCCTTGTCGGCAACGAGATCGCTGTCGGTGACGACGAGATTGGTTGTGAAGATGCCGAACAGTCTGCCATCTGCGCTGGCGGGAAGAATCGGAATGTTGAAGCCGCCCGCGTAGCGCCGGTTGCCGCTGGCGTCGGTACCTTCAGCGACGCCCAGCATGGACTTGCTGATGCGGTCGAGCGCCTCGCCGGGAATGGTGGCGGCGAAGAACGAGAGCATGCCGATCAACGTGAGCACCAGCGCCGTCATGCCGAAACTGATGGGATGAGCCAGCGTCGTCCGCCAGAAGGCCTGCCAGAACGATGTCTCTGCGCGCATCAGGAACACGCCGATCAGCACCAGCAGAGCGATGTCGATAACGAGCGCGATGCGATGCGTCCATGTAATGGCGATATCGTGGTAGGGCAGGAACGCGACCTGGATATACAAAATCAGCACCACCGGCAGCACGGCGAGCGTCAGCCAGCTCATGGCATGAAGAAAGCCGCTCATAACGCTGGACCGTTCCGGACCGGCGATGGCCTGCACGAAGAAGAAATTGTGCAGCTCGAGACGCAGTGGGTGGCGGCGGCGATCATTCAGCTCGAGCAGGCGGATCGCGTGATCGAACTCCAGCGTTTTTCTCGCCAGGAGCACGAGTTGTGAGATCACACCCATGTGCAGCAGAACGAGGACGACAGGTGCGAACTGGAAGAACTGCGTGAGCTGGATCGATACTTGCAGGATCGGCAACGATACCGGGGTCTCCAACAGCAAATCCCGGTGGGTGACACCGGCCACGGCCACCATCAGATAGATCATCAGGGCCAGGAAAATCAGCCACGCCCGGTGTGCGGTCTCGCTCGAAGCATTGACAGCCTCGAGCAGACTATATGGGTTGACCGGCGTCTCGCTGTCCGCGACGCCACGCACCGGGTCTGCCATGCGGAACGACTCCCTACTTCCACCCCCGCAAAATGCGCCCGACCATAGCGGAGAAAGTGTGGCCGGGTCACCTCCGATCCCCGTGCCGGCTCGGTGCGGGGCCGGTGTGTGGCCCACATGCGCCAATCGAGAGCCCGCCAGATGCATTCAGGTGTTGCATATGCCGGCGCGCCGGTGCACCCCTGGCTCAAACGTCCATTGCCTGGCTCTATCACCGACCGGCGGCAGATGCGCAGGCTTTATCCTCATGCGTTGGGCACTGTGCCCTTGACCTCACCCGCATGAGCGTTCATCCAGACCCTGACGCACGCTTCATTGGGGGGCTGTTGCCGCTGACGCTGCTGGAAGGCACAGCACCGCTCACCATCATGACCGACTAAGGCCACTGTATGCCACTCTATGACTGTCTTAAATGTCCGGGTTACTGCTGCTCCTATCCGCTCATTCAGCTCGATAAGCGCGATGTAGAGCGGCTGGCCAAGCACCACGGCATGACCTTCGATGAAGCGCGCAAGGCCTTCACCAGGCAAGCGCATGGCGCCAAGTACGCGATGCGGCGCAAGAAGGACACGATCTATGGCAAGATCTGCCGCTTCTTCGACACCAAGCAGCGGCGCTGCACGATCTACAAGGCTCGGCCTTCGGTATGCCGCTCATTCCCCGGCGAAGGGCACTGCGGCTACTATGACTTCCTGAAATTCGAGCGCAATGCGCAGGACGATCCGGAGTTCATCGCGCTGACCGACCACAGCGATTGACGATCGCGCAAGACGTTCAAGCCAATCGTCAAACCACCGCTCGCTTAGAGCCTGATCGACCTAGGGCATGGTTAGCTGAAGTGTGCAGCACTTCAGCTAACCATGCTCGAAACAAGATGCTGGATCATGTTCATGGTTTCAAACATGAACGCGATCTAGACGGAAGCACGACTGCTTCCATCGACGCCGTGATTGAAGATTCAGACTGAGGGTCACTCGGCCGGCACCTCGGCAGCGATGGGCTGCGCCTGCGGCAACCGTTCCGGCAGCAAAGTCACCGCACCCAATATGGCTGCGGCGGAGGCTGCAAGGATGTAGAACAGGACATCAAAGCCCCAGTTGTGATGGACCCACGCTATCAGCGGCAAAACGGCCGCCAGGACCGCAAAGCTGACGACAAAGCGTGTGCCATAGATCGAGGCGCGCAGCTCTGATCGTGCCAGCTTGCCTATCATGTAATCGTTGATCGGGATCTGCCCAAAAGCACCGAGCATGAAGCCCAGCGATACGAGCAATGCGGGCCAGTCGGAAAGCCCAGGCATCAACAAGAAGAAGATGATCTGGATGATGGCCACGCCGGTGAAGACCCGTTTAGGTCCGATACGGTCCATCAAACTGCCAACGATCAACTGAGCCAGCGAGGCTGCGGCGAAGACCATAAAGGCAAGCCAGCCGACCATAGTCGCGGTCGGTGCGATGCCGCCCAGACGCTCATCGAAAACCTTGGGCAGGGAGAATGTCGTGCCTTGAAATATGATGCTCGAAACGGCCGTTGTGAAAAAGATGATCGCTGAAACGCGGATCAGCAGTGCGCGATATGCGGCGTCACCGGTTTCGCCAAGCTTGGCAGATTGCCTCGCCGCGAGCGATTTTTTCGTCGCGCTGCTCGATGCAATCCGGCTGCGGTTGACGTGAAGGTATGCAGCGCCAATCAGAATGGAAACGATACCTGGTATCCAGAACGCGGCCCGCCAGTTGATCTGATCGATCAAAAAACCCGTCAGCAGCGCCGCACTGCCAACACCCATATTTCCCCACACGCCATTAATTGCGATGTCCATGCCCTTGGTATCGCCGCCGCGCGCAATCATCGCCAGTCCGACGGGATGGTAGATCGCTGCAAACGAGCCAACAACGAACAGCCCCGCCCCGATCTGCAACGGTGTTTGCGCAAACGATGTTGCAATCGCGGCGAGGCCGACGCCGACGAAGAAGATGGACATCATGCCTTCCCGGCTCCAGCGATCAGCGATCCAGCCCGCCGGTAACGAGAATATGCCGAACGCTATGAACCCCGGCGTCGCATAGGGAATGAGTTCAGCGTAGGAAAAACCCCACTCATTCACCAGCACGAGGGCGGCGACGGTTGCGAAAATGAGTGTGAACAGGTGATCGAGGAAATGGCCTACGTTGAGGAACAGAAAATTTCGACGGTCATCCATGTCACTACATTGGCAGTTGAATGGGCACGGGCGCAGGGCCGGTGCTTTGTATCACGATTACGATCTGCTTATGGATATGCACGATGATACTTTTGCGTCCAATCATTTTCTGCCGGCACGCATGCCTGCAATGACCGGCCGAGGCCGGCGCCTTTGCCCATGCTCCGATTGCTAAGCTGCGGTCATATCGCTTTGAAGGCCTCGTGGCGTTCTCACTCACTTCAACGTGATCGCGAGTCCGCTCAAGTCCAAGTTGGCGATCAGACCGACTTGCGAGCCCGTCAGTTCGAGCACCGCCCCCTTCTGGTTCGTCAGAATAATGGCTCGAGCTCCCTTGCCGATCGCCAGTCCTGCGCCGCCGGCTGCATAAACGCCCTCGATGTCGGAGGCCTTGTTGATATTCTTGACTTGGCCGCGCAATTTGGTTTTCGAGCCGCCGAAGACCAATCCATAGTCGATGCCGCCAAGCGACAGGCCATAGGTTCTCCCGCGGAAATTCAGGGTGCCAGAGCCGCCCGAGCCGCCGATGATCCAGCCCGCCTTGTAAAGCGTCATCTGGACAGATCCGCTGTCAGCCCGGCTCACATTTGTCATCGCGGTCAGTGCCGCGGCCGTGAAAGCCAACATCGCCACAATGCGCATCAATCTCATGGCTATATCTCCCGCTGAAAATCGTTCGACGAGCGTGCCGACCTGCCCAGATACGACTCACTCGTTAAATCGTTAAATCGTTGCTGGATCGCGAGCCAAGGTGTTGTGGCGTCTTGCGTGACGATATGGCCCATGCGTGACATGAAAGTCGCAACTTTACCGGCCCGGTTCGCCCATGACATCTATCGGCACTGCGCTGATTTTCCGGGCCTGCGGGTCCCTCACCTCGCCTTCGGTCTCCTGCGCTGGTCGCGCCAGGAAACGCGGTAGAGGTCAAAGCGGCGATCATGCAGGTTGCGGGTCGTTCCTGCACCTCGCGCGGCCCGCAGATCGGCGATGTTGAGATCGGCAAAGGCAATCGTCTCTGTGTTGGGCGCGGTATCGGCGGCTATTCCGTCACGGGCGAAAGCGAAGTCGCACGGTGTCAGTATGCAGCTTTCTGCATAATGGATGTCCATATTCTCCACGTTCGGCAAATTGCCGACAACGCCTGAGAGCACAACATAGACCTGGTTCTCAATGGCGCGTGCATGGCAACAATAGCGCACGCGCAGGAAGCCGCGGCGCTCGTCGGTACAGAACGGTACAAATAGAATCATGGCGCCCTGATCGACCAGGTGGCGCGCCATCTCGGGGAACTCGGAATCATAACAGATCATGATGCCGATCGGTCCACAGTCAGTGTTGATGACCTCCGCGCGCGTTCCGCCCTTGATGTTCCACCAATAGCTTTCCGATGGCGTCGGGTGGATCTTCTCCTGGGCGTGTACCGAGCCATCGCGCAGGAAAACGTAACAGACGTTCTTGATGTCGCCGTTGTTCTCGATGATGGGGTGCGTGCCGCCGATGATGTTGATGTTGTAGGAAACCGCATACCGGCTCATGAACTTGACAAACCAGTCGGTGTAGTCGGCGATGCGTTCCACACCCTCCTTGGGCTGAAGCGGTTTTTCTTCGAGCGAGAGAAGCTGCAGCGTAATGTTTTCGGGAAACACGATGAAATCAGAACGATAGTCGGAAGCCACGTCGACGAAGTACTCGATCTGTTTCTTGAATTCATTTTTGTCGGACAGCCCGCGCATCTGGAACTGCACGGTGGAGACGCGCACGGTCTGCTGCGGCGCCAGCCTGTCGGTCCTCTCATGTTCCCCACTCTGATAGCGCGGGTTGCGCCAGAGCATGTGCGTGGCATTGCCTGCAGACGGCTGATCCTCCACGTCGTACTCCTCGAGCACGCCCAATGGCTCGAACCCGTTCGATAGATGGAACGAGATCGTCTGGTCGCGCTGCTCGCGCGCCTGGACTGCACGGACATAGTCCATGGGATCGGGAAACTGCCTGCGCTTACGCTGGTAACCCGGCATCCGCCCGCCGAACACGATGCCTTTAAGCCCCCATTCCTCGCAAAGATTGCGACGTGCCGTGTAGAGCCGTTGTCCGATACGCAAACGCCGGTACGCCGGATCCACGGAAACCTCCATGCCATAGAGGTAATCGCCATCCGGGTTATGGCGGGCTGCAAATCCGTTACCCGTGATCTCGTCCCAGGTGTGCTGTTTCAGGGCGACGCCGCCTGAGATGATGAAGGTGGCGCAATGGCCGACGATCCTGCCGTCATATTCGGCGACGAACTGGCCTTCGGGAAAGTTGTTGATTTGGGCGCGGATCATGCGGAGCGTCAGCGACGGATTGGGCGCATAGACGCGGCGGCCGAGCTCGGCGATGGCCTGAACGTCGCCGAGGCGTGCCCGGCGCACAATGAGCTTGGCCCGCGCGACCGGCGTGGATCCTGACAGTGGCACACCTTTATCCGTTGCCGGACTTATTGCCGATTTGGCGCTCGTGGCAGACGCTTTGGCGCCCTCCTGGCGCTTGGCAGGTACGCGCCGGCGGTCGGCCTGATCGACAGACATGAATAAACTCCAGATATTTCATTTTATTAGCACCACACATGGCGATCGTGCGTGGCCGGCAGAATTTCCCCGCACGAAGATAACGCACAAGCGACAATTTAGTCCCGATTGCCGCCCGCGACGCAACCCGGTACCAACGGGGCAAGACAGCAGGACGACCATGAGCAAGCGACCCCAAAAGACGCCAGCAGCCCCCGCACCCAGCCTCATGAAGACGATCCACGTCCGCGGGGCGCGAGAGCACAACCTGAAAAACGTCGATCTCGAGATTCCGCGCGATGCGCTTGTCGTATTCACCGGGCTTTCGGGTTCCGGCAAGTCCTCACTTGCCTTCGACACAATCTATGCCGAAGGGCAGCGACGTTATGTCGAGAGCCTTTCGGCCTACGCGCGCCAGTTCCTCGAAATGATGCAGAAGCCGGACGTCGATCACATCGACGGACTTTCGCCGGCCATCTCGATCGAGCAGAAGACGACCTCGAAGAACCCGCGCTCCACGGTCGGGACCGTCACCGAGATCTACGACTATCTGCGCCTTCTTTTCGCACGCGTCGGAGTGCCCTACTCGCCGGCCACCGGCCTGCCGATCGAGAGCCAGACCGTTTCGCAGATGGTCGATCGTGTCTTGGCGCTGGACGAAGGCACGCGGCTCTATCTGCTCTCGCCTATCGCGCGCGGGAGAAAGGGTGAGTTCCGCAAGGAGCTCGTAGAGCTGCAGAAGAAAGGCTTCCAGCGCGTCAAGATCGACGGCGCCTTCTACGAGATCCCCGACGCGCCCAAGCTCGACAAGAAGTTCAAGCACGACATCGATGTGGTCATCGATCGCATCGTCGTCAGGAAGGAAATCGCAACGCGGCTCGCCGACAGTTTCGAAACCGCGCTCAACCTTTCGGACGGCCTCGCCTACGCCGAGTTTGCCGACAAGCCGCTGCCCAAGTCGGAAACGGAAGGCGCCAACAAGTCGAAGAACGACACGCACGAGCGCATCACATTCTCGGCCCGCTTCGCCTGCCCGGTTTCCGGCTTCACCATTGATGAGATCGAGCCGCGGCTGTTTTCGTTCAACGCGCCAGCCGGCGCCTGTCCGACCTGCGACGGCCTCGGCACGGAACTGCAATTCGAGCCCGATCTCGTCGTGCCCGACGGCTCTCTTTCGCTGGGTGATGGCGCGGTCTATCCGTGGGCGAAAACTGGCGCCACCTCGCCCTACTATGAGCAGACGCTGGAAAGCCTGGCCCGGCACTACAAGGTGAAGATGGACACACCGTGGGAGCGGCTGCCCAAGCATGTGCAGCTCGCCATCCTCTATGGCTCCGGGGATGAGGAGATCAAGTTCACCTACTTCGACGGCGTGCGCGACTATCACACGGTCAAGACCTTCGAGGGCGTGATCGGCAACATCCAGCGGCGCTGGCGCGAGACCGACAGCGACTGGGTGCGCGATGAGCTCTCGCGCTATCAGGGTTCGCATCCGTGCGAAGCGTGCCACGGCTATCGCCTCAAACCGCAGGCGCTCGCCGTGAAGGTCGGCGGGCTCCATATCGGCGAAGTCACCAACATGTCGATCCGCACGGCAAACCAGTGGTTCGCGAAACTGCCCGGGATCTTCACGAAGCAACAGTCCGAGATCGCCACACGCATCCTCAAGGAAATCACCGACCGGCTGCAGTTCCTCAACGACGTGGGGCTGGAATATCTGACGCTGTCGCGTTCGTCAGGCACGCTCTCGGGCGGTGAATCGCAGCGTATCCGGCTTGCCTCGCAGATCGGTTCAGGCCTTACCGGCGTGCTCTACGTGCTCGATGAGCCGTCGATCGGGTTGCATCAGCGCGACAATGATCGTCTGCTCGCGACGCTCCGGCATCTGCGCGACCTGGGCAATACCGTCATCGTCGTCGAGCACGACGAGGATGCGATCCTCACCGCCGATCATGTCGTCGATATCGGTCCGGGCGCCGGCGTACACGGCGGCGAAATCGTCGCGCAAGGCTCACCCGACGATATTATGGCCGACGAGAACAGTCTCACCGGGCAATACCTCTGCGGTGTGCGGCAGATCCCGCTGCCGAAGACGCGCCGCCGGCCGGTGCCGGGCAAGGCCCTGACGGTGATCGGCGCACGCTCCAACAACCTCAAGAACGTGACGGCCGAAATTCCGCTGGGTCTTCTGACCTGCGTCACAGGCGTATCGGGCGGTGGCAAATCCACGCTGCTCATCGACACCGTCTACAAGGCGGTTGCCCGGCGTCTCAACAACGCGCGCGAGCATCCTGGCGAGCACGACAAGATCGTTGGTCTGGAACACCTCGACAAGGTGATCGACATCGACCAGTCGCCGATCGGGCGCACGCCGCGTTCCAATCCGGCGACGTACACAGGCGCGTTCACGCCGATCCGTGAATGGTTCGCGGGCCTGCCCGATGCCAAGACGCGCGGCTATGCGCCTGGGCGCTTCTCCTTCAACGTGAAGGGCGGGCGCTGCGAAGCGTGCCAGGGCGACGGCGTCATCAAGATCGAGATGCACTTCCTGCCCGATGTCTATGTGATCTGCGATCAGTGCAAGGGCAAGCGATACAACCGCGAGACGCTTGAGGTGCGCTTCCGCGACAAGTCGATCGCCGACGTCCTCGACATGACGGTGGAGGAAGGCGCCGACTTCTTCAAGGCGGTGCCCTCGATCCGCGACAAGCTGGAGACGCTGGCGCGGGTCGGCCTCGGCTACGTCAAGATCGGCCAGCAGGCGACGACGCTGTCGGGCGGCGAAGCGCAGCGTATCAAGCTGGCCAAGGAGCTGTCGCGGCGCGCTACCGGCCGCACGCTCTATATTCTCGACGAGCCGACGACGGGTCTGCATTTCCACGACGTTGCAAAACTTCTGGAGGTGCTGCATGAGCTTGCCGACGCCGGCAACACTGTCGTCGTCATCGAGCACAATCTGGAGGTCATCAAGACCGCCGACTGGATCATCGATCTGGGCCCCGAAGGCGGCGACGGCGGCGGCGAGATTGTCGTGGCCGGAACGCCCGAGGACGTCGCAGCGTGCGCGCGCAGCTATACGGGTGCGTATCTGAAAGAGCTGCTGGGACGACGTGCGAAGGGCAGCGCAGCAGGGGGCGGATCAGCCTCATCCGCCGCCGAGAACGCAACGAAGGCGCGCCGCACCAAGAACGGACGCGGAGGCAGGAAACAGGCGGCGGAGTGAGGGGAGCACACGTGAATACCACCGCCTTCCCTCGTTGACGCCTGGATCCTCGGGGTGAAGCCGAGGATGACAATCTGTCGGACATCCTAACAGAAGCAGCAGACCGAAGGACGCCGTCGCAGAGGCATCCCTAGAGCCTGATCGGCTGAGATGGGAGCACGACTGCTTCCATCGAGGCTGTGATTGAGGTTCCCAAACAAAGAGGCAGAGCAGGCCACAACGGCCAGACGTGAATCAAAACCTGACCGCCCTAGTCGTAACCGTACGCACCGTCGGCGTCGGGGTCGATGTAAACGCTCACGTCGCCATATACATCGCTATACGTGCCGGGCAACCCGTCATAACCGTAGCCGCCATACCCATAGGTATAGCTGCCGGAATAGGCGTAGCCCGGCCCGTCATCGTTATCATTATTGTATTTGCGCAGACTTTCGATCTCCTCTTCGCTCAGATACATGCCCGCACGATCCTTGGCACGAGCACCTTCAACAGAACTGATGGAATCGGCGTGGGCGGACGACATCGCGAGCGCAACGTCGATCGCGGCTGCTAAAGTTGCCATCGTAAATCGTTTCATCGCTGGCCTCCGTTTTGAGCCGTTCCGACGACGTGTCGGGCCTTTGGAACGGCAAACGTGTGATGAACCAACGCCGCACGATATTGCAGGGTTCCGCGTTCCTCCGTGCATAAGAATAAAGCCAATGAAACCGATCGCGAGCAACCGCCAGCGGAATATGCCTACGCGCGGATATCTGTGCGGCGTCTCGCTATATGAAATGCGCAATTTCGATACGAAGCAGCGTATGGTGGCCAGAATCCCGTGCTATCAATTATTCCGATACAGTTCTCCAGGATGCCTGCCCATGTTGAAGAGCGCTCTCTGCGCCATCTCCTTCGCCTTCGCCACCGAATTGTTTGCAATGCTTGTAGCGCCAGCACAGGCCGCCGCTCCAGGCTATGTCGGCACTTGGGGTGTCGATGCGAACCAATGCCAGAAGGCCCAGGATGCACCCGGTGCACCCATCGTGTTCACAGCCAATGGTTATGATCAGCACGAGGCACACTGCACCTTCACCTCCATCGCACCGTCAGCCAACGGCTGGAAGATCAATGCGAATTGCACCGTAGAAGGCACCATGCAAACTGACGCATTCACGCTGGAAACGGACGACGACGAACTCATAATCACACGCGGGGAAAGCATGTTGCGACTGAAGCGGTGCACCTGATTGCGCGGCCAGATTCAGTCGCTGGCGCGGATCGGCGTGCGTCGTCCGCGTTTTGACGATTTGCCGATATGGGAGCGCCCGGTCTACCGCGTAATGGAACCGGCGTGATGATCAGGCGTTGTGAATGGCCGGGGCGATGAGAAAGTGCCAAGCCGCGCCTCTGCGCGCCCGAGGGATGCGGCCTTTCGTGAACGGTGAAGTCGTGCCTCAATGCCAAGCAGCCAGCAGGAGGTTATGATGTCCGGTGAAATTCTGTCGATGAAGAGTAAGTCTGCCCGCTTCGATCCGGAGCGCGAGTTTGGCACGCCAGAGAATTTGGCCGAAAGTCGCGGATTGACGCGCGGGGAGAAGATTGCTTCGCTCGAACGTTGGGCGCAGCAGATACAGGATGAGCTTTCGGCAACCAGCGAGGGAATGCCGACAGATCCTGCGCCGGGTCACGGAACGGCGATGCTCGACCGCGTCAACGCGACGATTGCCTCCCTGAAAAACCAAAACACGGCAGCTTGATCGAAACTCGCTCATTCACGACGACCGGCTCATTCGCGTTGACAGCCGTGGCTCAGCAGGGTCTCGCAGAGACCACGGCTCAAATAATGATGATCGCTTGTAAGGCACAGATCCTGCCACAAGCTTTCGTGACCTGTACCGCGTCGGGGTGTGCCGCAGGCGGCTGCAGCGTGCCACGCTGGCGCGCGAACGCTGGGGCGCCAAAGCGCGCGCGAGACACACCCCGTGAGGTTTCAAATCTTCACTTCAGCCATCCGGCGAAGGCGCAATGAGAACGCGATCAGGATGACGCCTTGCAGGATAGCAAACATGCCAATGAGGAAGGCGACGCTTAGTGCGCCGGCGACCGGATAGACGATCATGAAGCCACCGAACACGACGGAAAGAATACCGCTCAGGATCAGCAGCCATTCTCCTTCGATCTCCTTGCGCATAGCGATGCCGCCGATGATCTGGAAGACGCCGGTCGCAATGGCCCAGAATGCGATGAAATAAAGCAGAATGATTCCCGTAATGGCCGGGTGGAACAGCGTCACCAGGCCAGCGGCAATTCCGATTAGGCCAACAAGCACCAACCACCACCGTGGTGCGGGCGCACCCTTCGTGACCGCGGCGACGAGCGAGGCCACGCCGTCAACCAATGCAAAGGCGCCATAAAAGATCACGAGCGTTAGAAGCGTCAGTCCAGGCCAAGCGAACGTGAGGAAACCAAAGATAATGGCAAAGATGCCGCGCGCCATGACCCATCCCCAGTTGCGCGCGAGTGCGTCGAGCCTGGGACGCATGCGCACCGAACCGGGTGGATAAGAGACTTTGGGCTGCGCGGGAGTGGCTGGTTGGTTCGACATCGGAGCTGCTTTCATCTTGTTCTTGCAAAATGAGCTACCTGGAGTTGCGGGGACCCGTCTCCAGCGGGAAATTCCGTCATCATATAAGCGCCGTTGCGTAAGCGGAAGCCTATCGATCCCGATCCACTGGAACTTGCCCTGTTCCTGAACTCGCCATCGCGCACATAGGGTTTGTTACCAGCGGCTGGCATACGGCTGCACTGATGATGTCGCTTGTCGTCGAGACGTAACCCTGGCGGGTGGTGTCATCGGCGCAGGCGGCGAATTGATGTAGCTGCGCCCGACCCAGCCCGGGGATACGCTGCAGGTCGAGATCGAGATCCTGGAGCTACGGCCATCAAACTCGCGGCCGGATCGTAGTATGCCATCATGCGCAATACGACGCGCAACCAACATGGCGAGGCGGTTCAGACGTTCACCGTCAAGGTGCCGCTGCGCTGCCATGGGTACTCGCACAGCAGAGCCAAAACAGGATAATGAGAGACTGCGGGCCGCGCTGCAACAATCGGCTTGTGAGCCCGCATGCACTATAGGAAATGGTCGGCAGGACCAATAACGATCTGGACGGCAAGGATAGGTTGGCGATGGCAATGAGGTTCGAGGCAGGGCAAGTGTGGCGGGTTCTTGGCCGGCGACAGGATGGCGACGCGCATGCCGCTGTGCTGGCCGTCATCGACGATGCGGAGCTTGGACAGATCTGTTGCATCGCTATGACCGGAGTGCACATCCGCAATGCTTTCGTCGAGGGCGGCGTGCAAACTCAGCTTCCGCATGCACCGGTGACGGCGGAGGTCTTGCGCGCTGCCGTCACCGAGCTTGTGGAGAGCGACGGACCAACCGCCGACGATCCTGCGTTTGCAGAGGCGTATCTGCAGTGGCGCGAGCCCTACGAGGCTGGAGAGGCCGGCGCCTTTACCATCCCGCTGACCGAAGTTCTCGACGTGATCGAGCAGGCCGCCGCGGCGCACGGTTGATCTCTTGCGCGGCAGCGCGCGCATGAATGGCGGATAAACGCGCGTATCAGACGTGGTTCAGCCTCCAAGGCCTACCAATTCACTCCCATTTTGAACAGCGCCCCAGGCTCAAGGCTGGGGCAGCTCACGGAGAGACGAAATGGTCGAGTTCCTTCGTTCGGGCGCCATTGTCCTGATGGGCACAATCGTCATCGGTGCCGGCGTGTTCGTGATTTTCTACGGCTGACATCGCTTGCCCGCGGTCTCCCGGGCTCGCGCATGTATCCCCCCTGCTCTCTACGGCCCCAGGCGCGTGCGCGAGCCGGCCAATCGAGGAGCCCACAGGCGATGCCCCTGTTTCCCAGGGAACAGCGGAAACGGATCCTTCATACGAATGTGCTCTCATGGGTCCATGGATCCATGCGCGCATTTTCTGCACGCCGTTCCAACGCCCCGGTAAGAAGAGGGGACGTGCTATGATAATCGAATTCATGAGATCTGCGACAATCGTGATGATGGGCGTCGTCGTCATCGGCGCTGGAGTATTCGTTCTCGTTTACGGCGCCTGAAAGACGGTACGATCATCCATGGCCGACCATCTGTGGCAGTCCGCCACGGCAAGGCTGCAGGATGTGACCGGTCTTGCAGTCGGTGGGCGGAACCGCCACTTTAGAGCGGGTTCACGCCGGAGCTTTTCGTGCGTGCCGTCGCGACCTGCTCTCAGGTCCTGCTTGAGTGGCTGCCAGGCCCCTTTGACGAAAGCACAACCGCTTGCGTCTCGGGCGATCTGGCTCCTGGCAGAACTGCCCGCAATGAGGCTTCCCGGTTGGCTATCGATTCCCTGACACAATCCGCTTCAGGCGCGCTGCGCCAGGCCGGCAGCTTCGTCTCCGACCTGATCACCCCATCGCTTCGCCTGGGCGTCACGGGACTGTCGCGGGCGGGTAAGACCGTGTTCATCACGTCTGTCGTGCGCAATCTCGTAGTGGGCGGCCGCCTGCCCTTCTTCAAGCCGCACGCGGAAGGGCGCATATTGCGCGCCTACCTGGAGCCGCAGCCCGACGACGCCGTTCCCCGGTTTGACTATGAGCGCCACCTCGCAGCCCTATCCGGCGATCCGCCTCAATGGCCATCCTCGACGCGGCGTATCTCGCAATTGCGCGTGACCATCGAATACGAGCCGACGGGAACGCTGCGGCGCATGCTGGGACCTGCCAGGTTGCATGTCGATATCGTCGATTATCCCGGTGAGTGGCTGACCGACCTCGCGCTTCTGGAGCAGGGCTACGGCGACTGGGCAGCAGAAACGCTGAAGCACGTCAATGACCACCGTAGCTTTCCGTCAGCACAGACCTTCATCGCCTTCCTCGACCGCATCGCGCGGACCGATGAGCGCCAGCGCGATGCCGAGCAAATCGCGCTGGAAGGTGCCAAGCTTTTCACCGACTACCTAGCGGCGGCACGCGCCGCGCATGGCGGGATTGCGACGCTTTCACCGGGCCGTTTCCTGATGCCCGGCGACCACGAGGGCTCGCCGCTGCTCACCTTCTTCCCGCTGGCAACTGCATCCGGCATCAGTGAAGCCGGCGGCGAGCATGCGGCCTTGGCGGCACTCCTAGAGCGTCGTTACGACAGCTACAAGACACACATCGTTCGGCCGTTCTTTCGCGATCATTTCAGCCGGATCGACCGGCAGATTGTCCTGGTCGATGCACTAGGCGCATTGAACGGCGGGGCGGATGCTCTGAACGATCTCGAACGTGCACTGGAAGGGGCGCTGCAAGCGTTCCGACCGGGCCTCAACTCATGGCTGTCGTCGCTGCTGGCAAAGCGCGTCGATCACCTGTTGTTCGCGGCGACAAAAGCCGATCATCTGCACCACGCTGACCACGACCGGCTCGAGGCACTGTTGCGCCACATCACCGACCGCGCCATTGCGCGCGCTCAGACTGCCGGCGCAGAAGTAAAGGTTCTTGCAGTCGCCGCGCTGCGGGCCACGCGAGAGGCGGAGGTCAGGAGCGGCGGTGAAGAGCTTGCCTGTATCATGGGCACGCCGCTTCCTGGCGAGACCATCGATGGGAACGTGTTCGATGGGATGACGGAGGTTGCCGTATTCCCCGGCGATCTGCCCGAAGATCCCGCTGCGGCGATCGAGGCGGCTCATGCCACGCCCGCCGGGCAACGGCAGATCGACGTCATTCGCTTCCGGCCGCCGCGACTGCCGCTTGCCGCCTCGGACGGGCAGCCGGTGGCCATGCCGCATATCCGCCTCGACCGTGCATTGGATTTCCTGCTCGGAGATCGGCTGCGATGACGAAACATGACCAGCGCCGGCGTCCGCGCGCGTTCGCGCCCGACGACCCGGCATTGAAGATGAGTGAGCCGGCAGAAGCTGCGACCGGACCCGGATACGAAACGGCGGAGGAAGCCGACGCTTCCGGCGTGCTGCCCGCCGACCGTGCGGCCGGCGCGGTGAGCGGTGGGCGGCCGACCGTTGCCGATCTGAAACGGGGGATTGGCTGGGGTGGCATTCTGTTTTCCGCGCTGACCGGCCTTTTCCTGCTCGGCCTCGGTGCATGGTTCGCGCGCCTCATTTCGGCGGCCCTGGCACGCGACGACATCATCGGCTGGACAGCGTACGGCCTGATGATCCTCGCTGCGGTGGCGGCTGGCGTCCTCGTCGTTCGCGAGTTTGTCGGCTTCTCGCGACTGTCGCGGCTCACGCGAATCAAATCGGACGTCACCCGCGCGATCGAGACAAACGACGCAAAGTCGGAGCGTGCCGCCGTGCGCAGGATCCGTGCCCTCTATGCCGGACGTGATGATCTCAAATGGGGGCTGGCCCGGTTCCGTGAGCACGAGCGCGACGTGCACGACGCCGGTGGCCTTATGGCACTGGCGGAGCGCGAGCTTGTCGCTCCGCTCGATACCGAGGCACGCCGCGCCATTCTGACGTCGGCCAAGCGGGTCAGCGTCGTCACGGCGATCTCTCCCATCTTCCTGTTCGCCATACTCTACGTGCTGATCGAAAATGTGCGGATGCTGCGCGGCCTCGCCACGCTCTATGGCGGACGTCCCGGTGCGCTCGGTGCGCTAAAGCTCGGGCGGATGGTCGTCACCCACATCATTGCGACGGGTGGCATCGCCATGACCGATGACCTCATCGGCCAGTTCCTTGGCCAGGATCTCGTGCGGCGCCTGTCGCGGCGCCTTGGCGAAGGCGTGTTCAACGGAGCACTTACGGCGCGGATCGGCGCAGCGGCCATCGAGGTCTGCCGGCCGCTTCCCTTCATCGAGGCAAGACCGATCCGCGTGCGCGACCTCGTCAGCGAGGTGATCCGCGTCCTGCGCAAGGGGGAAACCACGAGCGACACAGCACCGCCCCGCTCGACCAGAATCGACCGTTAGCGGCTGACCTGCGCAAGACGCCGTCGGGAGGGCCGGCTACCGAAAGTTGCGGTTGCCTCGGCTTTACAAGCGTGAGCCGTCACCGTTGCCGTGCCAAATGGGCCACAGCGCGCCTGGATCGCCGTCATGTTTCGTGGCAACACACAACCGACCCAGTTCGTTGTTTTTTAGAATGTTTTTCATGCTGAAGCCTGCACACATCAGCTACGGATGCGCTGGTGCGGCGTCGCCGAGCTGCGCCGCAGCCATGGCAAGCCGCTCTGATCAATGGCACAAACGCGTGGGGCATGGGTTGCGACCCGGTTGTGGCGTCGAGGGAGCGCTTTGCGCAATGGATGCGAGTGTCTTGCAGGAAGGCGTGCTGATCGAGGCGATCATCGACACGCGGACCCAGATCGATTTCATCTGGCAGGTGTTCATCACCGTGCATATCGCCCTGTTCGCCCTGCTATTCATCTATAGCGAAGCCGTGGATCGCTGGAATGCCGCCGCCCGCCTCATCGCCCTCTTCGGTGTGGCGGCGTTCGAATACATCAACGGTACGGCCCTGGTGAAGGCGTACCTGTTGCTCGACGCCATGCATGACCAGTATCGAACGCTTTATGGTCAAGTGGAGCGCTTCCAGCCCAAATTCTACGAGCAGTTCGTCCTGTCCCAATATGCAGACCGGCCCGATATGGTCATGATCACCCATGGCTCGGCATTCGCGGTGGTGTTCATCGTGCTGATCGCGCGCCAACTGATCCACAGGGCCGCGCGATAGACTGCATGCCGATGGATTTTCCACAATTGACTGATCTTGCACATTCAACCGGCAAGCTCCCAATTTTTCGTCCCCAATGTGCGTTGCATCAACGCCACTGGCGATCCGCAATCCACAGGACTAGCCGCCAACACCGGTTCCCCTTGCCTGAGGCTTCTGATTAATTTCATGCCCGAAGCGGTGATTCGGTGGGGGCCGGGCAGCCGCCTATGCGTCGCGGGGGTCACATTTCGGCAGCCGCGCAGAAGTAAGCAGACGGGAGTAGGTAAAAATGAAAAAGTATAGTTTCGGCGCCGCCGTGGCCGCTGGTCTGCTCGCTGGCGGACTTTCGGTGGGCACTGCCCAGGCCGCCGATCTCGGTGGTAATTGCTGCGCCGACCTCGAGGAGCGCATTGCAGAGCTCGAGGCAACCACCGTCCGCAAGGGTAACCGCAAGGTTTCCTTGACAATTTCCGGCTGGGTCGCCGAGCAGCTGACTTGGTGGGACGACGGCACGGAATCGAATGTCTACGTCACTGGCGTTGGCGTCACCTTGGCCAGCCACTTCAAATTGACGGGTGCCGCGCAGATCACTCCCGGCTGGTCAGCTGGCTACGTGATCCACGTCGAGACCGGCTCCGGCGATCCGACGGTCGTAGACCAATCGGACGACGACGGTGGCGGACCGGGCGTGAGCCTTCTCCAGTCCTACTGGTTCTTGAAGAGTGACAGCCTCGGCAAGGTATCCGTCGGCCAGCTTTCCCACGCTTCAGACAACACGGCCATTCTGGTCGATGGTTCGGGCTCGCTCGTACCGGCCAACTGGGTTCTGTTCGACGGGACGTCGTTCCGTTTGCGCTCTGGCGGCAATTTTGTGAATAACTACACTTGGGGCGATATCGCGGCCTGCGGTCACACGTCGCTGGGTATCGCCGCCGACTGCAACGGCATTCCCCTGAACGCGGTGCGATATGACTCACCAACGTTCGGCGGCTTCTCGGTGTCGGCATCTTGGGGCGAGGATGACTTCTGGGATGTCGCAGCACGCTACGCCGGCGAATTCGCTGGCTTCAAGCTGGCCGTTGCGGCGGCTTACTCGCAGAACAACGACGAGTCCTCCTTCCCGGAGCTTAACTTTGTTCGTCGCGACAGCGGGTATTTCCAGGTGGGTGCTTATCTCCAGCACGTCCCGACCGGCCTGTTCGTCTACGGCGCCTATGGGCACGAGAACAACGACAACTTCTCACCCGACCCTGAGGGCAATGGCAATGGCGATGAGATTCAGCAGGGCGACAACGATCACTGGTACGTCAAGGCCGGTATCCGTCAGCGCTGGACCCCGCTTGGCCATACGGTTCTTTACGGCGAGTATGCCAACCATGATGACATGACGTCACAATACCTGTTGGACCGCCAAGACGCGAATAACAGCGCAAGCAGCGAGCTGCGTCGCTGGGGCGTGGGCGTGGTTCAGGAGATCGACGCGGCCGCAATGTCGATCTGGCTCGCCTATCGCAACATGGACGGCGAGTTCAAAATTGACGGAACCAAGACAGAACTCGACGAACTCCACATCGTGAAGTTTGGCGCGCTGATCAACTTCTGATCGCCGGCACTTCAGACATAGACCCACGAAAGCCGCCCCTCGCCGGGCGGCTTTCTTGTTTTTCTTCGACCTTGTCATGCTGCCGGCGCCTTCCCGGCCAAGCTGCCGCGCGCCCACTGATCCCAGCCCAAACGCCGACGTCCGGCGGCTGCACACGGGCGCAAATCAGCAAACAGGGCGCCGTTGGCATGCCACACGCCAGCAACGCAGCAGGCTTCACAGCGTAGGCGCACCCGATCTTTTGCCCAAAATCCACATCTTGCACAAAAGTCCACAGACAGAAGCCAAATCAGAATAAACAATTGTAATTCAACATATTAAAGAAAATCAATCCGCTCTATGCCTAACTGCGTCCGTGGCGCGATCGCCACATACAGAGTCCCGCGAAGATCGGACATGGCACGCGCGATTGTGGCGATAGAGAGAATCAATGAATCTCCGAAGCATGCGGCCAACGGGAAGACAACGGTTGGCCGTGATTGAGAGGGCGCGTTTTGGTTTGCGTTCAGTTCTGTGTCCGCCGTCTTAATGCCAACGCAGATTGGGAGAAGACTAATGAGAAGACATAGCCTGAGCGCGCTTGCCGCTGCCGGTCTGCTTGCAGGCGGACTGACGACGGGCGCCTCCGCCGCCGATCTCGGCGGCAACTGCTGCGCTGACCTCGAAGAGCGCATCTCAGAACTCGAAGCCACCACTGTCCGCAAGGGCAACCGCAAAGTATCCTTGACCGTTTCCGGCTGGGTTGCTGAGCAGGTCATGTGGTGGGACGACGGCGTCGAGTCGAATGTTTACGTCAGCGGCATTGGCACGACGCTCTCCAGCCACTTCAAGCTGACAGGGCAAGCAACCATCGCGCCGGGTTATCAGGCCGGTTACGTTATTCAAGTCGAGACGAACTCCAACGAACCGCTCGCTCTGAATCAGGACAAAGATGACGGCAGTGGACCCAAGGTCGATCTGCTTCAGTCCTACTGGTTCATCAACTCCGACCGCCTCGGCAAACTGTCCATGGGCCAGATGAGCCACGCCTCGGATAACGTAGCCATCCTCGTCGATGGCTCGGGTTCGCTCGTCCCCGCCAACTGGGTGATCTTCGACGGTCCTGCCTTCTTTACCTTGTCGAACGGGGCTCGCACCGGTTTCACTTGGGGTGATATTGCGAACTGCGGTCACATCTCACTGGGCATCGCCGCAGACTGTAACGGCGTGCCGCTCAATGCAGTTCGCTACGACTCTCCGACATTTGGCGGCTTCTCCGTCAGCTCGAGTTGGGGTGAAGACGACTTCTGGGACGTTGCTGCGCGTTATGCCGGCGAGTTCAACGGTATCAAGGTTGCCGTCGCTGCCGCTTACTCGCACAACTCTGATGAGAGTTCTTTTGGCGGAGTTTTGCGTCGTGACAGCGACTACTTCCAGATTGGCGCCTACGTCCAGCATGTCCCGACCGGCCTGTTCGTCTACGGCGCTTACGGACATGAAAACAACGACAATTTCGCGCCTGACGCCGTCGGTGACGGAGCTGGTGGCGACATTCAGCAGGGTGATAACGATCACTGGTACATTAAGGCGGGTCTACGCCGTAAGTGGAACGCTCTTGGCCACACCGTTCTTTATGGTGAGTACGCCAACCACGACGACATGACGTCGCAGTTCCTGCTCGATGCGACTGACGCTGACGTATCTGCCAGCAGTGAATTGCGCCGTTGGGGCCTTGGCATCGTCCAAGAGATTGATGCGGCTGCGATGTCGATCTGGCTCGCCTATCGCAACATGGATGGTGAATATACTATTGATGGCGCAAAGACCGATCTCGACGAACTGCACATGGTCAAGTTCGGCGCGCTGATCAACTTCTGATCCGCAGCACCAAAAGCAAATCAAGGAGGCCGCTCACCCGAGCGGCCTCTTTCGCTTTGGAGGTCGGCCGACGGGTGCGATAGGCTGACGTTGTCCGGTCAAGGCAACGGCTTTCGCAACCTCGACTGGTTCAGCGGCTATCTGGGCGAGGAGCCATGTTCACGACATTCTTCCACGAATTGAAGGCAGCCAAGGTACCGGTGACGCTGCGGGAATACCTGACGCTGATGGAGGCGCTTGCGGCCGATCTCGCCTCACGCCGGGTGGAGGACTTCTATTATCTCGCGCGCGCAACGCTGGTGAAGGATGAGCGTCATCTCGATCGCTTCGACCAAGTGTTCGGCCACGTCTTCAAGGGTCTCGACCTGATGAGCGAGGCACAGACCGTCGCAATTCCCGACGCGTGGCTGCGCGCCATCTCAGAGCTTCACCTGACCGACGAGGAGAAAGCGCAGATCGAAGCGCTCGGCGGGTGGGACAAGATCATGGATGAGCTGCAGAAGCGCCTTCAGGAACAGAAGGGGCGCCACTCCGGCGGCAACAAGTGGATCGGCACAGGCGGCACATCGCCCTATGGGGCTTACGGTTATAATCCGGCCGGCGTGCGCATCGGCCAGAAGGAAAACCGCAACCGCCGCGCCATAAAGGTGTGGGACAAGCGAGAGTTCAAGGATCTCGACGACCAGATCGAAATCGGCACGCGCAACATCAAGGTCGCGCTGAGGAAGCTTAGGCAGTTCGCGCGCACAGGCGCGCTCGACGAATTGGACCTCGACGATACGATACGCTCGTCCGCACACAAGGGCTACATCGACATCAAGATGCGGCCAGAGCGGCGCAACGCCGTCAAGGTGCTGATGTTCTTCGACGTCGGCGGGTCGATGGACTGGCACATCCGGGCCGTGGAAGAGCTGTTCTCAGCAGCACGCACGGAGTTCAAGCACCTGGAATACTACTACTTCCACAACTGCCTTTATGAGAGCGTGTGGCGGGACAACGAGCGGCGCTGGTCGGACAAGACGGCGACCTTCGACGTGCTGCACACTTACCCCTCCGACTACAAGGTCGTCTTCGTCGGTGATGCCTCGATGAGTCCATATGAGATCACGCATCCGGGTGGTGCGGTGGAGCATATGAACCCGGAGGCCGGCGCGGTTTGGCTGCAGCGTGTCGCCGACATCTACCCCCACACGATCTGGCTCAACCCGGTGGCGCAAGCTCACTGGGGCTGGACGCCGTCGATCGGACTGATTGGCAAACTGATGGGCGGGCGGATGTTTCCATTGACACTCGACGGCCTGGACCGGGCGATTCGGGAGCTGATGCGCTGATCCACCGGCGACCTGGCCCCGGCAATTAGCGGTATTCGAACCGCTGCCCCCACCCGTCTCATCCGACGCGCTGACCGGTCAAATTGTGTTGCAGATCGGCCGATTTCCGCATTCCGTCCACATGCCGCTTTCGTGTGCAATTGACGTGGATCGGTGGGCGGGCGATGTTGCCGGACAGGGCACGAGGGAATCTGAGAGAATTTCAATGAAGAAATTATTTGCCAGCTTGTCGACGGCTGCGGCAGCCCTGCTGCTTGCCGCCTGCTCGGGAGGTCCGGCGCTCCCCTCGCTTTCGACGGGATCGGTTTCGGACAACGCCAACGCGCCCGCAGGTGGCGCGGCGGTGGCTGCGCCAGCCGCGGAGCCCGCGATCAAGAATGATCCGACCCAGCGCGCCTTCCAAGTCGGATCGACGTCCGCACGAGCGGTCAAGTGCGGCTTCTTCTTCGATCCGGTGAAACTCAAGCAGCAGTTCCTCGCCGCCGAGGCCACGCAGGGCACCGCGATTGCCGACGTGGCCAAGGTCGAAAAGATGTATGACGTCTCATTCAACGGCATATCGCGCGGAATCGCTGCCAAGGAGGGCTATTGCACCGACGCGAAGTCGAAGGAGATCAAGGAGGATCTCACACGCCATCTCGCTGGCGACTACACGCCACGCCAGCAAAAGCAAGTCGCTGCCAAGGATGAGGGCGGTTTCTTCTCGGGACTGTTCGATGGCGCAGAAGACGTGGACAACGGACCCAAGATGGGCACCGACGAGTGGTGGCAGAAGCAGAACGAAAAGATGGGCCGTTGACGCGGTCATAGCGTTCTGCCCAGAGCATGTTGAGCGGCGGCTTTCGCCGACCCGACGCGTCGCAACAACCAGCCCCCTGGAACAGGTCAGGTTCTAATTGAAACACGTCTGGCCGTTGTGGCCTGCTCTATATCTTTGAGAGACTTGCCCATACCGTGTCCCAGATCCTGTTCCTGGAAGTGCTGATCAAGCTGGCATTCGGCGTGCCGTTGATACTTGCGCCGCTCAGCACCTTGAGACTTTGCGGCCTGCCCTGCCCGCCAACCGGGTTCTGGCCACGCCTCGTCGGTGGGCTCCTGCTTGGCCTTGCCGCGGCAACGTTCATCGAGATCCGTCTGCCGGGCTCAAAGGGGCTCGGCCTGCATGGCCTCATCGCCATCAACCTGATTGCCGCTGGAACGATCGTGGCGCTACTGATCATGAACGCCGGCGCTCCGACGATGCGAGGGCGCATGGCGCTATGGCTGGCAGTCGCACTGCTGTTCATGCTGACGCTGGCGGAAATTTCCGAAATCTGAACGCGTTGCGATCCAATTTGTCGCCCATCAGCCGGCTTCGCCTGACCAGCAACACATCACATCTGGATCGCATTCGCGTTTGACGGAAACATGAACGCGATCCAGCACTTTGTTTTGAGCATGTTTTTCACGCTGAACCGCTGCACACTTCAGCTAAACATGCTTTTGTTTCGAGCATGCTTTTCACGCTGAACCGCTGCACACTTCAGCTAAACATGCTTTTGTTTCGAGCATGTTTTTCACGCTGAACCGCTGCACACTTCAGCTAAACATGCTTTAGCGCACACCGAGCTTCTTCTGCAGATTCGACGATGACGTCGTGTACTGGAAGAGCACCTTTTTGCCGGGATAGACGTACTGATGCGCTTTTTGCGCCATCAACGCCGCCTCGTGGAATCCCGACAGGATCAGCTTGAGTTTGCCCGGATACGTGTTGATGTCGCCGATGGCGAAGATGCCTGGTTCGCTGGTCTCGAACTTTTCGGTGTCGACCGGGATCAGGTTCTCTTCCAAGTTGAGACCCCAATTGGCGATCGGGCCGAGCTTCATGGTCAGGCCGAAGAAGGGCAGCATGGCGGTGGCGGTGATGCGTTCTTCGCCCTCTTTCGTCTTCACCGTCGCCGCCTCAAGCCAGCCGTCGCTGCCATGGAGCGCAGAAACCTGACCGATCATCAGTCGCATCTTTCCTTCGGCCACCAGTTGGCGCATCTTCTCGACCGAGTGCGGCGCGCCGCGGAAATCATCGCGACGGTGGAGCAACGTCACCGACCTGGCGACCGGCTGCAGGTTCAACGTCCAGTCGAGCGCGCTGTCGCCGCCACCGACGATGAGCACGTCCTTATCAATGAACTCGGCCATCTTGCGCACGGAGTAGAAGACGGATTTGCCCTCGAACGACTCGATGCCGTCGAGTGGTGGACGCTTCGGTGTGAATGAGCCGCCACCAGCCGCAATGACGACCACCTTGGTAATGAACGCAGTGCCCTGGTCGGTCACGAGGCGGAAGCGATCACCCTCGCGGCTCAACTCGTCAACGCGCTCGCCCAGATGGAACGTCGGAGTGAAGGGCTTGATCTGCTCCATGAGCTGGTCGGTCAACTGCTGACCGGTGACGACGGGAATGCCTGGAATGTCGTAGATCGGTTTTTCAGGATAAAGCTCGGCGCACTGGCCGCCGATCTTGTCGAGAATGTCGATCAGGTGGGTCTTCACGTCGAGCAATCCAAGCTCGAATACGGCGAAAAGACCCACCGGGCCCGCGCCAATGATGACGACATCGGTCTCGATGACACCGCCGCCATTCTCGGGATTCTTGTCCAACATTGGCGTTGTTCCCTTCGTTCACAAAATACCGGCGAACGCGATCCGAAACGGCGGCGTTCCCGTGTCAACTCATCTCACGCGGTCAAACGCCATTGCTGCGCTCGAGCGCGGGCAATATCCCATCAGTACTGCTTGGCCGGCACACGAACCACGAGACCGTCGAGTTCGTCGGTCACCTTGATCTGACAGGACAGACGGCTTTCGTCACGTACGTCGAAAGCGAAGTCGAGCATGTCCTCCTCCATCTCGGAGGGGCTTCCGGTCTGCTTCTTCCAGGCCGGGTCCACATAAACGTGGCACGTGGCGCAGGCGCAAGCGCCGCCGCATTCCGCCTCGATGCCGGCAATCTCGTTGAGCTTGGCCGCTTCCATTACGGTCATGCCGGTTTGCGCCTCAACGACCTGGCTCGTTCCGTCGGGCTGAATGAATGTGATCTTGGCCATGGATTTGAGGCTGCTCCTCGGTCCTCGGACTTAATGGAAAGACCGCCCGACCAGCCATCTCGTTCCGGCCCGGTCCGCGGTGCCCTGGGGGCAGCGCACGTTTAGTCGGAGAAGCCCGTAAATTCAAGCAAGCCCAAGGCCGCAGGTGAGCGCACGCACCAACCGACCGTATCCTCGCCCGGCGCGTAAAGGTCCACAGCTCTCAAGTTCCAAGACTGACGCGGGTCAGGCTTTCTCCCGCCAGTCGGAAATGTAGGCCGTGGCTGCCGCCAAGGCCGTGCCCATGGCAACGAGATGCCCATCGAGACGGTCGGGGGTGAGCTCGGTCTCTTTCTCACCGCGTTCAGCGGCTGCGGCGACATCGACCGCACCGACCGCACGGGCCGACCCCTTGAGCGTATGGCAGCCTGCTAACCAGCCATGCGCATCGCAAGGACAGGTTGCAGCCTGAACCCTCAATCGGTTCAAGGTCAGCGGTGCTTCGCCGAGAAAAAGATCCAGAATTTCGAGCTCGAGAGCGCGATCGCCCAGGGTGTAGCGCGCAAGGTGGGCATGATCGAGCGGCGTTTGAGTTGCGTTGTGTGCGCTTGCTTTCTGCGCCGCCGCCACGCCCGCGCGCCAACGGTCCGCATACCCACGGTTCTGTTCCGGGTGCGTCGTCATGCCGTCCCTTGCTCTATCGGCTCAAGCGAGCGTTGCGCAACCAAGCTGTGAACTTCGGTGTGCGAGTTTCTGTAACACCTGCCAGATCGGCTGACTCCGGATTACCCTCGATCGCACGCAAGTCGGAACAGCCATGGCACGGCAGGCTATAGGGCGGCGGACTAACGGCCAGTAAAGCTCTTCAGCAAACGCGTGTCGAATGGTTAACAATTTGACAAGTCCTGGATTTTTATGGCCTCTAGCGCGCCTGCGACGTGGCCAATCTTGGTTTTGCCCCAATGCGCCGGTAGCCCGATCATGGGGAGAACGAGCTTGGCGATTGTACGTTGTGGAAAGACTTCGCCATGTTCACCGGGATTACGCGAAATCCGGCTTTCGGAAACGTGGCCATATGCTCTAAGTTGATCGGGGGGGCGCGCCAATTGCGCGCGGATCAGGCGTTTCGATGGCACACGACCAGTCCAAGACGAGTAAGACGGCACAGGACGCGGAGAGGTCGGCAAACCTTCCGCACGTGAAAAGTAGCGACCCCAACAAAACTACTAATCCTACGAGCGCCGGCCTCAACCCGAGCAATTCCAAGAAGGGCCGAAAGGATGGCGCCGGCGCAGCTGGCGGCAGCGGTCGTGAGGCGTCCCCTAAGTCTAGAATTGTCGGAGCGAAGGAGGTGGTGCCGCCGACGTCGGAGCCAACCGCTGCGAAGCTGGCCAGCGATAATCCGAAATCGCCACCTGGGCCACCGGGTTCTTCGTCTGGATCGGAACCGTTCAATCTTTCCTCGTTAGGAGAGGCCCGTTCGCCACTTTCATTTCTTGCGCCAGAGCCCGGAGGCCCTCCGCCGCTTCCAGGCACGCCGGCAGGCGCACCGCGTGCTCCCGCCGGTGGGGTGCTGCCCATGCCTCCCGCACTTCCCACCGGCCCCGCGGATGCTCCGGCCCCGACACCAGTAGAACAGGTGAGCGCGACGAGAACCGGCGCCGGCCCGACACTCGCCTTCGCAGCGGGCGTGGCGCCCGCGCCAGAGCCTGCCGACGATGCCATACGCGAGGACGCGTTGCTCGACGTGGACGAGTCACAGGATGGCGCGCATCTGGACCGGCGCGTGGCGCGGCGACGCCCAGCGGGCCCCGTGCGCGGTAAACTCGCGGCCAATGATGATGCGCCGTCGATCGGCGGGCTCATTTATGCGCTTGAGCAGAAGCCGTCGAACCGGATCTACAGGCATGCCGCCATTGCCAGTGTGGTGTGGGCAATCGCAGGTTTGATTTTCGCCTACCTGTCGCTGTCGTCCGAGGCGGCGCTTTCGACCTGGGGCACGATTCTTTCCAAGCCGACCACTTTCCTCACCGGCGCTGCCATCGTCGTGCCGATTGCCGTGATCTGGCTCCTGGCGCTCCTGAGCTGGCGGGCGGAAGAACTGCGGCTCAGATCCTCGACCATGACCGAGGTCGCGATCAGGCTGGCTGAACCGGACCGGATGGCCGAGGACTCGGTTGCCTCGCTGGGTCAGGCGGTGCGCCGGCAGGTGAGCTTCATGAATGAAGCCGTTGGCCGTGCGCTCGGACGCGCAGGCGAGCTGGAGGCCTTGGTCCACAACGAGGTGGCGGCACTCGAACGGTCCTACGAGGAGAACGAGCGTCGCATCCGCGGGCTCATCAGCGAGCTTGCCAACGAGCGCCATGCGCTGACATCGACATCTGTCAGCTTTAACGAGACGTTGCGCACGCTGGGGCGTGAGGTGCCTCCGCTCGTCGAAAGGCTGTCGAACCAGCAGGCTAATCTCTCTCACATCATCAAAGATGCCGGCGAGAACCTCAATCAACTCGAGACCTCGCTCGCCAAAAGCGTAGCATCGCTGGAAAGCGAACTGGGCGGTCGCACGAACCAGCTGCAGGGCGTGCTCGAGAATTACACGGGCGCGCTCGGTCAAGCCCTCAGCCAGCGCACCGAGCAGCTGGGCTCGATGCTGGGCGTCCAGGGCCAGCGCCTTCAGTCCGTCATGGACGACCGCTCCAAGCGCCTGGGCGATGCTCTCGGCAGCCGCAGCGAGGACATGCAGAAGATGCTGGAGGCCTATACCGGCGCTCTGGCGCAGGCGTTGGGCCAGCGGACGTCGCAAATGCAGTCGTCCTTCTCCGAGCACATGAATTTGCTCGACAAGGCGATCGCCAACCGCACAACCAATTTGGAAGCGGTGTTCGAGGAGTATGCACGCGCGCTCGACAGTACGCTGGCCGCCCGCGCAGGCAATCTCGACAAGCAACTCGTGGAGCGAACTCGCGCGCTCGATGCCGCTTTCGAAGGCCGGTTGAAGCTGTTTGACAACGCCATTCAGAATTCGACACGCGCCATCGACGTCGCCGTCGACAGCCGCGCCAAGGCACTCACCTCGGCTCTGGCAGATCATGCCCGCACATTCTCCGAGACGATTTCTCGGCAGTCGTTGGAGCTCGACGAGTCACTCAACCAGGGCATTACCGCCGTGCGCCGCACGAGCGAGAACATCACGCGCCAGTCGCTGAAGGCGATCGAGAGCCTGGCCGGTCAGTCCGACATGCTCAAATCGGTGTCGGAGAATCTCGTCTCGCAGATCGGTTCGCTCACCAACCGGTTCGAGGCGCAAGGCCACACCATCATGAAGGCTGCCAACGCGCTGGAGAGCGTCAACTACAAGATCGATACTACGCTGCAATCGCGCCATGCCGAACTGTCGGCGACGCTCGATCGGATGGTCGGAAAGGCCGACGAGTTCACCCGCCATGTTCGCGATTATTCCACAACCATCGAGGGAACCCTGTCGGATGCGGAGGCACGTGCGCTGGCCGCCGCAGAGCAGCTCAAGATCGGTACACAGACGCACCGCGAGCAGGCCTTGACGCAGATCGAGCTCCTGAAGGCCGAGACAGATGCGGAAAGCGCGCGCGCCCTGGAAGCACTCAAGGAGCGCCTGTCGCACGTCTCGGAGGAGGTCGCCACGCAATTGGGCTCGCTCACCGACCGGTTCTCGGAAACATCCGAGGACGTGCGCAAGCGTGCCGAGAGAGTGGCAGACGAACTGGCACGCGAGCAGGCGCGCATGAAGGAGGAAGCCGATCGCCTTCCGCAGACAACACGCGAGACGGCAGATGCCATGCGGCAAGCGTTACAGGACCAGCTGCGCGCCATCGACCAGTTGTCGAGCCTCGCCAGCCGGGAGGCGCAGCGGCGCGATGTCGGACTGCCGGTTGCGCAGGGCGGCGCCTTGAAGCCTACCGATGGTCCAGCGCCTATGCGCTCGCGCGCTGCCGCCAGTGGTGAGGCATCGCACGGTTCGCGAAACCTCAATTCGCTGACCGAAAGCCTCGCGCAGGAGCTTGGTACGCGCGGCGGGCAGCCAGCGACGCCAGACCAGCGGCCGGCAGCCCCACGCGGCTCTGAGGTACGCGCGCCGGACAACGCGGCTTCTTCCTGGTCACTCGGCGATCTTCTCAAGCGTGCTTCGGACGATGAAGCATCCGCCAGACAGCAGCAGCCGCGCCAGGCACAGGGCGCCCAGCCACCGCTTGGCGCTTTACAACACGCGCCGGCACCGCCTGTGGCAGCGCGAGACTTGTCTGCTGAGCCTTTCAAACTCAACATCGACGTGCTTGCGCGTGCACTTGATGGTGCAACCGCCTCTGTGATCTGGCAACGGCTCAGGGCCGGACAGCGCGGGATCATGGTCCGCTCGATCTATTCGGCGGACGGGCGGCAGGTATTCGATGAGGTGGCGCGACACTACCCCGTCGATCTCAATCTGCAGGCAACGATCAACCGCTACATCGCCGATTTCGAGCGGATCCTGCGCGATACGGAAGCGCGCGATGCCACCGGCCGGCTCGCCCAATCGCACATGACCTCGACAATGGGGCGTGTCTATCTGCTTCTGGCGCACGCGGCAGGCCGCATCAGCTAAATTGCCTACTGCATCTCCATCGATGTATGCAGGCTCCCGCTGGCGCCGCTTCCCGGCACCGATATCGATAATGCAGCATGACCACGCGCCATTTCACCTGCCGTCATGAGCGGTTCGAACTGAAAGTGCCGTTCTCGATTTCGCGCGGAACCAAGACGCATGCCGACGTCGTGGTCGCCGAGATCCGCGACATGGATGGCCGTCTCGGACGCGGCGAAGCCGTCCCTTACGCGCGTTATGGCGAAACAGTGGACGCGACCTGTGCGGCCATAGAGGCTTACGACGGTCCGCCGTTTCGCTTGCCGCTGTCCGAGCTCATGGCGCCAGGGGCAGCGCGCAACGCGATGGACTGCGCGATAGCCGATCTTGAAGCCAAGCAGTCGGGGCATCCGGCCGCGCATCTCTTCGGTAGTCGTGATCTCGTTGCGGTCGAAACAGCCTTCACGCTGAGCCTGGCCGCGCCTGAGGCGATGGCGGCGGCTGCGCGCGCGGTACCTGAACTGAGACTTCTCAAGCTGAAACTGGGCGGCGCGGGCGACGCTGAAAGGCTTGCTGCTGTGCGCGCAGCGCGGCCGGATGCGCGGCTTATCGCAGATGCCAACGAATCGTGGACCGAAGCGCTATTGGAGCCCTTGATGGCCGCCGCGGAATTGGCGCGTGTCGATGTGGTCGAGCAACCGCTCCCCGCCGGCGCGGATGAAGCGCTTGCCCAGATCAAACGGCGCATTCCCGTTTGCGCCGACGAGAGTGCGCACACGACCGCCGACCTCGCCGGGCTCGTCGACCGCTATGATGCCGTCAACATAAAGCTCGACAAGAGCGGCGGGCTGACCGAAGCCCTCCTGATGCTGCGGGAGGCGCAGCGATTGGGTCTTCAGGTCATGGTGGGCTCAATGGTGTCGACGTCGCTGGCGGTGGCACCTGCGCTGATACTGGCGCAACAGGCGCAGTGGGTCGACCTCGATGGACCGCTGCTGCTCAAGCAAGACCGTGCGCACGGTCTTGCCATTCACGATGGGTGGATCATGCCGCCTTCGCACGAGCTGTGGGGATAGCTTCGTTGCTTCTTGTCCAGTATCTGGATGACGCCTTTGCTAGAGCAGGTCAGGTTTTGATTGAATCACCTCAGGCCGTCGTGGCCTGCTCTATCTCTTTGTTTGAGAGACTGATTCACGGCCTATATGGAAGCAGTCGCGCTTCCATATAGGCCGATCAGGCTCTAGACGCTCAAGCGTGTCCAGCTCAGCCGATCAGGCTCCTGGCGATTTCAGCGGATGACAGGGCGAGCCGATTTGGCCTGCTCCTCCTCATCCCACAACAGGCCGCCAGGCCAAGCGCGCGCCAGAACCAGCCCCGCCACAAGACCTGATCCGGCAAGCAGCGCCATCGCCAGATAGGCGCCGCCGCCGTAGCTCGCGTAAAGCACGCCCGACAACAGCGTTGCAGCGCCCTGAAGTATGCCAGCTGCCAGAGTTGCATAGAGCGCCTGCGCCGTGCCTGCCGCCGCCTCCGGTACGGCGCGGCTGATGAAATGGATGGCACCCAGGTGCGATGCGCCATAGGTCAGGCCATGCAGAACCTGTAACAGGACAAGCCAGCCGAGGTTTGGATCGACGCTCATGGCGCTCCAGCGCACGACGGCCGCAAGAGCGCCGACAAGCATCAGGCGGACCGGCCCCATTGCGGCGACGACCCGGCCAGAGACGGCGAACAGTGACACTTCGGTCATCACACCAATTGCCCAGAGCGTGCCAATCCAGGCCGATGAGAGGCCGCCGGTGCGCCAGTGGATGGCGCCGAAAGTGTAGAAGGTGGCGTGCGCGGCCTGGACAGTGCCGATCGCGACAAGAAATGTAATGAACATAGGATGGCGCACGAGCCGCAGAACTGTCGCCCGGTCGATGCCACGCTTCGGCGGCACGGGCGAGAGCGGTGGCCCCAAGGCACCGGTCTGGGCTCTTGCATCATGGCGACGCTGGCGATCGGCGGCATTGCTGGCCGAGGGAAGGTAATACGCGGCAGCAACCGTCGCCGCGCAACCGACCACAATCAGCCAGATACCGATGCCGCTGCCGGCCCAATCGATTGCGGTGCCACCGGCGAAACTTGCGGCGATGAAGGTCAGCGAGCCCCACAGCCGCATGCGTCCGTAGTCGAGTCCGAGACGCACGCCGCCGATCGCGATCGTCTCCGTCAGCGGCATGATGGTGTAAACGCAGATCGCCAGGATCAGAGCCGCGAGCAGGATCGGCCAGAAGCCCGACATTCCCGATAGGAGCAAGGCAGAAGCAAGCGCCACCCACGCCAGCAGCAAAATCATGCGGGCGTGCGCGCAATTCCGGTCGGCCACGTAGGCCAGCGACGGCGTTGCAATCAGGCGCAGAAAGAACGGAGCGGAGGTAATAAGGCCGATCTCGGCAGGCGAGAGGCCCCGCCATGCCAGCCAGAGAGGCAGGTAGGGCAAGTGCACGCCGTAAATGAGGAACAGTGCGGCGAAGAACACGCTGACCCTGATGCCGTAACCTGCCATTCGATTTCCGTCCACAGGGCAGAGTCGGAGCCTGCCCATCACCTGCTGCCGATGCGCCCGGTGGATATATCAGGGCACGGCGTCGTCTTAGAGTCTCATCGGCTGAGATGGAAGTAATCGTGCTTCATCCACAGCAAGCGCCGGTGCGTGCAGGCGTGCCCCCGCTGCAACGGCGAATCACCTATCACTCGTACACCAGGATCGAGTATCAGGATGGGGAGCCATGCCCGAAACACAGGCGACGCCGGAGCAAGACACAGAGCAGGAATACCGGGCTATCGAACAGACGCTCCTCGAAACAGCTCGAGGGCGCTGGTTCCTGGCCGAGCACGGGCGCAGGTCACGCCGGCTCGACACCCTGCTTCTGGAAGACGCGATCGGCCGGCTTTCGACCTCACTGTCGCAGCCGCCGCCGGTGCTGGCCACACTCAGGAGCGAGCTGGAGAAGCTTTCGGCTTTCATCGTCCAAACGAAAAACGCGATGGTGGCCAAGTCCAGCAGCAAGCCTGCGGCGGTCAGCAGCGCGCTCGAAGGGGCTGGAAATGAGGCCCCGGCCGCCGCTCCGAAGGGTGAATCGATAGCTCCGGTGGCGCGGATGCTGCGCATGGCGGAAGACATTCACGAACTGACCTGGACGCTGCAGGCCGACGAGCTGAGCCCGGAGAGCTGCGAGGCAATCGCGCGGCATGCCTCCATGCTCTACGCGGTGAGCCGCCAGCAAGCAATGGAATCGGAGCGCGCGCTCCAATTCGTCAAGGCTCTCGACGACGCGGCCAACCGCATGTCGATCCTGCTCGACACTCTGGTGCACGAGCTCAACACCTACCAGGGCAACGCCATGCCGCCGCCGGCTGACGAGGAGGAGACGCGCAAGGCGAGTTGAAAGACGAACGTTGTTTGCGCCGCCGATCGCAGGCTGCCGCGGTGTCCTTTGCCGCTCGCGCCCCGGGACGGGATGCGGTTCAAACCGTGTCGGCTGCAGCCGGATCGGCCGACTGGCGCCACGCGTCGAACTTCTCCATCAGCCAGCGCCAAGCCTCCTCCTCAAGCGGTCCTGCGGTTTTGGCGACGGCGATCTCCAGATAGGCCAGTTCGGCTTCAATCTTTTCGCGCGGCAACATATGGAGTCGGGTTGCCAGCACCGCGGCCTCGATGACGGCTGCCTGCGCACGGTTAAAACCGCCCCAGGGCCGGTGCGTTTCCTGATGAATGATGCGGCAATGGAAGCGTGGGCGCTGTGCGTCGTCCTGCAAGTGCTCGACCTGCAGTTCCCAATGGACCACCGCATTGGTCAGCACGGCGCCATTGCCCTTGACAGCGCGACGCACCGACCAGTGGCGGCGGCCGACGACGCAGCCTGCGAAGACACGCACGTCATTGACGTGGTTGGCCACGGCAAAACCGTTGGCGAGGAGATTGTCGAGCGTGCGCGAGGGCCGGAAAGGCGCGACGATCCATGCTTTGGAATCCGAAGCGTCCCCATCTTGGATGAGACCAAGCGGCGCGATATGGATGTGCCCGTCCTCGCTGCGGGTCGTGACGATTGTCTCGACGATGTAGGGCATGACGCCCCCTTTCCTCCCTGAACCCCGGCTGGTCGAACATTTCACCATTGGCCGAAGGCGCTCAGCCGAACGTGTTCTTCTTTGACTGGTCCGCCGTGGCCGGCACTGCCTCGTCCTAAATCGCGTTCATGTTTGGCGGAAACACGAACACGATCCAGCACCTTCTTTCGAGCATGTTTTTCACGCTGAACCGCTGCGCACTTCAGCTAAACATGCTTTTGTTTCGAGCATAATTTTCACGCTGAACCGCTGCACGCTTCAGCTCAACATACTCTAGAGCCTGACCGACTGAGATGGAAGCAGTCGTGCTTGCCTCGAAGGCGTGAATGAGCCTGTCAAACAAGGTGATAGAGCAGGCCACAACGGTCAAAAACCTTTCAGTCAAGCCCTGCCCGCTCTAGCGTTCGCGATCGGCGTCCCTCGGGGTCGAGCCGCCCTCCTCTTCTGCGCGCTTCGCCTCGCGTGCCTCGGCGGCCTGCCGGGCCTTGGCCTTCAGCGTCGCTCCTTCGAGCGCGTGGCGGGTCAGATCCTCCGCCGCCTTGTCGGCGGCGACGCCCCAGTCGAGCGGCTGGTCTTGCACGTAGCGCTTGGCAAGACGCCATGCCGTTTCCGCCTTGGCCAGCTCATAGCCCAGGTAGAAAGCGTGCGAGGCGTCATCGGTCACATCGAGTTTAGGGTAAAGATCGAGCGGCGTTGTCGAAACGTGATGGCGGTCTCGATTGTAGATGTGCACACCGTCCTCGCCGACCTCGATGCGGAAATTGTGATCGCGCACCGCATCGGCCGAAGCTGCGATGTCTTCGGGCGTCTGCGGATATGGCAGAAGATCGTGCAGGGAGACCAGGCCGTTGCCGCCGTAGCCTTTTGGCAGGTTACCATCCTTGCGGGCACGGAACATCAGTCGGCGGGCGGCGTCATGCTCCTCCACGGTGCGGCGCGTGTGGGGCGAGACCTGGACGATCAGGACGTTGCGGATCTCAAGCTCGGAGCAGATGCCGGCAAGCAGCGCAGTGACGCCCTGGCTGTCCGCTTCGGTCAGCTCGGTGAGATTGCCTGTACCCATCAGGATCTCGACGGCTGGCCGAAGGCGGCGCAGTTCCGCATAGCGCTCCAGCGACGCTGTGAAACCGAAATGAATGGGGTCGAGAACCGGATCGGCAATGTGAGGCAGCCCCATCGCCGTGGCCGCATCGATGGCGCGCAGCAGCGAATGCAGATTGCCGTGCGGCCGGGGCACGAGGATGGGAACGCACGTCGTTCCCTTGATCGCGCCGAGGGTCGTTTCATCGAGGCTCAGGACATAGTCGGCCCCTGCCCTTGCCGCTCGCTCCAGCTCGGCCACGTCACCGCTATCGACGCTGACCTCAAGCCCCTCGCCCTTCAGGGCCGCGATGGCATCCTCCAGATGGGGGAACGCCGTATCGGGCTGGCATCCAATATCGATAATGTCGGCACCCGCCGCATGGTGCTTCAAGGCGCGCGCCACGAGCGCGTCTATGGTGAGACCTGGCGCCTCGACGATCTCGGCAAAGATGCGCAGGTCGTGGCGGGAAAAGTCCGGCGGCTTGCCACCGCGGCCGAGGAACTGCGGCAGGTCGATGATCTCGTCGGGACCGCGCACAAAGGGAACGCCATAGTGGGCGGCAAGACTGTCAAGGTCCATGCGAGAGCGACCCGGCACGATGACCCTTTGTGCGTCTCCCACATTAGCCATCCGGTTCTTGACGATGGCCTCGGTCATCAACGCGGCAACCTTGATGCCGATGTTGACGACCCGCCAGCTACCGGCGGGCAACTCTGCGCCCTGAAGCGTGGCGAGGAGGCGCTCCTCGGCGAGGCGGCCCGTGAGGAAAAGTTCAGGTGACGACATCACACTTCAGCTCGTGTGCGACCGCGCGGCAGGGACATCTCTTGCGGTCAATTGCGAGGATTGGCAGAAAGCCCGCCCATAGCGCGCCTGACACCGCGACGGCTGCGGTCGGTACGGGCACAGGGGCGGCGAACATGGAGCGATGCGACAGCCATCTGCGGGGTGGTGTGGCAGATCTCCGCCAGGACGCGTTCCTCTCCCGGCCCGATGATGCGGAACGCCAGGCCGGCTCGCTCGACAACCTGACCGAAGACCGGATCAACGACGCCGTCGGTGGTCAACTCAGTGGCTGAGGGTCCCTGCGGCACACAACGCGACTTGATCAGGAGAACCGCGTCGAACCGCAGGCGCTCGGCGAGGCGGGCAGCAAGCGCGTCGGATGTCACCGACCAGTCGGCCGGAATGCTTTCATCGACGCCAGCCAGCTTGAGCGGCAACCATATTGGTATGCGATTGGCAGCGAGCGCCTGGCGAATGGCGGACGCAGTGTCGACGGCGATGAAGCGCGACTGCATGTCCTCGATGAGGAACCCTGTCTGATGCATGGCCAGAAGCGCCATTCTATGCGCGGCGCGATCGGACGTGTCGTGGGTTTTCTGGGCATTGCGTACCTGGTCGGCAAACGGTCCGCCCCCCGGCACGATCACGATCGGACGGCGCGCGCGGGCCAGGGTCGCGGCAATGGTGGAGAGCCGAGCGCCGTTCGCCAGCAGTGATCCCCCGATCTTGACGACGATCGGTGCCAGTCTGCGGCGATCGTTCTGGTCGTGCGCCACCCTTGTCTACCCCCCATCCCGCTTGATCGGACGAACGATCTCAACGCCGACGGCGGCCGGGCCGCGCTCAAGTTTATCGACTCGCACACGCACCTGCACGATGCGCGGGTCAGAAAGGCAATGAGCCGCGATGCGCTCTGCCAGTGTCTCCACCAGGTTGATGTGGCCTGCCGCAACGATAGCGCGAATGCCTTTCAGGATGTCGTCGTAGGAGGGAACCTCGGCGATCTGATCGTGGCGGGCCGCGGCGTACGTCGCCACCTCGGCCTCGACTGTGAAACCGACCTTCTGGGTAACGCCCTGCTCTTCGGGGTAAACGCCGATGTAGATGGGCAGAACATAGTCGCGCACGAAGATGCGGTCGCGCGCGGTTTCCGCCTCGTCACGGCGCCGCACTGCACGGCTGGCCAGAACACTCAAATCCGTCATCGCGGGCCTTTCTCCTCGCCACTCCCGGCGTGGGTCCCTTGTCGTTATTCAGGCGGCGCGGCCGCCCTTGAAAGCTTCTCGTTCATGTCATCGCCTTGCAGCGCCGCACGGATCTCTCTAACCGCGTCAACGTCGATGCGCGCGGTGCGTTCCGTATGCCGGCACAACGCTCCGCGGAAGCCGACGACATCAGGACCGAAAGCTCTCACCTCAGGGATATGCCGGAGACGCAGCGCGCCTGCAAGTCCCGCGAACATACCGACGCTGCGCGCAGCGGTGATAAACGTCTCGATCTCTTGTCTGGAAACGACGTCCAACAGCGCACCGGAAGCCTTGTCCTCGGTATCGAGCATCACACCAGAGAAGCCCGCGGCAGGCAACCGGGCAACGAGGCCCCAATCGGGAGAGCGATCGGCGAGGAGGACCGCGACTCGGCGACCATAGGCGTGCGCTTCGTCATCACGCAAAGCCAATGCGGCGATGAGGCGCGAAGCGCAGGCCGGTCCGAAAAAGCCGATCTTGACGACGTCAACGGATGCGGCGGCAACGCGTGCAACTTCGTTAACGATCAACTCGGGCTGGTCGATCGGCAGGTCGCCGGTGGTGGCGCTCAAAGGGATCGTCGGGGGAACGGCGCTGCGGATGGCACGCAACGTCGCACTGTCGAGCGCGCCAAGTGCTCCCCGACTGGGGTCCTTTGCATCGATTACATCCGCGCCAGCCGCAATCGCGACCTTCGCTTCTTCGGGCGTGGCGACGCTTGCCAGCAGACGCGCTCCGCCGGACCTCAATTGCGATGCATGGGCAAAGTAGGGATTGATCGTCACGTTCAGCCGAATATCCGCCGTTGCTCTTCCATCACCGCCGCGCGGTCAGCGCGGCTGTCGCGCGGTAGCGCGACCTCGGTGTCGGAAAGCACTGTTGCAGGGGTGCCGCCCATGCGCAAGATGCGCGTGCCCAGCGTTACCGCCTCGTTGCGATCGTGCGTGACGAATAAAACGGTCGTCGGCCGGCTCTTCCAAAGATCGATGAGCAGACGCCGCAAGGCATCTGCGGTCGGATCATCGAGTGATACGAACGGCTCGTCCATCAGCAACACATCGGGATTACCGACGAAGCCGCGGGCCAGCGCGGCGCGACGCTGCATTCCCAGCGACAGGCGTTCGGGATAGACATCGCCGGCCTCGGCGAGGCCGACACGCTGCAGCAGCTCGGGGATGCGGGCAAGCCGCTCATCGCCCTCGGGCAGTGCCAGGGCAATGTTCTGATAGACGGTACGCCAGGGAAGGAGACGCGGGCTCTGGAACACATAGGTCATCGCCGGGGCAGGCTGATCGAAATTGACGCTGCCCACATAATCCTTGTCGAGACCCGCGACGATGTTGAGTAGTGTCGACTTGCCGCACCCTGAGGGGCCGGTAAGAACGACGAACGAGCTGCCCGCAATCTCGATATCGATCTTTCCGAGCACCGGCTGCGGCGCGCGGCCAGCCAGCGCCGGCCAGATCTTGCCAGCAATGCGGATACGCACGGCTCCACTCATCGACGCCACCTGTTGACGCGCGTCTCGATCGGCTGCAGCAGGCCGATCTCGATGATTTGGACGACGATGATGAAGGCGACCGCGTAGGCCAGGATCATGGGGACGTCGAACAGCTGGAATGCCACATGGAGCTGATGCCCGACACCGTTCGAACGGCCCAGCAGCTCGACCACCAGGACGATCTTCCAGACGAGCGCGAGGCCCGAGCGGGCGGCCGCGGCGAAGAAGGGAGCCAACTGCGGCAACGTCACATGGCGCAGTGTTCGCCACCAACCGAACCGATACATCAGCGCCATCTCGTTCAAATCACGGGAAAGCGAACGGGCGCCCTCGCGCACTGTAACGGCGACGTTGGGGATCTTGTTTATGGAAACCGCGATGATGGCGGCGGTCTCCGTCAGGCCGAACCAGACATAGCACAGAATGATGATGACGAGCGCAGGCAGGTTGAGGAAGAAGATGAGCCAGCTGTCGAAAAAGCGGTCGGCAGTCGCGCTGCGGCCGAGCGCCAGACCGATCACCGAGCCGATTAGCATCGCCAGGACGAACGAGACGACGACACGGGCCAGCGTGGCGCCGACATGATGAGTGAGCGCACCGGTAGAGAACTCGGCAAGCATCGTCGTTGCAACGGCCACGGGGCCGGGAAACAGACGGCTGGCGAGTGCCAGGGCCACGAATTCCCAGACCACGAGCAGGGCGACAAGCGAGCCAATCGACCAGACGAGACGCCCCCGCCAAGCCGACTGCTCGATGCTCTGCGTGCCTGAAGTCCTATCTGTTGCTAGCGCCATCGAACAAGTTCGGATCAAAAGTGGTGCCGCTGCCGATCAGCTCCTTGCCGCCTTCCGCAGCCAGCAGATCGAACAGCTTCTTGGCGGATGCCGTCTGTTTGTCTCCCCAAGGCTTGGGGATACCGGCGCGATAATAGGCCTTCAAGGCGAAATATTCGGTGTCCGACTGCGCGCGCATCAGTGGTTTCAGGCGCTCGAAGGCGGCATCGGACGTTGCAAGGATCTGATTGGCCTGATCGACGGCGCTAAAGAAGGCCTTGAGTTCCGCCGATCTGGCGGCCGCGGTTTCCTCGCGCCAAACGAAGCCGACGAGCGGCGGTGTGGGCTCGATGCCGAGCTTAATCATCATGTCATCGACGGCCATGAGCGGGCGGAAGCCGGCACCTTCGAGCCGTGCGGCAAAAGTCCAGAAGTTGAGACACGCATCGACACGACCATTCTTGAGTTCCTCGGCGACCAGGGGGGCTGCGCCAAAAACCGGCTCGGCCATGTCGGCGATGTCGCGTTTTAATGTTCTGCGTGAATAAGCGCGCAAGAGCAGCCAACTCTTGTCGATGGCGGAGCCGGCAATGGCCAGACGCTTGCCTTCCAGGTCCAGCAGTGACTTGATCGGCCCGTCCTTGGCGACCATCACGGCACCGAGCGAGGACGAATAGGGGCGATACTTGAGTTTCTGGCCGAGCGAGCGCTGACGCATCGCCCAGGGCCAGTCGCTGACGATCAGATCGACCTCGTTGGCCAGCAGCGCGACCGGTCCAGCCTGGTTGGTCGCCACATCGACGATCTCGAGCTTCACTCCAGCCTTGTCCGCCAACCCTTCCGCCTTGATCGTCTCCAGGAGCCAACCGAGCGATCCGAATTTCAAGGACGCGACACGCAGCTTTCCAGCCTCGGCAGCGCGCACGTTGATCGGCAGCATCGTGGCCGTCAGCGCGGCTCCGGTTCCTTGAAGCACCCGGCGGCGATCAATCATTTGCCATCTCCTGGTTGAAGCAGCTTGCGCTCGGCAAGATAGCGGATACCCCGCAACCATGCCTCATCCGTACTGCCTTGGATCGTCGTCGACATGATCGAGGTCACCTTCGCCTGCGACACATCGCGAAGATAGAGATTGAAGTTGAAGAGCAGGTCGGACAGCTTTTCAACCGTTGCGATCAAGGCGAGCTTTGCGCCGAGGCGTCCGGCGATGTCGTCCTCGCAACCATTACACTTGTATATGGGGCCCGTCTTCTCGACGTCGGCTGCCAGATCGCTGCCGCCGACCGGCTCATAGCGGCCATCTTCGCTGATGCGGCGGACCAGGTCATCGGAGATGAGCTTCAAGCGCCGCAACTCGTCCTTATCCGGACCTGCCGGTAAACCGCCTCCCAGATCGTAGCCCATCGGACTGGATGTCTGGGTGGCATCGATGATCTCGAATGGGAAGACGACGATCTTCTGAGCGCCCAGAGCACGGGGCGCGACCATGATCATTATCGACGGCATCAGCAGCAATGCAGCCATCACCGATGCCAAATTTCGAACCATTGGTCCTCCCACGCGTCTTGTCGCGCGCTTTCGCCATTAACTTAAGGTTTCGGGTGCCCTGAAACCACGCGCGCCGCAAGCATTTTGCGCATCGAACATTTTCAGGTGGGCGCAAATCCGACAACAGGCCTGCGAAGGACACATCCCTTTCTCACGTGATTGTGACCGCTCACATAGATGTGGCTGCGCCAACCGGGCTTCGTGCCGATTTCATCTTGAGATCGGAACAGATGTAACTATGTTACAGTCAAATTCATTATCGAGGAGCTTCCGCATGCGATCCCGAGGAGCCGCAGCATTCCGTGCGCACTGTCGCGCCTGGTGGATGAGCTTTGGGCCATCGGTTGCGACACTGGCGCAGCCATCAGAGGTGCGGGCGATCGTGATGGCGGCCGGTCTTGTCCTCGTAATCGCAGGATTTACCAACAACGCACGAGCACAGGAGGCGACGACGCCTGCAAATGCCCAGGCCGAAAACAAGGCGGGTGCACAAATCATCACCATTCTGCTGGCGCGCGAGTTGCGCGACCGCCCCCCTCCACTTTCCCTTCTCGACCAGCCACCCAAGGACGACGGCGTGGGCGGCGCCCTGCTCGGGATCGAGGACAACAATACGACGGGCAAATTCCTGAAACAGGACTTCAAGCTGGAGGTGGTGGAGAATAACAATCCCGCAGCCCTCATCTCCGATGTCGTTGCGAAGGTCGACGGCGGCGTCGGCTTCGTCGTCACGGACGTGGCGCCCGCGACGCTGTTGAAGCTCGCTGATGCGATTGCCGGGAAAACGGCCGTGATCTTCAATGCGTCGGCGCCCGATGACCGCCTTCGCAACGAGGATTGCCGCGCGAATGTCAAGCATACCGCGCCATCTCGCGCGATGCTTGCCGATGCGCTCGGCCAATATCTGGCCGTCAAACAATGGAGCAAGTGGCTGCTCGTGGTGGGCCCGACGCCGGAGGACAAACTCTATGCAGAGGCCATCAAGCGCACAGCGAAGCGCTTCAACCATAGGATTGTTGGCGAGCTCGCCTTCACCTATCAGGTCGGCAGCCGGCGCGCCGATGGCGGTTACGAACAGATCCAGCAGCAAATTCCATCTTTCCTCCAGAAGGCCCCGCCGCATGATCTGGTCGTCGTGGCTGACGAAGGCGAATTGTTCGGCGACTACTTTCCGTATCGCACTTGGGAGGCGCGCCCTGTCGTCGGCACGGCCGGACTTTTTGCAACCAGCTGGCATCCCGCAGTCGAATTGTGGGGCGGAACGCAATTCCAGAACAGGTTCAAACGACTCAACAACCGCAACATGCGCGCACTCGACTACAACGTCTGGATGGCGGTGCGCTCGGTGGGCGAGGCTGCAACGCGCAGACGCTCGGGCGACCTGCGTGAGCTGATTGGCTATATGCTTACGCCGGAATTCGAGCTGGCTGCTTTCAAAGGCCGCAAGCTCACCTATCGCGACTGGAACGGACAGCTGCGCCAGCCTGTCCTCGTTACCACCGACAAGCTGAATGTCACCGTATCGCCGCAGCAACAGTTCCTGCACCAGTTTTCCGAACTCGATACGCTTGGCTACGATAAGCCCGAGAGCGCGTGCAAGGCCTACAACAAGTAATCCAGAGCCATGGGCGAACCGATCGGCCTTGCAGATGACCGGCTTTGGCTTCGCGGCCCCAGAAAGAACAAAACCGAGGAGACATCCGCGTGAAACCCCTTTCGATACTGACTGTCGGCGCGCTGGCCGGCACACTGGCGACACTGGCCCCAGCACCCGCTAGCGCCTACAAGGTGTTCGTATCGAACGAGAAGGAAAATACCGTCTCGGTCATCGACAGTGAAACGCTCAAGGTCGTTCATACCATCAAGACCGGCGCGCGGCCGCGCGGCATCATCCTGTCAAAGGACAATAAGTGGCTTCTCGTATGCGCCAGCGACGATAACCGCGTCGAGGTCTACGACTCGAAAACATACGAACCGATCAAGATCCTCCCTTCAGGACCGGATCCGGAATTGTTCACGTTCCATCCATCGGGCAACCCGCTCTACATCGCCAACGAAGATGACAATCTCGTCACCGTTGTCGACATACAGACCGGTCAGGTCGTGTCGGAGATTCCGGTCGGCGTCGAGCCCGAGGGGATGGGGATGAGCCCCGACGGCAAGATCCTGGTCAACACGTCAGAAACGACCAACATGGCGCATTTCATCGACACCAAGACGCACGAGATCTTCGACAACGTTCTGGTCGACACACGTCCGCGCGTGGCCGAGTTCACATCCGACGGCAACCAGGTGTGGGTCAGCTCGGAGATCGGCGGCACGGTCACCATTATCGAGACGGCAACGCGCAAGCAGCTTGGCAAGATCAAGTTCGAGATTCAGGGCGTGACCCCCGATGCAATCCAGCCCGTGGGCATACGGATCACAAAGGATCAGAAATGGGCCTTCGTCGCTCTCGGCCCGTCGAACCGCGTGGCGATCGTGGACGCCAAGACCTTCAAGGTGGAAAAGTACGTGCTCGTCGGACAGCGCGTTTGGCAGCTGGCGCTGACACCTGACGACAAGCTGCTGTTTACTACGAACGGAACATCCAATGACGTCACGGCCATCGACGTGGCGCGCCAGAAAGCTATCAAGTCGATTACCGTGGGCCGCTACCCGTGGGGCGTCGTGGTAGCGCCGGAGTAGCGAGCGTCCTGTCCTGCGGCAGCGGTTCAATGTTTTGCGCCAGCCGCTCATGGCGATTATGGTCAGCGTTCCGATTGCGAAGCTTGGTTCTCATCGAGCTCCGCTCGAACACTTGCCGCCGCAATCCTGCTGCTGCAATAAAATTTGGAAAGTGTCGACACTGGAGCGTTCTGCGATCGTGACTCAGCCCCCCAAACAGTCCCCCACAGGCCCCGAGCCGCTGGCCTTGTATGTCAATGGCGTCAGCCACAACTTCGGGGAGAAGAAGGCCCTCGACAACGTATCACTGGAGGTGCCGCAGGGGGTGTTCACCGTTCTTCTCGGGCTGAATGGCGCCGGCAAGTCAACGCTCTTTTCGCTCATCACCCGGCTTTACGACAACGTGTCGGGCGAAATTAGAATCCTCGGCTATGATGTGCGACGGCAGCCAACGCTGGCGCTGCAGCGCCTTGGCGTTGTGTTCCAGAGCCGCACACTCGACGCGGACCTGACGCTCGCCCAGAACCTGCGCTATCATGCAGCATTGCACGGTATCGGCTCAGCGGAGGCCCGGGTGCGCTCGCTCGAGGCTCTGGAGACCGTCGCGCTCGCGGACCGCGCCGGCGAGAGGATCCGGAACCTGTCGGGCGGCCAGGCGCGGCGTGTGGAGATTGCACGCTCGCTGCTGCACAAACCCAATCTGCTCCTGCTCGATGAGCCGACGGTCGGACTCGATATCGGCTCGCGCGAAAGTGTCGTTTCGATCGTGCGTTCCCTCGTGGCAACGCGGGGGCTCGGCGTCCTTTGGGCAACGCACCTGATCGACGAGATCGCCCAGACGGACCGTGTCGTTCTGCTGCATCGCGGGCGGGTGCTGTTTGCGGGCCGCGTACCGGAGATGCTCGCAAAATCAGGAGAAACGGACCTGCGGCGTTCGTTCCAGAAAATGACCGGGACCGAGGAGCTCGATGCGGCATGAGTACCCAAACCGTGCCATCGTCCGTTTCCGATCGCTTGCAGCCCATCGCGACGGCTCAGCGCATGGGGCCCGGCGCCTATCTCAATTGCTTCCGAGGCATCGTCTGGCGCGAGGTACTGCGCTTCCTCCATCAGCGTGAGCGATTCTTGTCGGCGCTGGTGCGTCCGCTCATCTGGCTCTTTATCTTCGCCGCCGGCTTCCGGCAGGTCCTCGGCGTCTCGATCATTCCGCCCTATACGACGTATGTGCTCTACGAAACGTTCGTGACCCCTGGCTTGGTCGGCATGATCCTGTTGTTCAATGCGATGCAATCATCGCTTTCGATGGTCTATGACCGCGAAACCGGTGCGATGCGCACACTCCTTGTCAGTCCCTTTCCGCGTTCGTTCCTGCTCATCTCAAAGCTCAGCGGCGGCGTTTTCGTTGCGGTTCTGCAGGCCTATGTGTTTCTGCTCGTGGCGCGGCTTTGGGAGGCCTGGTCATGGGATACGCCACTGATCGAGACGCTCCAGTCTGACGGGGTCGCAGCGATGGCCAGCGCATTCGTCAACAACCTCTCCGGCACATTCGCGCAACTCGGCAATGTCGATCCCACGCCGATGGGCTACCTCACGCTGCTGCCTGCATTGATCATGTCGGGCTTGATGCTCGGTTCAATCGCACTGTTCATGTCGTCGGTCATCAAGCAACTGGAGAACTTCGCAGGCGTCATGAACTTCGTGATCTTTCCGATGTTCTTCATGTCATCGGCGCTATATCCGGTCTGGCGCTTGCGTGAATCGAGTCCTCTCCTGGCGACGCTGGCCGAGCTCAATCCATTCACGCACGCCGTCGAACTTATCCGCTTTGCCCTCTATGGCCAGATCGGGCCTCAGTTCGAGGGCGGCGGCATCGATCTGACACATCTCCTCGTCGTGATCGGCTGTACCATTCTGTTCCTGGGCGCTGCCATCTTTGCCTACAATCCGTCAAAGGGGTTGATTGCACGGCGTGGCGGCCCCGGTGGCGGCTAAATGAAAAGGGTTGCGAGTATGACGTTGAAGACCATTCCTGGCCAAAAGAGAAGGTCGCTCGGCGTGATCGCTGCGGTAGTCGCACTAGCGGCTCTGGGTGGACATGTTTATGCACAAGAACAGCCTGCCGCGGCGACCCAGAGCCCGGAGGACAAGGCGGCCAGCGAGGCGGCCGCCGCGGCAATGGCGGCGAACGCCGAGTGGCCATGCGTGCAGCACAAACAGTCCGTATTGACTGCGGTGCAGATGTGGGACGGGCCTGAAATCGCCAGCGAGGGCAAGTCTTCCGACGACGAGAGCATTCGCAAGCTGGTACCCATCATCGTCAGCCGGCGCATTGCGGTGGACGAGGTTGAAAAGGACATAAAGGCATTTGCTGGCGAGCTTCCGGCCGACAAGCGCGATGCAAAGCTCGCGGAGCTGTTCTCGGCGGTCCTTGCGCAAATCAATACGACTCGTTCGTCGGTCATCGACGGTATCGAGAAGTTCCAGCGCCGGCAGATCCTGCGCTCCAAGAAGCTCGAAACGGACGGAGCAAAGCTGGCCGATCTCATCAAAGCCTCAGAAACCAATCCGAAGGATCACGAGGCCGCCCGTCTCGCACAGGAAGCACAGAGCCGTTATGATTGGGATGCACGTGTATTCCAAGAGCGACAGCAGAACATTCCGGTCGCATGCGAAATCCCCGTGCTGATCGAGCAGCGTGCCTTTGCTATCGCGCAGACCATCCGCGGTGTCATGGACAACTAGAGCAGGTCAGGTTTATTCAATCACCTCAGGCCGTTTTGAGTTGCTTCTCTGTCTTCGATTGAAGGCGATCCCACCTCCCTGGAAACTCAAGCGCTTTCGTCCCAGCCGACCGGCTGAGAGCATGGCTGGAGTGCGCGGCGGTTCAGCATGAATGGTATGCTTAAAACCAGCATCTAAATCCCGGCTTTCGCACTAAGCTTTCTGGCGGATTCAGGATCATGAACACGCGATAATTTGTCGAAAGGGTGCATGCCTGTCGAAATATATTGCCAAGTTATGAATTGGTGTTTCGATTCTGTATTCCATTTCTTAAAATTCAAAGCAATCGATGAACTTTTTCATTTTATAAAAACGATATTTTTATCTCTTGCGTGCCTCTCGCCGATTTTCATCCATTATTCCTTCACCACTTCCGCATGATCCTTTCGCGGAGCGAATTTAAAGGAGTGATCCGATGATCGGTCTTTTCGGCCGCTTCGGCAAAGATGCACGCGGTTCGATAGCCACAATATTCGGCTTGACCGTATTCGTCCTGCTCGCCTCATCGGGCATCGCCATCGATTTCTCGCGCATCAACCGTCTAACCACACGCGTCAACGCTTCACTCGATGCGGCTGCCCTTGCCGCGGCGAGAGAGTTGCGGCTCAGCGGCACGCCCGACGGCGAATTGCGGGCCCTTGCGGAGAGCTACTTTGATGCCAACCTTCGGCAGGTTACAAATATGGAGGGCCGGATCGATCGCTTCTCGATCGTTATCAATCGGGAAAAGAGCGCGATTACCGTCTCGGCGGACGTGGTGCTTCCGACGACGATCGGCAGCGTCTTCAACCTGGGCGAATACCGCACGACGCTGTCTGCCAGTTCAATCTACAGCGCCCGAGACATCGAGCTCGGCATGATGCTCGACGTCAGCGGCTCGATGGCCGGCTCCAAAATTCAATCGCTGCGGGATGCAGCGAAGGATCTCACGCAGATCGTGCTTGACGATACTCACGGTCCCTCGATGAACAAGATTGCCATCGCACCCTATTCGAGTGCGGTCAATGCGGGCACCTATGCCGAGTCTGCCACCGGCGTGCGCCTCTCGAATGGCTGCGTTACGGAGCGCACGGGCGCACAGGCTTTCACAGACGCCGACCCGGTGAGCGCTCCGCTCAAGAGAAAGACAAGCTTATGCACGCGCAGCACGATCTTCCCTCTTTCGAACGATCTGACGGCGGTGAAGTCCAAAATCGACACTCTGATTGATGGCGGAGCCACGGCCGGTCATCTGGGTATCGCATGGGCGTGGTACCTCATCTCCCCCAAGTGGGCATCGTTCTGGCCGTCGGCCAGCGCGCCGCGAACCTACGACGATCGGGAGGCGATGAAGGCCGTGATCATTATGACGGACGGCGAATTCAATACCTCGTACGAAAAGTCCAACGGCGACTCGGCCCAGCAATCGCTGAAACTATGCGCGAACATCAAATCGTCAGGGATCACCGTGTTCTCAGTCGGCTTCGAGGCCCCCAATGCGGCTCTCACGATCCTCAATCAATGCGCTTCCAAATCGAGCTATTTCTTCGATGCACGCAACAGTGCCGAGTTGCGTGACGCATTCCGCCGAATTGCCAACGAACTGACGGGCCTGCGCCTGACGATGTAGAAACAGCGAGCCAGGTTTTCGCGGGACACGGATTATGCAGCTTCAAAGGCAGATCGACACGCCGGCACTTCCGGCGTGTTTTTTTTGCGCGGCCTCAATGCTGGCGCCAGCTAACCTTCGCATGGTTGAATGACGCTGCACGCGTCCGTCGTGCGCGTTTCAACACCAAGCGAAAAGGGCTCGCCATGTCCACGACAAGACGCATCCCGCACCTGGATCGGTTTGGTGCCGGGAGCATCATGCGCCAGATCGTCCTTGGCGTTTCATGCACGGCAGCCGCGATCGTGCCGAGTACGCTTCCGTCCGCCGCACAAGAGGCGAACAATAGCCTGACGATGAAGGAGCGCGCGCTTGCAGAGGGCCGGACCGACTATATCCTCTACTGCCAGGCTTGCCACGGCAGCGATGGCAAGGGCGGACCGATGGGGCGCATCCTTGTGAAGACACCCTTGGACCTGTCCGGATTGCGTGCGGCAAACGGCGGTGTGTTCCCGTTCTGGCGCGTGTTCGCTGCGGTGGCAGGCGATACGCCGGTCGCAGGGCATGAGACATTCCAGATGCCGGAGTTCTGGCGTCGCTTCCAACGCGAGGAAGCCTTGCCGGGTTATGCGCCTGCGCCGCTGCGCATCCTCGCGCTCAGCCATTACGTGGAGAGCTTGCAGGCAAAGTGACGATTCACGGCTTCGGCAGTAGCGCGACTGCTTCCCTCTCAGCCGATCAGATCAAGCACACTCACTCCGGGCTCAGGGCTCTGGCTTCACGTCGACAAGGGCGTTGCCGAGTTCCTGCCAGCCATCGGTGCCGTCAGGAAACCAGACCACTTTTGTGTAGCCCCAGGCTATGGCGCGTTTGGCAGCGTTCCACGACATCCAGCAGTCCCTGAGGCAGAAAAAGACGAGTGTCTTGTCTTTCGCACCTGCCGTCATCCGTTCCAGATTGGACCTGAAATAGGCTTCAGGACCAGCAGCGAGCTTGCCGTAACCAACGTTGGGCAACCAGAATGCGCCTTCGATACTGTTGTGCTTCGGCGTCCGCCAGACCGCGTTGGCGGGAAGGCCGGGAGGCTTGGGCGCTTGCGGATATACGTCGATGAAGATCGCCGATTCGCTCTTGCGCAGGTTTGCGGCCGCGTCAGCGTCAACGATTTTCGCGCCGCTCAATGTCTTGGGAACCGGCGCCCGGTAGTCATTCATACGGTAGTCCGCGGGCTCGGCGACCTCGACAGGCGCCGTCGAATGCCCCTGCGCAGCGGCGAAGGACGTCATCGGGGTAACGGCGAGGAATACAACGATACATTTTGCCAGAGCATGTGCCGCTGAAGCACCCAGCGGTAAGACCGGACCATGTGCCTTTATGGCTGAGGCATGAACACGATCCAGATGGCGGCGCGCAATGCGCTCATGCGCAAGCCAGAAGAACCAGTGCAATATACCCTTCGGCATGTGACTTGATTTCTCCGGCGGCGTGGCGAGATGCGTGCTCCTGGCTGCAATCGAGAAATTCTTCGTTCTCGTTCGCACTGGCGGGAGCCTCATGCCCGAATTTCTTCTTTCATTTCACCGGAGCCGGACCTGCTCGCACTCAATTTCTCGGCACAATGATCTGGTTGTTCTGCTCATCGAGCAGGGGCACACCATAGTCGAGCAGCACCTTGTCGATCTTGCCCTGGTTCTGGGCGATGATCTGATTGAGCTGGCGCTTCCAAACGTCGTCGCCCTGGCGGACACCCATAGTGATACGGTACGTCATGCGCGGACCGATCGACTCCTTAACGAGCGGCTTGACCACCAACGGTTCGCCGCCCCTCTGGGCGAAGTAACCAGCGATCGGTCCCCACAGAATGCCCGCGTCGATGTCACCAGAACGGATGTCCTCGATCATACGCTCGGCTGGTGACTCGTAGCGGCGATCAACGGTGAGCGGATACGGCTTGGCGAACGGCATGAGGCCGAGTTTCGCCATGATGTCGCCAGGCGGCGTGCCGGCGATTATGCCGACATGCTTACTTTTCAGTCTGTCGTCGGCGAGGCTGTCGACGCCTTCGAGCGCACTCCCCTTGCGGTACAGGATCGCGTAGGTGGAGCGATAGTAGTGATTGGTGTTGAGGACAAGCTCGTCGCCCTGGGCATAACCGATGACGACGTCGCACGCCTTTGCAAAGAGCGTGCGGCGAATGAAGCCCGTTGCCTGGGGAAACCACGTGTATTCGACAGGTATGCCGAGCGCCGCGCCGACAATGTCGGCGATCTTATTCTCGAAGCCCTCCCCCTTCTGATTGGAGAAAGGCATGTTGGCCGGATCAGCGCAGACGCGCAGGACGCGGCGGTTCACCAGATCCGCTCTTTGACCTTCGACCGCCCCGGCGGTTTCGATACCGCCGAGGACGGCCAGAAGCACGGCCATCAAGATGGAGAGTTGCTTACTCACCGAAGCAGGCCTTGTCGTATTCCTTGGCGGCCTCAGGCTTCTCGTCGCGGCCAACAGGGCGGCCACGGCCCAAGGCGCCATCTGAGCGCGCTTTCAGATAAACGTAAATGTCATCGATGTAGCACATGACGTTCTTATTATCGCCGAGCGCCGGCATGACACTCTCTTGACCGCCAGGGAGGTCGCGCATGCGCCCGCTCGCCACGACGCCAATGAAGTCGCCGTAGGACATGGTCTTGAGCGATTCCTTGAGTGCCGGTGCATAGGTCGAACCCTCACCTTCGGGGCCATGGCAGACGTGGCACTCGGAGTGGTAACGACGAAAGCCTGAGTAGGTATACCAGTCGAGCGTGCCGTCGGTCTTCACGCGATAAGTCGGTTCGCCATCGGGCGTCATCCACTTGCCGCCCTCGTCCTTGGCTCCCTTCTGCGTCTTCGAGCCATCCTCGAGGGTGACCATTTCCGGGCCCACAGCGTTCGCCGGCAGGGTGTTCAATCCGACGGCGCCCAAGACGAACGCGGCGGTGGCAATTGTTAGTAGTCTCAAGCTCGTCACGCGCTTCCTCACTTGGTTTAGGTGCGTTCTTGTTCTGCCTGTTCGGAAACCTATCCGGCGGTCATGCCTCTAATACGGCATACGTACCAACGACGTTTGATAATCCTATTCACGGATCTTCAAACTCTCTTGAACAGCTCCGCCAATATACCTCTTCCGAATTTGCGGATTTCACGAGTCCGTCCCTGCGATAACACAGGCCGGCAAGACCGAGACCGATCTTACATGGAAACCGGCGCGGGGAGTGTCCCCGCGCCGGCGTTGGTTACGGATGCTTCAGGCTTAGGGCAGCGTGAAGACCGTGAGAACGCCACCAAGAGCGGTGTAGTTCTTCAGGCCAGCGTAGCCGCCGACAGCGCCCAGACCGTCGTTCGGGTTGGTGAGGCCGGCCGCGAGACCGATGCCTGCCCAGCCGCCGATACCCGAGAGGATCGCGACGTACTGCTTATCCTTGTGGGTGTAGGTCATGACGTTGCCGATGATGCCCGACGGCGTCTTGAACTTGAACAGCTCCTTGCCATCCTTCGGGTCGACTGCCTTCAGGTAGCCCTCGAGCGTACCGTAGAAGACGATGTCGCCAGCAGTCGAGAGTGCGCCCGACCAGACCGAGAACGGCTCAGGCTTCGACCAGACGATCTTGCCCTCGCCAGCGTCCCAGGCAATGAAATTGCCCATGCCGCCGTGGCTGTTGGGAGCCGGATACATGGACAGCGTGGCGCCAACGTAGGGCTGACCAGCCGTGTACGAGACCTTGAAGGGCTCATAGTCCATGCACACGTGGTTCGTCGGGACATAGAAGTGACCGGTCTTCGGCGAGAAAGCCGCCGGCTGCTGGTCCTTCGTACCGAGAGCCGCAGGGCAGACGCCCTTCGTGTTGACGTCGGGACCGTTCTTCGCCGTCGAGTACTTGTCGACGACATACGGACGGCCGTAGTTCGGCTTGGACGGATCCATCTCGACGCCCGTCGTCCAGTTCACGACCGGATCGTACTTCTCGGCGACGAGCAGTTCACCCGTGACGCGGTCGAGCGTGTAGCCCAAACCGTTACGATCGAAGTGGACGGCGACCTTGCGATCCTTACCCTTCACCTTGATGTCGGCGAGGATGACCTCGTTGATGCCGTCATAATCCCACTCGTCGAACGGCGTCATCTGGTAGGCCCACTTGGCCACACCAGTGTCGACGTCGCGAGCGAAGATGGTCATCGACCACTTGTTGTCACCCGGGCGCTGGCTCGGGTTCCAGGTCGAGGGGTTGCCCGAACCGTAGTACATCAGGTTCAGGTCCTTGTCGTAGGAGTACCAACCCCAGGTGCAGCCGCCACCGATCTTCCACTGATCACCCTGCCAGGTCTTGATCGAGGAGTCCTTGCCGACCGGCTTGCCGAGCGACATGGTTTTCTCGGGATCGAACAGGATTTGATCGTCCGGACCGACCGAGTAAGCGCGCCAGACCTTCTTGCCGGAGTTCATGTCGTAAGCAGTGACGTGGCACTGCACACCGAACTCACCACCGGAGATGCCGACGATGACCTTGTCCTTGACCGGAAGTACGGTCGCGGTGTTGGTCTCGCCCTTCTTCGGGTCGCCGTTCACGGCCTTCCAGATCTCTTTGCCGTTCTTGGCATCGAGAGCAACGACCGTCGTATCGGCCTGATGCAGGAAGATCTTGCCATCGGCGTACGCGAGGCCGCGATTGACCGTGTCGCAGCACATGACCGGGATGACCGACGGATCCTGCTTGGGCTCATACTTCCAAATGATCCGACCGTCGTTGTTCAGGTCAAGAGCGTAAACGATGTTGGGGAACGGAGTGTGGAGGTACATCGTGTCGCCAATCACGAGAGGTGAACCCTCGTGGCCGCGAAGCACGCCGGTCGAGAAGGTCCAAGCGACCTTCAGGTTCTTCACGTTGTCCTTGTTGATTTGATCCAGCTTCGAATAACGCTGGTTGAAGTAGTCACCAGTCTGCAGGACCCACTGATTGGGATTGGCAGTTTGCTTCAAGACGTCATCGTTCGCCAATACGGGCGAAGCAATAAACGTCGTGGCGAGCAATGCACCGGTAAGTGCACTCTTTCGCATCGCGCTTCCTCCTTAAAGTTCTTGCCACGCTTGCAAGGATGGTAGCTGTCGTCAGCGTGTCACGGGCCGCGGAAAGGACTTGGGGAATGTCCTTTTATTCTTTGTGTTCCGACGGACCTACGAAACGAACCCGTGTCACTTCTTTGTGAGGGGTCCTGAAGTCGCAGCTACCGAGCGGTATCTAGGCACTTTTTCCGGGGCAATGCAAGACTGCGCGCGTTGGCAAGGGCGCTTGGCGTCGCAGGTAAATGGCACTCGCAATTTGATAGGACAACTCTGTTGACCCATTTTGCGTACCTATTTTTGGGCCTCTTTTGCATCGCACAAAGAAAATGCTGCGGCGCACGGCTGGTTCGTTATTTTCTCTCGAACGTGTGATTGGCAATTGCACTGCGGAGTTTTCAAAGTGAAGGGCTCAATGCGACGTGCGCTGGTCATCGATGCGCGCCGGCAAAGCGGAGGCATCAGGTGCGCAAAGCCAGTGACGTAACTGAATGTGGTCGTGCACGCGACCTGACCCGTAAGGAGTTGCTCGGTCTGGCGCTTGGCGGCGTGTCCTTCGCAGCCCTTCTCAGCATTCTTCGATTCGAGGGACACGGACTTGGCGGCATGGCCGGCACAGCTCGGGCCGCAGAGGTTGCGCGGCCTACCGTTCTGGACGCCACGAGCACATCCACGCGCATCGTCGAAATCGCAGCCGGCGTTTTCGTCCATCAAGGCCAGCTTGGTGTCTACTCGCCCGCCAATGGCGGCGACATCTGCAATACCGGCTTCATCATCGGACGCGATGCTGTTGCCGTGATCGATACGGGCGGCACGGCGCATCTCGGCGCAGCGATGAAGGCGAAGATCGAATCCCTCACCAATCGACCGATCCGTTACGTGATCAACACGCACATGCATCCCGATCATGTGCTCGGAAACGCAGCCTTCCGTTCCGAAGGCACGCAATTCGTTGGCCATCACAAGCTCGGTCCGGCACTCGCCGCGCGCGCCGAGCGCTACCTTGCCTTCAACAGGGAAGCCGTCGGCACGGAGGCGTTCGCGGGGACCGAAATCGTACTTCCGACGATGATGGTCGTCGACCGCCTCGAAATCGACCTTGGCGGACGAAAGCTGTTGTTGAACGCGCGGCCGACAGCGCACACGGACAACGACCTCACCGTCCGCGACGCGACCACGGATACCGCATTCCTTGGCGATCTGATCTTTGCAGGCCATGTGCCAACACTCGACGGATCGATCAGAGGATGGCTCGCACTGCTTGCGGCGCTTGAGACGGAGACTGCCGGGCGAATTGTGCCGGGACATGGACCCGCTTCGATGGACTGGCCGGGCGCCGCGGCTCCGGTCAGGCGCTACCTGACAGCGATTGCGGATGGCGTGCGCCAAGCGATCCGCGACGGACGCACCCTGCGTGAGGCGATCGAGACCGTCGGCAATGAGGAGCGCGACAATTGGCTGCTGTTCGATGAATTCCATCGGCGTAACGTATCGGCCGCATTTGCCGAATTGGAATGGGAGTAGCCCTGGAAAACCATGGACTTGCCCGCTGTGCTACCGGATTGGGGCAAATGGAGTTAGAGTTCAGTGATCGGCAGAACGCGACGGGTGACGTCGCGCGCAGATGGGATGCAAAGCATCAGGCAAACCCATCAGCAAAATCGACCAACAAATCACGCCCCAGCAAAATACTGGGAACCAGCGGAGGACAGGCGGATGAACTTCTGCAATTCGATTTCTGGCCTAGCAGGATTGGCTGCATCCGCGGCGTTTGTAATCGTCGCTGGCCTTGCACCCGTGACGCTCGGCCCGCAAGCAGCAATGGCACAGGCCCCTGTGGAGGAGGATCTCTGGCCCGGCATCCGCAAGGAACTCTATGCGCAACGGCCAATTGCCGAGGAGGATGGTGCGGTGACGCTCGAGGCGCCGGCACGCGCCGAGGACGCCGCAGTTGTCCCGATCACGATGCGGATTCCGGCGCACATGGCTGCAGACGCCAAGCGGCTGACGCTGGTGATCGAGAAGAACCCGGCACCGATTGCGGCGTCCTTCACGTTCGGGCCTGCCGCGGGCACGGGCGAGCGCGTGATCGCTACCCGAATTCGCGTCGACATGTATTCGAATGTGCGTGCCATCGTCGAGATGAACGACGGAACCTTGCATATGGCGACGAAATACGTGAAGGCGGCTGGTGGCTGTTCGGCGCCTGCATTGAAGGACGCCGAGGAAGCACTGGCGCAGCTTGGTAAAATGAAGTTGCGTCTGCATGGCGAAGACCAATCGCCGACGATGCAGGAAGCTCAGGTGATGATTCGGCACCCGAACTATTCGGGAATGCAGATGAATCAGCTCACCGGGCTCTACATCCCGGCCAAATACATACAGTCGATGGAAGTGCTGCGCGGGGATGAGATCATCTTCACGATGGAGGGTGGCATCTCATTGTCGGAAAACCCCAATATCCGCTTCACCTATGCGCCAGGTGCGGGCAACGAGATCGTGGTGACGGCGAAGGACACCGATGGATCCGTATTCACCGTGCGGCACGCGCCAAAGGGCTCGTAAAGCCTGTGCCCCTCCCCTGCGGGAGACTGTTGGGCGAACGAGAGTTGTACAAATCAGAAAGGCGCTGGCCGACCCCAGCGCCTTTTGTAATTTCTGCTCGTCACGACCTTGTCGCCCCGGCCATGTCTGCGCGCGCCGCCTTCTTCGTCCGCTGGCAGCGCTCAGATCGCGTTCATGTTTCCCTCAAACATAAACGCGACCCAGCAGCTTGTTTTGAGCATGTTTTTCTCGCTGAACCGCTGCACACTTCAGCTCAACATGTTCTAGAAGCAGCGCAACTCGCCCTCGACCTGAGCGCGTTTCAACGCCTTGACCTTCTCCTGAAACATCGGCGAACGGAGTGCAGAGACGTTTTCACCGCCCTTCTGGACCACCGACATGATCGTTTCAGCTTCCTCATACTGCTCAAAGGGCAGAAGCTCGGCAATCACATCGATCGAGCAGGAGCATTTGAAGAGGTTCTCGCGCGTCTGCCCGTTGACCTGCAGGCAAGCGAAAACATAATCGGCCCTCGCGGCTGTCGGATAGTCGTTCTCAGGAAGTTCCGCCGCGTTTGCGGAAACGCTGGCGAGCGCGGCGAACGCGCCGCTCAGCAATCCTCCAAACCAGCGGGCTGCGCTTCGACCGAATACCATCGTCTTGTCGCAAGCCGGGGTCATTTGATCTCTCCCACACCTTCGAGCTTGATGGTTTCATCCAGCTTAGGGCTGTCTTTCGTCGGGCTCGCGTAATGGGAGGCGAACTCCGCGAAATGACCAGGGATCTGGTCCGATACGATGATCTCGAAGGTTGCGCCGTCGTATCCCATCATCTTCAGCGCATTGGGATCGCCCAAGTACGGCTGCACCTCAATGCGATTACCCTTGATGGACGCCCCCTTGAAAGCAATCTCGACGGGCTCGATCTTGGCGCCGTTGACGAAGCTCATCTTAAGCTTCTGCTTCAGGTAGGGCCGGCTGCCGCCCGAAAGAATGGCGAGGTTGTTCACCGCACGGTCGAGAAATACCACGAGCAACGGGTTCCCGGTCATGCCCTCGATGTTCTGCGGATCGCGCCCGCGCTCGCCGGTGAAGACCTTGACAACGACGGTCTTGGTACCGGCGTCGCTCTCGTTCACGACGTCGACGCTGATATCGTCCTTGAATGGCTCGCCCAGCAGCTTGGGCTCGGAGACCTGCCGTTCGAATTGATATGCAAGGGTTGTGCCCTTTGGCACATTGGCCAGATGCGGGGTATCGAAAAGTACCGCAGTTGCGCTCGGTGTCGAAGTTGCAGCACGTGCGGCGAACTGCTGTCCAGCCAGAGCCACGACGGCCAGAGCTGCACCGCACAGAAACGTTCTCATCATGTCATCTTCCTCCTCATCGGCGGGCCGGGTGTTCTTCGGGCTCTTTCACCCTTGTTACGGCTCTCAGGCGCGGTTTCTTAGACGGGAAGCTTTGGGCCACGCCAGTGCTTTCCATCGACAATCTATACGCGCGTCGGCGGTAATCCGATGTCTCTCAGTGCAAAATTACGTGAGCGGCGCTGGCCATCCGCACACTGCCGAGCCGTTCGCGCCAGATGATTGCCAATCCGACCTGCATTCATTCAAGGCTGGCGTACCTCGGCCAGGAATTCGCCGAACGCGCGCGGTCCATCGCCAACCTCAACCTTGCCGGTTACCTCCAAGGTGCGCGTATCGATCCGCTCCAGCGTGTTTTCCATCCAGCAGGCAACATAGACGTACCGTCCCGATGCCGAAGCGCCGATGCCTTCTGGATGTTCACCCACCGGGATCGTCTTGACCGTCTGCCCTTTGGCAAGGTCGATCACCGTGACCGTGCCTGCATACTGATCGGTGACGAAGGCACGGCCGCCTGTCAGGGCGACGGCGTAGGGCCGGCGACCGACCTTGTAGGTGGCGATGGTCTTTGCGGACGCCACGTCGATGACGCTGACATCATTCGAGCGGACGTTGGCGGTGTAGGCGCGGGCGCCGGTTTCATCGATGGCGATACCGAACGGACGATCACCAACGGCAACCGTGGCGATCACCTTCAGCGCAGCGGCGTCGATGATGGAGACTTTATTGCTGTCCCGGTCGGCCGTCAGGATCAGGCGGCCATCAGGGGTGACTGCAACGCCGGATGGGGATTTCCCGGTCGCCACTTCGGCCTTGACGGCCAGGGAACCGGGATCAAAAACGCGCAGCTTGTGCTGGTACCAGTCCGCCACCAGCACGTCACCACTGACCGGATTGACGGCAAGACCAAGCGGGCCCTCGCCGGCCGGCACCCGCTTGCGGATCGAGCGCGACGCAGCATCGATGACGACGAGTTCCTTCGCCTCCGGCGCGCTAACGAAAACCGTCTTCCGATCCGGCGATAACGCGATGCCCGCAGGCTTGCCCGGCACCTTGATACCAGCCAAAACGCGCATGGCCGCCCCATCATCGGAGACGGCAACGACGGAAACCGTATCGCTGTTCTGGTTGGTGGTGTAGGCGATTGACTGTGCGGCAATGTCGGCCGGCTGTTCCCCAGCCCTGGCCCCCGTCGCATGCCCATGTGCGGTGGCCAGGGCAATCATAAAAATCACCGACGCAGCCGCGTGGGAATGGCGCCCGCGCCCCCTGCCGGGAAGCTGACGCCGCGTGCTCATAGGCCGGACTTGCCAAAAGAGTTGCATCAACCCTCATATCGCTCAGATCGAGACGTCGGCACGGCAAACCAGCCGCGAGAATAGCCGCGGACTTCGCGATCATCACACCAGAACAGGTCTGGTTTCGATTAGATCAGTCTGGCCGTTGGGGCCTGCTCTATCTCTTTGCTTGAGAGCCTCAATCACGGCAGCAACGCAACCACGCGTGCGCACCGCTCAGCCGATCAGGCACTAGGGCAAGTTGAGCTGAAATTAGCGGCGGTTCAGCGTGAAAAACATGATCAAAACAAGGTGCTGGATCGCGTTCATGTTTCCGTCAAACATGAACGCAATTCTAGCCGCCGGCCTCGGCAGCCTTTTTCACCGCCTGCAGACCGCCATCGTAAACGCCGGTAACGGCCTTCACGGCGGCTTCGTCATTAAGTTCAGGTGGCGGGTCATTGTTCATGTAGCCGCGGTAGAACGCCCCACGCCACTTGAGCACCGACTTGTTGCCCTCGCCCTCGACAGAAAGCGTCGAGGAGTAGTTCTTGACCGGCAGCACCTTCACGTCGACGTCGGTGATCTCATAGGAAAAAGACCGGCCGGCCGCATCATACTTGGTCAGGGCCTCATGGATCTGGCCGCCACCATTCAGCGTCAGCGTGCGCTTGGCGCCGGGCTCGTTGCCGCCCGAGCCTTCGGTCTTCTCGACCGCCGGATGCCAACCCATATCCTGGAAGTTGCCGATCATTTTCCAGACCTTGTCAGCGGGGGCATTGATCTCGATCGTCTTGGTTACCTTCTGTCTCGACGGTCCATGCGCATCGGCAGGTATCGGCTGGGTCGCCAGCGACACGATCGAAAGGGCCAGAGCTGCGGCCAGTGCTCGAATCATCCTCTATTTCCTCCTGACGTGGTTACCTCGTCGTCGCGCGCCCCGGCGCGGGCAGGACCATAATGTCCTTGCGGGCATGGCGCAAATCGGGACAAAGCAGACTACTATTTGAACACGTCTGGATCCGTTGAAAACCATCTCGATCGATGGTTGTACTTCGGCGCGTCCCGTGCTTTTGTCCGACGGTAAGGATCGGGAGAAAAAAGAAGAATGCCGAATTCTCAACAAGGCATCTCGACGCCGGCAGAAACAGACAACCTTAACCATGATTGCGTTGCATGCCCGTTCTGCGGGCTTGTCTGCGACGATCTTGGCGTGGCTGTATCCGGTGACCAGCTGCAGATAACAAAAAATGGTTGCGTGCGCGCCGAAGCGGGTTTCGGGCGCGCCATTCCGGCTGCTGCTCCGCAGATCGGAGGGCAGAACGTCACCCTGGACGCTGCAATTGGTGAAGCCGCACGGCGGCTCAAGGCGGCGCGCCTACCCTTGTTCGGCGGCATTGGGACCGACGTGGAAGGCGTGCGCGCACTGCTATCGCTGGCCGACAAGGCAGGCGGTGTCATCGACCATGCCCTAAGCGCGGCGGTCTACCGCAACACCGGCATTCTACAGACCAAGGGCTGGTTCATGTCGACGCTCACGGAGGCGCGCAACCGCGCCGATCTGGTGATTGTCGTCGGCGCCGACCTCGCCAAAGAGCATCCCCGGTTCTACGAGCGCGTCGTATCGCCGGACGACGTGATGTTCGAGCAGTCGTCCGGCCAACGCACCGTCGTGCTGATCGGCTGCGGCGCGAATGCCCTCGCCGGCGTCAAGGGAGAGCGGATCGGCGAGGTGATCGAGATCCCATGCGCACCAGAAACGATCCCGACGGTACTTGGATCGCTGCGCACGGTGATCAAGGAAGTGCCACATACCGCGCCACCGCCTTCCGGTGTATCGCAAGCGGCGTTGAGGGACCTCGCACAGCGCTGCAAGGCTGCCAGCTATGGTGTTGTCGTGTGGGCGCCGCAGGCGCTCGTATTCGACGGCGCGGATCTGGCCGTGCAGATCATTTCGGATATCGTGCGCGATATGAACAAGACGACGCGGTTCGCAGGGCTATCGCTCGGCGGCAATGACGGGGCTGCAAGTGCGGCATCGGTCTGCTCCTGGCAGTCCGGCTATCCGCTGCGCGTCTCGTTCGCGTCCGGTGCGCCGGAATACGACCCTTACCGCTTCGAAATAGCGCGCATGCTCGCTGACGGAGAAGGCGATCTCCTGGTTTGGGTGTCGAGCTTCGGGCCCGAGCCAGCCGGGCCGCCAGCCACGGACCTGCCCACGATCGTTATCGGCACGCCGGGCATTGCGCTGCGGAGGACGCCTGACGTCTTCATTCCTGTCGGAACGCCGGGCTTGGACCATGCCGGGCGTCTGGTGCGCTGCGATGGCGTCGTATCACTGCCGCTTCGCCAGTTGCGCCAGAGCCCGCATCCGCGCACGCAGGATGTCGCCGCCGGCATCGAAGCCGCCATTTAGAACGCTTTCACGCCTGACCGGACCGGAACAGAACAAGATGCTGATCAAGCTCAAAGGCGGCCGCATCTACGACCCCGCAAACGGGGTCGATGGAGAAGTTCGCGATATTCATGTACGCGACGGACGCATCGTCGCTGCGGATCCATCCGCCAGGGTCGACACGGAATACGATGTTACAGGCCGTGTCGTAATGGCGGGCGCCATCGACCCGCACACGCACATTGGTGGCGGCAAGATGACGATCGCGCGGATGATGCTACCGGAGGATCATCGCGGGCATGAACATCATCGCACCGCGTTGACGCGTTCAGGCACCGGCTTTGCCGTGCCGTCCACGCTCGCTGCGGGCTATCGCTATGCAGAGATGGGCTACACTGCCGGTTTCGAACCGGCCATGCTGCCCGCCAACGCACGCCAGGCCCATATGGAATTGGGCGATACGCCGATGATCGACAAGGGCGCATTCGCCATGCTCGGCTCGGATGACTTCCTGCTGCGCCAGATGGCGGCGCGCGAGGACTTCGAGGCGATCAAGGATTACATCGCCTGGACGATGCATTCGGCGCAGGCGATTGCGGTCAAGGTGGTCAATCCAGGCGGCATCTCGGCGTTCAAGTTCAATCAGCGCAAGCTCGATCTCGACGAGAACCACGCTCATTACGGTGTGACGCCGCGTGATGTGCTCAGAACACTGGCGCGCGGCCTGAAAGAGCTGGGCGTCACCCATCCCCTGCATGTCCACGGCTGCAATCTGGGCGTACCGGGCAACGTCGCCACGACACTCGATACGATTCGTGCGATGGAGGGGTTGCCGGTCCACCTCACGCACATCCAGTTCCACTCGTACGGGACCGAAGGCGACCAGAAGTTCTCATCGGGTGCTGTGCGTGTCGCCGAACTCGTCAACCAGCACAAGAATATATCGATCGACGTCGGCCAGATCCTGTTCGGCCAGACCTGCACCGCGTCGGGCGATTCGATGCGCCAGTACGGCAATACCAAGTCAGCGCACCCGAAGAAGTGGGTGGTGATGGATATCGAATGCGACGCAGGCTGCGGCGTCGTGCCGATGAAGTACAAGGACCAGAGCTTTGTAAACGCACTGCAGTGGGCGATCGGGCTGGAAATCTTCCTGCTCGTCGATGATCCCTGGCGGGTGTTCCTGACGACCGATCATCCCAACGGCGCGCCGTTCACGACCTATCCGCACTTGATCCGCCTGCTCATGGACAAAGGCTTCCGCCGCGACATGATGCAGAAGATTCACCCCGACGCGCAGAAGGCCTCGATCCTCGACTCGCTCGACCGCGAATATTCGCTCTACGAGATCGCCATCATGACCCGGGCCGGGCCAGCACGAAGCCTGGGACTTGCGGACCGCGGGCATCTCGCGCCAGGCGCCTGCGGCGATATTACCGTCTACCAGGACGATGCGGACCGCGAGGCGATGTTCACCACGCCTGAGTACGTGTTCAAGAACGGTGAACTCATCGTGCGCGACGGCAAGATCGTCAAGGTCGTTCAGGGCGCCACCCACGTTGTGCGCCCCGATTTCGACAAGGGCATCGAGAAGTCGCTCAGCGACTACTTCTCGCGCTATCACACCATAAGCCTTCAAAACTTCAAGGTTCACGACGACGAGATCGTCGACCACGACAAGGGGTCGATCGTCGTGCAGCCGACGGGAGCGCGCGTTTGATGGCAAACGAAGCAGCCAACATCAACGGCATCTCCATCGACGACACGTTTGCGGAAGCCTTCGGCATGACCGGCACGGCGATCGTCATCACTGCGGACAGCGCAAAGTGGGCGATGCAGTCGGCCGTCACCATGACGGGCTTTGGCACCTCGGTCATCGGCTGCGGCGCGGAATGTGGCATCGACCGGCAATTGTCGCCGGATGAAACGCCCGACGGGCGCCCCGGTGTGCGATGCCTCATTTTCTCTTTCTCCCCCGACATGGTGGCGGGACAGCTCAAGACCCGCGTTGGCCAATGCGTGCTCACCAGTCCAGGCTCGGCCTGCTACAACGGACTTGAGGCGGCGCAGAAAATCAAACTCTCGACGGGCTTTCGTTATTTCGGTGATGGATGGCAAACGTCGAAGAAGCTGGGCAAGCGGCGCTATTGGCGCGTGCCCGTCATGGATGGCGAGTTCATCGCCGAGGATACGATAGGGATCACGACCGAAGCGGTCGGCGGTGGCAATCTGTTGGTGCTTGGCAAGGATCGCGCAGGGCTGCTCGAGACCTGTGAGGCGGCCGTGGCAGCGATGGGGCAGGTCAACGACGTCATCACGCCCTTTCCCGGTGGCATCGTGCGGTCGGGCTCCAAAGTGGGCTCCAAGTACAAGGGCGTCATCGCATCGACCAACGACGCCTTCTGTCCGACGCTGCGCGGCGCAGTGAAGTCGGAACTTTCTCCGGACACGCTGGCGGTGCTTGAAATCGTCATCGACGGGCTTACGTCCAAATCGGTTGGCGAGGCGATGAGTGCCGGCATCAAGGCCATTACCGAGATGGGCGCCGCCAAGGGGGTTACGCGCATTACCGCAGGCAACTACGGCGGCAACCTCGGCCAGCACCATTATCACCTGAAGGATCTACTGCCATGAGCGGCTTCACGCTGACGCCAAAGTCCGCGCCGCCTGAGCGGCTCGATCTGTCCGCCCTGACGCCATCGGCTCTGGCCGAGATGAGCGCCGGCCAGATCGCCCACATTGTGCTGGGCACGTCGAAATCGCCGGCCACCGTGGGCGACGTGTTCGAGATCACAGGCCGCGCCGGTGACGTGCTGACGATTGCCGGCGGCTCCGACCGCTACGACTTTATCGGCGCGAAGCTCGACAGTGGGACGATCGCCGTGACCGGCGACGTGGGCGCTTACGCTGCCTCGGAGATGAAGAACGGACGCCTGGAGATCGGCGGCAATGCCGGTCCCGGCCTCGGTGCCGGCATGAAGGGCGGCGTCGTCCACGTCAAAGGCTCGTCCGGCGATCTCGTCGGCGGGGTACGTGCTGGCGCGCAATACGGCATGCTTGGGGGCACGATTGTCGTGGAAGGTGACATCGGCGAGCGTGCCGGTGATCGCATGCGTCGCGGTACGATCATCGCACGCGGAAAATTCGGCCGTTGGGCCGGAACACGCATGATGGGCGGCACCTTGTGGGCACTGCAGGGGTTCGGCGATGAACCAGGGTTGCAGATGCGGCGCGGCACGTTAATCGCACCAGCCGTCACAAAGATGTTGTCGACATTCAGCGATGGCGGCATGCACGATCTGACGATCCTGAGGATTATTTCGCGCGACCTTGCCCAGAGTCTCGGCCCCCTCGCCCCACCACCCCTGCCGTCCAAGGTGCACAAATACTCCGGCGATCTCGCCATTTTCGGCAAGGGCGAATTGCTGATCACGGCGTAAGCCCGCATCACGGCGTAAATCCACGTTGCATGGCGCGGATTTTTTGCGGCCACAAACCGGATCGCGGTGAACCAGAAGGCATCTACCGGCGTTATCAGGAGGGTTTCCGTTCGATCCGAATGAGGCCCGTTGATGCCACCAAGTGCAATGCTGTGCAACGTAACGAAGCGGGAGCACTGAGCGTAATTCATTCAACAGTCCGATGCTGCCGAAGCGGGCGCCCATTACCCATGAGGCGATCCCATGTTGTCGCTTTTGAAATTTTTCGCATTACCGGTGGGCTGGGTTTGCCGGAGGCGCTGGCCGACCCTCTTGCCAATCGTGCTTGCGGTCGCATTTTTCTCGATAGTCGCGCCACTTTCTCAAGCCCAGGACATGACGCAGTTCCTGGATCTGTCGTCCGATGATTTCACCAAGGCCGATTTGACGCGCACCGATGTCGAGGACCTGATTGCAAGGCGTAAAGCCGAAGAGCGTATTGATCTTTCGGCGCGGCGTCTCAACAAGCTCGACCTGTCCGGTCTGGATCTCTCCAGCGTCAATCTGCAATCGGCGCGCATCAACGGCGCCAGTTTCAAAAAGTCCAATCTCGACGGAGCGGTCCTCGATCAGGCCTGGGGACTTGATGCCGACTTCACGGGCGCGTCGCTGAAGGGCGCCAGTTTGTTTGCCACACAGCTCATGGGTGCCAAGCTCGATGGTGCGGATTTTTCGGGTGCTCGCGTCGCCGCCGATTTCTCACGCGCGAGCCTGAAGAGCGCGCGGTTTGACAACGCCGACCTGTCGGCCGACATGACGAACCAATCGATGGGCTTGATGCGCGGCGTCTTCAAGTCGTCGAACCTGGAGGGAGCTTCGTTTCACGACGCCAACCTTGCACGCGTCGTCTTGGAGTATGCGCGGCTCGCCAAGGCCGACCTCACCAACGCCAACCTCATGGGTGCGGAACTGGGCGGCGCCGACCTTACGGGCGCAACGGTGGCGGGCGCTCAATTCGAAAACGCGGACGTCAATTCGGCACGTCTCATCGGTCTCAAAGGCCGCGATACGGCGAAGAGGCTCGAAGCCGCCCGGAACATTGAACGTGCGTTCACCGAGTGACATCCCTGAGCGTGGCGGTGCGCGTGGGATCGTCTTTACCCATGCCGGACGGATCGTATCCGCTGATCTCCACAACGAACTTCTGCCGGATGGCACGGCCGAAATCCTCAAAACCTTGTGCAGGCAGAATGAACGATCCCGGACCGCCCATAACGTTCTCCCGATACCAACCTTCGAGCGTGGCGGCCTCGCGACCCTCCAGAATCGGCAGACCATTGATCGTCGTGCCGCGTCCATTCATATCGTCGCGGACGGCCTTGACGGGTTCTTCCGCATTACAATTGTCAGAGCCGTCGCCTGACACATCGACGACAACCTTCAGGGCGCTCTCGGGGATCTGCGGAATAATCTTGTCGCTGATGAAGCGCAGCATTTTCGAAAGGCAGGTGAAGTCTCCTCCCTCACGCTGCATCGTGCGCACCTTGAGCGCCGCCATCAGGGCATCCTCCCGGCTGGCGATCTTTATCCATGGCAGTGAGAATTTCGGCCGATCGGCCCAGGTGACAACGGAGAACAGGATCGATTTGCGTGGACCGGAGAGAATAACCTCGATGACACTTTGGTCCTCAAGTGCGGCTGCAATGCCTTCCAACTGGATCTGATAGCGGCGTTCATCGACGGAACTCGAGACGTCGACGGAAACGATGAGCGCGGTATCCACTCCGCTTGTCCCGGCCGGCGATGCGTTGCCATATCGGGGCAGATCTTCTGCGGCGTGACCGGTCTGCGGCTCGCCTGCCGCGATGGCAATCATGGCGCCGGCGATAAGAAGCACGACGCACACTGTCCTGCCCAATCGGGCACGCTGCCCACCGATTTGCAAATCTTCACCTCATCACATCATTCTGGCAGTGCTTCGGTGTAATCCGGCAATTGTGGCGAACACGGCTTGGCACTGGCGAACTGCGTTTGTGCGTATACGCTCTGCCCGGCGTCGACCATAGCATAGGCTCGCCCGCATACGGGGCCGGCTGCGTCCCGATCACGAGAATTTGGGGATCGGTGCGAGCATCGCCGGATCAGGAGGTTCTGAAGGCTGTTCTGCCAGGCTTACATTCACGTCAGCAATGACTGCGCCTCGCGATATGGAAGCCCGATCGCCTCGGCAACCCTGGCGTGAGCGACATGCCCGCCATATAGATTGAGGCCACTTCTCAAGTGCTCATCATCACGGAGCGCCTGAACCGGCCCTTTGTCCGCCAATGCCAGAACGAAGGGCAGCGTCGCGTTGTTGAGCGCGAACGTCGAGGTTCTGGCGATGGCTCCGGGCATGTTGGTGACGCAATAGTGCACGACACCATCGACGACGTACGTCGGATCGGCATGCGTCGTCGGGCGAGACGTCTCAGCGCAACCGCCCTGATCGATGGAGATATCGACGATCACCGAGCCGCGCGGCATCGCAGCGACCATCTCGCGAGTGATCAATGTGGGTGCGGCGGCTCCTGGCACAAGCACCGCCGCGATAACGAGGTCCGCCGCTATGACGTGCTCTTCGATGGCAGCCCGGGTAGCGAATACGGTGTCGACGGCCGCACCGAATTGCTGGTCGATGGCGTAAAGGCGCGTGCGATCGATGTCGAGAACGGTAACACGAGCCTCCAGGCCAATGGCCATGCGCACCGCATTGATACCGGCAACGCCGCCGCCCAGCACGGCCACATTGGCGGACGGCACGCCGGCGACTCCGCCGAGCAGCACGCCACGACCACCCTGCTCCATCTCAAGGCAATGTGCTCCCGCCTGCACGGCCATGCGTCCGGCAACCTCGCTCATCGGGGCCAGAAGCGGCAAGCCACCGCCGGCGGCGGTGACCGTTTCATAGGCGATCGCGGTGATGCCGCTTTGCGCCAGCGCGCGGGCGAGATCGGGCTCGGCCGCAAGGTGGAGATAAGTGAACAGGGTCTGGCCAGCACGCAGCAACGGAATTTCTTCGCGTTGAGGCTCCTTCACCTTCACGATGATGTCCGAGGTGGCGAAGATTTCTTCCGCCGTATCCGCGATGCGCGCTCCGGCCGCCCGATAGGCGGCATCCTCCAGCCCCATGCGCTCGGCTGAACCGCGTTGGACGATGATCTCATGACCGTGCGCAGTAGCCTCGCGCACTGCAGCAGGCGTCATGCCGACCCTGTATTCGTGAACCTTAATCTCCTTTGGCACGCCGATGCGCATGGCTTCCTCCTGCGTCTTCGAGATCGCATGTGCAAGATGTTCAATATTGCCGATGTTACATGAGCTTTCGAGCGCGCACCGTATACTGCATTCGCCGCCAGACACTTGAATGGGGCGCATAAGAAAAGCATGTCGCGAAATCAATCACGGGCGGACAAGCGTGTTCTTGTCGACAAGGCGTACTTGAGTTTACAATCAGCTCGCATGTTCGAAGGCAGCCGGCGGGAGCGCCGCTTGTGTCCTTCGCATTTCTCGCACCTCTCCGGCGTCGAAAGCCTTGGCCCTCTGGCGCGTCGCCGGTGGCGGTTGTGCGCGACACCTAGGCCTCCTCGGCTCATCAAGAGCGCGTCGCCAACGGCTGACGTGAAGGAGGTTTCACATGGCCATCGCATTAACGCTCAAGCAATTCCTGGACACTCACCACATTCCCTACGAACTCGAGGAGCATAAGCCGACCAGCACGACGCTGGCCACGGCACATGCCTGCGAGATCGAACCGGACGATCTTGCCAAGGGCGTGCTCGCACGCTGCAAGGACGGCTATGTGCTCGCGATTGTGCCCGCGTCACGCCGGCTGGAACTCAATCAACTCGGTGGCTGGATTGGCCAGCCGGTCGGGCTGGCAACCGAGGAGGACATTTCGGACGCATTCCCCGATTGCGCGACCGGCTGTCTACCGCCGGTAGCGGCGGCCTATGGTCTCAGCGCCATTGTCGACACCCGGCTCAACGGACGCCGCGATGTCTATTTCGAGGGCGGTGATCATCGCACGCTCGTGCATATCAGCGGTCGCGAGTTCGACCGCCTGTGCAACGACGTACCCAGGGTGCAAATCAGCAAGCCTGCGGCGTGATTGCCGGAGTGCCAGAGACGTGAGCTGGCAGATCGCGTGCCCGGGATTAGGCGGCGGTTTCGTTCCGCCACGAAATGGGCACGCCTCGTCACGGGAAGCAGGAACCCAGCGCCGCGTGATTGCGCGCCGGCTGCAAGTATGCGGGAGGTAGGTAGACAGATTATCATCGACTGTATCCACGATGGAGGAAGGTCATGAAAGTCAAAGAAGCAATGCATCGCGGCGTCGAATGGGTCGGACCGGATACGCCTATTCTGGAAATTGCCCGACTGATGAAGGATAACGACGTCGGCGCCATTCCTATTGGCGAGGAGGACCGCCTGGTCGGCATGGTGACCGATCGTGACATCGTCTGCAAAGGCCTGGCCGGCAACGGTTTCGATGCCAAATCGGCAACTGCGCGCGACGTAATGACATCGGGCATTCATTGCTGCCGCGAGGAGGACGATCTCGCCAAGGCAATCCGTCACATGGAAGATCTGCAGGTGCGCCGGCTTCCGGTGATCAGTAAGAGCAAGCGAATGGTCGGCATTCTCAGCCTCGGCGACATCGGCGAAACGGCGCCGAGGGATCTGCTGGCCGAGTGCGTCAAGAGCGTTTCGGCGCATCACCACTGAGCACGCCGCATGCTGGCCGCGGCCCCTGGTGAGGCTGACGTCAACAGTGGCGCGGACCCATGATTGTCGGCCGCGCGGCGCTAGAGCATGTTGAACTGAAGTGTGCAGCGGTTCAGCTTGAAAAGCATACTCGAAACAAGGTGCTGGATCACGTTCATGTTTCCCTCAAACATGAACGCGGTCTAGATGTAGCACCTTTGCAAAAGGCTCACCGGCTCACTCATCGCGACAACGCAGCATGCGTCCATCGCACGATGCTTTGCGCATCCATCGCTCCGGCCTGCCGCGCAATTTCCCTGCCGGCCGCAAGCACGATCAGCGTCGGTATGCTGCGTATGCCGAACCGCGCGGCGACATCGGGCAGCGATTCTGTGTCGACTTTCAACAGCCGCGCACCGGGCTCAAGAGCCTCGGCGGCTTTTGCGAACATTGGCGCCATCATCTTGCATGGGCCACACCACTCGGCCCAGAAGTCAACAACGACCGGCAGCGATCCATGCAGGTAGCGATCGAAGTCCGCGGCCGTCGCGACGACAACCGGGCGCCCTGTAAAAAGCGGCTTATGGCACTTGCCGCATGTCGGACGCGCACCCGATGCGAGCCTCTCGCGCGGAGCGCGATTGGTCGCCCCGCAGGACGGGCAGATGATCGTTTCAATGCTCGAATTCTGCATGCCCTTCACCTCGGTTCGACTTGGCCTGCATTCTCGTTCGTATCCGTACTCTCGATCGTGCTCGTGGGTCTTCATGCCGGCGGTGCGGGGCGGCTCTTCGACTTGCGATTGCGATGCCACGTCAACTGAGCCCGCCCCAGGCTCGCCGACATTGCGTTCGATCAATGAAATGATCCGTCTGGTTGCGGTGCTCCGCGAGCGGATCGTGCCAACGCGATTGCAGATTTGTTTGCAGGGCGTTCCCGTACGGGGCGTCCGAATAGATACCTTTCGGGGGCGGGCTGACAGGCAGCACCAACTCGTGGCGCTAACATAAAGGGTGGCGCCTCGGAATTCTTCGAAGCGCCGCCCTGTTTTCATGCTCGACCTGTGGTGGCGTGCTCACGCCCGCACGCATGCGCGCGCTAGAGCAGGTCGGACACCGCTATCACGCGATATCGAAGCGGTCCGCGTTCATCACCTTGGTCCAGGCCTTGACGAAGTCAGAAACGAACTTGTCCTTGGCATCGGCCTGCGCATAGACCTCGGCGATGGCGCGCAACTGCGAATTGGAACCGAACACCAGATCGACCCGGGTGCCGGTCCACTTCAGATTGCCCGACTTGCGGCACCTGCCCTCGAACACGTCCTGCTCCTTGTCCGCCGGCTTCCACTGCGTGCCCATGTCGAGCAGGTTGACGAAGAAGTCGTTGGTCAGCTTGCCCGGGGTCTTGGTGAAGACGCCGTGATTGGTGCCGCCGTGATTGGCGCCCAGCATGCGCATGCCGGCGACGAGGACGGTCATCTCCGGCGCTGACAGTTTCAGCAACTGAGCCCGGTCGAGCAGCATCTCCTCGGCCGACACGGTATATTTTTGCTGGGCGAAGTTGCGGAAGCCATCGGCTTCCGGCTCCAGCGGCTCGAAGGATTCGGCGTCCGTCTGTTCGGCGGTCGCATCCATGCGGCCCGGCGTGAACGGCACATCGACCTTGTGGCCGGCGTCCTTGACCGCTTTTTCGACCGCAGCGTTGCCGCCCAGCACGATCAGATCGGCCAGCGACACCGTCTTGCCGCCGGATGCCGAAGCATTGAACGCCTTCTGGATCTCTTCCAGCTTGCCGAGAACCTTGGCGAGCTGCGCGGGCTCATTGGCCTGCCAGTCCTTCTGGGGTGCGAGGCGAATGCGCGCGCCGTTGGCACCGCCGCGATAGTCGGAGCCGCGGAAAGTCGAAGCAGAGCACCACGCGGTGGCGACGAGCTCCGCCGTCGTCAGGCCCGAGCCGAGGATCTTGGCCTTGAGATCGGCGATATCCTTGGCGTCGACGAGCGGATGATTGCACGCAGGAATTGGATCCTGCCAGATCAGGTCCTCCTTCGGAACCTCGGGGCCGAGATAGCGCGCCTTGGGGCCCATGTCGCGGTGGGTCAACTTGAACCAGGCGCGCGCAAAGGCATCCGCGAACTCGTCCGGGTTCTCGAAGAAGTGCCGCGCGACCTTTTCATAATCCGGGTCCATACGCATGGCAATGTCGGCGTCGGTCATCATGATCGGCACCTTCTTGGACGCGTCGTCGGCGGCAGGCGCCATGTTGGCGTCGGTGTTGGTCTTGGGCTGCCATTGACTAGCGCCAGCCGGGCTCTTGACCTGCACCCATTCGTTGCCGAACAGGACTTCGAAATAGTCATGATCCCACTGGGTCGGGTTGGTCGTCCAAGCGCCTTCCAGGCCGCTGGTGATGGCGTCGCCACCCTTGCCGCTCTTGTAAGTGCTCATCCAGCCGAGGCCCTGCTCGGCGAGATCGGCAGCTTCCGGCGCCGGACCGACATTGCTGGCAGGACCAGCGCCGTGTGCCTTGCCGAAGGTGTGACCACCGGCGGTCAGCGCAACGGTCTCGTAATCGTTCATCGCCATGCGCTTGAAGGTCTCGCGCACGTCGCGTCCCGTGGCAATCGGATCCTGTTTGCCATTGGGGCCTTCCGGATTGACGTAGATGAGACCCATCTGCACGGCAGCAAGCGGGTTCTCAAGGTCGCGGTCGCCGCTGTAGCGGCTGTTCTTGGCATCGCTGGTCGCGAGCCACTCGCTCTCGGCACCCCAGTAGATGTCCTCCTCGGGCTCCCAGATGTCGACGCGGCCGCCGCCAAAACCGAACGTCTTGCCGCCCATCGACTCGATGGCGACGTTGCCGGCCAGAATCAACAGATCAGCCCAGGAAATCTTGTTGCCGTACTTCTGCTTGATCGGCCACAGCAGACGGCGTGCCTTGTCCAGGTTGCCGTTGTCGGGCCAGCTGTTGACGGGCGCAAAGCGCTGGTTGCCAGTGCCGGCGCCGCCACGACCATCGGCCGTGCGATAGGTTCCCGCGCTGTGCCATGCCATGCGGATGAACAGACCACCGTAATGGCCGTAGTCAGCCGGCCACCAATCCTGGCTGTCGGTCATCAGCGCGGTGAGATCCTTCTTCAGCGCGGCAAAATCGAGCTTCTTGAACTCCTCGGCATAGTTGAACTCGCCGCCCAGCGGATTACCGGCGGGCGTGTTCTGATGCAGGATTTTCAAATTGAGCTGGTTGGGCCACCAATCCTTGTTGGACTGGCGGGCAAAGGTCACGTTCGCCATGACCCCGTGCACCGGGCACTTGCTGATCTCGTTCATGTTGCCTCCCTGTGGCATGAGAATTTGCACCAACTGGTCCGTTACCCATGGCTCCTAACGAAGCGTGGCGATCAGGTAAAGTCCACTTGCCTGATTATCATGATAAGTGCCGATTATGATCATGTGAGCCGGCGAAAATAACCTTGCGTTTTCCGACGACTATCCGCGCGACATGGTCTGGTATGCCGCTCCAATGTGCCAGCACCGCGGCAGTTCCGGGACTATCGCGTGGTACGCAGAGTCCGTGATGCGCGGGCAATGCAAAAGCAACCGCGTGAAAGACGGCGCCGGAGCATCCGGCATCTGCGTTGGGCTGATGACCGGCTCACACCCCGAGTTGTATTGATCGCTCAATTATCTGAGCATCAGAATAAAGTATTTTTCAAATTTTACAGGAATAGAATTGCCGCCAAGAGGTGGGTTGGCGTCGGAACGGGTTGTGGGCATGGACCGAATACGGATGTGTGAAAATGAGCTGCGGCGTGTGCTGCAGGCGATTCACAGCGCCGCGGATCCCAGGGAAGTCGCAGAACTCTACGAAGCAGCCAAAGGGTCGGTGACAAATGCGCTGCAGGGCCTCGAGGGCAACGAGCGACACCAGGCCGGGCGCGGGGTGGTCTCTCTTCTTCTTTATCTGCATCTCGCCTACCGGACCAAAGAAGCAGATCGCCGCCAGGCGCCGCGGGTGCTGGCGGTTCGCTGACCCGCGACGAAGCTTCATCACCCGCACTGCAGCGGTCATCACCGGTTGATGGTTTCCACAGCCAAATATGGATTGGACCTGGCCGGCGTTTCGCCTCCGCGCGATCGCTGGCAACCACGACGATGCGACGGTGACCCTGCTCGTGTCCGGTTCGAACGGACGGCTTTTCACATTATACTCGGGCGAGCCGTGTATTACGATGTGCCAAGCCCCGTGGAGAGCACAGAGCACGATGAAAACCCGCGGCAAACGACGACAGGTAGAAATCTACTCGAAGGGGGCGGCGCGGGCAGAACGCATCGTTCCGGTCAATGCGGCGCGGCTTGAGGCCGTTGGCCTGCGGCGCATGAGCGCCAAGGCCCGGGGATATATCGCGGGAGGAGCCGGATCAGAGCGCACCATCGCCGCCAACCGCGCCGCTTTCGACAACGTCAGGATCATTCCGCGGATTCTTGCTGGAAACGATGAGCGCAACCTCGGCGTTGAGATCTTCGGGCGACGCCACGAACTTCCCTTCCTGCTCGGGCCCATCGGCGTACTCGATCTGGCCCACCGCAACGGCGACATCATCGCGGCGCGCGCAGCGAGTGCGGAGGGCATCTGTTTTGTTGCATCGTGCCAATCAAGCGTCACTCTGGAAGAGATAGCACGACAGGGCGGAGCCGGCCGGCGTTGGTTTCAGCTCTACTGTTCTTCAGAAATCGAGATTTCCTATTCACTTGCGCGCCGCGCCGAAGCCGCCGGTTACGAAGCGCTCGTCGTCACCGTCGATACGACGGAACTCGGTTGGCGGCCGCGAGACCTGGAACGCAGTTATCTGCCGTTCGCGCGCGGGCGAGGGATCGCCAACTATGTCAGCGACCCGGTCTTCCGCAGCATCACCGCGCCGACCCAAAAAACTCCGATGCGTTCGCTGGCTTCGCTCATTGGCGCGGCGGAACTTCTGACGCACTGGCCGCAAGGGCCTTATGCAGCGCTTGCCTCGTGGGGCCGCACAGTGGCGGAGATCCAAAAGTTCGTGTCGAAATTTTCGCACCCCATGCTGTCCTGGGACAATCTCGCGGCAATCAAGACATGCACCTCGCTTCCGGTTGTCGTCAAAGGCGTGCTTCACCCCGATGATGCGCGCCGAGCAATGGAGATCGGCTGTGACGGTCTCATCGTATCCAACCATGGCGGCCGTCAGGTCGACGGCGCGATTGCAGCACTCGACGCTTTGCCGGCGATCGTCAGCGCTGTCGGCGGACGCATTCCTGTATTGTTCGACAGCGGCATCAGAACCGGGTCCGACGTCATGAAGGCCCTCTGTCTCGGTGCCCGGGCTGTTCTGGTCGCAAGACCTTACGTTTATGCAATAGCAATCGCCGGAGAGAATGGCACCCGGGCCTTGATCCGCAACCTTGCAGCCGAACTCGATCTGACGATGGGACTATGCGGCCAGAGCGATGTCGCAAAGCTCGGGCCGTGGCTGCTGTCGAACACCGCGACAGGAGACGCGCGTGCGACGATATCGCCGCGAACTTGAGGCGTAGGCACCTTGCTTGCGGTCCTCAGTGCCATCCGTTCGAAATATCATGGACGAGAAGAAAGGCTGGGTTGGGCCTCGTCATTGCACAGATCAGGTCTCGACACTGACGGACCCGTCGAAAAATGACGAGGCTCTCGCAAAGGCGCCAAAACGCGCAACCGTCATGGATCGTTCGACCAGACACATGGACAGCCAAAACATCCGAGCCTGGCCGAATCAATCACGTGGCTCAGAGCTGGTTTACCCGTGCACGATCACAACGATGCCGGCTGCGATCACGATGGTGCCCATTGCCAATATGGCCGTCGAACGCAGGAAGTTGATCATAGTCCCCTCCATCCCCGAAGCGCAGACATAGCCTGCCTGCAAGCCCCCCAATCCGCGGCGCTTCGCACGTGCATCGACGAGCAACGCAGGCACGTGCGCGCTCTCAGCCTTTACGGCTGATGTTCAATTCTCGTGAAAATGAAAAAACCACTGTGTGACGTCGCCGCTCCCGGCGGCTCCTGCCAATGCGCGCGAAGCGCATCCCCAACGTCGCAACGAATGGTATCTCGCAACTGCGTTGTGATCAACGCAATGCAGCGTAACAAATGCTGAGCGTTTGTTTCAGCGCGTGAGCGTTGCGATTTGGCTACGCTACATCCACAGGCCGAATGAAGATCGTGCCGTCGCGCTCCAGATGACCCTGATCGTACTTGTCGCGCGCGACTCGCTCGAACAACCTGCGATTTCGCTTGAAGGTTTCGAATGAACTTTTGCAGCATCCAGCTGTCGAGCCGAAGCGTTCCAGTGCCGTATAACAGATCAAGATTGGGACGGGTCTCGCCCCGTCTTTCATCAGAAAGCGCACAGCACTGACGTGCCGATCGGACTTGGCGGGCGTGGCAGACGGGATGAGCGACATGGAAGCAATCCTTCGCAATGCATCATTCGAAAATTGGCTCGCTACACAAATGCACGCATAGTGACACGCGTCGTGGGCTGGTCTTTCGCAATGCAAAACACGGGACAGATCATCACAAAAGACGACGATGAAGTTTCTGCCTCAAACACACATCAACATGACTGAAGACAGTGGCAAAATTCGTACATAGTCTGCGCCGCGAATTGAAAACTCTCCCCGACTGACAATCGGGCGCCGTCGAACCGGGCCGCATCACAAGCAAGAAATCCTCGCAGGAGGTTTGGTCGTGCGCGTATTGCTCATCCATTGCCATCCCTGCAACGATAGTTTTGGCGCCGCACTGTGCGAGGTCACGCGCCAGACATTACAATCGGCGGGCCACGATGTTGAAGTGCGCTGCCTTTACACCGAACGCTTCGATCCGGTGCTCGATGCTGACGAGCGCCGTCACTACTACGATGAAAACTTTCATCGCGGGAGCGCGGCTGACCACGTCGCCTCGTTGCGACGTGCCGAAGCACTGGTTCTTGTTTACCCGACGTGGTGGTTTGGACCGCCGGCGATGCTGAAAGGATGGTTCGATCGCGTGTGGTTGCCCGGCGTCGCTTTCCGCATCGGTGGCCGGACCGTGCTGCAACCGCTATTGACGAACATCCGTCGAATTACCGTCATCACAACCTATGGCTCGCCACTTTGGTTCCTTTGGCTGGTTGGGTGGCCTGACTGGCGGCTCTTCAAACACGGAATCCGCAGGCTGTGCGCGCGAAGGTGTCGACTCGATTGGCTCGCCTTGACCAATATGGATACAAACACAGCTCAGGATCGTGAGCGTTTCATCAGAAAGGTACGCACCCGACTCGCTTCCTGGGACTGAGGCCAACTGCCCCGACCTCGCAGCAGGCCTGCGGCTGAGGTGTCACGTTGCGTACGCTGCAGACATCATGAGAATCTAGATGAGGCCTGATCCAGGAGAATGTCGCTCCTTCGTCTCAGGTGTTGCATACATGATGGGTTCTTTTGTCTGACTTGGGTCGTAGCTGTGCCGCAAAATGCGTGCTGAACCGATGATCGCAACTGAACAGCGCATCTGCTGCCACACGAATTGCACAATCCTCCGTGTAGACTTGCATTTCCTGGCGAAGCAGGGTTGATTACCCTCAGTCGAGCTGGAGACAACGTTAAGATGGTCGATCGCTGGTGGAAAGCGCTGAGAGGACGCGCGCTGCGCCGTTCGGTGCTGGCCTTGCTTTGCGTGTCGATTTTCTCGGCGTTCGTGGTCGAGGTGCATACCCATACCGCCCATGCCGTCCATGCCGTGCATCACCACGAGAGCGAAGCACTCGCCGCCGCTTCCGATCATGCGATCGTCGACGTCGACCCGGACCGCCAGAAGCATGAAAACGTGCGGACGGACAACGGCTCCAAAGGAGAGCATCCAGCCAAGTCCTCGTGTGAGCATTCGCATTCCTGCTTCGCGCTGGTCCTGCCGAAAGGACTTGGCTCGGGCTTGGCCGCCCTCGTTCGAATTCGGCATCTCAATGGCCTTGACAAGCAGCTTACAGGGCTGCCCTCGCCGTCCTTCGACAGGCCTCCAATAGCAATCCTCTGACGCTCCTTCGCACGCCGGAACTCGCCGAGTTCCGGCGCCTTGCCGTCGTTAGAGGACTCCGCACATGCTCTATTCCCACCGCGCCCGGCTTGCCGGGGCGCTTATGCTGGCTATCTTGGCCACCCTCCCAACGTCCGCTGTCGCTGGCCCCGGCCACGACCACGGCCCGGAACCCGCTGCGGCCACCAGTCCGGCGAGCCCGAGGATCGTAGCCGTTTCCGAAGCCTACGAACTCGTCGGCATCCTCAAGAATGGCAAGCTCGCCATCTACCTGGACCGGTTGGCCGATACGACGCCCATTACGGATGCCAAGATCGAGTTGAGCATCGATGGAGACACACGTCTTGCCGAGGCGCAGCCTGACGGCACATATCTTTTTGTTTCACCGATCCTCGCCAAGCACGGCGATAAAGAGGTGATCGCGACGATCGAGCATGACGGCCGCAGCGATCTGTTGATTGGGACGCTCAAGGGCACCAACGGACACGACACGGCAAGCGGCGTCTCTTTCGACCACGATCATGCCGACCACCATCAGAACGACAAGCGCCCAGAGGCAAATGGAGACGGGCAGAAGCGTCCGGCGGTGTCCGGACCGATGGGCGAGATGGCTCGCAAGGCTGGTCTTGATCCCGCATCAGCCGCAAGAATTTTCGATAACGCACCCCTCATGGCAGGGATTGGTTTGGCCTTCGGCATCTTGATCGGCGCTCTCGTGCGCGGTCGCGCGGGCCTTATGATCGGGATCGTGGGGCTTGTCGCCGTTCTCGGCGCGGGCGCGGCCTGGGCGGGACCTGGGCACGATCACGGTGAAGGGGGCGGCTCGGCAGCTTTCGGCGATGCTCCCCGACGCCTGCCGGACGGTGAGCTGTTCTTGCCCAAACCCACGCAGCGGCTGCTCGCGATCCGCACGCGCATTCTGGCTACCGAGACGGCCCGCAGCGCCGACCGACTGATCGGCCGCGTGATTGCCGATCCGAACCGCTCTGGTCGCGTCCAGAGCACAATCGGCGGACGTATCCAGGTCGTGGGCGAAGGGTTGCCGATTTTGGGGCAACCGGTGAAGAAAGGGCAGGTTCTCGCCTATGTGGAACCTGCTTTCGCACCAATCGATGCCTCTGACGTGCGCCAGACGGCCGGTGATCTCGCGCAGCGCATTGCTGTGCTCGATGCGCGCATCGCGCGCCAGATGCGTCTCGTCGACAAGGGAGTCGTCAACGCTGCCAGTCTTGAAGATCTGGAAATCGAACGCGCAGGTCTCGACGCGCGCCGCCAACAGCTCGCGAAATCGCGAAGCGAGCCCGAGGCTCTTGTAGCACCTGTCGATGGCATCATTGCCGAGGTGCGCGTCGTTGCGGGGCAGGTCGTCACGACAAGTGACACTCTGTTTAACATACTCGACCCCGCCAGCCTGTGGGTCGAGGCCATCTCCTTTGATCCACGCATCGATCCAACCGGCACCAAGGCCCGCGCCCGTACATCGGATGGAGAGCTTTTTGCGCTCGCATATGTCGGCCGCAGCCGCGCACTGCAGCAGCAGGCCACCGTGCTGCACTTTCGCCTCGAAACCCCAAGCGATGCACTCAACATCGGCAGCCCGGTCAAAGTGCTGATCGAGAAGGGCGAGCCCGTGACGGGCCTCATCCTGCCGCGCAGCGCCATTGCACAGGCGCCGAACGGTCAGACCGTAGCGTTCAAGCGGCTCGAGCCTGAGCGCTACATGCCCGTGGCCATTCGAACGACGGATCTCGACGGTGAGCGCGTCATTGCAACAGCAGGCCTCAAGCCCGGCGAGCAGATCATCGTCGAGGGCGCCCCTCTCGTGAACCAGATCCGCTGAGGGGACAGAGAGATGTTCAAAGCACTCGTGGCGCTGAGCCTCAATCAGCGCATGTTCGTCATCGTCGCTTCCCTGCTGCTCGCGGCCTACGGGACCTACATTCTGCCGCGGTTACCGGTCGACGTGTTCCCCGACCTCAACCGGCCGACGGTGACGCTTCTCACCGAGGCTGAGGGTTATGCGCCCCAGGAAGTCGAGCAGCTCGTCACTTACCCGCTCGAGACAGCGCTCAACGGCATGCCGGGCGTCATCCGGCTTCGGTCGGTATCCAGCGTGGGGCTGTCCATCGTCTACGTCGAGTTTGACTGGGGAACGGACATTTACCGCAACCGGCAGCTCGTTGTCGAACGGCTGGCAACTGTCGCTGCCCAACTCCCGCAAGGCGTACAGCCGCAGATGGGACCTATTTCATCGGTGATGGGCGAGATCATGCTGATCGCCATAACCGGCAAGACCGTGTCGCCTATGGAGTTGCGCGAGATTGCCGATTTCGTGATGCGGCCGCAGCTACTGACCATTACCGGCGTGGCGCAGGTCATCCCGATCGGCGGAGAGGTCCGCCAGTACCGTGTCAGCCCCGATCTCATTGCCATGCAGCGGCTCGAAATCACTCCGGGCATGATCGAAGAGACGCTGCGCGGCTTCGGCACGAACGCCGGCGGCGGTTTCATAGACCAGCATGCGCGCGAATACCTCATTCGCAACATCGGGCGCACGACACGTCTCACGGATCTGGAGAACCTCGTCGTAACGGTCAGGGACAATCAACCCATCCTCCTGCGCCAGGTCGCGGCCGTCTCGTTTGCACCGCGCGTGAAGCGCGGCGATGCGGGTTATCAAGGCGATGAGGCCGTCATCATTGGTGTGCAGAAACAGCCGCAAGCCGACACCGTTTCCGTCACCAAAGCAATCGAGGCTGAACTCGAAAAGATCCAGCGCACGATGCCCGAAGGCGTCACAGCCAATCACGTACAGTTCCGGCAGGCGACGTTCATCGAGACATCGATCGCGAACGTGAAGAAGGTGTTGATCGAGGCCGCCGTCGTCGTCACCTTCATCCTTATTCTCTTCCTGCTGGACTGGCGCGCGACGTTCATTTCCTTGACCGCCATTCCAATGTCGATCTTCATCACCATCCTCGTGTTCTACGCGTTCGGCCTGTCGATCAACACCATGACATTGGGCGGCATCGCGATTGCCATCGGCGAATTGGTCGATGACGCGGTCGTGGGCGTCGAAAACGTATTGCGGCGTCTGAAGCTCAACGCCGCATCAGCCCATCCGCAGCCGAGATTGACGGTTGTTTTGAACGCAAGCCACGAGGTGCGCTCCTCGATCGTCTACGCGACCGCAATCGTCGTTCTGGTGTTCGTACCGCTCTTCGCCATGCAAGGTCTTGAGGGTCAGCTGTTCCGGCCGCTCGGTATCGCCTACATCGTCTCGATCATGGCGAGCCTGGTTACGTCGATCACGCTGACACCGGTTCTGTGCCATTTCCTCTTGCGCACACCCGACGGCGCGGCACACGACACGCGACTCGTCCGTATTCTCAAGCGCGGCAACCGCGCGCTGCTTGCGCTCACCTTCGCCTATCCGCGCCTGGTCGTTGCAGGAATTGTCACGGCCGTCATCGCGGCAGGCGTGCTGGCAACGCAACTTCCCCGCTCGTTCCTCCCGGCCTTCAATGAAGGAACAGCACTCGTCATGGTTGTTTACAACCCCGGCATTTCTCTTGCCGAGGCTGACCGGTTGGGCACGCTTGCCGAACGACTGGTGATGAATGTGCCGGAAGTGAAGAGTGTTGGCCGGCGCACCGGCCGCGCCGAACTCGACGAGCATGCCGAGGGCGTTCACGTCACCGAAGTCGATGTCGACTTGGCCCACTCCGATCGCAGCCGCGAGGAAGTCTATGCCGACATCCGCCAAGCCTTGCTTGTCCTGCCGGCGTCGATCGCCATCGGCCAGCCGATCAGCCATCGCCTCGATCACATGCTCTCGGGTGTGCGTGCGCAGATCGCCGTCAAGATCTTCGGTGACGATCTCGACCGGCTGCGCACACTGGCCGCTGCCATGCAGGCGCGTTTGCAAGGCGTGCCCGGCCTTGTCGACCTGCAGACCGAGAAGCAGGTACTGATCCCGCAGCTCCAGGTCGTTCCCGATTATGAGCGCTCGGCCCTTTATGGTGTGAAGCCGCCGGAACTGACGGAGACGCTTGCCAATCTGACCAACGGCCGCACCGTTTCACAAATCGTCGAGGGTAACCGGCGTTTTGATGTCGTCATGCGGCTCGACGACCAGGACCGCTCGACAAGCGGGCTCGGCCAAGCGCTTGTTCCCACGCCCAAGGGGTATGTCCCTTTGAACCGGCTGGCCAAGATCGAAGAAGCTGAGGGACCAAACCAGATCCTGCGAGAGAACCAGCAGCGCCGCATTGTCGTTTCGGCCAACGGTGACGGCCAGCGCGACATGGCAGCGATCGTTGCCGATATCCGCCGCATCATCGATGAGGCCGACATGCCGCCGAGCTATGTCATACGCCTCGAAGGTCAATTCCAAGCGCAGGAGGAAGCGACGCGTACGATTCTGCTCTTATCGCTGATCTCGCTCGCCATGATCTTTCTGGTGCTCTACAGCCGCTATCACTCGGCGATCCTGGCAGGCATCGTGCTGACCTCGATTCCACTCGGCCTCATCGGCAGCGTCGCCGCGCTATGGCTATGGCAACTTCCCTTCTCGGTCGCAAGCCTCATCGGTTTCATCACACTCGCCGGCATCACCGCGCGCAACGGCATCCTCAAGATCAGTCATTACATCAACCTTGCGCTCTATGAGGGCGAAACGTTTGGCCGCGCTCTTGTCGTGCGTGGCTCACTGGAGCGGCTGACACCAGTCCTGATGACAGCCCTTTCCGCCGGGCTTGCGCTCGTACCCTTGATGATCGCGGCCGACGAGCCGGGGCGCGAGATCCTGCATCCGCTCGCGGTCACGATCTTCGGCGGCCTCATTTCGGCGACCGTGATCGATGCGGTGCTGACACCGCTGCTGTTTCTCTGGTTTGGCCGCAAGCCGCTGGAACGCCTCATCGCGGAGCACGATGTCGCTCCCCATACCGCGGCGACACCAATCGAATCCTACTGATCTTCACCACAGGAGAACCTGCATGTTCCGAACAATTCTCGTTGCACTTATTGCCGCATTTGCGCTGACCGGTCCGTCAAGCTCGTCCTTCGCGGACGGCGATCACAGGCATGAGGAGAGCCATGACCGCGATACGCATGACCACAAAAAAAGCGACAATCACGGAGCCAAGCATGGCGGGCTGTTTGTCGAGACCGCCACCCATCACGGCGTCGAGATGGTGCTCTCCGACACGAGCCTCGTATTTCACATAAGCGAGGACCATGAGCCACTCAAAGTCGACGGATCGAAGTTCAAGGCCGTCGTTCAAACAGACGCCGGCACGCGCGTGGTCGAACTCGAGGCCAAAGACACAACGTTGACGGCCGTGCTCAATGCACCACTGCCCAAAGGAGCCAAGATTGCGCTCACCGGAAAGGATCCGCACGGCGCGGTGATCCAGGCTCGTTTTGTCACCAAGTGAGAACCACCCAAAGGAGAAGCCAAAGCCATGAAGCACACTGTCATTGTCGCATGCTTCACTTGCCTCGCCGCTCTTTCTTCGGTCGGGTCGGCAAGCGCACACATCATTCCCTGGCGCGACGGCCAATCCCGGCAGGTCGACTGGGGGCACTGCGCGAAAGGCCCCTGCGTGAAGCGAACCTGCTGGGCGCCGTCGCAACCCCATCGCCATGAAGGTGACCGCGTCGTCATGGACAGCTACGGATCGCCCGAATGCTGGTCGCGCACTGTCGACAACATGCCGAACGAGCGCTGACGCGGGGAGGCGATCCAACACCGCAGCGAATAAGGGGAAGCGGTGGCAGGCTGCGAATCATTCTGGCCGTTGTGATCTGCTCCATCTCTTTGGTTGAGAGATTGCGATGCCGTGTGTCACCTCGCCCAAGTCGCCTACGGCCAACAAACTACCTGCCGCACAAATTGCAGACGAGCATCGAATTTGAAAGCGGAGCCCCCACGTCGGAGGTTCCGCTCCCTCTGTTGCCGCGCTTCAAGCCGCGAGCACGGACAATCGTTTGTTCCGTCAGACTGCTCGAAACTTATCTCGTCAGGTAGATGTGGCTGAAAGCTCGCGCACCCAGAATTGGCACGCTGCCATCGTTATTCCTGAATTCGACCCGCGAACTGCCATCGAATTTCACAGTAGAGGCAATGACGGATGTATAAGCCGCCGGATGCGAACCACTGGGACCACCAGAATACCGCAGGTTGTGCGTCGGCAAGTAGATATAGCCTTCAAGTGTGAATTCGTTGGAGCCTCGCAATAAGGAATTTGTGGTCGGCTCGTCACGTCCTGCAGCAAGGAGCATGCCTGCCATTGGACCCGACGTTGGAGCAGACAAGCGCACGACCGATGCGCCCGCCAAATTTACTGCCGCGCCTTCGGTAAAAACGAAGGAGACGCCATCTCCATAAATCGCGCCGCCGCCTTCGACGGAAAGCGAACCACCCTTGATAAAATAAGTTCCTGGTTCAAATGTAACCTTTGCCCCGCCCTTAATGGTAATGCCGCCGCAATACTTACCGGCCTTCAGCGTGTAGTTTCCGGGCTTATCCAGAACCAGGTTGGATGCTTGGCATGCCCATGGTGTGGGCGGAGGAGACCAATCGGCCAGTGGGTCCAATATGGGTAGACAATTCGACCTGGCCTTGGGCTCCATTGCAAGACCGCCATTGACAATGGCATTACCTACAGAGCAGTTCGTATCTGCGGTGACTATTCCCGATCCCTTTCCCAGGCTGGAGGTCGCCGTCGTAGAATTGGACCAGATGGAGCAGTTATTCGCGACAACTTGTCCAGAAAGATTGTACTCGACCCCCGGCGTGGCCGATGGATTAAGTGCCACGACGCATGCATCCGCGACCCGCGCAGCATTGGCAGCACTTTGTACGTAAATCGTCGGCTGTTCCGGAAGCAACGCTTGCGAGAAGAATTGTTGACCCTTTTCGTCGAGCTCTACGACAACGCCCATTGGCTCGGTCGCTGAAACTTTCACTTTGAGCGACGCATGTGCGCCACCGTTCTTCCCGACATAACGGCCAGCGGCGACCTCTGCGCGGCTCACAGCGTTGTCATCATCATGTTCGAGCATTGCGTTGGCCAACTCTCGAGCGCCGGCCAGACTGCCGGCGTCGGCTGCCGATTTCAGGCCGGTGTCCTTTTTTACCCAGGATGAATAATCCATCGAAAATCCGACAGCGCCGAACAAAAAGAGCAGCGTTATTGCAAACATTATAGCCACGCTTCCTTCTGAATTTCGATAAAAATTAATAAAGAGCCTTTTAATTATCGACATGAGTATGCTCCATTGAGAGACAATTAAACGATCAAATGAAAACACTTGGTAGGCACGATGACAGCCGCAGGGCAGGCCGACGCCCATCACGAGCGTCAACTTCGACGATCAACGCAGAGATATTTGCACGGACACTTGGATGAAAATTGATGGGCGTCCTTCAGGTTCGGACCCCCTTTGGCGTCGCACCCGCCCTGTAGGTTAATCGCTTCCCTTTGGATCACCGGCGATCTCGCACAATGCGTTAATTGCTGGGTAATCCTACGGCAAGGCGCGTCAACAACTGCTAAATACAAAGAATACATTTTTACGAAGTTCGCGAATCTGGAAGCGCTGAATGATCGACGCGCTTCGTGGCGCGCGGACACGGCGATGCTCCGTGCGGTGAATGCACGGCTCTCCATTTTAGCCGCGAAGATATTTCGATGCCGAACCACAAGAGGGTGCATCAGCGCTGGCAGTCTCGCACGTCAGCGGCGCCCAACCGCTTGCAGCGCTACCGGCAGGCTTGCAAGATCCAATCTTGGTGAACTTCATTCGCCCCTATACTTCACTGCGGATCCGCACGTACACACTGTCGGAACGTGCGGCATCCGCAAATGCACTTCAAACACTATTTGACGTCGGGTGGCACGACACGAGCGTCGAGGCACGCTTCACCATTCCAATAGAAGTATTCTCCGCAACCGTTGTCTGGAAGCGGCGTCACGATCCGCACGTTTGGCGCAACATAGGGTCTTTCAGCGTAGTAGCCGTAGACCCTCGGGCTATATGAGCCATCGTCGTAGTCGTAATTTGGGTAATCCAGATAAGGGTCCTCGACGAAGATGCCGACACTCTGCGCGTTTGCGAGAGTTGGCACAGCCAAACAAGCGGCGACGGCGAGAGCTGCTATTCGCAACATGACATAAACCTCCAATTTGATAATCCACCGTGTCAGCACGTCTAACACCTCAGCCCATTGAGGGTTCCGATCGGCCCTGCCTGGGCACTTGGCCGTCCAACGCGCAGATCGCGTATGCATCGATTTTTCGGTCGATGCTGCCACTTCCCTCGTTTTTGGATTTGTGTCGCGCAATACGGGACCCGACTGCAATGACGCATGACGATCTTCATACTGAAGCCATCGGATCTTGAGCAACCATCCGGAACCGTGTGACTGGGAACCCTGTATCTCTAGCGACGTTTGATGTGTGATTAGCCATTCACGTGGTGGCTAAACACTCAGGAGTAATGAAGTATGCGAGGTAACTTCAATGCGGAGGAAGCTCGTTCTTACAGGAATCTTGGTCGCGATGCTGAGCGCTGTGCCGGCGCTGGCGCAACAAGAGATGGGCCGGCCGAAGGGAGTGACACCGGCACCGCAGAGCGCGCAACAAGGCAAAACGCCAACCGCGCCTGATACGGGCGCCAAAAACGCAGAAGTGCGCAATCTGACGGGTTGGCCGGTCTATAGTTATGACGGCAAGCATCTCAGCAATGTTACCACCATGACAAGGGCGGACTCGGGCGACCTTGGCGCGATCTTGTTCGACGTCGGCGGGTTCCTTGGGCTTGGCGGCAAGACCGTCAAGGTTCGAAGAGATCAGTACGTCATCGGTGCCGACAGAGTCGAACTTTCTCTCTCAGCGGAGAAGGTCAACGAACTGCCTGAAGCAGATGTGCGCGACGTGAAGTGACTGGGTCGCGCGTCGACGCAGAATATATCGCATCGCAACGCCCGTGCGAACCATCGCCCGGACTGCGAAGATCCGTTTGCGCCGCTCGAAGCGATCAGACCGGAAGCGGCAACAACTGGCTTTGCGCTGGTGACCAACTGATCACATATCGATGTCGTCGATATCGTGGCTGTAACGAATTTTGAACAGCATCTGGGTCGCGTCACTGGAACCGAATCCGGCGGTACGAGTTATCTGCTAACCCACGGCAGGCAAATTAACTTCCACCAGTCTTCGTAACAAGGAGGCAAACCATGGCGTTGAAGATAACTTCTGGTGCCGCCGCTTTGACGATGGTCATCGCGCTGACATCACCTCTCTCTGCACAGGACTCGCCAAAGCCCCCGGCGAATGAGCAAGCACCTGCTGGCAAAACCCTGCCAGACGTCAAGCCGTCCGAGACTGCCCCAAAGGCTGCGCCGAATGCAGCGGCCCCTGCCGAGAAAGAAACGGCACAATCCATCAAGAGTCTGATCCCGACACAGCCTTCGGGTACTTTTCTCGCGTCTGAGATGATTGGCATGGATGTCAACACAGCCGATAAGCCCCGCGTTGGAACAGTTACCGATCTGATCCACACATCAAACGGAAATATCCAAGGTCTTGTGATTAGCGTCGGTGGCTTTCTGGGCATTGGTTCGCACGATGTCGCGCTGGCGATGGATAACATTCATTTTGCCAAGATCGGTGACAAGCTCGCCGTGACCATCCCGGTGCAGGCTAAAGCATTGGAAAGTGCGCCGGCGTTCAAGTCGAGTGCGCAAATCGCGCTCGATAAGAAAGTCGAGCAGCAACGGCAGAGTCCGGCTCCGAAGCCTGGTCAGGGAGGCGGTCCAGGCAGCAGGTAGGATGGACAGCACCGAACGACAAGGTGCTCTGCATGCCCGTCGCGTTGCCCTGTCACTGGTTCAATGAACCCAAACGGAATAGCGATTGCGATGGATGACCGACGACAAGATCAATACGTGCCACCGGTCGAACGATTATTGGCCGGTGACTTCTCATCACCGCTGGAGGTGCTCTCCTCCAGCGAACTTAGCGTCGCCCACAAACGCGAAATCTTAGAACTCTGGCGCGACGACTTGATCCGTCGCGAGGTGCACCTACGCCACCCCAAGCTTTTGCGGGATATCGAACACGCGCTGGCCTCGCTTCCCAAGCGCCAGAAATGAACCACTCGAAGAAGCGGGCACCAACGTGCCCGCATTGGAAAAACCGCCCTGCCAACAATGAACCTCGCCAACGACGAACCACATCCGCAAGCGCATTCTCAAATAGCGCGGGCGTCAACGAACTGAGCCGCGTGCGGGCGTTTTGTATGCCCTGCCCTTTGGCGATTTGGCGGGAACCAAACAGCCGCAATCGCGTTGTTGGCTCATGCTCAGAAACGCCAGACGTTTTCCGAGTTCGTCCCGCCACCAATCTGCAGGTTGTGCGTCCAATCCGGTGGCATCCGCAAAAGGAGAACAACGATGAAGAAGGCTATCTTGGCTGCTGTGGCAGCTGCTTTCGTCAGTGCGTCGGTCATGCCAGCATTTGCCCAGACACCACCGAAAGGACCCCAGGACTGCAAGCCCACTGAGAAATGGGATCCTGTGACAAAGTCCTGCAAGCCCGCAAAATGATCCCACGAGAGCTGTAAAGTGATTGCCTTGGACGACGTTGGATTGGATAGCTTGAATCCTTTTGACGTTCCGCGGTCATTCTTGTGGTGGCGGGCCTCGTGAGGTCCGCCACTGTCAGGTCAGCATCCGATCCCGCCATGTCGCCCACGCGATTCACAATCACGACCTGATGACCATTCAGGGCGTATACGGCTACAAACCCGAACTTCCCGCCGGCGGCGGAAGCGAAGCGGTGGGCATCGTCGACAAGCTCGGCGCGGGCGTCACCGGACTTGCCATCGGCCAGCGCGTCGCCGCTGCCGGCCTCCTCGCAACGTGGGCGGAGTATTTCATCGCCCCGGCGCATAAGCTCGCAGTCATGCCCGATCAGTTGCTGCCCGAAATGGCAGCGCAGATCCGCGGCATGCCCACCGACGCCTTGCTGGCGCTCGACCGCCTTGACGCAAAGCCCGGCGAATGGATCATCATCAACGCCGGAAACGGCGCCGTCGGCATGGTCATCGGCCAAGTCGCGCGCGCCAGGGGCGTCAAGGTCGCCAGCATTGTCAAACGCGCGGAAGCGCGACGGACGCTCAACGAGCTCGGAATTTCCGAAGTCTTCGTCTCAACCGAAAAGGGCTGGCAGGCGCGCCTTGCCAAAGCCATCGGCGATGACCGCGTCGCCGGCGGGATCGAAATGATCGGCGGCGATCAAGCGAATGAGATGCTGCACTTCATCAGCCCGCACGGCAAGTTACTCTCCTTCGGCCTGATGTCGGGCGAGCCCTTGCGGCTGGACGCCGCCGACTTGATTTTCAAGGAAATCAAAGTCGAAGGCTTCTGGGGCGCAAAGGAAGTTGAGCGGGTCACGCCCGAACGCCGCGCGGCTGTCGCCAAAGAACTGTCGAGCCTTGCGATCGCCGGCAAACTGAGCCTACCGGCCGACAGTGTCTTTCCGCTCGAGCGTGCGACAGCAGCCCTGGCCGCGGCTTCGGCGACGGGACGCAAGGGCAAGGTGATGATCGCCGCCAGTCTCTGATCTGATGATCGAAGACAAGCGGACCGAGAACGACGAAACGGAGAACTACGTCTACTCTATTGCCCTCCATGACCCTCCTATATGGCATCAGGACTGAATGGCTATGCCGAAGGAAGACTGACACTTCCGTCGTCTTTCGCGTGGGTGGAGCGCGCCGGAAGCAACCCTCCAGGGCATGTGCCGCCAAACTTATCCTGTCAAATTTGGGATAGGCAATTCTGCACATATTGCTTTTGTGATAATATGTACAAAGTATCGGAGCTGCCTATGGCCGACAACTCAGTTACAGCCGAACTTCGAAACACTTGGGAGGCGGCAGCGCCTGGATGGGCGAAATGGGAGCATACGTTCGCCACGAGTTTCTCCCAGGCCACCGATGCACTCATCGATATGGCCGGTATTCGGCCGGGGATGCGCATTCTCGATATCGCCTGCGGTGCCGGTAGTCAGAGTCTTCAGGCGGCGAAGCGTGTGGGTCCGAGGGGTGAGGTGGTAGCCAGCGATATCTCTGCCGCCATGCTGGAGCAAGTCCGCCAAAATGCCACTCGCGCGGGTCTTGAGAACATCGAGACGCTTGAATGTGCTGCGGACGAGCTACCAAAGACGCTGCCTCCATTCGATGCTGCGATTTGTCGAATGGGTTTGATGCTTTTCCCCTCGCCACCCGAGGCGTTGGAGGCCGTCCTTCATCTCCTGAAGCCCGGTGCACGTTTTGCAGCACTGGTTTTTACGACGCCTTCCGACAATCTCTTTCTTGCACAGCCAATGGCAATCCTTCTGCGCCATGCTGCCAAGCCCGCGCCTCCGCCCGGGAGTCCCGGCATATTCGCGCTGGGCGCGAGCGGACACCTGAAAAATCTGATGAAGGATAATAGACTTACTGATGTCGAGACGAAGATTGTGCGAACCCGGCTCGTTCTGCCGAGCGCGCGCGATGCTCTGCATCTGATGCAAGAGGCTGCCGGAGCATATCGCGCAGTGGTGGCGAATCTCGATAGCGAGGCGAAGTCCAAGGCGTGGGAGGAGGTCTACGAGTGCCTGAAGCAGTTTGAATCCGATAGCGGCTTCGAGACGAAACTCGAGGCCATCATTGGGTCAGGCGCCAAACAAAATTAGTTTTCATCCACTGAGGACGGCTCCGAAGAGCGATCATCCAAAAGGCGAATCCGACCAACTGGTCGAAGGTCGCTTTAATTTCAATTTGCGCCGTAGCCCGTTTGATCCCGGACGGTTGCAATGGGTTGGAAACTGCCGCTATTGCATACTGAACCAGTCTGCAGAATGCGTGCTCGGGGCAAGGTGGGCGTGCGTCGAAACTTTGGCACAATGATAGGAAATAGCGGCCAGCCTCATCTTTCAGAACGCATTGTAATTCAACATACTATTATAAATCAAAGCTTTGAGTGCGCTGCTGCTGAATTAAAAAATTAATCATTGCGCGACACCGGCGCACAATGCGGCGTATCCATGCTAAATTGACGCTGATCGATTCGCGTTTCGAGAGTTCCAGTTCAGGACGGTGGCAGGCGGACATACATTCCCCCTGCGGCTTCTTGCAAATTTCTGTTTTTTGATAATCTTAATTCATGCCTTCGATGGATGTCTGTCACCTCCATCTCGGCCGATCAGACTCCAGCCCAGCTTCAATCTGCTTCGATCGATGACGTAGCGGTTGGATACTGGGCTCCAGACCGGGAGACATTTCGTCGGGGCCCGTGCGGCTGCAACCGCAATACGTCAATATGTCAGTCATCATTTCGATGAGTGCGCTGCTCAAGGGCGCCGCCGATGCCGATGGAGACGAACTGGACGTAGTCAACCTCACTGCGTCGGCGGGTTCACTCACGGCTCACGGGCCAGGCACCTGGCTTTACACACCCGACCGGGGATCCATCGCGACCGTCCAGTTCACCTATGACGTGAGCGATCACAGCTTGAGCGTGGCGCAGTCGGCGGCACTTCAGTTCGTTGATGCGCCTCCCGTTCAGATCGCGGGCACGGATGGCGATGATATCGTGCTCGGAACCCCAAGCGCCGACACGATCGATACCCTGGACGGCGACGACGTCGTCCTCGGCAGGGAAGGCGACGACACGATCTATGGACGTGGCGGGAACGACCGGATCGTCGGCGGCGATGGCGATGACGTTATCTTTGGACATGAAGGCGACGACCAGATCTTCGCCGGATCAGGCGATGACGTAGTCTTCGCGGGAACGGGAGACGATATCATCCAAGGCGACGCCGGAAATGACGTCATGTTCGGTGAAGACGATGATGATACCTTTACCGCGACGGAAGACGACGGCAACGACTTCATCGACGGAGGCGAGGGACTCGATACCTATTCAGCCAGCGCAATTACTACCCCTATCGATGTCAATCTTGCTGAGATGAAGGCGTCAGGCGATCAGATCGGCGACGACACGCTCATCAACATCGAAAATGTGGTCGGCGGCGGCGGCGACGACCGGATCGTTGGCAGCAGCGAAGCCAACGAGCTCAACGGATCTGACAGCGATGATTTCCTAAGTGGCGGCGCGGGCGGCGACATGCTCTCGGGCGGCCAGGGAGACGACATCTTCGTTGCCAGTTACAATGACGGCCATGACGTCATCGATGGAGGTGACGGCGCCGATACCTACGACGCCTCCACATCGCAAGCCGGCGTCACGATTGACCTTCAAGGTGGCGAGGCCTTCGGGGACGAAATCGGCCAGGATGCAATCGTGTCCATCGAGAACGCCATCGGCGGTGGCGGCAACGACACGCTGGTTGCCAGTGATGCTGTCAATATCCTGACCGGCGGCGGCGGCGGCGACATATTCGTCTTCGAAGCTTCGACAGCCGGCTATGGCAACGATTTCCGGGACAAGATCACGGACTTCGAAGTCGGTGACCGGATCAACGTCAAGGCACTGGGCGAGCAGACCGCTGATAGCCTGGAGGATCTCGGCTTCAAGAAGTTCATCCTCATCAGCCAGGGCGCCGAGTTCACGGAACCGGGACAAATTCGGTTCCGTTACGAGAGTCTCGAGGATGGCGAGGTTACCGTGATCGAGGGCAACATCGACGACGATTTCGCGACACATGAATTCGAGATCGAGCTTCAAGGATACTACGAGCTGTCCAACAGCGACTTCTATGGCGACGAAGACAACAGTGGGCCTGGATAGCCACCCGAACACCAACTCGACTTTCCGAACCCGCGCGATATGCCTCCAGGGACAGACCAATGAGAGAAGTGACAGGCAAAGGCAAAACGAGCCCCACCCAATATCGGACGCAGACGTTTTCGACGCGCGGACACATGTATTTTGGCGCCGCCGTCATGGCGGCTCTGATCCTTGGCATTGGCGGTTGGGCCGGATCGGCGCAACTGTCCGGCGCCGTGATCGCCAGCGGCACCGTCACGGTGGAGCGACACGTCAAGAAAGTCCAACACCGCGATGGCGGCATCGTTTCGACGATCTTCGTGCGGGACGGTGATCCTGTTGAAGCGGGCGCCGTCCTTTTGCGTCTCGACGACACACAGATCCGTGCTGAACTTGGCATCATCGAAGGGCAGTTGACAGAACTGACGGCGCGCATTGCGAGACTCGTCACCGAACGGGATGGGACTGAGCGCTTCGAGCTTCCCCCCGGCTTCGTGGACAACAACAAGGATGCCGAGATTGCGGTTGCCGGTGAACTTCGGTTGTTCGAGGAGAACCGGAAGACGCGCGCCAGCCACAAAGAGCAGCTTTCGCTTCGCATTGATCAGCTGGAGGTCGAGATCTCCGGTCTCGAAGCGCAACGCGATGCCAAGGGCGGCGAGCTTGAACTGATCGACAAGGAACTGGGACAGATCCGCTCGTTGCATGAAAAGAAGCTCACGCCAGTCAGCCGCGTTTACGCCATGGAACGAGAAGCAAAGAGGCTGCGCGGAGAACATGGCGCCCTTGTTGCGCAGATCGCGCGGGCCCAAGGCCAAATCAGCGAGATCAAGGTCCAGTTGATTGGCATAGACCAGACAATGCGTTCGGATGCGCAACGCGAGATCCGATCCATAGAGGTCAAGCTTGCCGAGCTGAAGGAGCGACAGGCCGCAGCGCGAGACCGGCTCGACAGGGCGGAGTTGCGGGCACCGGTGGCCGGTGTCGTGCACGAACTTGCCGTTCATACGGTGGGTGGCGTGATAACGCCAGCCGAGCAGGTGCTGGTCATCGTCCCGCAATCGGATGACTTGATCGTTGAAGCAAAATTCTCCGCTTCTGACATCGATCAGGTGATCCCCGGGCGTGCGGCGCGGCTTCTGTTCAGCGCCTTCGCGTCCGAGATAACCCAGGAAATCTCCGGTCGCGTCGTCCAAGTCGCCGCAGATGCCTCAAAGGACGAGCGGACCGGGGCTTCGTATTTCGCGGGGCGCGTCGCCATATCGCCGGGCGAATTGAAAAAGCTTGGCGACTTGAAGTTGATACCCGGCATGCCCGTCGAGATCTTCGTTTCAACGGGTGAGAGAACCGTCATTTCATACCTGACGAAGCCCCTGCTCGATCAGGTTAACCGTAGCTTCCGTGAGTAGCAGTCACCGCGTGCCGGCGTGGCAGAGTTAACGCGAACGCGCGATATAGCTCGTCTTCCAAGCAACTTCGGATCGGGACATCACGCGGCCGAATTGACCCTGTCGCCGGCACCGGGCTTGCATTATCGGCATTCTGACTTTTTAATTCGATACAAATGAGTTCGCACGCGAAGGCCAATAGCGCAGTGCCTAGGATACTGTCACCGTCCGCGCCCGGCACGTTCGATGGGACTTGCGCTTGTGGCGTGCAGTTCGACAAGACATCGTTGATGCGGCGCGGTTAAGACGCCCGCCAGTCATAGAGAAGTTTGAATACGGGGCGGGATTTGCGCCACGCCGTGGTGCATGGGCCGACGCTCCGAGGACGTTCGAGGCCAGCATATTCGACAGCCCCGCGGTAATTGCGATGAACAGGTTCGTATTGACTAATTGGCGTATCGTACTTCTCGGCATCACCAGCATCGTGCTGTCAATTGCATCAGGCTGGACAACTCTCGACGGCATGTCGAATTTCACCAGTGCGCCGGTCCTTTCGTTTCTCATCACGTTCGGTATTCAAAGCGTAATGTTGATTTCCGCCTGGATGCTCGGTGAGGCGGTGGTCAACCGCTTCCAACGCAATGACGACCGAAGCCTGGCCACACCAAGACGTCTTTGGCTGGCGGTCGTGGCGGTCGTGGCGCTGCCCCTAGCCGGTCTCCTTTTACTGTCTTGGTTCGAGGTCGCCACCGTGTACTCGGTCGTGACGCGGTGGTGGGGTCTCATTCTCACGGGCTTGCTGCTGCTCTTTGCCGCCACCCTTTTCCTCGGGTCACGCAATAGCGCCAACTCACCCCGGGCCACGTTCAACACGACCATGCTGCTGGTCATGTTCACCGCGTGCATGGCAACATCCGTATTCTTTTCGTTCGATTCACTCTTTTCGGCGGTTTTTCCCGACGCCGAGCGATCGCGCGCATCCGAGATCCGCGCCAAGAGCGAGACGGACAAGATCCTTTCGGATCTCATGACGGTCGCCCAGCAGGAGCGGATTGGAGAAAAAGCTCGTTTGCTGGAAGGACCTGTCTGGCGGGCTTATGCCGACGGTCTCGACCGGCTGCGGATTCAAACGGCCGACGGCATTGCGGCGCTGAACCGTGAACGTGCCGCGCTCGTAAAGCAGCAGGGCCGCGCCATGGAGATCCGGGGTGAGGAGCGTGCCGAGAAGCAGGCAATTCGCGATCGTGCCCGGCGCAGGGAAGCAGGGCTCAAGGATCGCCTCGAAAAGCTGAGAATGGAGCGGGGGGAGGCCAGCTCATCGAGAGACAAGCTCGACGAACAGATCCGACAATCAACGCGGCAACTGCGCGATGCGGAGGTCAGAGCACTCAAGGAAGAACAAGGGCTGGGCGAAAGCAAGCTGGCAGGTCGCGGCCCGATCTATGAACGTCTCATTGGCGATGTGGCTCGCGCTAAGATCGAGGTGCAGCGGCAGGAAGCCGAGCGGGATGCGGCGGCCAGGCGGGTTGCCGAAATAGAGACCAAGATCGAGGGAACCGAGAGCGAGCTTGTCGTGCAATCGGTGTCCGCGTCAGGAGCCGAGAGTGCCCTGACCGCCCAAGATACGAGCACTGAAGCAAGTGGTCTCAAGCAGAACGACAACTTGAAGGCGGAAATCAAGGCAAAGCTCACTGAACTGGACGCTTCTCGCGCGACTTTCGAAAGTGCGATGACAAGGGAAGCCCTGGAGCAGCTCGGGCTATCATGTCGCCTTGCGGCGGATGCAATCAAGCGTGCCGGCGGGAGTGGAAACGTGAGCTGCAGCACTGCTGAAGTCAATCTTGCCGCCGCTCCGGTTTTTTCACTTTCCTCGGGTATTGCGGTGCTTTCTTCACAATGTTCGTCGAGCGATGCCAAGGCCTACCAGACCGCGGTTAATGCCCTGGTGACGCGCGCGCGCGACTGCCTCCAGCTTGCTTCCCTTTCCCCCAATGCCGCCGAAAAATATCGCCGGGGTCTCGACAACATCGAGCGCAACCGCGACGATCGTGCGCACCGGTTCATCGTGACGATGAACGCATTCTCCGATGGCAACAAACTTGCCTACCTCGCGCTCGCGATTGCGGTCGGCATTGATGGGCTGGTCTTCATTTCCGGGCTGCTTGCCGCAGCCACCCGCGCGTCACCATTCCGGTCGCTTCCGGGGGCCGCGGGACATTCGGTCGCCGGCGCCGACCGGATCATGCGCAGCGCGCTTCTGCCCGATCCTTCAAATGCCGCGCGGCTTGCCTTGAGCGTCATCCTGCCCATGCCAAGCGAACCGCAGCAGGGCGCTTCGGAGTTTAGCCATCAGATCAATCTAGCTGATGTCCGCGTCCGCAGATCGCGTGACGTGATCCAGCTCATGAACGCGGCCACCGGTATCGGTGCAGCGCGACGCCTCGCCAGCAGGCCGGACGTTTATGAACTCCGCCGCGAGGTCATCGACTTTCTCGCGCTGCACGTGGCAGACGGCGCGCCGGTCCATCCGCTCGACGCCACGTCATCGGATTGGCACGAACAGACCCGCGAACTTCTTTGGAACGAACCACGACCCGCACTCGAAACCTTCGTGAATTATGTTCGACCGGCAAATGCCGACGGCGATTTTGTCTACCGCATCGACCTTGACGACGTCGAAGACCACGACAAGACGCGTGTCATCAAGATCATTAATGCGGCTGCGCTCAACTCCGGCGTAAGGCCGAGCAAGGAAGGCGGCGCACACATCTACGACATTCATCGTGCGATCATGGTCATTGCATTGGAAGTCGTCCGAGACACGGAGACGGTTGCTCCTAAGGCCGCCGCGGCCTCCTTGCCCCTGCCCGACTTGCCCTTGCCCGAAAGGAAGGTTCCGGTTGACGCTTTGCACAATGATGAAGCGATCAATGAACCCAGAAAGTCTTCAGCTCCGATGCAACCGCCGGCTCAGACCAATCCAGCCGCCGAAATGCCCCCGCCGATCGCGGCGGTCAAGACGGTGAAGCTTGTCACCGATGCGGCGATCTACACAACCTGGGGAGCCGAGCCCGATGTCACTCCGTTGACCGCGCCAGCGCCCCACAATGGCTTTCTCGCAGCGACAGCCGTAGCCGCGCAGGATGCCAAACTGGCTGCGCCAGTTGTCTCCAGCTTGAAACTTGCGGACATGGAGGACGCCGATCATCAGCGCCCGAAGGTCCAATCGGCGGCGGCGAAGCAGCCAGCGGCAGGTTCGACGTCGCGACCCGTCCTGCCTCGCGCACTTGAAGACCCCGAAGAATCGGTGCTGGTGAAAATTGTTGGTGACACAATGAAGTTCGACCTGAGCAGATCCGGTTCAGATTGAATCATGCCTGTTCATTGCGACCCGCTCCATCTATTCGATTGGACACCTTGAGCACGTCCGGCACAGATGCGCGCCCGCATCCGCTTCAACCAATAAGCCTGTCGATCGTGTTCATGTTCCACGATAGCATTGTGCCCCGATACGCATTTATTCTTCGGCGTTCGCCTTGATGTCGGTGCTGGTGCTCAATCATCCAGATCGGTCGGAATCCAGATCATGGCGGCCGTGGCGGCAAGGGCAGCGATGGCGACGCCGCCGAGAAGCCACGTGTGCGTGAGGCCAACTAGAAAAGCGGTCAACGCGACCGAGCCCCATGCCATGGACAGCGCGACAATCTTGATCGGCAACCGGATGGCGCGACGTTTCTCGAACCGATGCGCTTCTTCGAGCCCATGACGCAGCAAAGGAATGCGCGCCAGTGCGCCATGGAGCCGCTCGCTCGACCGGGAGAAAGCCCACAGGGCCACGAGAACGAACGGCGTCGTCGGCAATCCCGGCAATACAGCGCCAGCAATTGCCAATACCGTCGCGATCACACCAAAAATTGCGAGCCAGAACTTCAGCAACGCTGCACCTCATTCCCGATCCCGCGGACACGCATCGAGCATGCCCCCGGTTGAATTCGGACAACAAACATTACTTTTATCGTAATGTATAATTTGGCTGACCCCATTCGGCTGCATACACGCCACCATATCAACCAACCAAGAGCAACAGATGCAAAGTGTTGGATCTTAAAAACTGGCCAGGATGCGCAACGCGGGCTTTCTCGCGGCAATCGACACGTCCCATCGTGACGATCTATCGCGAGGACTGTCCGTCGTATCGTTGCAAGCGGGCGAAATACTTTTCATCGAGAGTGAAGCGGCGTCGGCCTTCTACTTTGTGCTCGAGGGATGGTTCGTGCTTATCCCAGAACACGAATCTGGCAGCCGTGCTACTGCCGGATGCATCCACGCTCGCTGGGCCTGTCTGCTTCTTGATGTTTGCTGCCGCTATCGCCAACTTCATGCGCCAAGCGCGTTGGCAGCCACTACATGCCTTCACCGAACCACTCGTCATCATCCTTCACATCGCCTATCTGTTCAGTCCCATTGGCTTCGCGCTCATTGGCGTATCCCACTTGATGCGTGATGCCGGACTGGAAAGAGCCGGGCTACACGCTTGGACGACAGGCACCTTCGCCACGATGATGCTGTGGTCGAGCCCGACCGGACGATGATCCGGGCACTTGCTCGTGCCTGGCGGTGGGTGATGGATCTTCTCGGCGGCGTCCACGGCTCAATCTCTGCACTCTCCGACGCCTATGGGACGAACGCCGGGTACGTCGCAAGGCACCTGCCGCTGGCCTGCCTGTCCCCGGCTCTTGTCACCTTGATCCTGGAAGGCCGGCAACCGGTCGTGTCGGAGGCGCGCCAAAGCAGAGAGCTGACCACCTGGGCTCTGCCCAATCGCATCGAGATCCCAGCTGACTGGAGCGAGCAGGCTCGCCGTCTCGGCTGTGCCTGTGCCGTCTCGACTGTGCCTGAGCCGTCGGAAGACGGAACGATCAGCGCAAGCCGAACTGCCATCGCGCTGCTGGCGGCGGACTCCAACGCCACTGCTCCGGCGCGCCGCCAAGCACCTCGCACCAAACCATACCGGCAATTGGGCCAACGGAGAGTGGCGGGGCCATTTCGCCGGTTTCGAGACGATGTCCGCGACGCCGTGGAAAGAGAAATGCAGGCCACCGAAATGAGCCCGGCTTGCGCACCTTTCTGCGGTCCGCTAATGATATTTTATCATTTTACGTCAATAGCTTAAGTCGTGGCGGAGACGGAGGGATTCGAACCCTCGATACGGTTTTGCCGTATAACGCTTTAGCAAAGCGCCGCCTTCAGCCACTCGGCCACGTCTCCTCGCCAAGCGCCCGTATAAGGGCGGAGTTGTCCGATTGCAAGCGAGGCACGCGAGCGAAGCCAACCTTATCCGAATCCTGTTGGATGAAGTCGGTTCTGCTGGCCGCCAGGGTCGCTCCCCAGTCGCTCCACATGGGCGTTTTCATCTCCGCGGGCGAAACGCGCTGCGGCACCGGAATTCCCGGCAGTGGCAGCTCTAATGCTCGGCGGACACCGCCGTCAGTCCCTTCCCGGACAGGCGCCGTCAGTTGATCGCCAGCCACTCGCGTGCGCGCTTTTGAGCAGCGGAGATTTCCATGCGCGTCATCTCTCGTGAAATTTCCGAGCGGTAACGCTTGGCCTCGCCATTACCGCGCAACGCTGCCAGATTGAACCACTTGTGGGCTTCCACAAGATCGTAGGCGACATCCCGCCCCGTACAATACATCAGCCCCAGCTCGTAGAGCGCATCCGCGCCGCCGCCGTGTGCCGGTGCCTGCCCGATATCACGCGCGGCAAACTCGATACGTGCCATCACGCCTCTCCTGTGCGTCCTTTTACTCGCGCCCCGCAAACCGACTTCCCGGCCTGCGGGCCCCAGCCCCAATTCGTTGGAACGAGCACTGATCCACAACGTGAGGCAATGACAGCGCAAAGCATGGCAACAGACGCATTCTGTTTGGTTAACGTGACGAATTTTTTTATTATTTTCATGATGTTATTTGTTGACGATACGTTGCGACCCTGACCTGTTTTGGGGCAACTGCCCGCGAATGAACCGTCTCTTCAAGGATCGCAAAGAGATCCGGTCACGATCTGCCAACCCCAGTCGAGGAAAACCGTTGGGCTCAGGCTCGCATCCCCCGCCCACCGCCATAACTGGCGCGTCCCGCCCGTGCCGCCGGCAATCGGTGGCGGCCTTGCGGCAAACAAATGTCGACTCGGCCACATTCAGGTTCCATTCATGGCCTATTTGCCATCTTCTCATCCGACGGTCGGCCGGCACGTCATCATGCTGGATCACCGCCGGGCGTGCTCAGCGGATAAATGGGGCCGTCCGCTCGTGCCTGGGGTATGAGGGAGAAGAGGGAAATAGCCGTGACCATTCGCTTTGCCTTCGTGGCAGCAGCAGCCTTGTCGTGCGCGGCCTGCGCCAAGCAGAGCCCGTTGCAGCCGATGGGGCTGGGCTATTATGGCCAGATCGACGCGCACTATGCGCAGCCCAGCGCGGTGACCGCAAAGACAGCAACGTTGAAATTTCCGAGCGCTCGTCCGACCCCGAAAATGAGGCAGACTCTCGGCGGCAAGGTGCTCTCGGCGATCGCGCTGGAGCGCGTCACAGGCCGCAAGCCTGACCCGCGCCGTTTCAACGAGCTACGCTGAGTTCGGTTTGCCTGCCTGACGGGGTGGGGAACGCGATTGCCTGCGATGAACTTGATGCGCCAACGGACGACACTGACGCATCGCCCGCGACCGACGGCCTACTTCAAGATCAGATACTTCCAGTCCGACGTGCGATAGCCATCCGGCTTCCAGATGTGGTGCCACGGCGCTTTCAAGAGCTTAGCCGCAGCCAGCCCTCGCACCGCGTCGGGATATGCCGCAAACGCGCGCGCCGCCTTGCCCGGTGGGACCGATGCGTCCCAAACGAAAGCGCGAGCCGCACCGGCAACGTTCGCGCGCTGTGGAACGAAACTGCGCGGGCCTGTCAGAACGAGTCGCGCGTGTGGGAAATAGGGACGCAGATTGCCCCCGATCTCGTCGTCGGCGACGATGATCGTTCCGAGGTCGTCGAAGCCGTCGGCCCGCAGAGACTGGGCAAGCGCCGCATACGGTATGCCCCATCGGCACTTGCCGCACACGGGATCGAGGATGAACATGTTGGCAAGACGCGCGACAAGAGCGAGCGCTGCAATTCCCAGCGCTACCCGCACAAGCACTGGTCTGCGTCGCCCCGCTTGCACCGAGCGCTGCGCAACCGAAATGAGCCAGATCACGCTCGTCACATACAATGGCATCAGCACGTGCATTGCATAGTCGCCGATGCCGAACACCACGCCGCCCAGGATCGACAGCATGATGCCGCCGAGCATCGTCGTCAGGACGAGCCGTGGAAAGTCCGGCGACTCATCGCAGAACGCACTGGCGAGAACGCCACGTATGTCGGCCCAGGCACGCGTGAGGAATCCGGGAAAAACCGCTGGTACGATTACGACGAGCGGAGCCAGGTACATGAATGGCCCACGCACGGCATCTTTCACACCGACGAGCACGTCGCGGAGATGCCCACGCACGCTCGGCCGGAAGAAATAATCGAAGTGCGCCGAGTCGCTCACCACCCACAGTATGAACGGAGAGGCGATCGCAACAGCGAGCACCGCCGAGAGCAGCAGCATGGGCTTCACGGTGGTCCGCCGTATTGCAGGTTGCAGCGCCACCGCCCCCCACAGGCACATTTGATAGACCGTGTAATTGGGCTCTGTCAGCATGCCGAGGCCGCTAATGATCCCGAACACCACATAGTCGATCGCCCGGCCGTGGTCGTGCAGCCGCAGAAACGCCCATAGCGTCGCCGTAACCGCCACCATGGCCAGCACCTCGTGCGTGAAGCCTTCGTGGTAGCGCCAGGCGATCTGGTAGATCAGCGCCAGCGATTCGACCGTCAGCAGCGCCCAGACGCGATCCTTGAGGATGCGATAGGCCGAAAGATACAAAAAGACGACCGTCGCCGTCAGGGCCGCATACTTGATGGCGAGGAAAGCGACGAGCTTGGGACCCGTCGCCTGCTGAACCGCATAGAGAACCCAGTCGTAGAGCGGAGGCTGGCGCGGGTTATAGCCGGCGCGAAGCTCCTGGGCGAGGATCTGGTCGAGCGTGTCATCTTCGCCAAGCGTCGAAGAAGCAAGCAGCCGAAACCCCGCATGCAGCAGCACGTAGAGCAGCACTGCGGCCAGTGCCAGCGCGAGACCGTGTGCGCGGTCCCGCGCGTCATCTCCCCTGCCTGTCGCCGTCACAACCTGACGCTCCACCCCTCCCGCTGTCACGGCAGCAGCACCGTCGAGCCCGTCGTCTTGCGTCCTTCCAGATCGCGGTGCGCCTGTGCCGCCTCGCTTAGCGGATAGGTCTGATTGACGGAAATCTTGACGATGCCACGGCCGACCATGTCGAACAGCTCGTTCGCGGTTGCCACCAGATCCTCGCGCTTGGCCGTATAGGTGAAAAGTGTCGGCCGCGTCGCATAAAGCGAGCCCTTTGCGGCCAGCAGCCCCAGATCGAAGTTCTCGATTTTGCCCGACGCGTTGCCGAACGTCACCCACATGCCAAACGGCTTGAGGCAATCGAGCGAGCCCGGATACGTGTCCTTGCCGATACCGTCATAGACAACATCACAGCCATTGCCGTTCGTGATTTCCTTCACACGATCGACGAAGTTCTCCGTGCGATAGTTTATGACATGAGTAGCACCGGCGTCCTTCGCCAGAACCGCCTTATCCTGTGAGCCGACCGTGCCGATCACCGTCGCCCCAAGATGGCGCGCCCATTGGCAGGCGATGAGGCCGACGCCGCCGGCCGCCGCATGAAATAGCAGGACCGTCTCGGGCCCCACCTTGAAGGTTCGCCTCAACAGATACTGCGCCGTCATCCCCTGCAGCATCATTGCCGCTGCTGTTTTATCATCAACGCTATCGGGAACCTTGACGAGGCGTGCCGCCGGAATGATCCGCTCCTCGGCATAAGCACCGATCGGATTGGCATAGGCGACGCGATCGCCCGCCTTCAACTCGCTGACGCCGGACCCGACCTCGATCACCTCGCCCGCCGCTTCCATGCCGATCACACCCGGCAATGCAGGTACCGGGTAGAGCCCGGTTCGATGGTAGGTGTCGATATAATTGAGGCCGACTGCCTTGTGGCGGACACGCACCTCGCCGGCACCTGGCGACCCAACGGTCACCTCCTCGAACCTCAAGACCTCAGGACCGCCGTATTCGTGAATGCGGATCGCGCGAACCATGTTTAGTCACTCCCTGCTTCAGTATTAAAATAACCGGCCACACGCCTTATAGTGGCGGCCGGGCCTGCATCATGTTTCCACAAACGCGTTGCCGTGTCGCGTTGCCTTGACCCTGCCACGTCCGCCTTCTATGGGCTCTGTCGGCGGACCACAAGGGGCGGCAGGATGACACTGAAGCGGCAAGCCGCGCACACGATGCGCCGGATCGGACCTGGGCTTAGCCTTGCCCTGACCATCCTGCTTGCCGCATGTGCGGGTAACGGCACGCCGCCTATCGCCCACGGCAAGGGCGTGTCCTGCATCGATGACAGCGCCCACTGCGTCGCCGAGCGCAAGGCTGCGCTTCGCCATATCGTGACGCGCTCCGACCGCCACTGGGTGCGCGAGCCGGCCAACATCCACACCTACGCTTCGGGCGTCCGGCTCTTCGCATTCAAGACGAAGAAGTCGGAGCTCACCTGCGATGAACTCAAGATTGGCCGCCACGAGGCCGATAGCGCAGCGCGCGTGCTGCGCGGTCCGGAGGGGCGCTCTCTGAGCCCGGCGCAGATCTCGCGCGGTGTCATACTCGGTGAGGAAGTCTCGCGTGAGCTGGCACGTGAGCATGCCCGGCGCTGCAAACGCGGGTAAGACCCCAAATGACGCAAAGCCTAGATCGCGTTTATGTTTGACGGAAACATGAGCGCAATCCAGCACCTTGTTTGTTTCTCACCCTGAACCGCTGCACACTTCAACTAAACATACTCTAGCGAACCGTGGTGGCTGCCGCCTCCCTTGCGTGCCGCGCCGCAATTGGCATGGATGGCGCGCCGCGTTTCGCCATGATGCTCGCGTGCTGTGGCAGCCGCACCGACGTCCACAACGGCAAGTGATCAGAGCCAACCATATGCCCAAGGCGCTGATCCAGGACCTCCAGATCGCGCGAAACAAACACGTAATCGAGCTGGAACTGCGGCAGCGGCACGGGCCATGCCGGCCAACTCGCCAGCAACCTGCCTGGTGTTTCGAGCCCTGACGCCAGAGTGAAATCGTCAAAGCTCTGCGACATGCGCGTCATGTTGAAATCACCTGCCACGACCACCGAGCCTTCCGTCTTGCGAACGTGCGCGGCCAGCCCCGCCAATTGTGCCAGATGCCAATCGAGGCGCCGGCTCGGCCTGTAGATATGCGTGCCGATCACGGTAAGCTTGGCAACATCGACCGTGCCGACGTGAAACTGCGCCCAAACCATTGGCGGGTTCGACAATGTTGGCAGCCGCGTACCCGAGCGCACGAACGGCAGGCGCGACAGGAGCGCCTGAGAACAGGGCCACACGGCGGCGCAATTCACCTGGTGGGGATAGGCTGTTTTCAACTGGCTCAATAGCGGCTGCTTGTTTGGGCCGAACTCGGTAAGCACAACGACATCAGCATCCGCACCGATGATGTAGCGCGCAAGACCCGCGAGATCGTTGTTGGAATGCCATGTATTGATCGACAGGATCCGCAATTGCGGAACCGTGTCACGCACGCCGGCCAGGGCATCATGCCAAGGCTGGCGCCGTTCGCCCGGTTCCTCCAGCGCAACCAGCGACAGCATTGACGGTGTGACGAGAATCGCACCCAGCGCGCTGATCAGGAAGAATGACCGCCAGCGCGAGAGCATCAGGGAGATCGCCGCGAAGGCTGCGGCGGCAAAGGCATGTGGGCCGAGTGGCGAGAGAATGTCGAGTGGCGGAAAAAGGGCGCGTAGCAGAATACCCCAGATGACGAGCCCCGCACCGATCAGGACCATCCAAGCCAGAACGAGGCCGGACCGGTCCTCACCACGCCTTGATTTTTCGTGCTCGTCCAACGCCTTCACAGACACGCAACACCCATATTGGCCATTCCTTCGGACGCGCGAAGCACACCCTGGGAAACTGGAAAATCTTAACCAGATATTATCGATATGGTCAGACTGGCACCGATGCAAGGGTCGTGCCCGGCGGATGCTCAAGTTGCATCTGCCCGCAACAAGGTTTCACGGCGACCTTGCCGACGAAGAGAGGAGATCGCAACACTGCCCGGAGGGCCGCCAGCATCACGGGGGCCAGACCCGGCGCGCGAGGCGCCGTTGTTGATGGGACCGCTCGACATCGCATGAAGGATCGGCCAAATCCTCCTGACCGCCCCAAGGTTGCCGCGCGAACGCTGCAATGGGGGCTGCTACTGTCACGCGCGTTACCGGTCATCACCGGACCTGCCCGCACCAGAGCCATCCTTCAATTCCGCAGTGGCGGATCAACATCGAGAAAGCGAGAACACACGCATGGGGCTACAGGAATACGCCGATGCGATCATTGCCTTCGTACGCACCAATCCTCAGTGGATGGCTCCGATGGTCTTCATCCTGGCGTTCGGCGAGAGCATCGCTTTCGTATCCCTCATCCTACCCTTCTGGGGCATGCTGGTGACGCTCGGCGCGATGATCGGTAGCAACGACACGACGGTTTTCATAATCGTCTGGTTTGCCGCGGCGATCGGCGCTGCCCTGGGCGACTGGGTGTCCTACTGGCTAGGTTTCCATTTTCACGACGATATCGGTCGAATGTGGCCGCTCTCCCGCAACCCGGATCTGCTGCCGCGCGGCCATACCTTTATGGAGAAGTGGGGCGTGTGGGCAATCGTGATCGGCCGCTTCTCGGGGCCTTTCCGCGCCTCGGTTCCCATCGTTGCGGGTGCGGCGCAAATGGACAAAGTCAAATTCCAGATTGCCAACTGGTCGTCGGCCTTTCTCTGGGCTTTCGTCCTTTTGGTATTCGGCGATGCCGTGGGCAAGGGTATCTCGTGGGCGCGCGAAGCCTTCGCATACTGATGCCTTGTCAATACCGATCGCGACGAAAGTACCCGGAATAAGCACGAGCGTTCGATGAACACTGCAGCCTCGATATGGGAACGCGTGATTGGCTTCGTCGGCGAGAATATGGCGTTGATCGAGCCGCTGGTCTTCGCGCTTGGCTTTGCCGAGAGCATCGTCCTCGTATCGCTGTTCGTACCCTCAACGATCCTCTTTCTTGCCATCGGCGGGCTGCATCGTGCCGCCGGTGGCGAATTTCTCACGCTCTGGCTGTCCGGCGCTGGCGGTGCATTCCTCGGCGACATCGTCTCCTATGCACTGGGTCGCTATTTTCGCGCCGACATCGCAGGCATCTGGCCGTTCTCCAAGAAGCCGCAGTGGTACGTCATGGCCCGCGGCTTCTTCCAGAGCTGGGGCGCGTCGGGAATCATCGCTTCGAAGTTCTTGGGGATGATGCGCCCGTTCGTACCCGTGGTTGCGGGTGCCGCACATATGCGCTGGCTGCCGTTTCTTCTCGCCAGCGCCGTGTCCTGCCTCGTCTGGGCAGGTGTATTCCTGGGACCGGGCCATAGCCTGGGCTGGTTTGTCCGCTGATCCGGCAACCGAGGCACCCCAGATTCGGCTAACGACGGGTGCGCGTGTGGCCAGCCCCTTGCCCTGGGCGTCCGGATCGCCTAGACGATGGGCGAACTCGGCGGCACGCGTCTGCGACCCGCCGGCCCACCTCTTTGCGATCCACACGAACACTCAGGTGACATCATGGCAGCCCGCACCGCACGCGCCGTCGAAACCCGCAAGAAGAAGAACCGCCGCGCCATTCCGCGCGCCAAGGTGACGCGCGTCCAGGGTAACACGGCGGGCGCCCGCAAGCGCCTGAAGAAGAACGCGGCCAAGGCGCAGGAAGCCCGCGCCAAGGCCAGCGCCTGAATTTACCTTCCCAGCTTTCGACGCCAGCGCCGCACCCGCAAAGATATGGGTGCGGCTTTAGATGGCAATGAGATACGAGCGTGTGGAGCCCGATCCGCCGGTGCCGCATTCGCGCAACCGTGCCATACTGATCCTTGTCATACCGCGTGGCCGGTACGAGGATCATGCAGCCCATGAGCACGCCTCTTTATCCGCCGACATGCCAGCCTCCGAGAGCCCCGCTCGGCCCACTTCGTTTCCTGAAGCTCTGCGCGCAAAACCCGCTCGCTACGATCCCGCTCGCCGCATACCGTGAGCAATCCGCCAGCCTCGATCTGAAGCGCGCCCGCGTTGTCTGGCTGAGCGATCCCGATGTGCTCGAAAGCATCCTGGTGAGCGACGCTGGAAGCTATCGCAAGACAGATATCGAGCACCGCCTGTTCTACCCTGCCCTCGGCAAAGGCGTGCTCACTGCGGAAGGCGCGGAATGGCGCTGGCAGCGCCGTGTTCTCGCCCCCCTATTCCGGCCCGCGGAGGTCCTGTCCTACGTGCCCGAGATGGCCGCGGCTGCGGCCCAACAGATCGCACAATGGCGCAACGGCATCAACTCGGCTGATGCGTCCGGCATCCGCGCCATCGACCATGACATGACGCGCGCCACCTACGACGTGATTGTACGCACCATGCTCTTTGGCGGCGCACCTGACGATGTCGATACTGTCATTGACGCTGGCCAGCGCTATCTCTCCGGCAGTGGCTGGGTCCTCGCCTACGGCATGCTCAATCTACCGTCGTGGCTGCCTCATCCCGCAAGTTTCAGGCTGCGCAGGGCGGCAAGGTCGTTCCGCTCCAGCGTTGCCGCCATCATCGCCGACCGCCGCGCGCATGGCGGCGAGGCGCGCGATCTGCTCGGCCGCCTCCTCGCTGCACGCGATCCCGAAACCGATGCTCCCATGAGCGAGACGCAGCTCATCGACAATCTTGCGACGCTTCTCGAAGCGGGCCACGAAACCACGGCCAAGACGTTGACTTGGGCACTCTATCTCCTGGCCCGTGCGCCCGACTGGCAGCAGCGCGTGCGCGACGAGGCAAACCGCGTGGGCGGCGACGCACCCTTTCAGGCACATCATATGGAGCACCTGCACGTTACCGAGCGCGTCATCAAGGAGACATTGCGCCTCTATCCCGCCGCTCCGGTCATGGCCCGAACGCCAATCCGGCCCGTCGAAATTGCTGGCTACCGGCTTGAACCCGGCAATCCGATCTTCATACCCATCTACGCGATCCATCGCCATGCGCGTCTATGGGTGGAGCCCGACCGCTTCGATCCCGACCGCTTCATGCCCGCGTATGAAGCCACGCTCAAACGCACGCAATATATGCCTTTCGGCGCCGGACCACGCATTTGCCTGGGCGCATCGTTCGCCCTCGTCGAGGCCAAGGTTCTGCTGGCCAGCTTCGTGCGCGCGGTCAATTTCGTTTGGGACGGACGTCATTTGCCCGAGCCGGTCAGCCGGGTCACTTTGCATCCCAAGGGCGGAATGCCGCTTCGTGTCATGCCATTGTGAGTGAAGCGCACCAACAGCCGCCATCGCACGATGTCGGTGGCATGATCATCGACGTCGCACGCATCCGGGCACTCTCGGCACGTTGCGCCGCGCAGTACTCGCGAGGCAGCGCGACGCTCGAACTCACTCGACGCCGAGCTTTTTCTTCAGGATCTCGTTGACGGCCTGCGGATTGGCCTTGCCGCCGCTCGCCTTCATCACCTGGCCGACGAACCAGCCGATCATCGAGGGCTTGGCTTTGACCGCCTCTACCTTGTCGGGATTGGCCGCCATCACGTCATCCACAGCCTTTTCGATCGCTCCCGTATCGGTCACCTGCTTCATGCCGCGCGCCTCGACGATCTGCGCCGGCTCGCCGCCCTCCGACCAGACGATCTCGAACAGATCCTTCGCGATCTTGCCAGAGATGGTCCCCTTAGAGATGAGGTCGACGATACCGCCGATCTGCTGCGCCGACACGGGGCTTTCCGTGATGTCGTGGCCCTCTTTGTTGAGACGGCCGAGCAACTCGTTGATGACCCAGTTTGCAGTCAGCTTGCCGTCACGGCCCTTCGCGGCTGCTTCAAAGAAATCCGCGCGCTCGCGCTCCGCCACCAGCACGCTCGCGTCATATGCGGACAGGCCGTAGCCGTTCATGAATCGCGCACGCTTCTCGTCGGGCAGCTCCGGCAGATCCCGCGCCAGCTCATCCACATAAGCCTGCGTGAACTCCAGGGGCAACAGATCCGGATCGGGGAAATAGCGGTAGTCGTGCGCCTCTTCCTTCGAGCGCATCGAGCGCGTCTCGCCCTTCTGCGCGTCGAACAGTCGTGTTTCCTGGTCGATCGTGCCGCCGTCCTCGATGATGTCGATTTGGCGGCGCGCCTCCACGTCGACCGCCTGGCCGATGAACCGGATGGAGTTGACGTTCTTGATCTCGCAGCGCGTGCCAAACGGCTCGCCCGGACGGCGCACCGACACGTTGACGTCGGCGCGCAGGTTGCCCTTGTCCATGTCACCGTCGCACGTGCCCAGATAACGCAGGATCGTCCGCAGCTTGGTCACATAGGCCTGCGCCTCCTTTGCGGAACGCAGATCTGGCCTCGACACGATCTCCATCAACGCCACGCCCGAGCGGTTGAGGTCGACGTAGGAATATTCCGGATGCTGGTCGTGGATCGACTTGCCGGCGTCCTGCTCCAAGTGCAGCCGCTCGATGCCCACCACTTTCGTATCGCCGTCGACGTCGATCTCGATCTCGCCCTCGCCGACGATCGGCTGTTTGTACTGCGAGATCTGGTAGCCCTGCGGCAAATCCGGATAGAAATAGTTCTTCCGGTCGAACACGCTTTTCAGGTTGATCTGCGCCTTCAATCCGAGCCCGGTGCGGATGGCCTGGGCGACGCACTCCTTGTTGATGACCGGCAGCATACCCGGCATCGCCGCATCAACGAGGCTGACGTGGTCGTTGGGCTCTCCGCCGAACTCCGTCGATGCCCCGGAAAACAGCTTCGCCCGGCTATTGACCTGCGCATGCACCTCCATGCCGACGACGACCTCCCAGTCTCCTGTCGCCCCTGCGACAAGGTTGGTCTTTGTTGCGCTGGATGCCTTGTTTGCCATGGCAGTTTCGTGCAGCCTCCGGTCGATATCCGTAACGTCAACTGCCTAGGGCGCGACGGCCTCCCGGTCAAGCGCGGAGGGAGGGGAAATGCGGCCGATTTGGACACTTGATAGTGCCCTCAAGATCGCCGCCGTGATTGCGGTGACAGCCGGCTTCGGGGGCTGCCTCGATATGATCTACGGCTGGCACTACGATCAGACCAGAGCGGGCGGCAACCGCCCCCGCGTCCTGTCAACTGTCTCGCCAATTCGTAAATTGAAGAAATCGAAAAGCCCTGCAGCGCGAACTCAACTAGGGTGCGCCCCACATTACCTACCTCCTGCAAACGCCGCCGCTGGATAATAACCGGGGCGGCGCCCGAGGCGGGTGGACGTTGACGCGCGTTATCCCTATTGCGCCTGAGGCCACACTGGCCATTGCCGGACCAAGCGAAAATCTGGCGGAGCCCAAATGACTGCAAAAATTATCGACGGAACAGAGGTCGCGGCAGTAATCCGACAGGAGTGCCGTGCCCGCACCGACAAACTCCGCGCCGCCGGCATCACCCCTGGCCTCGCCGTGATCATGGTCGGTAACGATCCCGCCTCGGCGGTCTATGTGCGCAAAAAGATCCAGGCGTGCGCGGATGTCGGCATCGTTTCGCGCAAGCACCTTTTCCCTGCCAACGCCTCTCAGCAGGAGGTCGTCGAACGGATCGGGGAGTTGAGTGCTGACCCGGCGGTTCACGGCATTCTCGTGCAGCTGCCGCTGCCGTCGCACTTCGACATCAAGGCGGTCCTGAGCGCAATTCCACGTGAAAAGGACGTCGACGGCTTCCACCTCTATAACGTCGGTGGTCTCGTCATTGGAGAAACGGTCTTCCCGCCCTGCACGCCCTATGGCGTCATGCGCCTGCTCGATCATGCCGGCGTCGAAGTCGCCGGACGCAATGCCGTTGTCGTCGGCGCCAGTAACATCGTCGGAAAGCCGATGGCGCTGATGCTGATGCAGCGCGATGCAACCGTGTCCGTCTGTCACGCCAAGACACGTGATTTGGCCCAGTTCACCATCCTCGCCGACATACTCGTGGTCGCTGCCGGATGCCCCAACCTCATCGTCGGACCGATGGTGAAAACGGGAGCCGTCGTCATCGACGTCGGCATCAACCGACTGGCGGACGGCCGCCTGGTCGGCGATTGCGAATTCGAAAGCGTCTCGCGCCGCGCTGCCATGATCACGCCCGTGCCCGGTGGCGTCGGACCGATGACCGTGACGATGCTCCTGGTCAATACGATCCGGTCGGCAGAAGCCGATCTGACCATCTCCACGACATCATCCAGGCGCATGGCCGCGCCCGAGCCGCATGTCGGAGCGGGCACACGTTAGAGCATATTTGAGGCATGGACGCTGCTGTACCGTATCCTACGGCGCAGTCTGCCCAGTTACGTATTTCCGCACCGGCAGACCACTCTTGATCCAGCCTGGTCCGTAACGGCCGCCCACCATGCCTTCGGCAACGTTGATAACGCGTGTATAGCCGGCCTTCTCGAGCGGCACCACCAGAGAGCCTGTACGGTTTCCCGTGCGGCAAATGAGAGCGAGTGGCTTCGACCGGTCACCGCCGAGCACCGCGTCGAGCCGTTTCATGAAGTCGGGTCCTTGCATTGTGATCGCATGCCCGCTCGCCGGCAGACCTGTCTGCTTCCACTCCTCCGGCGTCCGCACGTCGACAAGTACAATCTCGCCTTTCACGGCCTTCTCATGCGCATCGGCAGGTGACATCACCTCGCCGGTGGCAGCCGGCGCAGGTCCGAACATGCGCCATGCGATAAAAGCCACGAGGGCAAACAGCGCGATATACGGCAGCTTGCTCGATAGTCCGTCGCGCAAAAACTCGTTGAAAAAGTCCATCCGATCCTGCCCTGTCAGATCTGTTCACTTTGCGACTATAGATGGCGAGCGCAGTTCCCGCAGACAATCCCGCCGGATGTCGCGGCCTGCCGATATGCCGAGGCACACGCCGCCTCCCGCCGCCACGTCAACGCGAATAAGAACGAATAAAAACAAGTGGTCGAAATCACCGCACGAACAGATGCGCCCCGTTGAACTCCTGCGCGGTGTTGCCCGCTCGGCTCAACGTTGCGAGCCGTCCAGACGCCGCAGCCGTTTGGCGAGCAGAAAACCGGCGACTGCCCAGAACAGGCCGAAAATCAGTTGCAAGACGACAATGCCTGCCTCGCCGCCGATGCTGGAGGCATGGATCGCCCCGACAAATACCGCGAAATACAAGAGCAGAAACCCTGTCAGCGACGCTGCCATCGCTGCCACGATCAGCTTCTGCCACTGGTCGGCCTTGAGCCCCATCCAGAAACCGACGACGATGACCGCCGGATTGAGCGCCGCCAGCATGATCAGTGTCGCCGGATCGAAGGTTTTCAGGTCGAGCATTCGCGCCCTCGCTTTCCATCAGGTGCCAACCGTCTGCCGGCACAGGCGGTATGGCAGCGCGAGGACGCCATTGTCCAGCACCATCACAACGACGAATGACACCATATCAGCGCTGGCGAGCACCAGCCTGACAAGTACAAGCAGAACGAGCGATGACACGTACTTGATCTGCTTGGCCGGCGCAGATCATTGGTTGGATCCTTATGTTGTCCGCTCGTAGCAATTCAGTTCAATGCATAGTCCCAGCCAGGAGTGACGAGCGAGCAGATTGTGCGGCCCACTTCCACCTTCCGTCCGGTCTGAGAAAGCGTGTAGACGCCCGAGCAGCGCGCAGAGACAGTCTGCCCGGTCGCCAGGAGCTTTGCTTCGAAATCGCAGACGGCGGCAAGTTCGCGTCCCACCCGGACCTCGCTGTGGATATTGGTATAGGTGATCTGCAGCGCGGTGAACTCGCGCACGAAAAATTGCGTGATGCAGAGATTTCCGCGCGAACGAACAGGTTTTAGCGGCTCAGGAACTCCGATCAGGCGCAACAGCTTCGGATCGATGTGCGAGACCAGAAAGGCGTGCGGCTCAAACGCTTCACCGATCGAAACCGCGTCGCTGGCACGAAACGCGTCGAAAGCCCGTGTGATCACGGCCGGCATCGTTCGGCGGATGAAATGGGTCATCGGCTCTTCCTCGTGTCCGCACTCTGGGCCGCCGGCGTCCAATGAATATTTTAAGCATCAGTTCCGGCTCGGAGCTTCTCGACGAAAAGCTGCATGCATTTTCATCGCTCATGCTCATTGGATGGGCATTTTCGAGCAAAAGCCAATCGAACTTGCGCATGCGCAAGGCGCGACGAAATCAGTTGCTATTTTCAGTGTCAGAATCATCATTCTGCGGATATTCTGGGTTTTGCCTTTCCGGGCTGTCCTGGCCGAGCCTTTCGATGTGCTGGCGCAGGCGCTCCTCCTCGTACTGGATGAACCAGCCGATCATCTGCCGCCACAACGCTTCGACGAGCGCGGGAGAGACGCCCCGTTGCTCGGCCCGTTCCGTTACCCGGTCAATGACCTGCTGGATGCGCCAGGGAACCACAGCACCTTCGGAGCCATCCTGCTTGAGCTGCCAGGCACGATCCACATAACCGAACCGCTCCGCGATGAGATCGACCAGCGCCCGATCGATACGGTCGATTTCGGCGCGCACATCGCGCATCTCGAAACAGTCCTTCGGGGCCTTGCCCGGCGCCGGATTGTCACGCATCGCCACCTCCAGGCATCTGCATCAGGCGGCCTCTGCACAATTCAGGGCCGCGCCCCTTTTCACGATCCAAGCCACCACGCCCGAGCCGGGCTGAAATGACCCGCCGCATCCTCGATCGCCTTGCCCGCACGAAACAGCGTACCCTCGTCGAATGGGCGGCCGATGAGTTGAAGCCCAAGCGGCGTCCCTTGTGCCGAAAGCCCGGCCGGCACCGAGATGCCAGGCAATCCTGCCATGTTGACCGTGACCGTGAAGATGTCCTCCAGGTACATCGCCAGCGGGTCACCGGTTTTCTCGCCCAGCGCAAAAGCTGGGCTCGGCGTGGTCGGCGTCAACACCACGTCGACGTCATTCCAGGCATTATCGAAGTCGCGCTTGATGAGCGTGCGAACCTTTTGCGCCTTCAGATAGTAGGCGTCGTAATAGCCGGCCGACAGCACGTAGGTTCCAATCAGGATGCGCCGCTTGACCTCCTTGCCAAAGCCCGTCGCGCGCGTGTTCTCGTATGTGTCGATCAGATCCTCGCCCTTCACGCGCAGCCCGTAGCGCACGCCGTCATAGCGCGCCAAATTCGACGAAGCCTCTGCGGGAGCCACGATATAGTAGGCCGGCAGTGCGTACTTTGTGTGTGGCAGGGAGATCTCATGGATGCTGGCGCCGGCGTCCTTCAGCCACCCGATGCCCTTGTCCCAAAGCGCCTCGATCTCGCCCGACATGCCATCGACGCGGTACTCCTTCGGCACGCCGACCTTCAAACCCTTCACGCCATCCTTCATCTGCGCCACGTAATCAGGCACCGGCAGATTGACGGACGTCGTGTCCTTGGGATCATGGCTCGCCATAACGGCGAGCATCATCGCCGCATCCTCAACGGATCTGGCGATTGGCCCGGCCTGATCGAGCGAGGAGGCGAACGCGACGATGCCCCAGCGCGAGCAGCGGCCATAGGTCGGTTTGATGCCGACCGTTCCCGTCAGAGCCGCGGGCTGGCGGATCGAGCCGCCGGTATCGGTCGCCGTCGCCGCCAGGGCGAGGTGTGCCGCAACCGCTGCCGAGGACCCGCCCGACGAACCGCCGGGAACGAGCTTGTCGGCGCTCTCCTTGCCATCCCTATCCAGGCGCCGCCAGGGCGACACGACGGTTCCGAACGCACTCGTTTCGTTCGACGAGCCCATCGCGAACTCGTCATTATTGAGCTTGCCGAGCATGACGGCGCCGGCATTCCACAGGTTCTGTCCGACAGTCGATTCGTAGGTCGGCTTGAAATCATCGAGGATCTTGGAGCAGGCGGTCGTTCGGATGTCCTTCGTACAGAACAAATCCTTGTGCCCGATCGGCAAGCCTTCGAGTGGACCCGCCTCATTCTTGGCGAGGCGCGCATCCGATGCCTTCGCCTGTGCCAGTGCGTGCTCGCCCGTTACCAGCACGTAAGCATTGAGCGCGCTGTTGCCCGCCTCGATGGCGTCTAGATGCGCCTGCGTCAGCTCGACAGCCGAGAAATCCTTTTTTGCGAGCCCGGCGCGCGCCTCGGCCAGCGTCAATTTCGTCAGATCCGTCACGGCTTCGCCTTCTCCTTGCCGGCATCGCACCGATGGTAGACCTCGGGCTCGTCTTCCCCATCTGCCGCGACTGCGAGACTGTCATCCTCGCCCTTTATGATGACCACGCTTTGCGGCGTGATGATCGCACCTTCCGAGCACACCATGAACCCGAGCCACACCCGGCCTGGATCGTGCTCGAACACCTTGGTGAATTCGCACGCGCCCTCCCAACTCTTGAAGCCATCCGCAACAAGCACCTCGGGCACGGATTCGACAGTACGCGGCGCACCGGCGTCGATCGCGGCGAGCTTCTTGCAACCTTCATCAGTCGCAAAGGTGCCTTCGATGAAGCTGGCCTTTTCCTTGGCGGAAACTCCGGCTGGAAGGAGCACCAGCACCAGCAAGGTGACGAGCCATCTCATGCGGGTCATGGCGACTACTCCACGACCTTGGGCACAACGAAGAAATGGTCTTCGCTGGCCGGTGCATTTGCAACGATGTCATCGGCCTTGGCCCCGTCCGTGACAACGTCCTCGCGCATTTTGAGATCCTGCGCGACGATGCGCGTCATCGGCTCGACCGCATCGGTATCGACCTGTTTCAACTGCTCCACCCAATCGAGGATGCCCGACAGCTCCTTTTCGAGCCCTTTGGCTTCCTCGTCGGTGATCTTGATCCGGGCCAGACGCGCAATGCGCCGGACGGTCGTCTCGTCGACGTGCATGTTCCCTCGCACGGATTGAACGAAAATGGGCCTTGGCAGAACGCCTGAAACTCTGCGCTGCGGCCGAACGCCCTGATCCCAGCCGCTCTCATAGCGACGAAGCCATGAGCGCGCAACCGGAGGCGACCCCAAGCGAGCCCAACCCAGGCGCGCGGCATCGGCCTTTCCAAGAAGGAAGACGGGAACATATGCCGGTACGAACGCCGCCGCCCCTGATCCCTCCCGCCCCCTTGAGGCGATCGCGGCGCCAAATGAGGCGGCTTGGCAACTTCAGACCGCAAACGCGGCGCCGACCTTGGGCACCACCACGCTCTGCCCCTTCATTTCCGCGACGAACGCATCGGCGTTGGGCGCGATGATCGGGAACGTCCCATAATGGCAGGGAATGACCGTCTTGAACTTGAAGTAGCTCTTGCACGCGAAGGCCGCCGTCCGCGCGCCCATCGTGAAGCGGTCGCCGATCGGCACGATGCCGATCTCGGGCGCCCACAACTCGTTGATCAGCGCCATGTCCGAAAAGACGTCCGTATCGCCCATGTGCAGCAGCACCGGTCCGCTGTTGGGTGTCAGCACCACACCGTTCGGGCTGCCGAGCGGAAACCCGACATCCATCTCCACCAGCGCTGCGGAATGATCGGCCCGCACCAGTGTCACCTTGAATTCGCCCTGGTCCGTCGTGCCGCCCGTGTTCATGGGGTCGAAGGCCGTCACGCCCTGCTTGGCCAGCCACATGCACAAGTCGTAGTTGGTGATAACCTTGGCACCAGTCTTCGTCGAGATCTCCACCGTATCGCCGACATGATCCCCGTGGCCGTGCGTCAGGATGATGTGTGTCACGCCTGCCGTCACCGCGTCCCACGCCACGCCCGAGGCCTCGAACGTCGAGTTCCCCTTGAGGAAGGGATCGATCAGCGCCACCGCACTGCCGGTCTCCACACGGAAAGCTGAATGTCCGAGCCAGGTAATTTTCATGGGAAGGGAGCCTCTCCGAATTGCTGGTAAGAGTTGTCTGCGGAGTATAAGAGACACGCAGCGATCAACAACACCCGGCGCCAACCGCGGTCACTCCGCGATGAACTCCGGCGTTACGAGCCGGCCTGCGCTGGATCCGGCAAGGCGAGCCTCACCGATGATTCCGCCGCAAAACCCGACCGCGCCGGCCCGGCCGGTGCCATTGGGAACAACGACCGAGGACGTCGAGGCGTTCAAGGGATCACTGCCGCCACATGGCCGCCTGATCGGCATCGATGCGGGAACCAAGACGCTTGGACTAGCGCTCTCCGACGTGACCCGCACCATCGCTTCGCCGCTCGAGACGATCCGGCGCACCAAGTTCAAGGCTGATGCCGCACGTCTGCTCGAGCTTGCTGCCACACATGACGCTGCCGGTCTCGTGCTCGGGCTGCCCGCCAATCTCAATGGATCCGAGGGACCGCGCGCCCAGGCGACGCGCGCATTGTCCCGCAACCTCAACCAGATCTCCCGCCTTCCAATACTCTTGTGGGATGAACGCCTCACGACAGCAGCCGCCGAACGCATGCTGATCGACGCCGACACCAGTCGCAAAAGGCGGGCGGAGGTTATCGACAAACTCGCTGCAACGCTCATTCTTCAAGGCGCGCTTGACCGAATGCGCTTGGCTGCCGGCGGCGCTTGACATGTCTTACGGGAAACGGACCATGCTCGTGATCCCACCTCGTTGGAAGTGTCGCTCATTGTCGGACGGAGATTGATACGTGCCACTCTCGCTCGTCGACATCATCGCGCTCTTATGGTTCGTCGTGATCCTCGCAGCCTTCGAGGTCGTCACCCATTACAGCCGGTATGCCGGTTACAGCCTCTCGGCCAGCGTTGCACGCCACCGCCGCGCCTGGCTTGCCCATATGGCAGAGCGCGAGCAGCGGCACTTCGATGCCATCCTGCTGGCAAGCCTCAGCCAATCGAACGCCTTTTTCGCTTCAACGAGCGTGCTCGGCATCGGCGGTCTTGCCGCTGTCATGGGCTCAGGTGACACCGCCCGGCACATGCTCGAAAAACTGCCGCTCGTCTCAGAGACGCCTCAGACACTCTGGGAGATCAAGATCCTGTTCCTGATCTCGATCCTCATCTATGCCTTTTTCAAGTTTGCGTGGGCTTTCAGGCTGTCGCACTACTCGGTGATCATGTTTGGCGCGATGGCGCCAAGCGGTGATGCCGCCACACGCGACGCATGCCGGCGCCATGCGCAACACACGGCTCGTCTGCTCGATCTCGTCGGCCAGCATGCCAATAGCGGCTTGCGATCCTTCTATTACGCCTTTGCAGCCATCGCGTGGCTGTTCCATCCCTTACTATTCATCCTGGCGATGGCCCTGGTGTTCGCAATCTTGATGCGTCGCGAATTCGTCTCGCGCGCCGTCAAAATCATGTCCGCGGCTGCCCCACCGCCCAGCGAGCCCGAGATGACCCCGTAAGCGCTCATTGCAAGGCGCGATCGGTCGCAGACCCTACTGCCGGATGCGCGGTGTCAGCCCCTTTGACTCCGCTTCATCGGCCAAGTCGCCACTCGGAGGGTTCACCGGGGTGTCGTTCGGAATCAGACCTGCGTTCGGTACAAGCGGCAGATGGTGCTCCTCTTCGCCGCGCCCTATTTGGTTCAGCAACAGGTTTGCCTGCGGTGCGAGCGGCAGTGCGCGGAACCGCTGGCGATAAGCACGCGGCGATGCGTCGAGCCAGCGGCGCACCGCACGCGTGAACGTACTTTGCGAGCCGTATCCCACCTCGTGTGCCACCTGGATCAATGGGCGGTCTGTCTCGCGCAGCAGACGCTCAGCAAGCGTGCAGCGCGTCTCGTCCAGCACCTTCTCGAACGACACGCCGATCCGCTCCAGCCGCCGCTGCAGTACGCGTGGCGGCAGCCCGAGATCGTGCGCGATCGCTTGAAGCGTCGGCGTATCACGCACCAAACGCAGGCCGATGGCCTTGCGCACCAGTGTCGGCAAATCGTGCCGCGCTTTCACCTCGCTCATCAGCAGCGAAGCATGGTGCCTGAAGATCGCGAACATTTCCTCGTTCGCGGTCGGCATTGACTTGCCCAGCGTTGCCGCATCGACCGTCAGGCTCGTGACATCTGCATCGAATGTGACGCGTGATCCAAACACGGAAAATTCGCGTTCACTCACATCGGTCGCATTGTGCTCCAATGATACCGCAAGCGGCACCCAACTTTCCCCCGCCGCAAGGCGGATGCGGTAGACAAGGCTCGCGACGATGAAAAGACTGAAAGGCTTGATGGGCACATCGAAGTCGATTGGCGCGGCCCAGAAGAGCCGGCCGGTTCCACCGCTCTCCTCATAGCCGACCTCGAACTCGGTCAGCAGCACCGGCATATAGCCTGCAAGGCATTCCAGGAAGGCTCTGATCGTGGGGGTCGACATCGCAAGATGACCGAGGAGACCTGAGCTGCCGATCACGGACTCCTCAGCAACCTTGAGCGGCAAGCTGGAGTCATTAGCGGTTCGGGTCGCTTCGGCGAACAATCTTGCCATGAGGCGTAGCGGCACGGCATGCATTGGGTCGTTGAGACTGTCCAACGGGAAGTTGCAAGCCAGTGCAGTTCTTCTGAAGTCCATTTTTCGGACATCGAAGTACTTTGCTAG